>Ga0307373_10010245_pt1 | contig 13836 bp, 10 predicted proteins | sample OX2MG_FD_202534 | JGI IMG/M metagenome (GOLD analysis project Ga0307373, IMG submission 202534) | Soil microbial communities from Risofladan, Vaasa, Finland - OX-2 | ecosystem: Environmental > Terrestrial > Soil > Coastal area > Acid sulfate soil | place: Finland: Risofladan, Vaasa | collected... | reverse complement strand
TATCGACAGTAAGCAGGAAAAAGTCGAGGATATACGAATCTCGCAGCGAAGTCAAGGTCATCTTCGCATTAATCATGATTGTTTTGATTGCAATCCCGGTGTTCATTCCGGTGAACAGGAATATTTCAAGTGCAGGGTATCAGCTGTCGAGTTCCGGCTGGATGGCTTCGGCGAATGTCCCGACGAGCATTGCAAACGGTGGAACAGCGTTTTCAATTTCGAGCACTGATTGGCTCCAGGCTTTCAGTTGGATGCGCCAATTGGGACCCAATACTACCATTGCTGCTTGGTGGGATTATGGTTACTGGATGACCGTTATGGGCAATGTCACTTCGCTGGCAGACAACGCGACCATAAACGAGACGCAGATCTCGCTAATCGGCCAGGCGCTTGTTGCCCCGCCCCAGCAGTCATTGCAGGTGTTGAAAAATGATCTTCATTCGCCACAGTACATTCTGATCTTTTTAACGGGCTACAGGTTTGTGCCTAGTACTTCGTCTGGTTCCACTTCGACTTATTACATGCTCACTGTTCCAACTCCCTTCCCCTCGCCTGGAGGAGGTGACGAATCGAAGAAACAGTGGTTCATCAGGATTGGGAACTTAACCTGTGGATGCCTCTTCGAGACCAATGGTCCCAAGGCCCTGATGCAACCTGATGACTTTACGCCCACACCCTATTTCTGGACAAATTCAACATTCGGCCAATTGATACCGTACGCGTCGCAAGGTTTGTTCTATGATCCTGCGTCTACGTCAGCGGCGCCAGTGCAGGGATATAGTGCTACTGCGCAGTCAAACGGAGCAAGTGGAATAGCAGCAGGCTACACAGAATTGTACACTTATCAGATGAAATATCCGGCAGGTAGCAGCACGAATCCATTCCAGATCGCATTTCAATCATCCAGCATGACTGCGACGGGCCAGGGCCTCATCAGTGGCGTCCTGATTTACAAGATAAACTATAACGCTACAACATTCTAGTCGCTCTCGGCAGTATAGCTTGCCCGTCAAATCAAACGACTTGGCACGAGTTTGTAAACTAGCTAAGGATGTTTACTCAGTTATCTGGGACCAAGACAATTCTTCGTACCGAGCAAATCAAGGATTCGTTGTTCTCGAAAAATCAGTACTTCTTTTCGACACTGGATCTTCGGCGGGTGAAGCAACGCTTCTGGACAACTTGATTTCTAAGGCAAGTGGTAGCATGGTCAAATACATCGTCAATAGTCACGGCCACCCAAATCACGTCCTTGGAAACGCTTTTTTTTCGAAGAAATACTCTAAACGCGGATTGGACATCATTTCTTCCGAAAATTGCGCGAGCGTACTTATTGTGCTAAGTAAACTGAAAAAATACAAAGGGCCTGGCAAGAAACTTTCCTCCGCTGAAATTGTCGCTCCTAATATTGCGTATTCAGAAAATGGAATGAGTTTGAGCATCGGCCCAAGAAAATTTATGTTCATTCACCCTGAGGTTGGTGCGCACACACTCGGCGACACGATACTTGCAATGCCAGAATCGGGAGTGATGTTTTTGGGCGATGTGCTTTACAATTCTACTTTTCCATATGTCGGCGACGCTAACATCGAAGCCTGGATCGACTTTCTGAACGATATTGATTACAGCACATATGCCAAGTTCCTGCCGGGCCATGGTAGAGTTTGCGGAAAAGATGAAGTCATATGTTTCACGAATTATTTGCGTGAAATCCGGGATCGTCTTTTGTCTGTTGATACGAAGATGGGTCGAGCAAGACTGCGTTCATGCTTTGAAATCAAAGGCACTGAAGACTGGAAGTCTAGATCGACAATTGATAGAAACATCGACGCTCTTTTCGGAGAGTCCCAAGGGCGACAACAGCCACAAAAATGAAATAGGTTGCTAATGGAGTATTCTTCCAAATGTCTCAATCAAAAGACCAAACACCAGAAGGGGGTGGAGACGTTGAACCGTGTCCTTACTGCAAAGGAAGTTTCCCGCGGAACCTACCGCTTGTCAATGGCGAAACGCAGCTGCAAAAGCACATCAAAGTCTTTCACAGGCAGTACGCGAGAGATGTCTAGATAATTCGCTAGTTCTTTGAAATCATTGTGGCCGGCGCTCGCTTTCGTCAATCAGTTCCATTACGTAATTCATTGTAAATGGCATTTTGTTCACCTTTATCCCCAATGGTGCCAGGGCGTCACGTACTGCGTTTGCTAGCGTTGGAGTTGCCGCTATCGTTCCGGCCTCTCCGATTCCCTTTATCCCGAGCAGGTTTGCGAAGGTTGTAGTCTCTGTTCTAAATGAGCGAATGTCAGGGATGTCTTCGGCCTGCGGGATTTGGTAATCAAGGAAACTTGCGGTCAGCAGTTGTCCGTCTTCATCATAGACAACCTGCTCCAGCATTGCTTGCCCCAACCCCTGCGCGATCCCGCCCTGAACTTGGCCTTCAACTATCATTGGGTTCAGAACTCTACCGCAGTCATCGACCGCGACATAGTCCAGAATATTGACACATCCCGTATCTTTATCGACTTCAACCACTGCTATGTGAGTCCCGAATGGGAATGTGCTACTGATGGGAGCGTAACTACTGAATGCGTACAGCACTGTCTCCATTCCTTTCGGAAGCATGCGAGGCTGATAAGCGTACGAGGCGACATCCTTGAATGAGAGTTTCTTCTCTGAATTAGCCCGCGAGAAGATCCCTCCGTTCTTGAAAATAACATCCTCTTCAGGCACTTCCAGCGATTTCGAAGCTATCTTTGCCATTTTGTCCCGTATCTTTTCAGCGCACATCAGAACAGCAGAGCCGCCCAGAGCTGCTGACCTGCTACCGGCCGTGAACGTCCCCCAAGGTAGCATTCCTGTGTCACCGTAAGTCACGAAAACATCTTCCATTTCTATCCCGAGCTTGTCGGCAACAATCTGTGCGAGCGGGGTCTCATGACCCTGCCCATGTGGTGAGGTTCCAGAGATTACTGTGACCTTTCCGCTTTGGTTCACTGAGATCGAAGCGGTTTGTGGAAAATCAGGTCCGAATGCACAAATCTCCACATAGGTCGCCAATCCAACGCCGATTAGCCTTCCTTTCTCTCGCAACCTCATTTGCTCGTCGCGCCATGAATTGTACTTGGAAAGTTCAAGCGCTCGCTTCAAGTTCATTGAATAATCGCCAGAATCGTACGTGAGGCCCCCTACGGTCTTGAACGGGAAATTCTCTTTTGGAATGAAATTTCGTAATCTTACTTCCTCAGGATCGATTCCCAGTTCGTGCGAGAGCTCGTCAATTGCTCTTTCAATTAGGTACGTCGCCTCTGGTCTGGACGCACCACGATATGCGCTATGAGGAACTTTATTCGTTAGGGCAATTTGTGCCTCTGCTCTGTACGCCGGTATCAAGTACTGCCCGGGGCACATCCGAATTGTAAACGTAGCATCGGCCGTGTCTTCGCTGAGATATGCACCTACATCTCCGATCAAATTTACCTTCAGCCCCAATATCCTTCCTTTCTCCGTCGCTGCTAGTTCGACTCGCTGGAGCTGTCCCCTGCCGTGAGTCATGGAAGAGAGGTTTTCAGATCTACTTTCGACCCACTTTACTGGTCTTTTCAGCTTGATCGACGAGATGCAGACGAGGATTTCCTCAGAGTATGTAGAAAGCTTGGCGCCGAATCCGCCTCCCACATCTGGAGCTATAACGTGCAACTTGTTTTCCGGGAAATGAATTATCTCAGCAATGTCAGATCTGTTTTGGAAGGGTCCCTGGGTTGATATCCAGAGGTTCAAGATTTCAGAACCTTCGTCGAATTGCGCCACCGATCCTCTTGGTTCAAGAGGTGCAGGGGCTAGCCTTTGGTTCAAAAGCTCAAGTTTTACTACTTTGGCGGCTTTCGAGAAGGCCTCCTCGATGTTTCCACTTTCGATAGTTTCCACCATCACGATGTTTTTCTTGATAGCTTGATGACATCGAGGAGCATCGTCTCTTCCAGCAAGACCCGGATCGATTATTGCATCCAGAGGTTCATAATCAACCGTGATTGCCTCGAGTGCATCTTCTGCCTCGTATCTTGAATCTGCCACGACGAACGCTACCGGTTCTCCAAAGTACCTGACCTCGTTTTCAGCGAGTACAGGTCTTTTGATTCTTGTGCCATCTTTAAGATCAAAAAAAGAGATTGGCTCCACAATTTTGGAGATATCTTCGGCAGTAAGGATCAACCGTACACCTTTCGATCCTGTGGCGACTGAAGTGTCTATGCGCTTTATCCTGGCATGCGAATAGGAGCTTCTCAGGACAGCCGAATGAAGCATCCCCGGGAGCTTTATGTCGTCAACGTACCGCGTGTGACCCGTGAGAATTCTTGGATCTTCCTTTCTTTTCAGTGGTCTTCCCACTAGGGGCGCCGTCTGCGCCACTTCGAGTTGCTTCTCGGACAGAACCTGACTTGACACGACAGCTCAGATGACGGACATTCGATTCATGTCTTATACTTTCGTGTCATCGAAGTTGGGAAAGAAACTATTTTTCGGATTGTTTATCTTTCCCAGCATCGGCAGATTTTTCCTGCTCCTTCGCCGGAGAGTCCTGTCCGTAAAGTTTTAGCATTTCTCTTATGACCTTGTCCGTAGTGTCCTTGTACTCTTCCTGATTCTTTATTCCAAGCAGGTCAACAAATCCCTCCGCGACAAAAGTCATGAGCGTCAAATCTCTGTACATTCCTGGAATTGTCGCCAGCTGCGAAATGTGCGGGTGTGACAGATTGAGTATTATCGAATCGGAGGTCGTCATCACTGGAAGATCTGAAGGGCTGAGTTGAGCTTCCTTTATAGTTCCGAAGGTTGTCTTCGCTGCCCTAATTTCTCTGGGCAGTCTCGGGGTTCCGGTGATAATCTTGATCTGCCTTATCTTTTCCTTGTTCTTTGATGGAAGCTCGACTTGAAACTGCGAAGAAGCAAGTTGCTGCTCATTCACTACTTTGTATTCCGCAGGCAAAGAAATCTCAACTGTCGATAGAGCCTTTTCCAGAACTCTAGCGAGCTTGTTCAGTGATTTTTGGACCAACACGTTAGAGTAGTGTGGCGAATCTGGAATGTCCTCGACCAGCGAATCCAAGGATTTCTTGAATTTGTGGTACTGGTCATCTTCAACATAGGCGCCTCTTCCAGTGACTAGTGCAAGATCTGTGTTCACAAACCCTGTCAGATTTGGTCTTCTTGTGACGAGTTCCCTCTTTACCAGGACGCCTCTGTTGTAGAAGCGTACTGGCTTTCGATCCTCAACCCTGTATGGGTCCACGAGAGTAATCGAGTATCCCTCGCCGGATCTTTCGTGCATTATTCCTGCCGGTAGCTCTGGAGCGATTGCCTCGTTGCCATTGATGAGTATCCTGAATTGCCAGGTAAGCAGCGGAGCGAACGCCACGCTAACATACTCGTACAGTTTTGCGACGCTGAAAGATTTCTTGAGTTTTCTAAGGTAAATTCTTGTGCCATAAGTCAAAAAATCCCCTGCCTCTTCTACCGGGATTGGATCTCCGTTGTCAATCGAATTTCGTATCAGGTCGTCGGTCAGGTGCACTTTCCAGGTCTGCGGACCGGGGCGCGAGTAAACATCGACTTCTCTTGCTATCTTGAAAACCGAGAGAAAACCCAAGCCCTTTTCACCGATGAGTGCTCTGCCAGAATCTGAAGTGCCCTTTTTCTGCTGGCGCTTCTCGGTCATACCTTTAGTCAGAAATGAGTTGAAATCGGAAATGCCGTAACCATCATCGTCGACGTAACATGTATGCTCGTCTTCGATCTCAATACGTACCTTGTACGCGTTCGCATCGTAACTGTTTGCAATGAGTTCCCTGAAAGGATCGTAAACGCTGATGTACGCCTTGTCCATTAATTCATCCATTATTCCGGAACTGAGTCTCACGCGAACGGATTGCTTTTCTTGAACTTGCACTTCGGCCGAGTCGCCGACATATTTTGCAGCTTGCATTTTAGGAGACCGTTTATCGCGCTTCATTTTCTGTTTGTGTGTTATAGCGGAAAGGGTTGAAACCAATTCACTTCGTGCTCAGTTTTTCAGGCCGAAAATAGGAACAGCTTGAGAAGAATAGTCGTGTTCCGTATAAAACCGTACTCGTTCTGGCCAATCTCAAGCAAGATTTCGATGTTTCTCGCTCAAATTTCGAAATTCCTTTCCCGCATGAGAGCGGGAAAACTGGGTTGTTGGCCTGGATTGGCCTACTCCGTCAAAGCTGCGAGCAGCTCTTCTGGCGTGGTGGAAGGCAGCTTGCATGTGAAATTCGTGCAAACGAATGCTCTTGTCTTCTCACCATCCAATGGAATCCGGTCTTTCACGAGTGGTGTCAATCCTGCGAGCCTTTTGTCTGCCAGAAGTACAATCGAGTTGGGCAGAAACTCAGATCGCAATGCGTTGAGAAGGTTTTTCGTGTCCGCAGATTTTGGGTCTCCGGAAATTACAATTTCCTTTGTTTTTGCCAGATAGAATTGAAGCGCGACGAGCATTTCCGTAAAGGATGATGGCTGGTTTGTCATGATGTTCCAAAACGTCTCAAACGTGTCCTTCGAGGCGTTCCGAAAGTCATCACGGGAAGTGAATTCTGCCAGCCGGCTGCAAACCAAAGCCGCCACCGAGTTGCCCGATGGCGTAGCGCCGTCGTACGCGTCCTTCGGCCGTACTATGAGATTCTTTGTATTCGCGTCTGTAAGGAAAAACCCGCCGCCGTTCGCGTCATGAAACTTCGCAATCATCGAATCGCAAAGAGATATCGCTGTCTCAAGGTACCTTGGCTCAAAACTAGCTTCGTACAGATCTATCAAGCCATTTATGAGAAAGGAATAGTCCTCCAGCACGCCCTCTCCCCTTGCTTCACCATCTCTGAAACTGCGCGAAAGTCTAATCTTGCCATCTACTGTTGTTGCAAGTTTTTTCAGAATTAGCTCAGTCGCAGAAATTGCTGCTTTCAGATATTCTTCGTTTCCAATTATGCAGTACGCTTTACTCAAAGCTGAGATCATTAGGCCGTTCCAAGATGTGACAACTTTGTCATCGGTCAGAGGTTTTGTCCGCTTGTTCCGAAGATCCAGCATCATGCCCTTCGATTTTTGAATTATCGTGCCGAGCTCTTTTTCGTTCAACCCAAACTCGGACGCTACCATCGCCAGAGGCTTGACTGTGAGGATTGTTTTGCTTTCTTCAAAATTCCCTTCGTTTGTTATGGAGAAGTATTTCGAAACAACTTCTGGGTTGGTGATTGTACTTCCTAGAGCATCGTGAAGATCCTTCAGATTCCAGACATAATACGATCCCTCACCTTCTGGACTATCTGCATCCTGGGCCGAGTAGAAACCACCGTCCGGAGATCGCATCTCCCGGAGAATCCAAGTTAGTGTTTCCCGTACCACGCCAGCATATTCTTCATTCTTGGTTATGAGGAAAGCTTCAGAATAGGCAAGAGAAAGAAGCGCATTGTCATAAAGCATTTTTTCAAAGTGTGGAACGAGCCAATACTTGTCCGTGGAGTATCTATGGAAACCACCGCCAACGTGGTCGCAGATGCCGCCGCGCATCATCGAATCGAGCGTTTTAGTAACCATGTTGATAGCGAGTTTTGAACTCTTGAGTTTTGAGTAGCGAGTGAGAAAGAACAGGTTGGAAGGCGTCGGAAACTTTGGAGATCCACTGAACCCGCCGTAGGCTTCGTCGAAAGAGCTGGCTAGATTGTTGTAGCACTCCATGAGGAGGGAATCGTCAATATTGGAATTCGGATCCTTCTTGAGGTCATACATTTCTTTTAGGGCATTCTTCATCTGTGCAGCAGATTCGACCATCTTCTTTCGCTCGGTCTTCCAAGACCCTGAAATGCCCTTTGCGACGTTGATGAAACTCGGCATGCCGTATCGCGGAGTGAGGGGAAAGTACGTTCCTCCGAAGAATGGCTCGAGGCTGGGAGTTAGAAAAACAGTCATGGGCCAGCCACCGGATCCAGTCATGCTCATTACGGCTTTCATGTAGACCTCGTCAACGTCTGGTCTTTCTTCTCGGTCAACCTTTATGCTGACAAAGTTGTCGTTCAAAAATTTCGCAATGTCTTTGTCTTCAAACGACTCGTGTGCGAGTACGTGACACCAATGGCACGACGAGTAACCTATGCTCAGGAAGATCGGCTTATTCTCAGTCCTTGCCTTTCTGAAGGCCTCATCGCCCCAAGGATACCAGTCAACCGGATTGTATGCGTGCTGAAGCAGGTAAGGACTAGTTTCGTGAATTAGCCTGTTTGGTTTCCTCTTTGTTTCTGATATCGCTTTCATTTCCCCTTAATCTTAGCCATCGGTATATCGTTCTTCGAGATCGGTGCGATTTTTCTGCAATCGTACCTATTTCCAGACCATGTAAACGCATGGATTGGGCGCTCCGTACTTTCTCCATTAACGTCGAGCGTCTTTCCTCCTTCACTAGGCCCCTTAGAGGATATTTACTCTTTGCTTCTGCAATGAACAAATCTCGTCCCTTTCTGATTGAATTTCGAAAGTCCCGATAAACAGCTCCGGCAATGCTCCAGTCTTGCCCATAATGTTTCAGTGCAAGATTCAAAGCTTCAGATTTCTCAGCGTGTTTCGGTTCCAGATGCAGAAAGAGCTTCATGGCATTTCTACCCCGAAGCTCCAATTGATATTGAACGGTTGAGTTCTTTGAATGCAGCGAGTAGATGCCGGGTGTAAAACCTCTTTTCTCCAAACCCACCTTGAATCCAAGCAGCAATTCCTTGTTCCTGTTGCTTAGTGTAAATATAGCTGATGCAAGCTTTCTTACTTTTCTCAAACCAATATGTCCATCGGCATCTGCAAACCCCGAAAGAGCCGAATAGAATAACCGGTCATCGAGGATGAGATCTGGATGCAAATCTCTTCGTTCTGAAATTAAGAAACCAAATGTTTGATCAACGTAGCAGACAATACGCCAACCATAAGTCGCACCCGTTTTGTATGGATAGATAATGGGCTTAGCGTGAGTATTCATGAGCCTTCTAATAAGTTCAATTTGTGCAGGGTGAGTAGTACTCGTTTCTAGCCGGATTTTTTTCCCGTGTCTTGAAACTCCAAGATCGCCGTATGAGAAATATTGAATCCAGACTTTCTCAGCCTTATTTGTCATGATTCCCTCACCATTGTGATTTTTTTCGCTAGCGAGAGTCATTTACCTTCATGTTACACAGTATTTCTCAAAAGCTATTAAAATTCTTGAATCGTCAGTGTCAGCCACAGTCAATCCATAACTGCACGTTTTTCTCGCAGAGCGGATTATGGGCATAATATCTCTTGGTTCGCCCCTTGAAGAGAATCTCTGAAACGTTTTGCTCTTTTCTACTTTATTCTGGCCATATCAAAAGTTTGAAATCCAATCGGGTCTTCCATCTATCCAGGGTACACTTTGTTCGATAAGATCATCTCATACAAGATCACAGACCTCATGTTTGGAGTGAGAATCGAGGAGATCTGCCGCAATTCCTCCGCTTCTTACACAAGGGCTGAAACCGCCGATGAATTGATTCAGATATTGAAAGGACAAAAACGATCTTTGCTAGTATGCGATCTAGTCTCCGTCAGAGGAGATTTAGCATCAATTAAGAAAATCGCGTCGGAAAACAACTGTGCGGTGCTTGGATACTATCCGCATGTTGACAAGGAAACTGAATCACTTGCCCGCTCGCTGGGAATTGAATACGTTACTCCGAGATCCGCTTTCCAAATGAAATTAAAATCCTTGCTGACCTAAAGAGCTTGATTTTCTTCGAGTGATTTTCTATAGCGCTCCACGCCGCGCATTTCTCTTTCCCTGATGATTGGACCCAGACTCTCAAGCCAAACATCGCCCTCTTTGGCTCTCCAATCATTTAGCCAGACTTGCATGGACTCGTCAGATCCCATCTGGTCTTCAGGGAATCTGTATGAGAATGGGCAATCAAACATTACCAAGACCAAGTGCTTGCCGAAATGATCAACTGCGCTAACGCGCGCGTCTTCTTTCGCGTTGCAAAATGGACAGCGTAGCGGCATAACTCGACTAACTCGAAAATTGTCAATTAATTGAAAAGGATTATGAAACAAAAAATCTATGCGTTCAATTTTCCATAAATACAACTTCTTCGAACATGAATTCGACCTGGCTTGCTCAAATATTCAGTCTCCATGGAGAACCCCAACAACCATTATTTTGAGGTCGCCATTGATATTCTGGATTTCAAAGTCAAGCTTGGCACAGGCACCATTCGTTTGGTGATGCCCACTTGGACACCTGGATCCTATCTGGTTCGGGAATTTTCTAGGAACGTTCTTGATTTAATTGCATTCGATATTGACGAGGATACGAAACTAGTTTCAAGGAAGACGTCGAAAAATGTATGGGAAGTCGATCCAGCGGGTGCTACAAACGTCCGCATCAAATATCGCGTCTATGGACTCGAGTTTACGGTCGATACGAGCTACTTGGATAACCTGCACGCTATAATAAATGGCGCCAGCGTTTTCATGTATGTTGATGGTCTCCAACACGAAGAATTAGTCCTTACAGTGTTTCCCGATCCTGATTGGAAGGTGATCTCAACAGGACTAGAAAACGCGCAGAAGGAGGAAGATGGCGCCGAGTCGTTTCTAGTTCCGAATTTTGACATCCTGGTTGATTCTCCGATTGAGGTCGGAAATCAACAAGTGCATTCCTTCTACGTAAACGGAGTAAGACACGAAGTGTCGATTTTCACTCAGAAGGAATTCGATCAGACTATGTTTGTTTCCGATTTGAGAAAAATTGTGGAAACTACGATCCAAGTGTTTTCACAAATTCCATATGAGCGCTATGTCTTCCTGATCGATTTTTCAAGCGAGAACTATGGTGGACTGGAACATTTGAACAGCACTCACTGCATCGCGCCGTTGTATAGGTTAGAACCGGTTCAGGAGTACCGCCAGCTTCTATCGTTATTCAGCCACGAATTTTTCCATGTTTGGAACGTAAAGCGGATGCGGCCCGTTGGATTGGGGCCATTCAACTATACCGCTGAGACATACACGAATTCACTCTGGATTGCTGAAGGAATAACAAGCTATTACGACGATTACATCTTGCGGCGCGCCGGAATCTACACACTGGGAGATTACTTGGACGCATTCTGCTCAAACGTCAGCTTAATGAAATCTCTTCCCGGGAGCAAGTGGCAGAGCGCAGAGGAGGCAAGCTTCGATGCTTGGATCAAGCATTATAGACAGGATGAAAACTCACCCAACGTTCTTTCGTCTTACTACCTCCAGGGAACTGTGATTGGATGGATGTTAGACATGGAGATTCGGAAAGCAACTGCATCTATGAAAAATTTGGACGACGCCTTGCGCATGTTGTACCAAGAAACATTTGTCAAAGAAAACCGTGGATACATGAACGAGGATTTCGAGCGAATCTGCGCCGACATCATCGGCGCCAATGCAACAAAGCAAATCTTTGATTTGCGCGTCAGAGGTAGACATGACGTCGATTTTGACAAATATTTGGGTTACGCTGGACTAAAGACTACACCGAAGAAGCCCCAAACAGAGCAGGGATTCCTAGGCGTGAAGATAAGGCAGGAATCTGCCAGACTTGTGGTAGCTGGGATCCTCTCAGATAATCCTGCCGAGACGTCCGGATTAGTCGTCGCAGACGAAATCATTGCGCTTGACGGCCTTCGTATGGACAGTTCAAAGTTCTCGTGGTACGTCACAAACAGAAAACCGGAAACTCCTATCAAGATTCTAGTCTCTAGACTCGGTTCCTTGCTCGAATTGACTGCTGAAACTACGTTCAAACCATTGATGGAATACAGAATAGCGAAACGAGATCAGGCTTCAGATGAAGAGAAGAAGCTCTTCAAATCTTGGTTAGGTGTTGGCTGGGAAACGGAAATAAAATATGAAGACTATCCTCCCTCTCCGTCGAAGAAAGCCCTTTTTGATTACATTTGATCAAGGAAGGTTTTAAAGAAGGAAATACGAAGTAATTTCCAAGTAAAGTAGCAGGCTTGGAGAAATTTGGGTAAAAGAAAGGTACTGAACGAAGCACAGCTCAAAGAAATGGTGCTAGCTCAGGAAGGAGAAATGTATGGTCACGTTATCAAACTCGTGGGAAGCGACCATCTCGTGGTAAAGTGCGCTGATGGTAAGACGAGGCTGGGTAGAATCCGTGGCAAGATCAGAAGAAGAGTGTGGATTCGTCTTGGAGATATCGTCCTGCTCGTTCCTTGGGATTTCAAAAAAGAAGACCGATGCGACATTATTTGGAGATACACTGTTTCCCAGATGGAATGGCTAAGGGCGCAAGGCATGTTGCCCGCTGATTTCTAAAGTAGAATACGACTCTTTTAGAGCATTACTGAATGTAGCTCCGATATTTCCGTCGCAGGATCCTTTATTCCTGCGGCTAGGAGCTCTCTTCTGTCGAAGGCGCATATGAAGGCGGCTTTTAGGTCTCTAATTGATCTGCCCAGACTGGCGTCAAATTCAATGTATTTTGAGAGGAATCCCTTGCGGACCAGCATATCAGTTTCGGAAATTACGACAAGATACCTATAGCCCATGGCTATTGTCTCAGATGCAAGCTTTGTGAACTCGATCTTTAGTTGCTCGATTGGCTTGAATTGAGGTTTGCGATCGCTTTCCAGAAACCACTCTTCTGAATCGATTATTTTCATCTGCCCATTTTTCTGGTAAGATGCAACATCGAATCCAGTGTCAATGAGCGACAGACGGATGCCTTTCACGCCCTGTTTGCCGGCTATGTACAAGAGACCACAGTTCTTGATATTCACAGATTCCCTACATAGTGAGAATAGTTTCAATTGCTTCTCTGAATTTGACTCAAAGACGTAGCCAGCATGACTTCCGATGTCGAGATCTGAAATGTCACTGACCTCGCTGGGAATCTCCGTGCTAGCTTCAGACATTGAAATATCAGTTCTCGGAAACGGGCGTGTATGATGTGATATTGTTGTTATCTTATTGTTTTCTATCTAGCCGAAAACTGAAAGAAATGTGTTTTGCGTTGCATTTTATCGTTGAAGCTCCATTAATATTTTTTCCAAGATTCTTCCATATTGTATGCCGTTCTATTGCATAGCACTAAATACTGCAAATGCTCTTTAACTCATTTGGTTTTCTCCAATGTCAGAAAAAGAGAATGTCAACAGACGAGGATTAGCAGCGGCATCTGACGATACGCGCGAACGTGTCGCACGAGCAGGTGGAGAGGCGCCGCATGAAAAACGAGGTCTCCAGGCAGCTACATCTGAAACGAGGCACGAGGTCGCCAGAAAGGGCGGCTTGGCAAGGGGAGAACAGCGAAGAAGGGCAAAACAGGAGAGACAGAATGCGGTCATCCTCAGCCCGATCGCGGCCTAGTCTGTGCTATTCCGGTATTCCCGCTCTGAACTTCCTTAAAGAGAATGATTTGCGATCTTTACTTTCCAAGTGGATGCATTCGGGGTGAACGAGGACTCTCTTGCGCCTTCCATTCACTGATCGCATGACGGTTTCTATCGACTGTGTTTGCTCAACCGGCATTTCGCATATGAAGCAGGAGAACTTTTCTTTGTTCTCCTCAAGGAGCGAGATGTAAATCAGACCGAAGAAAACAGGTATTGTGATTACATGCAGCAAATAGATGAGCAGAACGTTCGAATTAAGGCCTGCTTCTATCGTTAGCACCATGTCAAAGCAGAAGAGAAGTAATATCATCTTCCCGGTAGAAAGTGTGCCGAAGAACCAGAGCAATAACCATGGTATGATAAAAAAAGTAGCCGTGATTGA
>Ga0307373_10010244_pt1 | contig 13836 bp, 12 predicted proteins | sample OX2MG_FD_202534 | JGI IMG/M metagenome (GOLD analysis project Ga0307373, IMG submission 202534) | Soil microbial communities from Risofladan, Vaasa, Finland - OX-2 | ecosystem: Environmental > Terrestrial > Soil > Coastal area > Acid sulfate soil | place: Finland: Risofladan, Vaasa | collected... | reverse complement strand
GTCGAGGAAGGCGAGGGCACCCCGGCCGAGCCGATGGTGTCCGAAACGGACCCCGACTGCACGCGCAGGTCGCTTTCGCCGGTGCGCGTTCCGGGCAGATAGTTGACCTTGTAAATGCGCGTTTGCAGCCCGGGCGGCAGCACCAGGATGCGGGTGCCCTCGATGCGGTAGTCGTAGCCGTAGAGCTGGCTGATCGACTCGAGCGCCTCGGTTACCGTGACGTCCTTGAGGTTCACGGTGATGCTGCCCTTGACGCCCGGATGTACCAACATGCTGTAGGGGGTGCCCGAAACGATCGACATGAAGACCTGCGCCGCCGGAGCATCGCTCACCGACAGGTCGAAGCGCTGCTCGAGCGACTTGCCATACACATTCGGCATCTGCATGCGCAGCGGCGGCAGCAGTGCCTGCTCCACCGCTTCCGTCTTCGGCGGTTGAGGCTTCTGCTCGGCCGCCTTGTCGATGGCCGCCTTGATATCCGGGTTCAGACCTACCGGCCGCGGGGGTGGCGTTACGCAACCCGCCAGCAACCCAAGCGCGGCAACGAGAATGATTTTCTTCACTTGCGGCTCCCCCTCTCCGGTCGGCGAAGGGCGTGCGTGCGGCGCACCTTTTTCGCCTCCGGAAGAAGCGTCAACGTTTGAATTTCCCTGCCTTGCCTCAACGCAACCTCACCTTCGGAAATGCGGATGACGATCGCGTCGCCGTACTTGCCGCCAAGGCCCACCGTCTGCCCGCTGATCACCGCCTCGCGGCGGTGCGGTGAGATCAGCACCGACTGCAGCCGCGGGCCCGCCGGCACAGTCGCGTCGGTCTCGGGCACCGCATTCGGCGGCCGCGTCGGATCGACGAACGCGGCATCTTGCGCCACCGCCAGGCCGCACCAGAGCGACACGGCGAGCGCGACAACGGCGGCGGCCCTCATACGACGAGCCAAGCCTTGTCGAAGCTCACCGTGAACACCGTGAGCTTGAGCACGTCCAGCGGATAATCCGCGGCGCTCAGGTCGGCCCGACCCCAATAGAGCTGCGTGGGCAGGTGCTCGAGCGACTGCAAATATGCGTACAGGTCGGCGTAGCGTCCTTTTACCGTGAGCTCGACGCCATGCTTGAAGATGCGCCGCTGGCCGGCACCGGGATTGCCCGCGCTCAGTGTCGCCAGCGGCAGCGTCCTCAGCTCCACCAGCGCCAGTCGCTTGTTGCGCGCGAGCATCTCCTGGAGGACTGTGCGCATTTGATCGGGCGGCGTGAAGCGCTGCTGCTCCTCGGCCGCGCGCCGGTCGAGCGCCCCCAGCTGCGCGCGAAGTGCCTCGATACGCCGCGAGACCTCCACAATCCCGTTGCCGCTCTGCGCGCGCATCGCGCGCTGCGTTTCGTGCTGCAGGGCAATCAGCTCGGCGCTTTGCTGCGCGCTGCGCTGGTTCAGGAGCTTCTCCTTGGCCAACAGCGGGCTGATGAACAGGAAGTAAAAGCCCACGACGAGCAACAGCAACGCGGCGGAAAAGATGAGTACCCGCTCGCGCAGCGTAGTGTTGTCGATGCGCTTCTCGTAGGCATCGAGCCATTGCATCAACGCTTTTTCTCCTGCGCGAGTGCGGCGTCCGGATCCGGCGCCCGCAAGGGCGCCGCAATGGTGAACTCGACGAAGCGCGCCGGCCCCCCCACTGCGCTCCCCTGGGCCGCGGAAGCCTGCGTGCCCGCGGTGAGCCTGAGCGCGATCACCTGGCGCCCGCGCATGACGTCCTCCAGGTTCAGCGCGCGCAGATAGTCAGGCAGCAGGTCCGGCTCCAGGGCGCGGCCACGAACCTGCAACTCGTTGCCGCCCTCGCCCACGCTGAATCCGGTGAGCCATACGCCGGCCAGCGCGTGACGCGCGAACGCGGCGAAGTAGCGCGAGAACCCGGCGCTGTTGCCCAGATCGCCGCTGCGCAGCTTGTCCAGCAGCGCCTCGCGCGCGCGCGCCTCGGATTGCAACCGCTGCGCGTCGGCCTGCAGGACGTGCAGCCGGCCCTGCCCTTGCGCGCCGCTCATCTCGACCACGCGCGCGCGCTCGTGCGCCACGTCGCTATCTTGTTGCGCGACCAGCCCGCCCAATGCCCGGGTCTCCCACACGGCGTAGGCATAGAATGCCCCCAAGCCGACGACCACCAGACCCAGTGCCTGCAGCATGGTCCGCGCGGAGAAATACTTCTCCCGCCGCAGGAACAGGGGATTGAAGAGGTTGATCTGCTGGCTCATCGCGCGTCGTGCTCAGGGCACCTTGTTGTCCTGGCGCAACGCGGCGCCGACGAGGTGAAACATGCGCCATTCGCCCGCCGCATCAAGTTGCACCTCCGCGTCGAACGAGACCAGCTCGGCAAGTCTGATCGGCTCCACCGCAACATCGAGATTGCCGCGCAGAAACTCCGTGAGCCCGGTGTCCTCCGGCTGCGGAGCCAGTGCGAGCTTGGCAATCGGCACCGACGGATACTGCCGGTCGAAATGGTCGAAGGTGCGCTGCAGCTCGAGCGCGATTCGGTTTAAGAGCTCTTGTCGCGTTTCGTCGGCCGCGGGGGTCAGTTGTTCCAGCCCGACCTCGATCCTGCGCGCGAGGTACAGCTCCCCGCGGAAATTGACGGTGAGCAGCCCCTCGCTCAGGCCCATGTAGAGCATCGCGATGCCGCGCTCCTGCGGCTCCAGCAGGGACGCCAGGTTGCGTTGCGCGGTTTCGGGAATCTCGATCACCGAAAGCGCGATCTGCGCGCTCTCGAAGCGGTCGATGCAGCCGCGGATGACATCGTTGCGCGCCGCGATCACGTACATTGAATGGCCGCGGGCAGCTCCAGCGGGATCCGGCGGGATGTCCAGCACATCGATGGTGGCGTCGTCGATGTGATAGTCGATCATGTCTTTCACCCGCCAGCGCACCGCGGTGCGCAACTCCGCCGGCGGCACCTTGGGTGCCTCCACCAGCAGCATCTGGTATTCGCCCCGCGCGAGCAACGCCGAGCACTGATAGCGGCGCAGCTGCAGCTCGTTCGCGCTGCGTCCCGCGGCGGGGAAATCGCCTTCGTAGGTCCGCGAACTGCAGAGGTCGATGTGCGGCCGGCCCCCGGGCGCATAGCCGCCGTGTGCGAACTCGAGCGCTCCAGGCCGCAGCGACACGGCGAGGCAGCCTTGCTCCACCTGGTTTCGCGAAAACGCCCACCGCATTTCGTCTGTGGCGACAGCCGGAGTTTGTATTTGACTTTAAATTATATTACTAACCAATTGTTGTCAATGATTATTTCCAAAAACAGGCGGCACCCTTTACGCAGCGCGCCCGCAAAGGCCTGCAATTAGTAGTTCTCACGCTGGAACGTGAACTGGTTGGGTTGGCTTCCGTAAAGCCCGAAGCTCGCGCTGCACATCGGATTGTCGTCGTAAGCGGTGGCCGGATTGCTGTCGGGATCGGCGGGCGACCAGTTGCCCAGAAGGTAGCCCATACCCGCGCTGGCTACATCGATTGTGACGCTCATGCTGCCGGTGTAATTCCCACTTCCGCCGCTTGGCTTGGGCAGCAGCAGCTGCCCGGTGCCGGCCGCGATCTGCGTGATGGTCGGCGGGCCCACCTCGCCCGCGGTGAGGTTGAGCCGGTAATTTCCGTACGCCACGTTGCCAGCTGCGATGGGAGTGCAGCTGTCGGCCCCGTTGGTTACGAACGCGCCGCCGCTCCAGTACTGCGCAAGCATCGGCATCGGCAACGGCAGCTGAACCGCGCCGAGCGCGTTGTAGCAACGGAGCTGCCCGTAGCGGACCTCGGTCGAGACGCCGAGATTCTTGTGGTCGTTGCCGGCGCCGCCGACGTTGAGGTCGAGCGTGTTCATCGCCACGCCGTCCGAGTCGACCGGCGCGATACCGAAGTTCACCCCGCTGTAGGGCCCGTCCGGAAGGTCCTGCGGATTCGGTCCGGTGTTGTTGCGCCCGATGGCGACCGTCGCCTGCACGGCCGCCTGCCCGTTGGCCCAGCTTCCTGAGACGGCGCTCGCGCTCAGCCGCCCGGTGAGGTTGGTGGCTCCGCTTTTTGCGCCGAAGGAGAAGCTCGAGGCGAGAGCCGGATTGAGCTTGGCGAACGACCCCGTGTAGTTCTGCGTCGTCTGGTTCGCGGAGTTCTGCGCCGTCAGCGTGAAGCCCAGGCCCATGCCCTCCCCCATGTAGCTGAAGGTGGACGCCGGGCTGCAGGCGAGCGCCTGCCGATTGGTGAGGGCGGCCCCGGGCTGCAGGTAGAACCACGCCGGAATGAAGCGCCCAACCCCGGTCAGCCCTGCGGCCGAATTGGTGACGTCTTCGCCGCCGGCAAGGTAATTCGCGCTTCTGGCACTCAGGTTCATCAACCCGACCTCGCTCCAACGCACGTTCGCGCTGGTCGTGCCGGAGCTGAATGCGCTGAAAGGGCCGACTGTGAGGGTGCCGGGGTCGCCGCCCGCAGGTTCGGCGAGCGTGCTGCTGAGCGTGACCGTAGCGGGCGGGGACTCCTGGCCGAAATTGGGCGTCACCGGGTTGGACGCAATCTGCGCATCGCTGTCAGGCACGCCGTCCGCGTTGACGTCATCGCCTGCCTGCCACTGCACCCCGGCGACGCTGACCGGGAAGCTCTGCCCGGCGGTGGCGAATACGGTGCTGCCCGCTCCGGTACGCCCGGAGGGCGGACCGCTGACGCGCAGTCCGAACGGGCGCACCACGAAGACATTGCTGCTGCCATTCACGGTGCTGCCAGAGGGCGGGCTGGGAAGCGCGTATTGGGCGTAGAGTTGCACACTCCCCGCGTCGCCGTAGTTGAGTACCAGCGGCGCTTCGGACGCGGCGTTGAAGGCGAGCGACACGTTTTGGTAGCTGGTCGGGGCCGCCGGGCCGTTGTTCTTTGGAATGCTCACCATCGATCCGCCCGAATTGAGCACCTGCATCGACGTCGAACCGATCGCCGCGCAGCTCGCCGGATTGATGCACGAGGCAGCGAGATCGACGCCCACCGTCTTGCTCTGGATCAACCCCACGCAGCTGCCGGTGTTCGTGTCGGTGCGAATGGCCTGCAAATACAGGGTCTGAGCGCCGAAGCCGAAGTTGGAGCTCTTACCCGCGATCTGCGTTCCGATGCTCGCTGTCGTGCTGCCATCCGCCGTTACCCGGAAGGCGCTGTTAGCGAAGGTGATGCTGGGATCCTCCGTGCCGGAGTTCTCGATCTTCCCGTTGCTGTCGATGAGATTGATATTGATGGTCGCGGGCGTGTTCTGCCGCAAGTTGAGTGTGATGCTGTTCTCGCCACCAGCCCAAGTGTAGCTGGCCGCGCCGTTGTTGGCGCCGAATCCCGAGAGCGTTCCAGCACCCGCCACCAGCCCGGTCCAGACCCCGGCCCCGGTCGAAGTCGAGATATTGAGCACGGTGCCGGCCGGCGGGGACGTCGGCGTGTGAGTCGCATCGTGCGCCGTGATCGTGACCTGCGAGACATCGCAGGTCACGCCGGTCGGGCCGCCTGGAAAGCTGATTGCGTAATGCGTATAGCAGGCGTCCACCTGCTGCGCCCCGACGCTGAGGAAGGTCGAGGGCGCGTTCTGGCTGTTGTAATCGGTCTGAATCCAGGCGGCGCTGCGCGCGACGTTCGAGATGCGCGTTTCGTCCATCAGGCCGGTCAGCGGCTCGGACGGCGTCGGCGCGTACGAGCCCCACAGGAATTCGCCGATCGCACCGGTCTGCAGTGTTGCGGTATTTGTCGCCACCTGCGCGCCATCGATATAGAGCGTGTTGGTGGTGCCCGTGGTCGTGAACACAAAGTAATGCCAGGTGCCCGCCGCGGGGGCGTTGGTGTCGACGGTGCAGGTGCCGCCCCACTGGGTCATGCCCATCGGGGCGGCGTAGGCCGAGCAGCTGCCGCTGATCGGGCCGACGAACACCCCCTGGTTCGCCGACCCTCCGCCAGCGGTGCGCGCCACGAAAAAGTTGGCCCGCGTGGTGGAATTCGACACCACCTCGTACCAGAAAGAGATGGTCTGGGCGCCGTTCACATTCGGCATCGAGCTGGTCGTGCCGTAGATCAGCTGACCCCCGGAGAACTGCTGCCCATAGCCGATCTTGCCCGCGACCTGCGTGGGCACATAGGCGCTGTTGCCGGCACCGCCGGTCCCATTGTTGCCGAGCGAAGTGCTGTCCTTATATCCGCCACTCGCGTTGCTGCCCACCTCCTTGAGGTGCCAGACCCCGCGGAAGTTCGCGTCCCACACCGCGCTCGGGTTCTGCTGCGCGGGAGCGCTCGCGTTGCCGTAGTACATGTAGATCACGGTGTTAGCGGTGGCCGACACGTTCGGCACGTTCACCCATGCGATGAGCTGCCCGGTCGAGCTGTTGTAGAGTTCGATCTCGTGCGCGAGCTTGCTGGTGCCGCTCGAGTCGGTGAACAGGATGTCGTTGCCGCTCGCCTGCGCGCTCGCCTGGAGGTTGGTGTCGGTGATGCTCACCAGTACCGGGTAATTGCTCAGCGTTCCGGCGACTTGCGTGTAATTGATGGTGATCGCCTTGCGGTACAGCCACGCCGGGTTGTACCAGGACGGCGTGGTGCAGCTCGGCGCGGACACCGCGAACGACGAACTCGCCACGCCCGGCACAGTGCCATCGGTGGCGGTGATTGTGGTCGTCTGCGCCGTGTTGATGGTGGTGGCGAGCGTCGTGGTCGACACCCCGTTCGTGAACGACACGGAGGTGGTGTAGGAATTGGATCCCGTGGGGCCCGAGTACGAGATGGTCTGGGTTCCAGAGTAGCCCGTGCTCACGTTGCCGTACTGGTCGGCGACGACTAGCGAGGTCAGGTTGAACGCCACCGCGGCGGTCTGGTTCGTCGGGGTGCCGCTGATGCCGCTGCAGGCGGTGAAGCTCTGGCCCGGGAGCACCGTGTACATGCTCGTCGTGCCAAGCACCTCGGTCAGGGTGCCGAGGTTCGGGCTGCTCAGCGTGATCGACGAAGTGCCGCTCTCCGTGATCGTGCCGGAGGCGAGCGGGCATTGCGCGCTGGGCTGCACCTGGATCCCGCTCCAGGTGAGGCTGTTCAGCGTGTTCCCGCCGCTTGTCGCGGTGACGGTTATCGTGATCTGGGTTGCAGTTACGGTCGCAGTGTTCGAACTGCCGCGGCCGGCTCCGATGTCCATCTGGTTACGTGTGCTGCCGCTCCCGGAGATCCGGCCAATCGATACCGTGACCGTCGCGGCGGTGTTGAACTGGAACCCGGTCGGGGCGCTGAGGACGACGGTCCCGGTGCTGAAGTGGCCGTTGCCGCTAGTACTGGTTTCGGACAGCATCGGGCCGGTCAGCGTGATCCAGCTCACGCCGCCAGTGCTGGCGGAGATGGCGGTGCCACCGGTGGCCGCCGTGACCGTCACCTGAGCCATGGCGCTGCGCGTTCCCCCGGCGATCGCGAGTACCGCGAAGAGCAAAAGCAGGAATCGGTTCAGGCGCATGGTCGGCTCAATCGGTCAGTGCGAGCTGCAACTGCCGCTCGACGTAAGTCGGCCCCACGACTCCGCCGCAGGGATTCTTGTTGCAGCCGGTCACCGTGATCTGGTAGCCGCGCACGCTTGCGCCGCCCTCGATCTCCGAACCCGGGGACTGGCACGCGACCTGCGCGTAAAAGCCATTGAGCCCGGCTGAAAGTGTCAGCGTCTGGCTTGCCGCGCCAGCCGCGCAGCCGGAGGCGAAGGCCCCGCCCGGGTTGCGCAGGATCTGGTAGGCGCCCCAGTCGATGCCGGCACGCGCGGCCTGGTAGGCGTTCGTCGCCTGCACGTCCTCGGCCACCGCCGCCACCTGGCCGGTGGAGACGGTGACCAGGTAGGCACCGATTGCCGCGAGCGACACCAGGAGGAACACCGCCAGGATCAGGGCGAAGCCGCCTTGGCGCTGCGCGCGGCCTGGGTTGCCGTTGCTCATGGGACGTTGCTGATATGCACGGCGTTGTACAGGCTCACCGACTCGGTCTGCCCCCCCGACAGGGGTTTGGTCAGCGTGATGCGCATCGTCAGCAGACCCACCTGCGGCGCAACGTTGGGGCTGTAATCCAAGCTGCAGGCCGCCACGTCGGAAGCAATCAGCGCGGAGCTCGCTCCGGCAAAGGTGGTGGGCTGGGTCGCCGAGATCGCGTAGCCCCAGTAGCGCGTAATGGTCCCCGCCGTGGTGTCGCACACGTAGCTCACGGGACCCGAAATCACGTAGAAGCGCTTACCGGGCGAATCGTGCAGCGCGCGCTGGAACGTCGTCGGCGTGAACTGGATCCTGTCGCGGAAGCTCTCGGAGGTGGAATCGACCGCCACGATCTGCGCCCGGTTGAGCGTACCGGAGGTGGCATAGGCGTCCTGGCCGGTGAACCCCGGGCCGTAGTTATTGAGCACCAGCCAGTCGCCGGGAATAATCGAGCTGGCGTTGGCGACTGTGCCGATCGTCTTGAAGCACGAGTCGGCGACCGTGTCGAAGGACAGCTCGTCGTTGCCCGGCGCCGGTAGCGTCGGATCGTCGTTCGGGCAATCGGTTCCGCCACTGACACCGCCAAGATCCGCGCGATAGCGTCCCGCGGTGCGCACCGCGAGGAATTCCAGGAACACGCTGCCCGGCACCGCCGAGGAATTGACGCGCACGCTATTCGGCAACGCCAGGCGCACGTCGCGGCCGATGCGCTGCAGAGCGTTGTCGGCGATGTCGGTGAGCTCGGCGCGGGCCGCGATGTCGGTGCTCTGGCGCAGCGGGAGCACGAAGTAGGCCACGGTCGCGACGATGATGCCGACGATGACGATCGCCACCACCAGCTCGATCAGCGTCACGCCGCGCGCGTGTGCCGGAGGATGGCGTTCAGGGCTGGTTGGGCGCATAGCGCAGTCGATACCCCTGCAGCGATACGGTCACGCCCGTAGGCGCGGTCACGGTCACCGTGATGCGCAGGCCGTCGGAGGTCGAGAGCATCGCCGGCAGCTCGCCGGCGGAGATGTTGGCCTCACTCACCGAAACCGCGTAACCAGCGAGCCCCGGAATGACCGTGCCGGTAATGTCCAGGATGTTCGGCCCGGTCATCGAAAAGCCGGCGTAGTCCGCAACGTTGTCGAAGCGCGGGTCGGCATAGCGCGTCTCCCCCGGCTGGGGCCCGATCGTCTCCGGCACCGTGCAGCCGGCGGTGCTGGTCGCGGTGTAGACCGCCGGGTCGTTGGGATCGCAGTAGGTGAACGGCTGCAGCTCGATTTCCTCGAGCAGCGACGAGGCGATCGCCAGCGCCTGCTTGCGTACCAGCGGATCGACGCTCGCCTTGGTGAGCTGGCCGTACAGTGTCACGACCGCGGCGATGCCGATCCCCAGCACCATGATGAACACCACCACTTCGATGAGGCTGAAGCCGCGTGCCCGGTCTCTAGTGGACATAGCCCGTCTCTGCAGTGACCGTAACCGGACTGCCGTTCACGCTGAGCGCCACCGCCGAACTGGGCTGTCCGAGACCGTCGAACGAAAACGGCGAACCCGACGCAGACAGTGTCACTCCGCTCGGCACCGCAAGCGCATAGTTGCTACCGCTCGCGATGTCGGTCAGCGGCTGGCTGCAGGCCGCGTCGTAGCACAGGCGCAATTGCGCACCAGGCGGACCGTCCACCCTGACATAAACGAGCCGGCGCTGGGCCACCGCCTGGCGCTGCGCATAGCGCACCGCGGCCTTCACTTGTTCCTGGAACCAGGCGGCGTCGATTCCGCTCTCGTTCAAGCGCGGCAGCGCGACCGCCGCAATCACCGACATGATCACGATCACCGCCACCAGTTCGGTCAAGGTGAAGCCGGAGGCGCGGCGCAAGCGGTTCTCCCCGGTCAGCTGCGAGCGCCGGAATCGACCAGGCGGCGCAACGCCGGATCGTCCGGGAAGTCCCGCAGCAGTCCTTGCGCCACGACCTGCGCCGCGGCCGGCTCGCCCAGATAGCGCAGCACGAGCATTCGCTCGACCCGCACGGCGGTGTCGAGGGGCGCCAGCGCCGACGCCTCGGTCATCCTCGCCAGCAGCTGGGCGCGCGAGGCAGGATGCGCGAGGCGCGCGCCGAACCTGCGCTGCAGCGTGAGCCAGCCGAGCAGGTTGTGCACGTCGCCGGGATCGGCCCGCATGCCGGTCTCATAGGCGTCCGCGGCAAGCTGTGCCAGCTTCGGATCGCGCAACAGCGCCGCCTGCTGCGCCAGCAGCTCGGCCAGCTGCCAATGGCGGCGCCAGTCGCGCGGATCGAAATTGCGTGCCACCTGAAGCCAGTACACCGCGGCGGAGATATTCCCGTGGCGCACCCGGTCGCGAGCCAGCAGCGAACAGGTCTCGGCCGCTGCGGGAACCGCGAGCGCATAGGCGCCGAGCGCGAACAACGCAAGGCGCAGCAGTCGCCCGAATCCGGATGGGCGCCGGGACACCTGCGCCGCGGCCGGCGCCGCCGGGTGCAGCCAGTCATCCGCGACCCCGAGCAGCAGGCCGTAGCCTGCCAACGTCCCGGGCGCGTAGAACGGAAAATCCACCAGCGCGTGCGTTGCCATCGTCGCCAGGCCCGCCACTGCCGCGATGCCGAGCGCGTCGCGCGGCGAGGCGGGCTGGAACCGATTTTTCCGGCCATAAGCAAGCAAGCCCGGTAACGCGGTAATTGCGATAAACGGCACCAACCCTAACAATCCGAGTTCGTATAGCACTTGCAGGTAGTCATCGTGCACGAACCGCGTCTCCGTGCCGGGCTCGTAGCTCGGCACTCGCGCCTGAACGCGGTCGAACAGACGCCTGAAGTTGAGATAGCCACTGCCAATCACCGGATGCTCAAGCACCCCGTTAGCGGCGACCGAATAGAGTTCGAACCGAATCGCAGAGGACGCGGCGCGGCCAGCGGAAAAGGCCTTGTTGAGCTGCGCGCTCGGCGCCACACTGCTCGACGGCTCGCCCACAAATAGCGGCAACGCTGGAGCAAGTTGCACCAGCGCGTAGCCAGCGGCGAACGACAGGGCGATTGTGCCCAATCTCCTCAAGGAAGGCCGCCAACCGGTGCCCACCAGCAGCAAAATAACCGCGCCCGCAGCGACCGTCGCACCAAGCCAGCCGCCGCGGCTGTGCGTAGCCGTCAGTCCCGCCGACAGAATGACTAGCGCAAACACCGTGAAAAGCCGCGATCCGCGCAGGAGCACGATCACGACGAGCGGCACCAGCGCCAGATTCACGAACGCGGCCATCAGATTGGGGGTTTCAAACCACGCGGCCGCACGAGGATATCCGAGCGGGTCTCCCAGCCGCACATAGTGCGCGTAGTTCCAAAGTCCCCATGCGGACGTCACCCCCGCGAGGACGGCGAGAATTGTGAGCGCAATATGACCTTTCCCGCCCTCCGCAAAGTCGCGACCGACGTAAAAGGCACCGACGAATAGCGCTATCGTATAAACCGCAACCGGTGTGTAGTGCCCGCCCCAGAGCCAAGTACTCCCTAGCAGTACGGCCGCAAAGCTGGCGACCGCGATAGAAAGGGCTGAGCCGAATACCCTGTATGGCCGAGGTCCTAGCCACGCCGCCGCCACTGTAAGCGTTGCGGCCGCTGCGAGCAGCAAGAGCGGCGGCTCGCGCGAAGCGAGGACCGCGGCGGCCAGCCCCAAACAAAAAAGGGGGGCAGCGAGCCCCCCTTTTTTGCCTACCACTGCTTCGCCTGCGCTAAGCTTCCCGCTCAAAGCCGGTCGCAATGCACGGGATCACTGGCACAGATCGGTGGTGATCGTACAGGTTTGGCTCGGGCCGCCCGTATACTGCAGCGTATTGGAACCGCACGCCGGTGTGGCCCAGGTAACATTGGCGGGAAGGGTCACGTTGGCAGCAATCTGCGCTGCGGTTCCCTTGGCCTGAAGCGACGCGTACACGATCACCGCAGCCGACTGGATGGCGCCGCAGCTCGACTCGAGCACCGCTGTCTCGGCGGAGGTCTGTACGTCAAGGAACTTCGGTACCGCCACCGCGGCGAGGATGCCGAGGATCACGATGACCACCACCAGCTCGATGAGCGTAAAGCCCTTTTCGCGCGCTACTTTCATTGTCGCTCCCTCCGATTGAACTCATTCACTGGACCGCTGTCGCGGTCACCCGTGCCCAGTGCACCGATCACATTGCCTGATGGTACTCAGATTGCGCCGCATATTCAACATTAAATTATCAAGAAAAGCAAGAGGTTCAATGCAAATCCTCAAACGCTTTTTAACAATTCGACCAGGAACTCATCCGGCGCTCCAGACGTACACATTGACCGGGACCAAGCGAACCACCCAGCCGACGTCGCGTGGAGGCCCTTCGATGCGCAGCGCGAAGCGCAGCGCCGGGACCGGATCATTCGAGCCGTACACGCTCAAGCTTCGCGCGCTCCTCGGGACATAGACCAGCTGACCGCGCGCGCTGTCGAAGAGCCAGCTGCCGCCTGGCACGCGGCGCAAATCGACCTTGGAGGTTTCCCCCAGATACGTGGGCGGCGGCGCTCCGACCAGCAAGATGGGATTGCGGCCGCGCCATCGGGCGGCCACTGCCGCCGGGCCGCCGTGCGCAGAGGCGAGCATGAAGCTCACCTGAAGCGCGGTCTGCAGGCTGGCTAGCGTCGTCTCCATGGCCGACCTCTCGGCCAGCTCGGCGTACCGCTGCAGCCGGTCGAGCAGCACGAACGCGAGCACTGCCGCAATCAGCACGCAGAGCGCCGCTTCGAGGCGCCGCATCGGTCGTTTGCCCAAGATCGCCACGCGAAGACTCCGAAAGACGCTTTGGCCGCGCGCGCGGCCTAGCGCTTCATCAACACCGAGCTGAGGTCCCAGATCGGCAGGAACACGCCCAGCGCCAGAATCAGCACCAGTCCACCCATGGCGATGGTCAGGATCGGCTCGAGGTTCGACGACAGCGTCTTGATTTCGTAGTCGACCTCGCGCTCATACATCCCGGCCACCTCGTCGAGCAGCTCGTCGAGCTCCCCCGTCTCCTCGCCGACAGCGATCATCTCCAGCACCACGGAGGTGAACACCCCGCTCGCGGTCGCCGTGCGGCGAATGCTCTCGCCGCGCTCTACCCCATCGCGCATGCTCTCGATGCGGCGTGCGACGTAGGAGTTCGATACCACTTCGGCCACCACCGAAAGGGACTGCACGATGGGAACCCCGGCACGCGTCGCAAGCGCCAGGCTGCGCGCGAATCGCGCCAACGTCGCCTTCAGGACGATGGGCCCCATAATCGGCAGGCGCAACTTGGTCCTGTCCCACAGGTAACCCCCGTGCGGCGTTCCGACGTAAACCTGGAACCCGACCACCAGGGCCACCAAGCCGACAAGCAGCGCCGGCCAGTACGCCAGAAAGAAATGCGAGCTGGCGATGAGCAACTGGGTCAGCAGCGGCAACGGCACCTTGTTGGCGGTGAAAACCCTGGCGAACGCCGGAATCACGGCGAAATTCACCACGCCGATGGCGACCGCGATCACCACCAACACGATCAGCGGATAGCGCGTCGCAGTGCTGATGCGCTCGCGCATCTCCTTCTCGAACTCGATGTAGTGGAACAGGCGGTTGAACGACTCGTCGAGCGCCCCGGTCGCTTCGCCGATGCGCACGACGCTGACATAGAATGTGTTGAAGACCCCCGGGTGGCGGCGCATCGCGGTCGACAGCTCGCGACCGGCGTCAAGCGTCGAGCGCATGTCGCCGATTACCTCCGAGAGCGATGCGTTGGTGGTGGAATCCTGCAGTCCGGCGAGCGCGCGCAGGATCGGCACGCCCGACCTGAGCAGCGTGTACATCTGGCGCGAGAACAGCATCACGTCGACCTGGCTGATGCGCTGCGCGGTGAGGC
>Ga0307373_10010242_pt1 | contig 13838 bp, 14 predicted proteins | sample OX2MG_FD_202534 | JGI IMG/M metagenome (GOLD analysis project Ga0307373, IMG submission 202534) | Soil microbial communities from Risofladan, Vaasa, Finland - OX-2 | ecosystem: Environmental > Terrestrial > Soil > Coastal area > Acid sulfate soil | place: Finland: Risofladan, Vaasa | collected... | reverse complement strand
TGCCGTCCTGCATCGACTTGCGCGGCCGGGCCGACCTCTATGGCCGGGCGCTGCGGGTGAGCGAGACCGGGTTCGCCGACGAGATCGCGGCCGCCGCCTCGCTGCTGATGGGGCAGGCGGACGAGGGCGTACCGGCAGTGCTGGTACGCGGCCTCTCCTGGCTGGCGCCGGCGACGCCGGCGGCCGATCTCTTGCGTGCGGCCGGCGAGGACCTGTTCCGCTGATGGGAGGGGCGCGGAATCGCGTCGTCGCCCTGTCGGGTGGCGTCGGCGGGGCGAAGCTGGCGCTGGGGCTGGCCCGCGCGCTCGCGCCGGGATGCCTGACGGTCGTCGCCAATACCGGCGACGATTTCGAGCATCTCGGCCTCGCCGTCTCGCCCGATCTCGACACGCTGCTTTATACCCTCGCCGGCACCGACAACCCGGCGACGGGATGGGGCCGGCGCGACGAGACCTGGACCTTCATGGCGGCGCTGGCGGCGCTGGGCGGCGAGACCTGGTTCCGGCTCGGCGACGGCGATCTCGCGACCCATGTCGAGCGCACGCGCCGGCTGCGCGCGGGCGAGACGCTGGCGCAGATCACCGCCGATTTCCGCCGCCGCCTCGGCATCGCCTCGGCCATCGTGCCGATGAGCGACGATCCGGTGCGCACGCGCGTGCGCACGGCGGAGGGATGGCTCGATTTCCAGGACTATTTCGTGCGCCGCCAATGCGCGCCGGCGGTCACGGAACTCGCTTTCGCCGGCGCGGCGGCGGCGCGGCCTTGTGCGGATTTTCTGGCGGCGCTGACGGCGCCCGACCTGCGCGCCGTGGTCATCTGCCCGTCGAACCCGTTCATCAGCATCGACCCGATCCTCGCCGTTCCGGGCGTGCGCGCGGCGCTCGCCGCCTGCGCCGCGCCGGTCGTCGCGGTGGCGCCGCTCATCGCTGGCCGCGCGGTCAAGGGGCCGACGGCGAAGATCATGGCGGAGCTTGGCCTCGAAGCGAGTGCCGCCGCGGTCGCGCGCCATTACGGCGACCTGATCGATGCCTATGTTGTCGATCATGGCGATGCGGCCGAAGCCGCCGCCGCGCTCGCGGTCGAGGTGGTTCCGGCACGGGCGCTGATGGCGACGCTCGCCGACCGCGAGGCGCTCGCCCGCCTCGTCCTTGCCGCCGCGGACGCGGTCGCGGTCGCGGCGCGGCGATGAGCGCCATCCGCGCGGTCGTGCCGGTGAAGGCGTTCGCGCTCGCCAAGCAGCGGCTGGCCGGCGTTCTTCCGGCCGCGCTGCGCCAGGCGCTGGCGCGCGCCATGCTCGAGGACGTGCTCGATGCGCTCGCCCGCACCGACGGGCTCGCCGGAATCCTGGTCGTGACGGCAGATGATGACGCGGCGCGGATCGCCGCGCGCTTCGGCGCGGGCGTGACGGAGGTGGCCGCGCGCGACGGGCACAGCGAAGCCGTCGCCGCGGCGGCCGGCCGGCTCGCGCAAGCGGGCGAGGGCATGCTGACGATTGCTGCCGACGTGCCGCTCGCCGCGCCTGCCGATTTCGCGGCGATGCTGGATGCATGTCCGCGCGGCGGCGGCTTCGTCATTGTTCCGGCGCGCGACGGGCACGGCTCCAATGCGGTGCTGTGCGTGCCGGCCGTTGCTGTGCCGCTGCGCTTCGGCGCCGACAGCTATGCGCCGCACGCGGCGGCGGCGGCGGCGCACGGCATGGCGCCCGTGACGTTGCGCCTGGCGCGCCTCGCGCTCGACATCGACGGCCCCGACGACCTCGCCGAATTCCTGAGCGTGGAGCAGGATACGCGCGCGCGCGACGTGCTCCGCCGCCACGGCATCGGCCATCGGCCTTGAGGATGCCGGCGCGGCGGTGGCACTATCGCCAAGGCCAACGAGGCATGGGGAGGCGGCAGCCAATGGATTTCGGGATTCAGCTCGCGACATCGTCGCATTCCTGGCGCGTGGCGAAACGCGCCGAGGAGCTGGGCTTCACCCATGCCTGGTTCTACGACACCCAGCTCCTCAATGCCGACTTGTTCGTGGCGATGGGCGCGGCGGCGGTGCAGACGCGGCGCATCCGGCTCGGCACCGGCGTGCTGATCCCGTCGAACCGGATCGCGCCGGTCGCGGCGAGCGCGCTCGCCTCGCTCAACGCGCTCGCGCCGGGCCGGATCGATTTCGGGGTCTCCACCGGCTTCACCGCGCGCCGCACCATGGGCCTGCCGGCGATCACGCTCGCCCGGCTCGAGGAATACGTTCGCGTGGTCGAGGGACTGCTCGGCGGCGAGACCGTCGACTGGTCGGAAGAGGGCGGAACGCACAAGATCCGATTCCTCAATCCCGAGCTGAAGCTGATCAATCTCGACGATCCGATCCCGCTGCATGTTTCGGCGTTCGGGCCGCGCGGGCGCCGCCTCGTCGCCAAGCTCGGCGCGCGCTGGATCTGCGCGTCGCGCAATGCCGCGGGCGCGGGCGCCGTGCTCGCCGATATGCGCCAGTCGTGGCAGGAGGCCGGGCGCGACGCCAAGGACCTCTATGCGACCTCGTTCGCCGCCGGCTGCGTGCTTGCGCCGGGCGAACCCTATGACAGCCCGCGCGCCAAGGCGCAGGCCGGACCCGCCGCCGCGATCGTGTTCCACAACTCGGTCGAGGGCGAATTCGGGCCGATGGGCTTTCCGGCGCCGCCGCATCTCAAGGCGCAGTTCGACGCCTACCGCGCCATCTACGACGCCTACGAGCCCAAGGACGCGCGCTATCTCGCCAACCATCGCGGCCATCTGATGTTCCTGCGCCCGGAGGAGCAGGCCATCATCGATGCCGACGTGATCCGCACCTTGACCTTCACCGGAACCCAGGCGGAACTCGTGGACGGCGTGCGGGCGATCAGGGACCTCGGCTACAGCCAGTTCGGCGTCCACATCCGCACCGGCCACGAGATGGCGATGCTGGATGACTGGGCCGAGATCATCGCCAAGGTGTAGCGGCGCAAGCCTGTCATGGCGCCGGGGCCGGGGCCTCGCCGAGCCGCTTCGCCGCCGCGTCGATGATGCCGAGATCGGCGAATTTCTTCACGTCGATGTCGATCTTGAGGAAGCCGAACGCCTTCTGCTCGTCGATATCGTGCTGCATCGCCGCGAGATTGGGCCGTCCGTTCGGGTCGTGGTACTGATCGGCCGTGGTGAGCAGCCACGGCTCGAAGCGCGCGGGCGGCTGCTTGGTGAAGGCGGCGACGATCGCCACCGCCTGCGCGTGGTTGGCGGGATCGAGATACCAGCGCAGCGAGCGCAGGAAATCCACCTCGTAATCCACCAGCGCGGCCCGGTTCTTGTCGAGAAAGCCGGTGCGCGCGGCGAGCACCAGAATCTGCGTCGGCCCCATCACGTCCTTGAGCCGGAACAGCGGATGCGCGATCTGGCGCAGCGGCGGCGTGTCGAAATAGGCGATGGTGGTGACGAGGTCGGCCTTGCGGTCCGCGAGCAGCGCCGGCATGTTGGCATAGCTCGCCTCGATGACGGTGTAGTCGCGCCGGTCCTCGAGCCCGTGCTTGCGCAGCATGGCGCGCAGCCCGATATCGGTGCCGGCGCCGATGATGTTGGTCGCCAGCACCTTGCCCTTGAGGTCCTCGACCCGGTGCACCGGGCCGTTTTTCAGCACCATGTACGCGGTCGAGAAATAGTCGCCGACACCGTCCTGAATTTCGTCGGCGATGATGCGCAAATCCATCATGTGGGCGTTCTGGATGGCATAGGCGAAAGAGGAATAGGACAGCTCGGCGATGTCGAGATCGCCCGAGGCGAGCGCCGTCGTCATCGCCGAACTGCCGTTGAAATGCATCGGCTCGACCATGTAGGACTTGCCGAGATGCGGCGCGAGTTCGGGCTTGGCGAAGAGGATGGGCGCGAGCGAGGTCGGCACCGTGATCCAGCCGATCCGGATTTTCACCGGCGCGGCGCGCGCCGCCGTGCCGCACGCCAGCAGCCCAACGACCGCAAGCGAAGCGGCGATCCCCCGCAACAGGGCCATGGTTCCCTCCCCTCGTATTACCGTGCCGCGCGGCGCCGTTCGACCGCGTCGATGAAGTCCGCGACCAGGCGGTTGACGATGTCGGGCGCCTCGAGATTGACGAGGTGGCCCGTCCCGGCGATCACCTCGAGGCGCGCGCCCGGCAGCGTCTCGGCGAGGAAATGGCTGGGCCTGACGCAGGGCTCGTCCTCGGCGCCGAGGACGACGAGCGCGGGCGTCGCCATGGCGGCGACCCGGTCCTTGTGGACATAGAGCGGCGGCCGTCGGCTCTGCACCCCGCGCATGGTGTTGGCGATGCCGTGCGCCGAGAGCGACGCGAGCCCATCGACGAATTTGCGGTATTCGGCCGGGTTCTTCTCCTTGAGCCGCCGGCGCGTCGGCTGCTCGGCATAATGCTCGGCCAGGCGGCGCATGTCGGTGGCCGCAACGAACCGCGCCATCGCCTCCATGTTGGCGGCGTATTCGCCGGGCTTCAGATCGGAGCCGCTGCCGATGCTGCACAGCACGATCGAGCGCACGCGCGCGGGATTGCGGAGGGCGAAGTGCAGCGTCGCCGCCGCGCCCATCGACACCCCCATGACATGCGCGTCGTCAAGCGCCAGCGCGTCGAGCACGGCGCCGATATCGGCCGCTGCGATGTCCTGGCCATAGGACGGGACCGCCGCCGGCACGTCCGATGGCGGATATCCGCGCGCGTTGAAGGCGATGCATTGAAAGCGCGCCTGCCATGCCGCTTGCTGCGGATCGAACGAGCGGCACGAGCCGGCAAGCTCGTGCACGCACACGACCGGCGGCCCGCTCCCCTGCGTTTCGTAATAGAGGCGGACGCCGTCCGCGGCGGTGGCATAGGGCATCGTCGGCCTCAGGTGCCGGTGTGGCGATGGGCGATCCCGCCGTCGATGGTGACGACGGTGCCGCTGATGTAATGGGCGCGGTCGGAGGCGAGGAACACCACCATCGGCGCGATCTCCTCGACCTTGGCGGGACGGCCATAGGGCATGCGCTTGAAATGCTCCTGCCAGCGGCTCTCGTCGCCGTGCACGCGCTGGGCGCGCTCCTTGGCGAGATAGACGACGCGGTCGGTCTCGACCGGACCGGGGTTCACGGCGACGACGCGGATGCCGAAATCGATGCTGGTGCCGCCGAGCGCGCGCGAGAACGCCATGAGCGAGGCATTGCCGGCCGCGCCCGCGATGTAGCCGGGGCTCAGCGTCTCGCCGCCCGCGCCGCAGATGTTGATGATGACGCCGCGCCCGCGCGCCTTCATCAGTGCGAAATAGGCGCGGGTCAGATTGACATAGCCGAACACCTTGAGCTCCCAGCCGGTGCGCCACGCCGCGTCATCCACCGTCATGATGTCGCCGCCGGGAATGGCGCCGGCATTGTTGACGAGGATGTCGATCTCGGGCGCGGCCGCCGCCAGCCGGTCGCGCTGCGCCTGGTCGGCAAGATCGAGCGCGAGCGTGCGGACGTTCACCTGCGCGGTCTTGCGGATGGCGTCGGCCGCCGCCTCGAGCGCAGCGGCGGTTCGCGACACGAGCACGAGATCACAGCCCTCGGCCGCGAAGCCGCGGGCGATGCCGAGGCCGATGCCCTTCGATCCGCCGCTGACGAGGACGGTGCGGCCCGCGAGGTTCAAGTCCATGGCGATGTCCTGCCGTTGCTGCCGTGCGGAGGATAGGCGCCGCGCGGGGCCTCGGGCAATGTCGCGGTTTCGTGGACTGAGGGCGATCGCATTCGGCTGGAATTCGGCCGTGCGTCCTTCGACTCGCGGCTTTGCCGCGAGTCGAAGGACGCAGGATGGCGCTGCAGCGCCAAAAGCGATTGCCCTGTCCGTGGACTCGGCCGGCCGCGCGGCACTATTCTGGCGCGCCGCGAGGGAACCCCGAGGAAGCCATGGCCGACCGTCCGATCGTCGATGTGCACCATCATCTGTGCCCGCCCGTCTATCTCGACGTGGCGGTCCAGCGCGCCGACATACGCCCGTTCCAGGTGCAGACGCTGAAGAACGGCTCGCCCGAGAAGTCGCTCGAGGACATGGACCGCGCCGGCGTCACGCGCGCCATCGTCTCGCTGACCACGCCGGGCGTGTGGTTCGGCGACGCCGCCGAGGCGCGCCGTCTGGCGCGGCAATGCAACGAGCATTTCGCCAAGGTGGTCGCCGACCATCCCCGGCGCTACGGCATGTTCGCGGTGCTGCCGCTGCCCGATGTCGAGGGCAGCCTCAAGGAGATCGAATACGCGCTCGATACGCTCAAGGCCGACGGCATCGGGCTCTACACCAGCTACAACGACCGCCATCAGGGCGATCCCGCCTTCGCCCCGGTGTTCGAGGAGCTGAACCGGCGCAAGGCCGTGGTCTATACCCATCCGTGCCGGCCCGATTGCTGCGTCAACATGCTGCCGGAGATCTCGGAAGCGATCATCGAATACGGCACCGACACGACGCGCACGATCGCGAGCCTGTTGTTCAGCGGCATGGCCGCGCGCTGCCCGGACATCAGCTTCTTGTGGTCGCATGCCGGCGGCACCATGCCGTTCCTGATCGGCCGCTTCCAGGCCGTGGCGGCGCTGCCCAATTTCGCCGCGCGCCTGCCCAAGGGGTTGATGAACGAGCTGCGGCGCTTCCATTACGACCTGGCGCAGGCGGCCAATCCCGGCGCCACGGCGTCGCTGATGAAGCTGGTGACGATCTCGCAGGTGCTGTTCGGCACCGATTTCCCCTACCAGACCGCCGCCTCGCATCTCCAGGGCCTGGGCGAATGCGGCTTCAGCGCCGCCGACCGCCGCGCCATCGAGTACGACAACGCCGCGCGCCTGCTGCCGCGCTGCCGTGCGTAGGCATCGCGTTCCCGGCCTATGGCAAGAACGGGCGCGCCGACTCTGCACCGGCTCCGGTTCAACCCACGCCGCGCGTGCCGCTAGGCGTCGAGCTCGGGGTAGTGGCGGAAGATGCCCTGTTCGTTGAACGCGAGCCGGCGCGGGGAAGCGAGGTAGGCGCGGATGCGCGGGCGCTCGGCGATCGCGTCATGGAGCTTGCGCACCCGCGCGTGGCCGCGCGCGAGCCGCGCCATCGTGTTGGGGAAGGCGTAATCGAGCCCCGCCACCACCTGGAACAGCGACAGATCGGCGTAACTGAGCCGGCCGCCCACCAGAAACCGCGCGCCGCGCGGGTTACGCTGGAGCACGCGCTCGAAATAGCCCATGTATTTCGGAATCCGCGTCTTGACGAATTCCGCAGTATAGCGGCGCGCCTCGGACTTCTGGTCCTCGTAATAGAGGCTCGAGGCGATCGGATGGTGCGTATCGTGGGTCTCGTCGACGAGATCGGCGACGGTGAGCTGAAGCTGGTTCGTCCACAGCCGTCCCGCCTCGTTGGCCGGGGCAAGCCCGTGACGTGCGCCGAGAAACATCAGGATATTGGCGGTCTGGGCGATCAGCAGCCGTCCGGCCTTGAGGAAGGGCGGCGCGAAGGGCGGTCGCTCGACCGCCTTGTCCTCGAGCCATCGCATGAGGGCGGCCGTGCCGCCATTCGCCGCGTCGCGAGCGACATCGACGTAATCGGCGCCGGCCTCCTCGAGCGCGAGGCGCACGAACTCGCCGCGGCCCTGGATCGATGGCCAGTAGTAAAGCTCGTAGCGCACGGGACCTCCGCAAGCAGCCGGCCGTGCCCGATCGCGGCGCCGGCCCGGGGAATGAGGCGGCCCATTATAGGGCCGGAAGCCTCATCCGGCCATGCGCGTTCAGGCGGTCTCGGCGATGTCCTCGAGCTGCGCGCGGTCGCGAATGACGACCTCGTGGCTGTTCTTGAAGGCGATGACGCCGGCGCTCTTGAGCTGGCTCAGGGCGCGGCTCACCGTCTCCATGGTGAGGCCGAGATGGTCGCCGATATCGGTGCGCGTCATCGGCAGCACGATGTGCTCGCCGTCGCCGCTCCGCGCGGCCATCGCGAGCAGGAAGGAGGCGATGCGCTCGTCCGCGGTCTTGCGGCCGAGCAGAAGCATCTGGTGCTGCGCCGCCGTCAGCCCGCGGCAGGCGAGGCTCAACAGCCGGCGCCCGATGCCCGGCTCCTGCCAGGCGAGCGCGTCGACGCTGCGGCGCTGATAGCGTACCAGCGTCGTGTCGGTGACGGCCTCGGCGGTGAAGATGTAACGCGTGTCGGCATCGAGCCCGATGAAGTCGCCGGCGAGATAGAAATCGCCGACGTGGCGCCGCCCGTCGGCGAGAAGCTTGCAGCCCCGCACCGCTCCGGTCACCACCTTGAAATAATACTCGGCCGCATCGTCCTCGTAGAACAGCGAGTCGTCGTGGCGCAGCGTCACCACGGTGCCGACCCGGTCGAGCGCGGCAAGCGCGTCCGGGCGTTCGCCCCTTGCCCCCGGCCCACGCAAGGCCGGAACGATGCTCGGCGTATCAGCGCGTTGCGCGAGATGGGCTGCCATAACCGGATCCTCCTGTTCACTCTCGACCCGGGTCAACGCTACAGGTCCTTGGCGCATCGCGAAATTCGGAGGACTACCTAAGGGGTTCTACCTATGTCCCGATGCGGCGGCGGCGGCGGCGGCGGCGGCGTCATGGATGGCGGCGACGAGGCGCTCGCCGTCGAGCGGCTTCTCGAGATAGGCGGCGGCTCCTGCCCGTCGCGCCCGGTCCCGGATCGCGGCGCTGCCTTGCCCCGTCACCAGGATCACCGGCAGATCGAGGCTCGCACCCGCCGCCGAGGCGAGGAAATCGAGGCCGGTCGTTCCCGCCAGATGCTGATCGAGGACGAGGCACCGGCGCGGCACCGGACGATAGTTCCGGGCAAAGCGGACCGGCGCGTCATAGGCTTCCACCTGGAGCCCGTGCGCTTCGAGCAGCACGACCAACGATTCGCGCACCGCGTCGTCGTCCTCGATGATGAAGACCGTCGTTTCGGCCGCCATGCTGCACCGCCCTCGCGCACTCGTTCGCTACTCGGCAGATGGCCCCGCGGCGGCGCGGCGAAAATACGGGAAAGTGCCTATCGCCGCGTCACGAGCGGCTTCGGCAGATCGCGATGGGGCGGAAGCGGTGCGTCCCGGCCGGCGGCATGCGCTCTATGGTGCGGACGGCGGGAGGTGGGAGCGCAAGAGCGCGATCAGCACCGCCCCGTCGAACGGCTTTTCGATCACCGTCACGGCCCGCGCGGCGGCCGCCTGCTGGAGGATCGCCGGGCTGATCTGGCCGGTGATGATGATCGCCGGCACGGTTTGGGCGCGGCGGCGCAACTGCGACAGCAGCTCGAGCCCGGTCATCCCCAGCATGTGAACGTCGAGCACGAGGCAGGCGCCTTCGAGCGGGGGGTTGGCGCCGAGGAACGCCTCGCACGACGCGAAGCTGCGGCACGGAAGCCCCTCGCATTCGAGCAGGAGTGCCAGCGAATCGCGCGTGGCGTCATCGTCTTCGACGATATAGATCATGGCGGACCCTGCGGCCGCGGCCGCCTAGACGATCTCGATGCGGTTTTCAACGGCCGTGACTCCGGGCGCGGACCACGCGGCGCGCTCGGCGTCCTGGCGTTCGGTCCAGCTTCGCACCTTGCCGCTGAGGACGATCTTTCCGTTGACGACGTCGACGGCGACCCGGCTCGCATCGAGTTCGGCGCTGCGTTCGAATGCACCGCGGATCTGGGCGCGCACGTCGGCGACATTCGCTTGCGGGCGGATGCGGAGGTCGTTGATGACCGCCTTGACGCCGCTCAGCTTGCGCACGTCGTATTCGGCCTCGGCGCTCTGATAGGCCCAGTCGACCGTGCCGTTGAGCGTGACGATGCCGTGCGTGACCTTCACCTGGATCGCCGCGTGCGGCACGGCCACGTCCCATTCCAGCAGCTTGACCGCCCGCGCCGCGATCTCGTCGTCGTCGGTTTTCTTGTCGCCCGGAAGCCGCACCTCGATCTCCTGGGCGACGGCCTTGACGCCCTTGACCCGGCGGGCGGCCCGTTCGGCCGCGGCCTTCTCGACGAAGCTGTCGACATGGCCGCTCAGCGCCACGACGCCGTCGCGCACGCTCACGCCGATATGGGCCGCGGCGATGCTCGGATCGAATTGCAGCTCGTCGATGACACGCTGCTGCAGGATGGCATCTTCGTTCATGGGTCTCTCCTCGATCGGCGGCTGGTTCGATCTGAGGGAGACGCTAGACCCGGCGCGTCCCCGGCGCCTTGATCTGCCTCAACGGGGCTCGGGCTTCGGCCGCCTCGGCGCGCCGTAGCGCAGCACGCGCACCGGTTGCAGTGTCATCATGCCGGCATCCATCATCGCCTCGACGATCGGAACGAAGCGATTGATCTTCTCCGCGCTATCGACGATCTCGATCACGACCGGGAGGTCTTCGGACAGGCGCAGCACGATCTCGAGCTCGCGGCTTGCGGGCCCGAACCCCGACGTGCCGCGCAGCACGGTCGCGCCGGCGAGTTCCATCGCGCGCGCCTTGAGCACGATCGCGTCCGCGAGCGGCCGATTCTCGAACGTGTCGTCGTCGCCGATGAAGATGCGCAGCAGCGCGGCCTCGCCCACTCTGTCCACGACAGCCTCCTGCGCCGGCGCCGCTCACCCCGGCGATTGGATCGCGCCGGCCCGCTAGAACGGAAGCCGCTCGGGCCGCCGGCGCGGCGCGCGAACGATAGCCGGTAGCGCACGCCGTTTCGCGCGTGATTTGGCGACCGCGTCCGCAGTCGCCCAGCTCGCCGCCACGATCGCCACGGCGACCGGAATCGGCATCGAGAGAAGGATATCGATCATGTCGGGCACCTCCGCAACGCATTCTGCCATCGGCGCCGCAAATGTCCTTGATTTGCATCAACGGCCCGGCGGGGCGTCGCTACTCGGCCGCGCGCCCGATGCCGAGCTGCCGCTCGACCAGTTCGGCATAGAGACCGCCGCGCGCGAGCAGGCTTGCATGGGTCCCGATCTCAACCAGCCGTCCGGCGTCGAGCACGGCGATGCGATCGGCGTCGCGGACGGTCGAGAGCCGGTGTGCGATCACGATCGTGGTGCGCTCGCGCATCAGCGCCGCCAGCGCGTGGCGCACCTGGGCCTCGCTCACCGCATCGAGATGCGAGGTCGCCTCGTCCAGGATCAGGACCGGTGCATTCTTGAGGAAGGCGCGCGCGATCGCCACGCGCTGCCGCTGCCCGCCCGAGAGCTGAACCCCGCGCTCGCCGACGCGCGTGCCGAGGCGTTCGGGCAGACTGGCCACGAACCCCGCGAGCGCCGCCTGCTCGATCGCCGCGCCGAGCTCGTCGTCGCCGGCCTCGGGCCGCGCGAGCCGCACATTCGCCGCGAGCGTGTCGTTGAAGAGATAGGTGTCCTGTGCCACCAGGGCGATGCGCCGGCGCAGGTGATCGAGCCGGTACGCGCGCAGATCGACCCCGTCGAGCCGGATCACGCCCTCGGTCGGGTCCCAGAAGCGCAGCAGCAAATTGGCGATCGTGGTCTTGCCCGCACCCGAGCGGCCGACCAGCGCCAGCGTCTCGCCCGGCCTGACCTCGAGGCTGAGACGGCCGAGCGCCGCCCGATGGCTGCTCGGATAGACGAAACCGACGCCGTCGAACGTGATGGCGGAGCCGCCGGCGGCGGGCGGGGCGGGCGAAGCCGGCCCGTCGGTGACCGGGACCGGCTCGGCATAGACGGATTTGAGCCGGCGCGTCGCAGCGAAGGTGTCGGCGAGCTGACGGCTGACATTGGCGATCTCGGAAACCGGCAGGAACGCCTCGACCGCCAGGAGCGTGAGGAGCGGCAGGTACGCCGCCTGGAACCGCCCCGTCGCCGCGAGCCACGCGCCGGTCAGCGCGACCGCAAGCCCGCCGAGCGACGCGGTCATGTCGAGCCGCGCCGTCTGGATCGAGAGATCGCGCAGCAATTCGAGCCGCAGCCCGTGATAGTCCCGGGCCAGCCGCATGAATTCCTCGCGGCGGCGCGGGATCGCCTGGAAGGCGACCAGCTCGGCCATGCCGTGGATCGTGTCGGCGGCATGCGCGCTGAGACGGCCCAAACTTTCGCGCGCCGCGGCGCCGAGCCGGTCGATGCGGCGCCGCACGAACGCCGGGGTGAGGCCGACGAACAACAGGAACGGCAGCAGCACCAGCGCCGTCGGCCCGGCAAGAATGGCGAGCGCGCCAAGCACGGCGAGCGGAACCAGGACCGCGACGATCGCCGGCGCCACCGTATGCGCGAAGAAATATTCGATCGTCTCGACGTCCTGGGTCGCGAGCCCGACCAGGTCGCCGGTGCGGCGGCGCAGCAGATAGGCCGGCGCCAGCGCATCGAGCTTGGCGAAAAGGGCGATGCGCATCTCGGCCAGCAGCCGATAGGCCATGTCGTGCGCCATCCACGATTCGAGCCAATGCAGCAGTCCCGCGAGCGGCGCCACCGCCGCGAGGATCAGGAGGAGCGTGCCGAACGGCAGATCCCGCTTGATCGCGGCGACCGCGAGCGCGCTGACCACGCCGACCCCGATATAGGCGGCAACGCGGCCGATCCCGGCAGTGACGATCAGCGCCAGCCGGCGCCGCCAGGGCAGGATGAAACCCAGCAGCGTCGCCACCGTCGCGCGCCATGAATGACCGTCCGCGCGCAGGATCGAATCGGCGGCCTCGCCGTCGGCCTCGGCATGATCCGTGTCATCCGACGCCAGCAGGTCGGGCCGGTGCGGCGCTACTGTCGCCGCCGCGATTGTGCCGCGCTCGCCCGCCTGGGCCCCCATCAGCCGGCGATAGGCGCCGTCCTCGCGCATGAGCGCGTCGTGGCTGCCGCTCTCGGCGACGCGGCCGTCGTCGAGCACGAGGATGCGGTCGGCGCCGATCACGCTCGACAGGCGATGGGCGAGGATGAGCGTCGTGCGCCCCGCCATCAGCCGGTCGAGCGCACGCTGGATGATCGCCTCGTTCTCGGCGTCGACCGAGGACAGCGCCTCGTCGAGGATCAGGATCGGAGCGTCGCGCAACAGCGCCCGGGCGATGGCCAGGCGCTGACGCTGGCCGCCCGACAGCTTGGCGCCGCGCTCGCCGATGAACGTGGCATAGCCGGACGGCAAGGCGGCGATGAAGTCGTGCGCATTGGCGGCGCGCGCGGCGGCCTCGATCGCGGCACGGCTCGCGTCCGGCTTGCCGAGCCGCAGATTGTCCTCGATCGTGCCGTGGAACAGATAGGTGTCCTGCTGCACCACGGCGATCTGGGCGCGCACCGCCTCGGGGTCGAGCGTCGTGAGATCGCTGCCGCCGATCCTGATGGCGCCCGATTGCGGGTCGTAGAGCCTGAGCAGCAGCAGCGCGATGGTCGATTTGCCGCTACCCGAGGGACCGACGACGCCGACGCGCTCGCCGGCGGCGACCGCAAAGCTGAGGCCGTTCAGCGCCGCGCGCCGTCCGCCCGGATAGGCGAAGCCGACGTCCTCGAACGCGATCGAGGGCTCGAGGCGGCCCGGGCGCGCGCCGTCGCCCGGCGGCAGCGTCGCCTCGGTCGCGAGCAGTTGGTTGATCGCGACCGCCGCCGCCTGGCCGTTCATCCCGTCATGGAGCACGGTGCGGAAATCGCGCAGCGGCCGGAACACCTCCGTCCCTGCCATCAGTACGATCAAGAGCGCCTGGAGACTCATGAGCCCGTGCGAGACGCGATAGACCCCGAGGCTCAAGGCCGCGGCGGCGCCGGTCGCGATGCCGACATCGATCACGCCGCGCGTCATCAGCCCGGTCGAGAGCACCCACATCGTCGCGTTCGACAGCCCGCGCGCCTTGTCGGCGAGCATGCGCCCCCACGACGCGCTCTGGCCGAACGCCTTGAGCGTGGCGAGGCCCTGGATGGCGTCGAGGA
>Ga0307373_10010241_pt1 | contig 13840 bp, 5 predicted proteins | sample OX2MG_FD_202534 | JGI IMG/M metagenome (GOLD analysis project Ga0307373, IMG submission 202534) | Soil microbial communities from Risofladan, Vaasa, Finland - OX-2 | ecosystem: Environmental > Terrestrial > Soil > Coastal area > Acid sulfate soil | place: Finland: Risofladan, Vaasa | collected... | reverse complement strand
GGCTAGCCATGACACATTCAATGACACCTTCAACGACACTTTCGACAACCGTCGCTCCACCTGCACTCGATGAGATCTGTATCAACACGCTCCGCTTCCTGGCCGTGGACATGGTTCAGAAGGCGAAGTCGGGTCATCCTGGCCTGCCCCTGGGTTCGGCGGCCATGGCTTACACGCTTTGGGACCGCTTTCTCAAGTTCAACCCGCGCGATCCGTTCTGGCCCGACCGAGACCGATTCGTGCTGTCGGCCGGACACGGATGCGCACTCCTCTATGCTCTGCTTCATGTCACTGGTTTCGATTTGCCGCTCGAGGAACTCGAGAGATTCCGCCAATGGGGAAGTCGCACGCCAGGCCATCCGGAATATGGCAAAACTCCCGGGGTTGAAGCCACCACGGGTCCCCTGGGGCAGGGACTGGCAAATGCCGTCGGTATGGCAATCGCCGAAGTGGCTCTCGCAGCGCGGTTCAATCGACCGGGGCACCATATCGTGGACCACTATACCTACGTTTTGGCGAGCGACGGCGACCTGGAAGAAGGGATTTCTTCCGAGGCCGGATCAGAAGCTGGGCATCTGCGGCTGGGCAAGCTCATCGTTCTCTACGCGAACAACCACATCACGATCGAAGGCAGCACGGAGCTGGCTTTCACCGAAGACCGGATGGCGCGTTTTGCGGCTTTCGGCTGGCACGTCCAGCGAGTCGAACAAAGCAACGACGTCGATGCAGTCGCTCTTGCATTGAAAGCGGCACGGGAAGAACGCGGCCGGCCCTCCCTGATTCTCGTTCGCACCCACATCGGCTTCGGCAGTCCTCACAAGCAGGACACGGCGGCGGCCCACGGAGAGCCGCTCGGTGTGGAGGAGGTCCGTCTGACCAAAGAGGGGCTGGGCTGGCCCATTACACCTCTCTTTCATATTCCCAGCGAGGCCTTAGAGCATTTCCGAAAAGCGATCGCGCGGGGAAGCACCGCACAGACGGAATGGGAATCGCGTCTTAAGGCTTTCGCAAAAGCAAATGCTGACTTGGCTGCCGAGTTCCAACGGGTCATCAACCGGCAGCTTCCGCAACGTTGGGACGCCAATCTCCCGACCTTTACTTCGGGCGACGGCCCAATGGCCACCCGCATCGCTTCGGGAAAGACAATCGCAGTTCTGAATTCTCGTCTGCCCGAAATGACGGGAGGTTCCGCCGATCTTGCTCCCAGCACCTTCACGAACATGGATGGTGCCGGGAACTTCGAGCCAGAGAATTGGGCCGGTCGCAACATGCACTTTGGCATCCGCGAGCATGCCATGGGCGCCATCCTGAACGGCATGGCATTGCACCGAGGTCTCATCCCCTTTGGGGGTACCTTTCTGATCTTCAGCGACTACATGCGTCCGCCGATGCGCCTGGCGGCCATGACCGGTCTGCCAGTGATTTATGTTTTCACCCACGACAGCATCGCTATGGGAGAGGACGGCCCGACCCATCAGCCCGTCGAACAGCTGGTGGGATTGCGATCGATTCCGGGCATGGTTGTGATTCGACCCGCGGATGCGAATGAGACGGTTATCGCTTGGCGGATCGCGATTGGGCACAATGACGGTCCCGTCGCCCTAGTCTTAACTCGCCAGGGGCTTCCCGTACTCGATCTGGCCCGCTATCCAGGAATACACGAGGGCGTGGCACTCGGCGGCTATATCCTGGCGGATTCTCCATCGGGTGCGAAACCGGACATCATTCTGATCGCGACAGGATCGGAAGTGCATCTGGCCCTGGAAGCACGGGATCGATTGGCGAGTGAGGGCGTTCAGGCAAGGGTGGTCAGCGTGCCTAGCACGAACCTCTTCTCGTTGCAGTCAGAGCAATATCGGGACACGGTTTTGCCGCCCGGCATACCTCTACTGGCCATCGAGGCAGGCGCATCTCTCGGCTGGAACTCCTACGTCGGCCCTCAGATCGCAGTGATTGGAGTGGACACCTACGGCGCATCAGCCCCCGGAACCGTTGTGATGGAGCACTATGGCTTCACAGTTGAGAACATCTGCAAGCGAACGCACAAGCTGCTAGGACGTCTCAAGGGGAAGCCTTGATGCGCGTGGGAATTGCATCGGACCACGGCGGGTTTGCTCTAAAGGAGCAGATCGCGGAATCGTTACGCAGCTCGGCGTACGAAGTCGTGGACTTCGGCGCGCACCAACTCAACCCCGGAGATGACTATCCCGACTTCGTCGTTCCGCTGGCGAGGGCCGTCGCGTCCGGGGAAGTTGAGCGGGGAGTGGCGCTCTGCGGCAGCGGTGCAGGAGCGTCCATCGCCGCGAACAAGGTCCCCGGTGTGCGTGCCGCGCTCATCCACGATGTTTTCTCCGCTCATCAAGGTGTCGAAGACGACGACATGAATGTCTTTTGTCTCGGCGGGCAAGTGATCGGGCCGGCACTCGCCTGGGAACTGATCGAAACCTTTCTGACCGCTCGTTTCAGCGGCGCTCCACGCCATCAACGGCGCGTGGCTAAGGTCCAGGCGCTGGAGAAACAGGAAATTCTGTGATGAAGGTTCAAGGCTCGTCGATCGAAGGAATTCGCGATGACCCATAGTCGCAAGGCGCCTCTTCGACAAAAATCGGCCGTGACTTCATCTGATGTCGGCAAGATGCCGCCGTCACGGTTTTTATAGCGAAAGGGGAATCACATGGAACTGGGCATGATCGGACTGGGACGGATGGGAACCAACATGGTGCGCCGCTTGATGCGGGCCGGCCACCAGTGCGTCGTTTACGACCTCCAGGCGGAAACCGTACAGGCACTCGCCAAAGAAGGGGCGACCGGGACGACGTCGCTCAAAGACTTCGCGAAAAAACTGAAATCGCCCCGCGCCGTCTGGATGATGGTGCCGGCCGCCGTGGTCGATCCGACGCTGAAGACGCTTGTCCCACTTCTCGAAAGTGACGACGTGGTCATTGACGGCGGCAACTCCTACTACCACGATGACATCCGGCGCGCCGCCGAATTGAAACCGAAGGGCATCCACTACGTGGACGTCGGGACCAGTGGCGGGGTCTGGGGGTCCGAGCGAGGCTACTGCTTGATGATTGGCGGCGAGAAAAGCGTCGTCCAGCGAATCGACCCCGTTTTCGCCGCCTTGGCCCCAAGTATCGAGGAGGCGCCACGCACGCCCGGTCGGGAAAAGATAGGCGGCACAGCTGAACACGGCTACTTGCACTGCGGTCCGAGCGGCGCGGGCCACTTCGTCAAAATGGTCCACAACGGCATCGAGTACGGCATGATGGCCGCCTACGCGGAGGGGTTGAACGTACTTCGCCATGCGAACGCAGGCAAGCAGAAACGCACCGCCGATGCCGAAACGGCACCGCTACGTCACCCCGAACTCTACCCGTACGACCTGAACCTGGCCGATATCGCCGAGGTCTGGCGCCGTGGCAGTGTGATCGCCTCGTGGCTCCTGGACCTGGCCGCCGTCGCACTCCTCCAGAGCCCGGACTTGGCGAAGTTTGCCGGTCGGGTGTCGGACTCGGGGGAGGGTCGCTGGACGATCGCGGCGGCCATCGATGAATCGGTTCCTGTCCCTGTCCTCAGTGCCGCGCTTTACGAACGCTTCAGCTCGCGCGGTGAGGCCGACTTTGCCGACAAGATGTTGTCCGCGCTTCGGTACCAGTTCGGCGGCCACAAGGAAAAGGCCGCCGCCAAGAAGGGAGGTGCCTGATGGCCACCTCCCGGTCTGACGCTCTGGTGCTCTTCGGTGTGACGGGCGATCTCGCTCACAAGATGATCTTCCCGGCACTCTACGCGATGGCGAAAAGAGGTACCCTCAAGGTCCCCATCATCGGAGTCGCCTCCTCCCAGTGGAGTCTGGCGCGCCTTCGCAACCGCGTGACCGACAGCATAAAGCGGTCCGGCGGGATCGATAACAAGCGTGCCCTTCACCATCTTCTGTCCCAGTTCAGCTACGTAAGCGGGGATTATAAAGACCCGGCCACGTTCACCGCGGTAAAAAAGGAGTTGGGCAGCGCTCGGCATCCCGCGCACTACCTGGCCATCCCTCCCTCGCTCTTCGAGACAGTGATCAAAGGACTCGGTGAGGCGAATTTGGCCGAGCATGCGCGCGTCATTGTCGAAAAGCCGTTCGGACGCAACCTGGCTTCCGCGCGGGAACTCAACCGCGTCGCCCGGGCGGTGTTCCCGGAAGAGTCGATCTTCCGCATCGACCACTTCCTCGGGAAAGAGGCGATCATGAATATCCTCTATTTTCGGTTCGCCAATTCATTCCTGGAGCCGATCTGGAACCGCAACTACGTGGCCAGCGTACAGATAACTCTTTCCGAGGATTTCGGCGTGAAGGACCGCGGCGCGTTTTACGAAACCGCCGGCTGCCTGCGTGACGTGATCGAGAACCATCTCTTCCAAATCGTCTCGCTCCTGGCCATGGAGCCGCCGGTCGGGAGGGACTTTGGCGCCGTCCACAATGAGAAAACCAAGGTGTTTCGAGCGATGCGCCCTTTGAAGCCCGGCGACCTGGTGCGCGGTCAGTACGCCGGCTATCGGAAGGAGCCAGACGTGGCGAAGAACTCCGACGTCGAGACTTTCTGCGCTCTGCGGCTTTTCATCGACTCGTGGCGCTGGCAGGGGGTGCCGTGGTACCTGCGCTCGGGCAAATATCTGGCGGAAACCGCGACCGAGGTCTTGGTGGAGCTGAAAGAGCCCCCGCAGAGACTTTTCGCCGACTCGGCGCCGACGACAGGACGGGCGAACTATCTGCGATTCCGGCTCTCGCCAAGTTCCGCCGTTGCTCTCGCCGCTCGCGTCAAGCGCGCCGGGAAGGAGTTCGTCGGAGACCAACGAGAGCTCTACCTATGCGAAGAGCAGCCGGGAGAAGAATCGCCCTACGAGCGGCTTTTGAGCGACGCTATGGTCGATGACGGAGCGCTCTTCACCAGTGAAAACGCGGTTGAGGCCGCTTGGGCGGTGGTTGATCCAGTCCTTAAGACACGCCGGCTGTCTCGACCCTACAAGCGGCTCAGCTGGGGACCGAAAGAGGCTGACGCAATCCTCGGTGCAGGCGGCTTTTGGCACAATCCCAAACTTAAGGGGGCGTGAAGTATCCGGACGATAAACTTCCCGCAGCCGTATTTCTGCCTAATCTGATGGCAGCCGGCCCGGGCGGCCACACCAACGCCCCACGGTTCTGTCCGGGAAAGAGACGATGAGAGCGCCCCACAAACTCCACGAAATGAGCCTAAGCCTCTGCCGGGGCGGCCGTTTCGAAGAAGACCGTCCCAAAATCATGGGACCAGTGTTCGCCCGTCTTCGCCTAAATGCAGGTCAAGGCACTGACCGCAAACATATATGCTCAGGCTACTTGACGGTGTAAGATGAAATTAACGCTGGAGCGGAGGTTGCCCCACACTGATTTCCACAACGACCGAGACAGAACCGCGCGAGAAAGGTCAGGATGAAGGAAGACCTTACTGATCCAATCGTGACATTTTCCACGCTCGTGGAAATCCTTCGCTGGCGAGCGATTCACCAACCTGAACAGCGTGCCTACACCTACCTGGTCGATGGAGAAGCGGAAGGGGATGCTCTGACCTATGCGGGGTTGGACTGCCAAGCCCGGAGCATTGGGGCGCTGCTGCAAACCTACCGGGCAAGCGGGGAACGTGCGCTGTTGCTTTATCCAGCAGGTCTGGAGTTTATCGCCGCGTTTTTCGGTTGTTTATATGCTGGGGTGATTGCCGTCCCTCTGCCGCCGCCTAATCCGTCTCAGCCACAGCGGCTGCTACCCAGGCTTCAGGCCATTATCAGCGATGCTCAGCCTACGGTGGTGCTCACCACGGCAGCGATTCTTTCGAACACTGCGTGTCTGTTCGCGCAGGCTCCCGAGCTGCAGGAGTTGCGCTGGCTGGCCAGCGACAGGGTTGCCGGCAGCCTGGCTCAGGAATGGAGAGACCCAGCGGTGACCAGCAACTCCCTGGCGTTGGTCCAATACACCTCCGGCTCCACCGCGGAACCGAAGGGCGTCATGATCAGTCACGGGAACCTCCTCCACAATTCGGCTTATATTAACCGCGTTTTCGCGCTGGTCCCGGACAGTGTCACCGTCACCTGGCTACCGGCCTTCCACGACATGGGACTGACCAATGGGATTATTCAACCGGTGTACAAGGGGCGTCCGTGTTTCCTGATGCCGCCGGTATCCTTTCTCATGCGACCGATACGGTGGCTCCAGGCCATTTCTCGCTACAAAGCCACGATAAGCGGCGGCCCCAATTTTGCGTATGAATTGTGCACCCGCAGAATTACCCCCGAACAACGCAGAACTCTCGACCTCAGTAGTTGGGATGTGGCCTACAACGGCGCAGAGCCAGTCCGGGCCGACACCATGAAACGGTTTGCGGAGACCTTTGCCTCGTGTGGCTTCCGGCCCAGCGCCTTCCATCCATGCTATGGACTCGCCGAAGCAACGCTGCTGGTTTCTGGCGCTTCTTTACGAGATGAGATGTTCCGTAGGATTCATGTGGCAGGGCTGGAACAGAACCGCGTGGTGGAGGCCTCCGAGCAACACCAGAATATGCGGACTCTGGTCAGCAGTGGGCACGCCATGCTCGATACCAAGATTGTCATCGTTCATCCGGAATCGTTGACCGCTTGTGCACCACATGAAGTGGGCGAAATCTGGGTGTCTGGCCCGAGCGTAACGCAGGGGTATTGGAACCGACCCGAGGAAACCGAGCTCACCTGTCGAGCCTACCTGAAGGATACCGGCGAGGGACCGTATCTCCGCACCGGGGATTTGGGATTCATCAGAGATGGTGAGCTATTTGTCACCGGTCGCCTGAAGGATCTGATCATCATCAGTGGTCGCAAGCTTTACCCCCACGACATTGAATTGACGGTGGAACGGAGTCACCCGGCCTTACGGCCAGCTTGCTGCGCGGCATTTTCGGTCGAGGGCTCCAGCGAAGAACAACTGATTATTGCCGCTGAAATCGAGCCCCGGTACAAACCGGCGGTTCCCAACGCGCCGGATGGTGAAGCCCGCGCTCATCCTAATGGGCGCTTGCCGCTGGATGTTAAGGCGGTGGTCCGGGCCATTCGGAGAGCGGTGGCGGAAGAGCATGATGTGCGAGTTCACACGGTGGTGCTGCTCCGGGCTGGGCGCGTTCCCAAGACCACTAGCGGCAAGGTACAGCGCCATGCTTGCCAGGCCGCTTTCCTAAAAGGCACGTTGGAAAGATTTGCCGAGGAATGACCGATGGCTGAGATCTCTTCCAGCGCAGAACTCATTCAGGCGTGGTTGGTCTCCAAGCTTTCGGAGCGGCTGGGAATCGAGCCTCGCGAAATCGATATTCGCGAGCCCTTCGCCAGCTACGGACTCGGGTCAACGGAGGCGGTCAGCCTGGCCGGTGAACTCGCCGACTGGCTGGGAGGAAAACTTTCTCCGGCTCTCGTCTATGAGTACCCCACCATCGAGGCACTCGCTCGGCATTTGGCAGGATCACCGGACGTGTCGGAGGCAGCGACCGGGGCGGGCCAGGAGCGCGGGGCGAAAAACGAACCGATCGCCATCATCGGCATCGGTTGCCGGTTTCCGGGCGCGAACGATCCGCCAGCGTTCTGGTATCTGCTGCGAGAAGGGGTGGATGCCATCGGCGAAGTTCCCTCCGATCGCTTCGATCAGCATGCGTTTTACGATTCAGACCCGGCAACCCCGGGCAAGATGAACACCCGCTGGGGCGGCTTTCTGGGGCAGGTGGATCAGTTCGATCCCAGTTTCTTTGGCATCTCCCTTCGAGAGGCTTTGCGGATGGACCCCCAGCAGCGCCTCTTACTGGAGGTGACCTGGGAAGCGTTACAGGATGCGGGGCAGGTGCCCGAGCGTCTAGTCGGCACCCCGGCCGGCGTATTCATCGGCATCGCGACCAACGATTACGGCCGGCTGCAGTGGAACGATCTCGAGCGAATTGATGCCTACGCCGGTACCGGGAATGCCCTGAGCATTGCCGCCAATCGGATCTCGTACCTGTTCGATTTCCGCGGGCCGAGCCTCTCCATCGACACGGCCTGCTCCTCGTCACTGGTTGCCGTCCACCTGGCCTGCAGCAGCCTGCGGAGCGGCGAGTCCACGCTGGCTCTGGCCGGGGGAGTGAATCTGATTCTCTCGCCGGCGATTGCGATCAATTTCACCAAAGCAGGCGTCATGGCGCCGGATGGGCGCTGCAAGGCGTTCGATGCCCGGGCCAACGGCTACGTTCGCAGTGAGGGTGCCGGTGTCGTCGTGCTGAAGCCCTTATCCAAAGCGTTGGCTGATCGGGATCCGATTTATGCCGTCATCCGCGGCAGCGCGGTGAACCAGGACGGACGGAGCAACGGGCTCATGGCACCGAATCGGCTGGCCCAAGAGGCGGTCCTGCGAGAAGCCTACCGGCAATCCGGCGTAGCGCCCGGCAAGGTTCAATACGTCGAGGCCCACGGCACGGGCACATTGTTGGGGGACCCGATCGAGGCGAAGGCGCTCGGCACCGTGCTTGGCGTCGAACGCCCGCCGGGACGGCCTTGCGCCCTGGGGTCCGTCAAGACCAACTTGGGCCACCTCGAGGCCGCCGCCGGTATTGCCGGCTTGATCAAGGTGGCACTGGCGCTTCGGCATCGGGAGATCCCGCCGAGCCTGCACTTTGAAAAGCCCAACCCGCTGATCCCTTTTGGCGAGCTGCCTCTCCAAGTGCAAACGACGCTGAGCCCATGGCCCACCGACTCCGGTCCAGCATTGGCCGGGGTCAGCTCATTCGGCTTCGGCGGCACCAACGCTCACGTGGTTCTAGAAGGGGCGCCCCCCGACATTCTCGCAATGCCGGATGTGGAGCGGAAAATCGGCCCACACCTGCTCCCCCTGTCGGCGCGCAGTCCGGAAGCCCTTCAGTCTCTCGCTCGCGCCTACCGAAACTTCCTTGCCACTCCGGAGTCCGCCGCGTCGTTGCCGGATATCTGTTACACGGCCAGTGTGAGGCTCAGTCACCACGAACACCGTCTCGCCATTACCGGCAATTCGCCGGCGCAACTGATGGACAGCCTGGAAGCCTTTGGGCGGGGCGAGGCTCGTACAGGCTTGTCGTCTGGCCGCAAGTTCTCCTCTCGCCGGCGAAAGCTTGTTTTTGTGTTTCCGGGGCAGGGGGGCCAATGGTTTGGCATGGGGCGACGGCTATTGGAGCAGGAAGCCGTTTTCCGGGAGGTTGTCGAACGCTGCGATCGGGCGATGCGAACGTACGGAGATTGGTCGTTGCTCGCCGAACTCACGGCTACGGATGCCGCTCAGTCCCGGTTGAACGAAATCGATATCATCCAGCCGGCCCTTTTTGCTATTCAGATCGCCCTGGCAGCCTTGTGGCGCTCGTGGGGTATCGAGCCGCAGGCCGTGGTGGGCCATAGTATGGGAGAGGTTGCGGCCGCGTACGTCGCCGGTGTCCTGAGCTTTGACGATGCCGTCCGGGTCATTTGTCATCGTAGCCGGTTGTTCAAGCGCACCGCTGGGCAAGGCGCCATGGCGACGATAGAACTTTCCATCGAGGAAGCTCGACGCGCCCTGGTCGGCTCGGAAGACAGCGTGTCGATCGCGGCCATCAACGGGGCCACCTCGACGGTGTTATCCGGTGATCCGGCTGCCCTCGCCGTCATTCTGGATCGGTTGCGGAGTCGCGATATCTTCTGTCGCATGGTGAAGGTCGATTGTGCCTCGCACAGCCCCCAAGTAGAGCCGTTGCGCGCCGATTTACTGCGGGCATTGGCAGGGCTGCAGCCGCGGGCTGAATTTGTGCCGATCTACTCGACGGTGACGGGTGAAGTCAGCGACGGGCTGGAATTCGATCCCCTCTATTGGGCCAGGAACATGCGAGAGCCGGTGCTCTTCTCCCCTGCGGTTCAGCGTCTGGTGGAAGATGGGCATAACATCTTCCTGGAAATCAGCCCGCACCCCATTCTCCTCAGCGCCATGCAGCAAGAGTTTCATCACTCCGGCCGAGAAGGCGCTCTGCTCCCTTCCCTGCGGCGTGAGGAAGATGAACGCACGGTCCTGCTGGGATCGCTCGGCGCGCTTTATACTTTGGGATACCCGGTCGACTGGAACCTGATCTATCCAACCGCAGGCCGGTGCGTTCAGCTCCCGTTCTATCCGTGGCAACGGGAGCGTTGTTGGCTTGAGCCCTTAGCAGGGGACACCGGTTCTCACCGTGACCAAGACTCTCGGAGCGGACCCGGGAACCATACTCTGCTGGGCCGGCATTTCAAATCGGCCTATCCCGCGGAAACCCACTTCTGGGAAACCACGCTGGACAGGATTTCCCGGCCTTATCTGGATGACCACCGCATCCAAGGCAGCGCGGTGCTGCCCGCCTCGGCCTATGTGGAGATGGCCCTGGCCGCCGCGGGGGAAGTCTTCGGAGCGCAACCTGTTGCGCTGGAAAATATCGAATTTCGCAAGGCGCTTTTCTTGGCCGGGGGCGAGGCGCGCACGATTCAGGTAATCCTCTCCCAGGCCGCAGATGGCACGGCATCCTTTCACATCTACAGTTGCCGGGGAGGCGTGGCGCACTCCAGCAATTCATGGATGCTGCATGCGACTGGCAATGTCTGTCTCCAAGAGGACAAGAGCATCATCACTGCGGGTGCCGGGCAGGAAATGCTCAGGGAGATGCGAACGCGTTGCGCAGAGGATTTCTCCGGCCAGGAGTATTACCGCAGACTCGGAGAAAGCGGCATCCACTACGGCCCTTCCTTTCAGGGCATTGCGCAGTTGTGGCGGAACAACGGAGACGTATTGGGTGAAGTGCAGGCGCCCGATGGGCCAAAGAGAGAGATTCACGACGTTCGAATTCACCCGGCAATTCTCGATGCCGGGTTTCAGCTTCTCGGAGCTGCGGTTGCAGCGGAAGCGACTGAAAACGGCCGACAAGGAATTTATTTGCCAACCCGCATCGGCCAATTCCGCGTTCATGGCCGTCCGGACCGTCATTTATGGGGTCGCGCCCGGGTGCAGCATCGGGAGGCGGATGCCACAACGGGGGAAGTAAGGCTGTTCGATGAAGCGGGACGCGTGGCGATCGAGATTCAGGAACTTCGCTTTGAATACCTGGGCGAGGATACGCAGCGCACGGCCGTCGATAATCTTGACGACTGGCTCTATGAGTTCCGGTGGCAACCCAAAAAGCGCGCGGCAGGAAAACCTTTCGCGCCTGCCAGCGCGGCAAGCTGGCTGATCTTTACGGACAGCAGTGGCGTCGGAGATACGTTGTCCGCGCTGCTGCAAGCCCGGGGCGAACGGAGCATTCTGGTCTCTCGTGGGGAATCGTACGAGCAAACCGACTGCGAGCATTATCGCATCCGGCCCGATCAAGCGGAGGATATCCACCGGCTCTTCGAGTCGGCTCTGCTCGCGGAGCCGTCCGGCTGCCGTCTCATTGTCCATCTCTGGAGTCTTGATGTTGCGCAGTCCGGGCAGACCACGGTGGCCTCGCTGAATGCCGCGCAGACTCTGGGCTGCGGCAGTGTCCTGCTGCTGGCGCAAGAACTGGCTCGAACGGAATCGCCTGCCTCCCCGCGACTGTGGCTGATCACGCAGGGTGCTCAAGCGGCCGGAGAAAGGCCCGCGCCGTTGTCCGTTGCTCAGTCACCACTTTGGGGATTCGGTCGCGTCCTTGCGCAGGAACACCCGACGCTTTGGGGCGGACTGGTGGACCTGGAACCCGGGCTATCGCTGCCTGACGCTGCCGCTCAGCAATTGTGGGAGGAAATCTCCAATGCGGACGGAGAGGATCAACTGGCGTTTCGTCAAGGGGAGCGATACGTGGGTCGCTTGGTCCGCCAGCGCCCATCCGCCACACAAGCACCTCCGCTCCGGTGGCGGACGGACGGAAGCTACCTGATCAGCGGAGGACTGGGAGACCTCGGCCTCTTGGTCGCGCGCTGGATGGTCGAGCAAGGGGCGCGGCGGTTGATCCTTTTGGGACGCACCCGGCTCCCGCCGCGCTCGAACTGGAGTTCGGCAGAAGCGGGAAGTCGCTTGACGCGTCAAATCACCGCCATTCGGGAATTGGAATCCTTGGGAGCATGCGTGCATCTGGCGCCGGTCGATGTGGCGGATGAAGGAGAATTGACCGGCTTCCTGGACCGGTTTCGCGCCGATGGTTGGCCGCCGATCCGGGGTGTCGTGCACGCGGCGGGAGTGCTGCAGGACGGATTGCTCGTGCAACTCGACGAGGAGTCGCTGAAAACGGTTTTCCGGCCCAAGGTGATGGGTGGCTGGCTGCTGCATCGCCTGCTCCAAGACGATCCCTTGGACTTCTTCATACTCTTCTCTTCCGCCGGTTCAGTGCTGGGCCAACCCGGCCAGGGAAACTATGCCGCCGCCAACGCCTTCCTGGATGCGCTGGCGCATCACCGGCAACGCCAGGGCCAGCCGGCCCTGAGTATCGACTGGGGCGCATGGGCCGGCGAGGGATTCGCGGATTCGGTGGGAGGTAAGCGTCTCGCCGCGCGCCTCGCGCTGCTGGGAATCAGCAGCATCCAACCCAAACAAGCGCTGGAAATCCTGGGACGACTGCTCCGGCAAACCTCATCCCAGGTCGCGGCGGTGCCGGTCAACTGGAAACAGTATCGGGAGTTCTACCTAGCCGGCAGCGCCTCACCGCTGCTCTCCGACCTGGTGCGTGAGCAAGCCGAAGTCCCCCGGACAGCGGACAGCAAGAGCGAAAAAAGGGATGCCCTTCTTGCCGCCGAACCACCTCAGCGCCGACAGTTGCTGCACTCCTACCTCAGCGCGCAAGTGGCCCGGGTACTCGGCATCAGCCCTTCAAAGCTCGACGTCCAGCAACCCCTGAGCCATCTCGGACTGGACTCCTTGATGGCCGTCGAGCTGAAAAACCGGATTGCAGTTGACCTGAAGGTGAACGTGCCGGTGGTGAAATTTCTTCAGGGCTTTAGCGTTGACCAAGCGGTGACGCAGGTGTTCGATCAGCTGGCGGCCAATGTCGCCAACCCGGCGACGCCTCTGGCCCCGCCAGTGGCCGAGCAGGACGAGCACAACGGCCATGGGGATGCGGAACAGTTGCTGGCAAACCTGGATCAGCTTTCCGATGAGAAAGTGGATTCATTGCTGGCCGATATGTTGGCTGATGAAAAGATTCGTGAATGAGCCATACCCCCCAACGATTAGCCGATCTTTCCCCCAGCGAGAAGCGCGCCCGCCTTGCGCAGCTCCTGCGGAACAAGCTGAGCGGGCACAAATCGCTTTATCCTCTCTCCGATAATCAGCAGGGGATCTGGTTTCTGTCCCAGTTCGCGCCGGAGAGCTCGGTTTACAACGTCAGTTTTGCGGCGCGCATCCGCTCCGATGTGGACATCCCGGCCTTCCGACGCGCGTTTCAGGCGCTGGTGGATCGCCATCCCTCGCTGCGGACCACGATTGCGGTGCACTCCGGAAAGCCCGTTCAGCAGATCCACCAACATCAGCCGGTCCACTTTGAGGAATCCGATGCCTCAACTTGGGGCGAGGATGAGTTGCGGACCCGGCTGGTCGAGGAGACTCACCGCCGGTTTGATCTGGAACGGGGGCCGGTCATGCGGGTGAGTCTGTTCACCCGTTCGGCACAGAAACACATCCTGTTGCTGACCATTCATCATATCGTGGTCGATTTCTGGTCCCTGGCGGTGATCTTGAACGAACTCGGGGTGCTGTATGCGGCGGAAAAGGCCGGCCGACCAGCGGCGCTCCCTCCCCTTGATCTGCGATACACAGACTTCGTTCGTTGGCAGGCCGAAATGCTGGCGAGTCCGGTCGGCGAACGGCACT
>Ga0307373_10010240_pt1 | contig 13843 bp, 10 predicted proteins | sample OX2MG_FD_202534 | JGI IMG/M metagenome (GOLD analysis project Ga0307373, IMG submission 202534) | Soil microbial communities from Risofladan, Vaasa, Finland - OX-2 | ecosystem: Environmental > Terrestrial > Soil > Coastal area > Acid sulfate soil | place: Finland: Risofladan, Vaasa | collected... | reverse complement strand
CCGATGGATCGCAGTCGATCCGCCCGAACATAACAGGAGCATCGCTGTGCCACGGAGAGCCTCGGCGACACTTGCGGCACCGGACGCCGTCAGCGAACTGCTCGATTTCTCCTGGCGGAAATGCCCGTTGACAATCGCAGATGCGCGGACGATACTTTAGACGAGTTTGCCTCGTCCCCGGCTCTCGGGTTTTCCCATCAGCGGCCACCCACCCCCGCGCCGGAGGATTGCATGTCATCGGAACGCAACGGTCGATTCAAGTCTCTCGCTGGCTTCGGCATCGCCGCTTTCCTCGTGCTCGTTGGGACAGCGATCACGCTCCTTAGCTGTTCTTCGAACACATCCGTGACTCCCCTGAAGGGCATGGGCACCATCATCGTGAGCATGACGGATCCCGCAAGCTGTGCTGTCCCGACTGGGAATTTCGAGCACGTGTATGTGACCATCAATTCAGTCCAGGCGAACATGAATTCCGACGCAACAGATGGCTCCGGGGGCTGGCAGGAGCTTGCGCCTCAGCTAAATTCTCAGCCAATGCAAATTGACTTGTTGAGCCAGCCCGCGACCACCTGCTTGCTGGCGAACTTGGGCTCCAATGACAGCCTGCCTGCCGGCACATATCAGCAAATCCGGCTCATCCTGGTTCCGAACAGCGGAGGAAACGGGCCGGTCCCGACTGCAAACGCCTGCGGAAGCATGGGATTCAATTGCGTCGTGCTGGCAGACGGCAGTGTCGATGAACTCAACCTTTCGAGCCAGGCGAATACGGGGCTAAAAATCCCGCCGGGACAAATCGTTGGCGGGCCGATCACCGTGGCGGATGGACAAACGGTGGATTTGAATATCGATTTCAATACATGTGCCTCGATTATCGAGCAAGGCAACGGCCAATTTCGCCTCAAGCCGACTCTAACTGCGGAGCAAGTCAGCCCGAACCGCACGGGGATCAGCGGCAATGTCGTTGTCAGCGGCACGACGAATCCAATTGTCGGCGGAACCGCGCTGGTAGCGGTCGAGCAGCCGGACAGTGGCGGAATCGATCGCATCCTGGAGCAGGCTGCAGCCGATTCGAATGGAAACTTCGATTTCTGCCCGCTTCCGGCGAACGCCACGTTTGATGTAGTCGCGGACGCAGTAAATGGTTCGGGCGTCGCTTATAACCCGACGATTGCGGTTGGCATACCCGGCGGACAGAAGCTCAGCAATATTCCGCTATTCGCCGAGATCGGCCCTTCCGGCACCGGGCCGGGCGCCATTCAGGGAGCGATCACCGCATTGGGCGGGAGCATCGACACCGCATTGAGCGCGCTGCAAACGATCTCTTTTCAGTTGAGCTCGGGCAGCGTGACGCGCGAGCTTACCGTTCCACTCGAAGGCACATCCACGCAGAACGTCAGTGTTGCTTCCACAACGGGCTGCCCCGCGGGCGCACCGGCAGGAGCCGATTGCGCGTCCTATACACTGTTTGTCCCGGCGAGCAATGCGAGCGTTGGCGTGTTTAACTCGGGAACTCTCGCCTTCAGCATTCCGGCGGCCGGAAATCCAAACTACACCGTTGAAGGCCAGGCGTTCGCGCCGACGAGCATGGGAACTCCGACCTGCTCGCCAACATCGGAATCGGTGAATCAAACGCTCGGCGGAGAGCCGCTGGGAGTTCCACCAAGCCCTGCAGTGACGGCAGCGACGCTGAATTTTACCGGTTGCCAATAGGAGGCCAAGTTTTTCCGAAAGGGACCCTCGGCCTCGTTTGCGTCACGCTCGTTGTTCGACATCGGCGTCTCGCGAGACAAATTCCTACGGCCAGGTGACGGCTGAACAGCGACCGCGCTTTGCCCTCTGCGTGCAGGAAGCGGAAAAGCAGAGCGCGAATATTCTCAAGCGCGTCATGGCGGAACGTGGGCCGATCCGCAATCGCGAGGGGAGCCGATTGTTTGCGCAGAGGTTGGTCCGTTTACTCTTCTTCGTGGGTGACGATGTGAACGTCCACAAAGGGGGCCTTTCGGAGAAAGCGGTGAATGGCGGAAAGATATAAGAGTTTGCGCAAGCCCTTCACGGCGGAACGGCCGAAAATGACCTGCGTGATGTGCTTTTCCTTGGCTAATTCAGCCATCTCATCCGCGACGCTCTTGCCGCGCAGCCGGACGACCTTCGCGCCCAGGTCTTCCGCAAAGCGGATATTCGCTTCTAACAGCTTCGGATTGTTTCCCTGTTCATCCCTGCCCGCATCGACGTGGACGACATAGAGCTCCGCATCCAGCCGTCTTGCCATGCGCGCGCCCCGTGCGACCAAGTATTGTGCGGCACGATTCGAACTGATGCAGACAGCCAGTCTCTCGCGAACGGGCCAGTTCTGGTGTATGTCTTTTGCCGTCATGTAGGATTCCAGGCTGCGGTCCACTTGTTCGGCCACCTGGCGCAAAGCCAGCTCGCGTAAGGCGATCAGATTGCCTCGCCGGAAAAAATTCTGGAGCGCCTGATGGACTTTATCCTGCGAATAAATATCCCCACGCTCCATTCGGGTTTGCAGCGCTTCCGGAGTAAGGTCTACCATCACGGTCTCGTTTGCCATCAGGGGCACCCAATCGGGAACGGTTTCGCGGACTGTCACTCCAGTGATGGTGCGAACGGTGGGCGCCAGGCTCTCCATATGTTGAATGTTCAGCGTGGAGAGAACGTCGATTTTAGCTGCGAGGAGCTCCTGAACATCCTCATAGCGTTTGCGATGCTTGCTGCCGGGGATGTTCGTGTGGGCGAGTTCATCCACCAGAACGACTGCCGGGTGGCGGGCAAGGATGGCGTCCACGTCCATCTCTTCAAAAATGGTGCCTTTATACACAATCTCGCGTCTTGGGACCGCTTCCAGCATCGGGAGCAGCTCCGCGATGCCTTTGCGGCCATGTGTTTCAACGAAGCCGACGATGACGTCTTCGCCGCGGCCGTGGCGGCGAATGCCTTCGCTCAACATGCTGTAGGTCTTGCCGACACCGGGGGCATAGCCGAGGAAAAGCTTGAAAATACCCTTGGGCTTCTCGGGGGGTGCGACTTTCTCCAGCCAGTCTTCGGGTTTCTTGGGCATTATTCGTCTTCCGTCAGCGGCAGCGAGGTACCTAGGCTAGAATACCTCGGTGTTCCGCCGCCTTCCGATTCGCGCTCTGCACTGCGCTTTGGCGCTCGCTATCGTCATCGGAATTACGTTCTTTTACGGCAGAATCGTTACCGTCAATCAAACCACGGTCGCGCTGACTTTTCTTCTGGCGATTCTAGCAGTTTCCACCGTCTGGGGCTTTGTGGTTTCCGCGTTCATGTCCGTCGCCGCCATGCTCGCGTTCAATTATTTCTTTCTGCCGCCGGTGGGGACGTTTACCATCGCCGATCCCCGAAACTGGGCTGCGCTCTTCGCATTCTTAGCGACGTCTCTCATCGCAAGCCAACTGGCGACACGCGCCCGCCGAGAGGCCGATGAAGCGCAGCAGCACCGCAGAGAGATCGAGCGGCTCTATGCGTTCAGCCAGCAACTGCTCGTCTCGGGCAACGTCATCAGGCTGCTCAATGCGATTCCCAATCATATTGTGGAAACCTTCGAAGTAGGCGCGGCGGCGATTTACCTCGAGAGTAAAAACAAGTTCTATCACTCCGGGGCCTCCCCGCATTTCGCCGACGAAGAGCTCAAGGGGGCCACTGCGCGGGAAGAACCCCTTCGTGACGCAGGCCGAAGCCTCTGTTTCGTTCCGGTCCGCATGGGAACCCGTCCGATCGGAAGCCTCGGCATTTCGGGGAGGCTGCTTTCCCGGCAGACCCTGGAAGCACTGGGCTCCATGATCGCCATTGCCTTCGAACGCGCGCGGGCCGTCGAAGAGCTTGGCAAAGCCGAAGCCACGCGCGAAGGGGAGCGCTTGAAGTCCGCTCTGCTCGATTCCGTTACGCACGATTTCCGCACACCTCTTACTTCGATTAAGGCTTCCGTGACCAGCCTCCTTTCCACCGAGAATTCGCCAGAGGCCCAGCAGCGCGAACTTCTGACCGTCATCAACGAAGAGTGCGACCGCCTGAATCAACTTGTCGGCGACGCTGCCGAAATGGCCCGGTTGGATGCCGGTGAGTTCGAGCTGAACCTCGCACCCCACGCGATGAAGGAAATTGTTTCCGCAGCCCTTTCGCATTGCAAGAGCGCCCTCGGCGGCAGACCGATTCGTGTTGACGTCGCTTCCGGGCTTCCGCGCGTGCTTGCAGACCTAGATCGCATAAAAGATGTCCTGGTCCGCTTGATCGAAAATGCCGATGCTTACTCCCCGAAGGACAAGCCAATTACCATCACGGTTGAAGCCAGCGGCAACTTTCTCTCGACCAGCGTGGCGGACAGCGGGCCGGGAATCGAAGAGATGGAAATCGGACTCATCTTCGACAAATTTTATCGCGGCAAGAATCAGCGTTATCTGGTGCAGGGTACCGGCATGGGATTGCCAATCGCGAAGGCCATCGTAGCCGCTCACGGTGGCACCATCGGCGTTACCAGCCAGTGCGGCCACGGCTCGGTATTTTCTTTTACGCTCCCGTGCGAACAGGTGCGGAGCGATGCGCCATGAAATCTGGAACGATTCTTGTCGTGGACGACGCGCCGCAAGTACGGCGCGTCCTGCGCTCCACGCTGACAGCCGAAGGATACTCGATTGTCGAGGCTCGAAGTGGCGAAGAAGCTCTCGATCTCTTTCGCGCCCATCGTCCCGATTTGATTCTCCTGGATGTGAACATGCCCGGCTTGGATGGCGTCGAGACGTGCCGTGAAATTCGCAGGAATTCCGCCGTGCCCGTCATCATGCTTACCGTGCGCGATGCCGAGCGCGAGAAAGTGCGCGCGCTCGATGCCGGCGCGGACGACTATGTAGTGAAACCCTTCGGTATGCAGGAACTGCTCGCCCGCATTCGCGCCGCGCTGCGCCGGACCTCGCCGCAGGATAAAGTCCCCGCCATCATTTCTCCGGAGCTGAGCATCGATTTCGAGGAGCGGCGGGTCACCGTGCGCGGGCGCGAAGTCCATCTCACTCCCAAGGAATTTGATCTACTGCGGCAGCTGGTGGCAAATCAGGGTAAGCCGCTCACGCACCGCCGCCTCCTGCAAGCGGTTTGGGGGCCGGATTATGGCGACGAACCGGAATACTTGCGGGTCACGATCAATCAGTTGCGTAGAAAGCTCGAGATCGATCCTGCCCATCCGAAGTTCATTTTGACCGAGCCGTGGATCGGTTATCGCTTTGAGCCGCCGCTACAAACTCGCCCTCGGACGAATGCGCAACCGCGCTAATGGACAGGATGCACAGCGTCCAACTCGAGATTTAACTCCAAGACGTTGACCCGAGGCTCGCCGAAGATGCCGAATTGCCGCCCTTCGGCGTACTTGCTGACCAGCGCCTTCACTTCCGTCTCGCTCATCTTGCGTTGGCGCGCGACGCGCGGAATCTGAAATTCGGCCGCCGCAGGGGAAATATCCGGGTCCAGACCAGACGCGGACGCGGTAACGAGGTCCGCCGGAATAGGAACCCCGGGATTTTCGGCGTTAAGTTTCCTAACGCCCGCTTCCACGCGCTCGATCAGCGCTCGGTTTGTCGGCCCCAGATTCGATCCGCCAGATGAAAGGCCATCGTAGCCGTTCCCCGCGGCGGACGGACGGGAGTGAAAGTATCCTGGAGCGGAAAATGATTGTCCGATGAGCCGCGAGCCAATAATCTGGCCATCCCTGTGAATCAACTCTCCGTTTGCCTGCGCTGGGAAAATCGCTTGCGCGAGCACCGTGACGACAAGCGGATAGACGAACCCGAAGAGCACGGTCGTCACGATGGTCATCCAGAACGCGATTTTCAGTTGTTGCTTCATCCTGCTTCCCCTATGCGAGATGCAAGAACCGGATCAGCACATCCAGAGTCTTGATGCCGATGAACGGTGCGACGATTCCGCCCAGGCCGTAGATCAGCAGATTCCGGCGCAGCAGGGCCGCGGCACCAAGCGGCCGGTAGCGGACGCCCCGCAGCGCCAGAGGGATCAGCGCGATGATGATCAGCGCGTTAAAAATTACCGCCGACAGAATCGCCGACTGCGGCGTTCCCAAATGCATGATGTTAAGTACGCCGAGTTGAGGAAACGCCGCCGCGAACATTGCCGGAATGATGGCAAAATACTTTGCCACATCGTTCGCCACGGAAAACGTGGTCAGCGCTCCGCGCGTAATCAATAATTGCTTGCCAATCTCGACAATCTCAATGAGCTTCGTGGGATTCGAATCCAGATCCACCATGTTCCCGGCTTCCTTGGCCGCCTGTGTGCCGGTGTTCATGGCGACGCCCACGTCGGCTTGCGCCAGCGCCGGTGCGTCGTTCGTGCCATCGCCCGTCATCGCCACCAGCTTTCCCTTCGCCTGCTCCCGGCGGATCAGCGCCATCTTGTCCTCGGGCTTGGCCTCAGCGAGAAAATCATCCACGCCGGCCTGCCGCGCGATGGAGGCCGCGGTCAAAGGGTTGTCGCCGGTGATCATCATGGTGCGAATGCCCATCGCCCGCAGGTGCTCAAACCGTTCGCGCATCCCGCCTTTCACGATGTCGGTGAGAGCAATCACGCCGAGAAGGCTCCGGTTTGCCGTAACCAGCAGCGGCGTGCCCCCTGAATTTGCGATTTGCGCAACCGTTTGCTGGACTTCCTCCGGGACTCGGTTTCCTCGCTCGGCCATGTGACGCGCGATGGCTTCCGGTGCGCCTTTGCGAATCTCGCGTCCGTCGAGGTCCACGCCGGACATCCTCGTCTGGGCCGAAAAGGGGATGAAGGTGGTGTCATGCGAGGAAAGATCGCGCGCACGAAGGCCATACTCATCTTTCGTCAAGACAACGATCGAACGCCCCTCGGGCGTCTCATCCGCCAGAGAGGAAAGCTGCGCGGCATCCGCCAAGTCCTTCGCGGAGATGCCCGGCGCGGGAATAAGCTGGGTCGCGGCGCGATTCCCAAGAGTGATTGTCCCTGTCTTGTCGAGCAGTAAAGTATCCACATCGCCCGCCGCTTCCACGGCGCGTCCTGACATGGCCAGAACGTTTCGGCGCAGCAAGCGGTCCATTCCCGCAATGCCGATCGCGGAGAGTAGGCCGCCGATGGTTGTGGGAATCAAACACACGAGCAACGCCACCAATACAAAGACATCTTGTGGCGCGCCCGAGTAGACAGCAAACGGCTGGAGGGTTACGACCGCAAGAAGAAAGAGCAGAGTCAGGCCCGCCAGCACAATGTTCAGCGCGATCTCGTTCGGAGTCTTCTGCCGTTCCGCTCCCTCGACGAGTTTGATCATCCGGTCGAGAAATGTTTCTCCCGGATTCGCCGTGATTCTCACCTGGATTTCGTCCGAAAGAACGCGCGTTCCGCCGGTGACGGCCGAGCGGTCGCCGCCCGACTCCCGGATGACCGGCGCGGACTCACCGGTAATCGCCGACTCATCGACCGAAGCAATGCCCTCGATGATTTCGCCGTCTCCGGGAATCATTTCGTTTGCGGAAACGCGCACGACATCGCCCACGCGCAGCTTCGATCCCGGGATGGTTTCCTCTGCCCCGTCCGCGCGAATTCGCCGCGCCATCGTCTCCGAGCGGGCCTTGCGGAGCGTTTCGGCCTGGGCTTTGCCGCGTCCCTCCGCTACCGACTCGGCGAAGTTCGCAAACAGGAGCGTGAACCAGAGCCACAGCGTGATTTGCAACTTGAAACCAATGTCTCCCTGATGGTCCAAAAGAGCGCGGAAGAGCTCGAACGTCGTGAGCAGCGCTCCTGCTTCCACCACGAACATCACCGGATTCCTCATCTGGATTCGCGGGTGAAGCTTTTTCACCGTGTCCGCCACGGCGCGCTTGAGCATGGCGGCGTCGGCAAGCGAACTCCCTTTGTATTTGGCTGTTGTGCTCAAAATGCTTTTCCTGCTTGCATCAGAAGATGCTCAAGAATCGGTCCGAGGCTCAACGCCGGAAAAAATGTCAGCGCACCCACAATGGCTACCGTGGAGATGAGGAGAATCGTGAATAGCGGCGTCGTCACCGGGAATGTTCCGGCAGACGGGGACAGCGACTTCTTGTGCGCCAGATTGCCGGCAATCGCCAGTACGGGAATTACGGCGAAAAAGCGGCCGAAGAGCATGGCCACGCCAAGGGATGTGTTGTACCAGTGTGTATTCGCACGCAAGCCCGCGAATGCCGAGCCGTTATTGGCCGCCGCCGACGTGTAGGCATATAGAATTTGCGAAAGGCCGTGCGGCCCAGGATTCGTGATGCTCGCGGTGCCGAACGAGTTGACCGACGCAAGCGCCGCGAATGACAATACGGTCAGCGGAAAGATCAGAATCGAGAGCATCGCCATCTTCACGTCGTAGGCTTCGATCTTCTTCCCGAGATATTCCGGCGTCCGCCCCACCATTAATCCAGCCAGAAACACGGTAACGATCACGAACACCAACATGCCATACAGTCCCGAGCCAACGCCTCCAAACACAACTTCACCGAGCAGCATGTTCACCAGCGGAATCATCCCCCCGAGCGGCGTATAAGAATCATGCATGCTGTTCACCGCGCCGCAGCTCGTGTCCGTGGTCACGGTGGCAAAAAGCGCCGAATCCGCGATTCCGAAGCGAACTTCCTTCCCCTCCATGTTTCCGCCGGGTTGCAACGCGCTAGCCGATTGATCCACGCCCGCGAAGAGCGGGTTCCCGCGCGCTTCGGCCCAATACGCTACCGACACCGCGATCAGAAAGAGAATGGCCATCGCACTCCACACTGCCCAGCCGTGACGCGGCGAGCCGGTCATGCGCCCCAGGGTGTACGTCAGCCCAGAGGGAATGGCAAAGATCAGAAGGAGCTCGAAGAAATTACTGAACGGCGTGGGATTCTCATACGGGTGCGCGCTGTTGGCGTTGAAAAAGCCGCCTCCGTTTGTCCCGAACTCCTTGATCGCTTCCTCTGACGCAACCGGCCCTTGGGGAATGATTTGTTGCTTCACCGTCCGCGTGACGGAGCCGCCATGCGGCCCCGCGGCGGCAACCCTTTGTTCGTTCACAAGGTGCGCCGCCACGTATGGCTTGAAATTCTGAATTACGCCTTGCGAGACCAGCACAAGCGACGCCACGAGGCAGACCGGAAGCAACACCCACAACAGACACCGCGTCATGTCCACCCAAAAGTTGCCGATTTTTTCCGTCTCACGCCGCGCAATGCCGCGAATCACCGCGATGGCCAGCACAATGCCCGTCGCGGCGGAGACAAAATTGTGGTACGCCAGCCCGGCCATCTGTGTCAAATAGCTCATCGTTTGTTCGGGCACATACGCCTGCCAGTTCGTATTCGTCGTAAAGGAAACGGCGGTGTTCCACGCCAAGGCGGGCGGCACATTCCCGAACTTCTGCGGATTCAGCGGCAGCCAATGCTGGACGCGCTCCATCGCGTAAAGAAGCGCCATCGAGACGCCGCTGAAAAGCAGCATCGCGATGGCATATTCGGTCCAACGCATCTCCTGCGCTTGGTCCACGCCCGTCAGGCGATAGATCGCGCGCTCGACCGGGCGCAGAAGGAAATCCAGAGGGGTCTTTTCACCTGCGAAAATATGCGCCAGATACGACCCCACGGGTTTTGTGATCGCCAGGACGACGGCCAGGAAAAATAGGATTTGAAACCACCCGTTCGCCGTCATCGCTAGAATTTCTCCGGCCACAGCAAAGCCGTCAGCAGATACCCGAACAGCAGCACACAAATGATCGTGAGTAAAATCTTACTCGGCATCGAAATTGTCCTTGCTACTTCAGCCGTTCGCATCCTTCCACATAGAGAATCGCGAGCGCGAAGAAAAGCGCCGTCGCGGCCACCAGGATGAAATCCTTCACGCCCGCCTCCCAAAAATGCTTGTTCCGTGCTCCTGAAACTCTCCTCCCGTGGGGTCAGAATTTAACAAGTATCGCCATGTTCAGGCGATTCTCGGTTTTGCGCAGATCCGGCGTAAAGCCCGGCACCACTGAGCCAGGCGGGCCAGTATTGCCGCCCGGCGGGGTCACGCCGCCCGGTCCCGCAAAATACGGGACGTTCGCGGCGCGATGATCAAACTCCCAACGAAAAGTTATGTACTGGCTGGGCATGTAATCGAATGTCTCCGAAGCATCCCAGGCTTTGAACGGATCGCCGGGATTCTCCGTAAAATAGGGCGTACCCGAAGCTGCTGTCGCGCCATTGATTGGCGGCAAGATCACGAGATAGCGGCCCGGATTATTGATTTTTCCGCCGCCCAGGGTCACACCATAGCGATCCTTATCGAACCAGAAGCGGTTATACAACATGAAACCCAGAAAATCCTGCTTGGGGTGCCCATTGCGTGTCCCATAGCAACTGACTCCGCCGCCATACTCACACCCTGCATCGCCGGTTAAAGAAAACGCCGCTTTATCGAGGAGCTTATCCTGGTCATCGTAATACTTGACCTCAATGCTGTTGTCCGTGTGCATGCGCGTGCGGCCTGGGGTGTTCAGCGTGTCCTGGCCGAATCCATAATCGTTCGAAAGTATCGACAGCCATCCCGTGGGGCGCCACAAGACCTGCATCCCCGCGCCCGGCCTGTTGTTGAACCTCCCATACGATTGCCATCCATTGGTGAACCACGGCTCGATCTTCAAATGTGCCGTGGGGAAAATCTGCACGCGCACGCCATTGAAAAACCACGGCGTGTTCGACGAAACATACGACGGCTGATACGCCCAGTTGTCGTAGTTGTAGTAACTGAAGAGGCCGATGTACGACATGAAAATCCCCGCATCGACATTGATGCCGTGCAGCACGTTGAAGTGATATCCGCCATACGCCTCGGAAAGATACCGGTAGGCGTCGGCGAGATCCCATTGGCCGCGCGCGGTGCTGGCGTCGTTCCGCGGCGTCATCGTCGAATACATGCCGAACTGTGTCATCAGCCTCCCGCGAACGTTGTGATAGTGGAAGTCTCCGCCCACGCCCAACTGCTGGAGCTGTACTTCCTGCGTCCGGCCACTTTCCGATGAGCCAACAAGGGTATCGTCCTTGGGATGGTTGAAATCGTAGATATACGAAGTATCGACTCGGAATTCGGGCGTAAATAACTTGGTATCGAGCGGCGGATTTTTCTCGCGGCTCGTTCCGTTGAGCCAGGTGAAGTCCGCAAACGCGAACGGCTCCGAGGGCTTCTTCTTTTTCGGCGTGCCGGCCGCGACTTGCGGTGCGTCAGAGTTCATCTGCGCGGAGGCCAGCGACGACGATTGAGTCTCCGGACGCCCATGCGCGCTGGATGCAGCTCGGTTACGAGGCGCCGCAGCAAAGACAGAGACAGCCGTGCTTCTCCGCGGCATTGAAGAAGTTCTCGTGGCTGACTCGGCCGCCTGTGCTTGAGCCGTCCGATTCTTCAGTTCAGCTTCGAGCGCATCGATGCGCTTTTTCATGGCATCGAGCTGCCTCTGAATTGCCGGCGGTACCGGCTGATCCGTGGCGCTCGCCCGTTGGTTGAGCGATGGGTTGCTGCGTTGCGCGAAACACGGGCATTGCCAAAGGGTTAACGCGAGAAAGCAGAAAATGCTCCGCCCCTTACACCGCATCAGAAACTTCAACATGAAGTTCGTCTCCTGTTTTGCAGCATCTCCCTCTGGCCTTTCCTGAGCCGCGCGGTCGCCCAGTAGAATTGAATAGGAACGTAGATCGAGAGCGGCCACGCCACGAGGCAACTACCAGCGAAAACGACTGTCAGCGCTTGTGCTTCTCCCTGGCTCGGCGTCCACTGGCAAACGGGTGCGCACTCAAACAACTGAACGGTAGGCCGCGGCGGCTTAGGAAGGCATAAAAGATTCGTAAGAGTTTTATAAGGTCGTGGCGACCACCAGCTGGCGTTCGAGAGTCGCTGGAGCGCTTGAATGAAACCCGTCCGACGACAGCAATACCTCCCGCCTGTCCGCGCGCGTCCTCGCGGGCAGCTCTCCTCGATCCGTGTGTAGGTCTCGAGGTTCGAAAAGCAAGTAAGCGATCGCGTCCTTCGCGCCGATTAAATCGCGTCTGGAACAGCGGTGTGAAGTAACGCTGAAAACTGCCGTCGAGAAGATTTCGTCGCAGATACGCCCGATCTTTCCGGCATGCCTGCGTTTAGATTGCAATCCTACGCAGCGCGTATCGCCGTATAATTCCTCCCGCCCATGCCCCTCGCCAAAGGCTCCCGACTTGGTCCTTATGAAGTCCTCGATTCGCTGGGCGCGGGCGGCATGGGCGAGGTGTATCGCGCACGCGATGCCCGCCTCGGCCGCGACGTCGCGCTGAAGGTTCTGCCCGAGGCATTTGCCGCGGACGCCGAGCGCATGGCACGCTTCCGCCGCGAAGCGCAAGTCCTCGCCTCGCTCAATCACCCCAATATCGCTGCGATTTACGGCTTCGAGGATTCCGGCAGCACTCATGCGCTGGTGATGGAGCTCGTTGATGGGCCCACGCTCGCCGACCGCATCAAATCCGCCGCGATTCCTCTCGATGAAGCACTGCCCATCGCCAAGCAAATCTGCGAAGCGGTGGAATACGCGCACGAACGCGGGATCGTTCATCGCGATTTGAAGCCCGCCAACATTAAGCTGGCGAGCCACGACAAGCTGACAAACAATGACGCAGTAAAAGTTCTCGATTTCGGCCTGGCCAAAGCGCTCGAAGGCGATCCCGCATCCACCGACATCTCCAGTTCCCCGACGATCAGCCGCATGGCCACGCAGGCGGGAATCATCCTCGGCACGGCGGCGTACCTGTCGCCGGAGCAGGCGAAGGGCAAACCGGTGGATCGCCGCACGGACATTTGGGCCTTTGGCTGCGTGCCTACGCGTATCCCCGCCTTCTGCCGGGCGGGAAGAAGATCGTGATCGAAATTGACGATCCGACGCCTGGTATCTGGCTGTATGACGTCACCCGTGACACGCTGGGGCCGCTGGCCGTCGAGGGTGCTAACAGCGCGCCGATCCTTACCCCTGACGGGACGAACGTGTTGTACGACTCGATGCGCAACGGTTCCGAGGGGTCTACATGCGGCGGGTGGACGGGAGCGGCGGCGAGGAAAACTTCACGGCGTCCACCGAGTTTCAGTTACCCAATTCGGTTTCCCCAGATGGAAAGTTGCTCGCTTACTGCGTGGGTACCGCGACACAGAGCTTTCTCCGGGAACTTTCGCTACAGGGCGACCACAAACCGCAATCGCTGCTGCCGGGCCCCGGCAATCGCGCGGCGGCGGCGTTTTCTCCCAACGGGCGCTGGATCGCTTACGTCTCTGACGAGTCCGGGGAAAACGAAGTCTATGTGCAGGTAAGCACGGGGCAGGGCGCAAAGTGGCAGATCTCCTCGGGCGGAGGAACCGAGCCGTCCTGGGCGCATGACGGACGGGAGCTGTTCTATCGAGCGGGGAACAAGATGATAGCGGCCGAGGTGCAAAGCGGCGCAACATTCTCCCCGGCGAAGCCGCGAGAGCTGTTTGAAGGTGACTACAAATACCCGAGCGGCTTCATCCTCGACCTGATACCTGATTACGATGTTTCCCCGGACGGCCAGGAATTCTTGATGGTTCAGCCGGTGGTGCCGGTGACCGCGGTACCCCCCCCCACCCGTGGGCTCCCCGTCGTGCTGAACTGGTTCCCAGATCTGCGCCGCGCCGCGCGCAGGGGCAGCGATGAGCAAGGCCCGCAATGGGGGGACGAGGCGGCAGTTTCGTTCGCCCTTGCATCGGCCTATGGTGGGGAATTTGCTTTCGGCAGATCGACAGTTCCCTCGGCTCCTAGGGCGCGGACGATGGTCGTCAGCTGGCCCGCGCTGCT
>Ga0307373_10010238_pt1 | contig 13845 bp, 9 predicted proteins | sample OX2MG_FD_202534 | JGI IMG/M metagenome (GOLD analysis project Ga0307373, IMG submission 202534) | Soil microbial communities from Risofladan, Vaasa, Finland - OX-2 | ecosystem: Environmental > Terrestrial > Soil > Coastal area > Acid sulfate soil | place: Finland: Risofladan, Vaasa | collected... | reverse complement strand
CACAGCCATGAGATTCTGAGAAGGCGTAAGAACTTCCGTCGCTCCAAAGCCAAGACCTTCGGCAATATCGGACTGCTGCGCCATCAACAGCAGATCGTCCTGCTTGCCCGCTCTCCAGTGGAGCGCATTCCGGAGAGTGTGCAGGAATTCAATCGCCTCGTACATCCGCTCAACCTGCCGGAAGGTCACCACGTCGCGGTCAATAAGCTCTTCCCAAACCGCGGGGCTCCAGATCCCAAAGCGGACCTGCGCCATCCAGGTTGCCGTGTGGATTTCTCGGAGTCCGCCCGGTCCACTCTTGAGATCGGGCTCGACCCCGTAGATCGTGCCGCCGGCAGACTCCCGTGCGACGCGGCGTTCCCATTCTTTGTTAAGAACAAAGTGCGCCGGGTTAATCTGCCGCCTGAGCGTCTGCCTGAAATCGGCATACAGCTCGTAATCACCGGCGACAAAGCGGGAATCCACGAGGCTCGTCTGCGTCTGCAGTTTCAAAGATCCGCAGTCATCCGCCACCCGGTACGCATACCCAACCTTCAGCGCCGCAGTGCGCGTCAACGCGTCCATCATCATCTGAAACAGGGAACGGACGAGCGCGTCGACGACGGGATCATCCTCTCGCTGCGGGATGAACGTAACGTCGATATCAGAGAACGGCGCCAGCTCACGGCGCCCATAGCCACCCGTGGCCACGATGGCGACGCCAGACGCCGCTTCATCCATTGCGCTGGCGCCCACTTTGGCTCGCGCCAGAGCTAATATCCGGCGCAGCGCGGCGTCCACCACGTCGCTGTAGCGGGCAGCGGCCCCAAGCCCCGTAAGCCCCTGATCCCGGATTGCATCCCGCTCCCGCAGCACAAACGCCCCCACCTCAGCCGGGTCATTTAGGATACTGGCCGCTGCCTCCAGGGCGAATGTCTCTGGAGTCAGCTCCGGCAGCAGCAGTCGCATCAGCGATGCAGGTCGATACATAGTAGGTGTTGGGTGATAGGTGATAGGTGTTGGGTGTTAGGTGTTGGGTCTTCGGTGTTGGGTCTTCGGTGTTGGGTCTTCGGTACGGGGCCCGACGCGCGACGTACCGGATTTCACGCGCTCACCGTCCCACTCTCTCACCGTCACGCTTTCACCGGCCTCGTCCACTCACGGGCCGAGCATCTTCGCCACGAGATCCGGCGCCGCGGCGAGCGCCGCGTCGACAGCCTCGGCGCTGCGGCCGCCTGCCTGGGCGAAGTCGGGACGGCCGCCACCACCGCCGCCCGTTTGGGCGGCCAGGGCGCTGACCAGCTTTCCTGCGTGAACCCCGCGCCCGGTGAGATCGGACGAGACCTTGCTCACAAACAGCACCCGGCCATCTACCACCGAGGCGTAAACCACCACCCCCGAACCAAGCCGGGAACAGGATTGGTCCGCTATCTTGCCCAGGGCGTCCGCATCCAGCCCGTCATGGCGCTCGGCGACGACCGAAACGCCCCCGACGTTCACCGACGCATCCGAGGAGACGCTCCCCGCACCAACCATCGTTAAGGAGTCTGTCTTCACCTGCCCCATAGGCACCCGCTGACCCCCGCTCAGCAGCAATTGGTCACGCTGTTTCGTCATATCCCGGAACTGCTGCTGAACGCGCTCCACCCGGTTCGGCACAACTTCGGGGCTGCAGCGAAGCTGGTCCGCCGCCCGGCGCAGCGCCTCATCGCGCTCGCGAAAGAAAGCGACCGCTCCTGGCCCGGTGACCGCTTCGATACGGCGCAGCCCGGCGCCGACACCGCTCTCAGAAGTGATATGGAACAGCCCGATGGTTCCCGTGCTGGATACATGTGTGCCGCCGCAGAATTCCAGGCTCACCTTCTCCGGCGCCTCTTCTCCGGCAACCTGGACTACTCGGACTCGCTCGCCATATTTTTCGCCGAAGAGCGCCATGGCGCCAAGCGATCGCGCCTCTTCCAGCGAATGTTCGCTGGTAACCACCGGGATGTCGTCATCGATCCAGTCCTGAACCAGGCGCTCAATTTCCTGAATCTGCGCGCCCGTAAGCGGCTCCGTATGCGAAAAATCGAAACGGAGCCGGTCCGGCGCCACCAGTGAGCCGGATTGGGTAGCGTGAGAGCCAAGAACCTGTCGCAGCGCCGCGTGCATCAGGTGAGTCGCCGTATGATTGCGCATGATACGCTTCCGGCGAACCGTATCCACCACGGCGCCTACGGTCGTCCCCGGCGTCAGTGCGCCTTCAGTCACCCGGACCTGGTGCAGCCAGAGATCATTCACACGCGTCGTATTCAACACCTCCGCGCTGCCGCCATCCCACGTCAGGACTCCGCTGTCACCAACCTGGCCGCCGGCTTCCGCATAGAAGGGCGTGTAATCCAGAACAAGAACGCCCTCCTGCCCAGCGGTAAGATTTTCCACGTCAAGCCCGTCGGCGGTCAGCGCCAGGACGGTCGCTCGATCGCTGGTGAGCGTATAACCGGTGAAAACGGTCGATCCGTTCTCGTTGCGGACGCGGGAAAGACCCGGCGTGAACTGACCCCGCGCCACTCGGTTTGGATCGGCGCTGATCTTCCGGTGCTCTTCCATCAACTTCTCGTAATTATCCCAATCCACCACGAAGCCGTATTGATCAGCGACGTCGCGAGTGAGCTCGCTCGGGAACCCATGCGTCGTCGCCAGCGTGAAGGCCGTGTCACCCGGGATAATCGTCTGCCCGGCGGCGCTCTGGCGGTCCAGTTCTCGCGAGAGAAGCTGCATGCCCGATTCTACGGTCGATCGGAAGAGCTCCTCCTCGGCCCGGATCACGCCCTCAATATAACCCTGTCGGTCAATAATCTCCGGATACGCCTGGCCAAGCGCCTGCACGACCCCCACCACGCATTTATAGAGGAACGGATTCTGGACACCCAGCCGCCAGCCGTGGCCAAAAGATCGACGGATAAGTCTGCGCAGCACCGATCCCCTGCCATCCGCCGAGGGCCGAATCCCATCCGCAATCAGGAACGTCGCCGCTCGAGCGTGGTCCGAAATGCCGCGGAGCCGGCCCGATTCAGCGGCAAACACGTCTGGGGGACCCTCGTTGGCTGAGGTAACCACAACACCCTTTTGGACTTCCCGGATCGGCGTATACTGGAGATCCAGATTCTCGTCGTCCCGAAGCACGCTCAGAAGCCGCTCCACAATCGGAAGCCCGAGATCTGTCTCAAAGATCGAAGGCACGTCCATGACCAGGCAGGCCGCTCGCTCCAGGCCCATACCCGTATCGATGCCAAACCGCGGCAGTTCGGAAAGAATCGTGCCCGTTTCATCCTGCAGGTACATCTGGAACACCAGGTTCCAGAACTCCATGAACCGGTCACACTTACAGCCGGGGCGGCACTCATCGCCGCCGCATCCCCATTCCGGTCCTCGGTCCAGATAAATCTCCGAACAGGGGCCGCAGGGGCCGTTCCAGGCGGTCTGCGGCCACCAGTTATCCTCTTTTCCCAGGCGAACGACGCGTTCCGGCCCCACCCCGGCAACCTCCTGCCAGTACCCCGCCGTCTCGTCGTCTTCCTCGTAAACAGTGAACCAGAGTTTATCCGGCGGCAGTTTGAGGACCTGGGTGGAGAACTCCCAGCCAAACTCGACCGCCTCACGCTTAAAATAATCGCCGAAGCTGAAATTGCCCAGCATTTCGAAGAAAGTGTGATGCCGCCCGGTCGCGCCGACAATCTCAAGATCCCCTTCGCGAAAGACCTTCTGACACGTTGCGACACGAGGGGCAGGCGCCGGCGCCTCGCCTCGGAATACCGGCGAGAATGGCTGCATGCCAGCCGAGGTAAAGAGGGTAGAGGGATCCTCCGGCAGCACCAGCGGCGAGCTCGGCAGCACCTTGTGACCCCGCTCCTCAAAATAGCGAAGGAACGCTTCGCGAAGTTCGTTTCCAGTCATAAACTCAGTATCTTTGATCTAAGAGACGCTCCAAACGCCGGGCGAGCGGCGGGAGCGGCCGGCATGCGGGCGATTCCGGGGAGTCGAAAAGACTCCCAGGGACCCGGAATCGAACAAGACGCTCGCCCCGGCCGGAGCGAACGTCTCGCTTCTCGATGATCCATCATCGAGGTGGGTTACTACCAGTTTACACGCGTGACCAACGGCCGTATCACGTCGGGAGAAGCGCCCGGAGGCTCTCAAATGCCTCAGCGGGTCAATCCTTCATGGCCTCCCGCAGCCGGATAAGCGCCCGGCGCTGAATACGGGAGACCTGCATTTGTGAACAGTTCAAACGCTTGGCGATCTCGGTCTGTGAGAGACTGTCGAAGAATTTCAGGCTGATAACCAGCCGCTCACGCGGCTCGAGTTCCTCGATGGCCTCTTTGAGCCGGTAGTTCATATCAAAATTTTCGAGAGTCTCGTCGTTCCCGCCAATGAAATCGGAAAGCGTCGCGCCGATCGAATCCCCATCCACCTCCACCACCGAGTCCAGCGAAATCGTTTCATAGGCGACATAGCCGAGTTCCAGCGCTTCGAGAACGTCTTCCTCCGATACCTGCAGCCTCGCCGCCATCTCCTCAACCGTCGGTGAGTGACCCAGTGTATGGGTCATCTGGTCGCTGAGCTTCCGTACTGCAAGATTTAATTCCTGGAGCCGCCGGGGCACCTTAAGGCTCCAGCGGGTATCGCGGAAATGGCGCCGGATTTCGCCCACGATCGTGGGCGTGGCATACGTGGAAAACTTGGTGCCCCGCTCCGGATCGAACCGGTCGACGGCGTTGATGAGGCCGATATATCCCACCTGAACCAGGTCGTTAAGCGGCTCACCGCGGTCGGCAAACTTACGCGCCAGGAAACGCACCAGTTTATCGTGCATCAGGATGAGCTGCTCCCGAATCGACGGGTCGCCCGTTTCCTTGAATCGATGGAAGAGCGCCTCAATATCGGCCGCATCACTACTCCGCTTCTTCTCTACCGGCTCCTTTCGCGCCTCCGTCGGCTCAGCGCCGGCGCCGTCTTCATTGGGCGGCGATAGCGTAGGGTCGTGCTTCTTCACCTCATTCGATTCGGGTCGCTCGTCATTCGATTTATCGTTTTGGGACTGAACATTCACCGTGAAAGACTCCGGGTCATTCTAATGCGAGAGGCTCCGGCGCCGTCAGGGACCAATTCAACATTGTCCATCAGTGTCTTAATGAGGAAGAATTGAAATTCAGTCCGTTCGTCTTTGATATCCTCAGGACTGAACGCAACCGGGGAAACATCGATGACAACCCGCTCGTCGTCGATACCGCACCGGACATGAATATCGACCTCGCCGGTACGTTTGATAGCGGCCACCGCATTGGAACAGGCCTCACCCACGCACTGCTTGATCTCATCAATCTCGTCGACGCCGAATCCAACACAGCTCGCCGTTCCCGAAACTGTCAAACGGGCGACTCGCACGAACTCGGGCCGACCGGGAATCTGTAACTGTACCTCAGACTTCATGCCGCCTCTCTTCTGGATCGGTTAACCCACCTGGAACGGATCGTACTTCTGGATCGCTCAAAAACACCGGTTCAACTGATTCGTCCGGCTCGATCGATCCGTCTGGAATGGCCTACGGATTCACGACCGCGGCAAGCGCGATAGGCTCATCTTCGTAAATGCGAAAAATCTTTGCCAGACCGGTAATCTCAAAAATGCGTACCAATCGCGGGTTTGAGCAGACGACGACAAGATTACCTTCTCGCTCCCGAGTGCGCCGGAGCGCGCCGATTAATACGCCCAGCCCGGTGCTATCCAGGTAGGTTACCTCTTGCAAATTCGCAACAATAAACGTGCGGCCCGCATCCACAACCTCGTGAACCTTCTGCCGCACCTGGGCCGCTGTATAAACGTCGATTTCACCCTTGAGAACGAGCGTAACGCCTCGTTCCGACCAGGGTTTTTCAGCAATCTCTAGGTTCACGCCGCTCCCCCATCGCGCGTCCCGGGGCTCTCGCCCCCGTTTCGTCAACGTTCCGCCGCCGCTGACGCCCGCCGTCGATTTGGTCAAGGAGTCAGTCATCAAGATGGAAATGACCGGATCCAATTCCCGCTCGTCCATCGGCTACAGAGGCTGACCCGTCTGCTTCTCTACCACGGCGCCCAACTGCTCCTTGGTCTCCGCCGCGGCCTGTTTGCCGGCCTCAATCGAAGCTTCGACCCGGGCCCGAGTATCATCCATGTACTTCTTGGTGCTGTCTACAAGGTCCTCAACGCTCTTGCGCAGATCGCCAAGAGCCGCCTCGGTTCGTATGCGCAGCTTTTCGCTGGCGTCTTCAATCTCAGATCGCGTCGTTCGGCCCGATGCCGGGGCGTACAGCAGCCCGACGAGCGCCCCTGTGAGGGCGCCAAGCGCTACGCCGCCCAGAATAACCAGTGCGGTCGTGCGCGTCTCAGACTCGCTCATCTTACGTTCTCCTGTTCACGCGGGGTCAAATGCGCGCTTCGAACAAAGCTTCTTACCGCTGTCATCACGCCGGCGCTTTGCGAGTGCGCCGGGTTTGGAATTCGTGCGAGATGATGCGGCCTTCAGGCGGCCGCATCACACGCGGAACCTGACCTTAACATGATACCCACTGAAGCGCTCTTGAAACCCGCACTCACTCAAGCGCACGCGACCTGAACGAGTTCAGGCGCCCGGGACTCAGCGTACACCGAATCGATAAGCCCGCCGCCAAGAGTCTCATCTCCGCGATAAAAGACGGCTGACTGTCCCGGCGTTATCGCCCGCTGCGGGTTCTCGAAAGTAAGCCGCCACTGCCCGGTATCCGCAGGCTCGACGATTGCCGGCGCTTCACGCATATTGTACCGGACGCGGGCCTCCACCCGGATACCGCTTTCGGGCGGATCGATTCCGATCCAGTTGAGATTCGAGACAAGACACGAGCGCGCCATCACTTCGAGATCGCTGCCCACAATCACAAGGTTCTCCACCGGATCGATACGCGTGACGTATAGCGGCGTGTTGGACGCGACGCCCAGGCCCTTTCGCTGTCCAACGGTAAAAAAGGCGACACCGCGATGCTCTCCGCGAATCCGGCCAGCGGTATCTACTATCTTCCCCGGGCGCACTGTCTCCGGATCGCTCTCCTCCAAAAATCGACCATAATCCTTGTCGGGCACGAAGCAGATCTCCTGGCTGTCCGCCTTCCCCGCAACCTGCAAGCCCAGGTCGAATGCCCGCTCCCGGGCGCGATCCTTGGTCCAATCTCCCAGCGGAAACATCGCCCGCGAGAGCTGCGCCTGCGTAAGCGGGTAGAGAACGTAACTCTGGTCCTTAGCCGGGTCTCGCCCTCGAAAGAGCTTCCACCGTCCCGTGGCCGTATCCAACCATGTTCGAGCATAATGCCCCGTAGCCACCCACCTCGCGCCGAGCGCCCCGGCCCGCTCCATCAGCGCGTCGAACTTCACGTGACGATTGCACTCAACACAGGGGTTCGGCGTACGGCCCTGCCGGTACTCCGCAATAAAATCGTGGATCACCGTGCGGTTAAAGTCCTCCCGCATATTCAAAACATAATGGGGAATCCGGAGCGTCTGCGCCACCCGGCGAGCGTCCTCTACCGTGTCAATCGAGCAGCAGCCGCGGGCCGTGGCCGGAATCTGCTTGCCTTCCGGCCATACCTGCATGGTGATTCCAATCACCTCATACCCCTGCTCAACCAGCAGAGACGCCGCCACGGCGCTATCAACACCGCCACTCATCGCCGCGACCACCCGCTCCATAATCCTCGATCCTCTCAAAAAACAGCGATCCAACGAAAACACCGCTCAACCGAAACCACCGCTCAACCGAAACCACCGCTCAACCGAAACCACCGCTCAAACGGCGTCCACCCAAACGAAAGCAGCCACACCGATCCATAAATTCAAACATAGTCTCTGGACTGATTATAGCCAGGTCCCGTTCCGGTCACGCCCGCGCCCAGCGCCCCACCACTCACCCTCTCACACACTCACCCTCTCACCCACTCACCCTCTCACACACTCACCCTCTCACCCTCATCACCCTCTCACACACTCCCCCTCTCACACACTCCCCCTCTCACCCTCATCACCCTCCGTCCTCCGCCCGCGCCTCGCTCCACGCCGCGAGGCGCTCGCCGATCGCCTTCTCCCGGCCCTGATCCGAGGGCTCGTAATAGGGACCGCTCATCGCATCGGGCGGCGCGTGCTCCTGCGCCACAAAATGGCCCGGATAGTCGTGGGGATAAAGATAGCCTTTTCCGTGGCCGAGCTTCGCCGCGCCCTTGTAATGGCTGTCCCGGAGCGGCGGGGGAACAGGCGCCGGTTTCCGTTCCTGAGCGTCTTTCATGGCGCGTCCGATGGCCACGACCGTCGAGTTGCTCTTGGGCGCGCAGGCTATGTAGATCGCCGCCTGCGCCATCGGGATGCGCGCCTCCGGCAAGCCGACGTACTCCACTGCGTGGGCCGCCGCGGTGGCGATAAGAAGCGCCATCGGATCGGCGTTTCCCACGTCTTCCGAAGCGTGAACGATCATGCGGCGCGCAATGAAACGCGGGTCTTCACCGGAAGCGATCATGCGCGCCATCCAGTAGAGCGCCGCGTCCGGATCCGATCCCCGAAGGCTCTTGATGAACGCCGAGATGATGTCGTAATGGCTGTCTCCCGTCGGATCATAGGCCAGCGAACGCTGCTGCATCGCCTCCTCAGCCAGATCCAGCGTCACCTCGCGAACCCCGTTCACCTCCGGCGCTGCAAGAACCGCCGCCTCCAGCGCGTTTAGCAGCGAACGGGCGTCGCCGTTCGATTGATCCAGCAAGTGCGCCAGCGCGTCGGGAGTCACCGCGGGTCGCAGCGCGCCCAATCCTCGCTCAGCATCGGCGAGGGCCGCGTCCACCAATCTGCGAAGGTCATCCTCGCTGAGCGGCTCGAAGCGGAAGACCCGGGACCGGCTCAAAAGGGGAGAGTTCACCTCGAAATAAGGGTTCTCGGTGGTGGCGCCAATCAGCACGATGGTACCGTCTTCAACGTGCGGCAGAAAGGCGTCTTGCTGCGATCGGTTGAAGCGATGAATCTCATCCACAAAGAGGGTAGTGCGAATCCCGAGCCGGCTCCAGCGTTCCCGTGCCGCCGCGATGATCTTACGAACGTCCGCCACTCCAGCAGTGACGGCGCTGAGCGTCTCGAACGACGACCGCGTGTGCCGCGCAATCACGGAAGCAAGCGTGCTCTTTCCGCAGCCGGGCGGTCCCCAGAAAATGGCGGACATCAACTCATCCGCCTCGATGGCGCGGCGAAGCAGCTTACCTGGCCCCAGGATGTGCTGCTGGCCCACAAATTCCTCCAGAGAGACGGGCCGCATTCGCGCCGCGAGGGGCTGCGCGGTAACATCCGCCGTTGGTGGAGAGGGAGGTTCGGGGTCGAAGAGAGTCATACCTCGCCCGCGAGAGCCGCGGTCTTAGCCCGGCTTAAATCAAGCAGGCGCCCCGCCATGCCGTGTGTCACCATGTTTTTGAACCCGCATTGAGCAGGTGGGAACCGCCCGGGCGCCTTAGCGAAGCCCTTCAAAAAGTGGGCTGCACGCGGCAAAACCGGAGGGAGGCTCCCTTGGTTTTGAGTGTCGGCTCAAAACAGATGAAACAAACACGCACACAGCAGGGACCACCTGCGAGTGTCTTTCCGTGCGCTTATTATAGCATCGCGGCGCCGCACGCGCAAACTAATAATTCGGGAGTTAGTGCGGCAGCCAGCGCTCTATGGGACCGAGCGGGAGTTTTGGCGGCGTATGAACGATTCGCATCGATCCACGCAGCCGTGCTCGTGGACCAGGAGGCAGATCGCTGACCAGCGTTATATTCAGGCTCCCCAGGTTCCAGTTGTCTATCTGCGGACCCGCAGGCGCCTGGCGATTCGCCGATCCGATGGTCTCAAAAATCGAGGCGGTGCGACGTCCCTGGTGGAAGCGGAGGAACAGCACTTTCCGGCCGGCCAGCTCGCGATCCCAGATGCCATCGAATAACACATTCGCGGGTAGTCCGCGCGGGAGCGCCAACGGGATCGATTCGGTGACCAGCCGCCCCTTGTTTCCGCCGCCCACCCAGGTGTGAACCTGGAGCGCAGCGTCGCGAGGCCAGCGGAAGCTCACGTTGTCTCGCGTTCCGAAGTTGATGTTGGTAAAGACCTCGGAAATATGCCGGCCGTCCCGGGTGTCCCAATCGGTTCGCAGTGGCAGCGACGTGACGTTATCGACCCAGATCTTGAGCATCGGCGCCTGCGGACGCAGCGGAACCACGGTGTAAATGGTGGTGGGTCGCCCTGCGACGGTATCGGGTCCACCTGGACTCAACGATGGCTGGCGCCGGCGGTCGATGAGCGGATGATGCGCGGCTTCGGACGGCTGCAGCTGCACCACTCTTTTGCGCGGGAGCAGATGCCATCGATAAAGGCCATCGTCCACTTCCATCTCACCCGATCGCCGCGGCGGACGGGTTACTCTCACCGAACGGTGTCCATTCGCGTTTTGAACAACCAGGGAGTCGAAGGAACGGGTCAGCCGGGGTCCCGTCACAGTGGTGACCTGGGTTCCAACATAATTGGTATGCCAGGTCGCCCGATCAACCGCCGCGAAAGTGAGCGGCCCGTCCTGCGCGTGCGCCAGTCCAACGAAAAGAGCGCCCAGAACCGCCGCCGCAGACGCCGAGACAACCACGCCGCGCCGCCAGGCGCCGCGGGTCCTAAGGTTAATCAATCTCTTCATCGGTCAGGTTTGCGTCGGGCACGGCGGCATGAGGCGAAACCGGCCGGGTGACAGCCGGCGCCGTGTCATGCGCGACGACGCAGGCCTGGAGATACGCGCTATCCACCTTTGGCGGCGATGCAGCGGGATACAACTGCCAGCTTGCAACCCCTGCGGTCAGGAGCGCCACCGCCGCCGCAAGGGCTCGAGGTCGGCTTAACCACTGCATCCGGAGCGAGAGCGCGGGCGCGGAACGCTGACCCTTCTCCGCTTCGAGCCGTTGGAAGAGCCGCGCGTCGAAGTCCCGCGAAAGCCGGCGAGGCTCGAATCGGCCCAGCAGTCCGACCGTCCTACGAAGCGCTTCCAGTTCATCGCGGCACGACGAGCAAGATTGAACATGCTTCCGAGCCTCAGCTTCCGCACGCGGTCCGAGGGCGCCATCAATGGATTCTGATAGTAACTGGCTATATTTATCGCAGTTCATGCCTTAACCGCTGCGCCCCGAAACTCGGGCGCCCTTTCTAAATACTAAGAACAAAATCGAAATCTCTTGAGCCGGCGTCTCCAGCCGACCTTCGTCATTAATGATCCCTAAGACCCAAGACCTAATACCTCCGTGTCTCCCGCCGACCATCCTCATCAACGATTCCTAAGACCCAAGACTTAATACCTATTCGCGGAAGTAACCGCTCAGTCGGCGGCGCAGCCGCTGCCGCGCGTGGAACAGGCGGGAGCGCACTGTTCCCACCGGACACCGAACGATAGTCGCAATTTCCTCATAGCTATAACCATGCACGTCGTGTAAAACCACCGCTGATCGAAGTCTCTCGGGAAGCTCCTGCAGCGCCGTCACAAGAACATCCTGCAGCTCCATCTGCTGCACAAATTCCTCGGGACCAGCGGCCGGGTCCGCCACGTCGGGAAGTCCATCCTCATCTTCAGAGATCGGCTGATCCAGGCTCACCGCCTGACGGCGCTTCTGTTTGCGCGCGGCGTCCACGTAGCCGTTGTACGCGATCCGGTAGAGCCACGTGTGAAAAGACGAGTCTCTACGGAACGACCTGGCGTTCAAAAACGCACGGATAAACGCTTCCTGCGTGAGATCCTCGGCGTCGGCGTCGCTCCCGCTCATGGCCCGCAGGTAGTTATAGATCCGGTCGCGGTATCGCGCAACCAGTTCTTCGAACGCCGCCTGTTCTCCCTGCTGAACCCGAAGCACCAGGGCGTCGTCAGTATCCATACGCCGAGCAATCCCCAAAGCAGTCATGCCTCCCTGACGCACGAACAACGCGTACAGTTCACATTTTTTACGGTTTTGTACGGCGCGGTAAGTTAGATAACGCTCCGATGATTATGGTTTCGTCAGATGACTTCGTTAACCGGAGGCCGGTCGATTGCGGCGCGCGCTTCCGCCGCTGCCCGGCTCAGATCGGGCGGTACTGGCGCCCTCGCGATCTGGTTCAGCAGATCGAGGGAGTTGCGAAACGTGTACGCGATATCCCCTTCATCCATCTCGGTGGCATCCAACAGGGCAGCCCACGCGGCGCCCCCAGCCCATTCCCACGCCAGAAGCGCGAATTCTGTCGAGAGCGTAGTCGGACAGACAAACCGGAACTCGTGCTGCGTTTTTCGAAGCCGGTCCGCCACGACCATCGATGCCCGCAGCAGAGCGCGCAGCGGCGGCGGAAGCCGCCATGAGGGCTGCGGATTCAACGGGTTTCCGGCCCGCCGGCTCGCCCCCGAAATGGCGCCGCAGAGGGCGGCCATCAGACGCGGATCCGGGTCCTCTGGCACGGCCTGGTCCAGCAGTTGAGCGACGAGGAGCTCATTTTCGGCCTGAATCGCCGCCGCTAACAGCCCCAGTCCAACCGCCCGATCGCCTTCCAACAAACTATATTGATCCAGTACGGCCCGGGCCGCCTCAAACCGTTTCCAGGCGGCGCAGAAACGACCCTGTTTCCGCGTTTCCGAAGCCTCTATATCGGCGGCCGGCAGCCCCTCGCTGGCGAAGCGCGAGGTATCCGCCGCCCGCCTTTCGGAGTCGAAGACTCCGAGGCCGGCGAACCCGGTGTACATCGCAAGTCCGGACTCGATCATTCGCCGCGCTCGCGCGGCGCCATAGCGCTCCAGCCAGTTCAGAACCAGGCCATAGCCCGGCGATAGGCAGCTTTCCAGCGGCTCGGGAGAGGACGACGCAAGCGTCGCCGCGGCTTCGGACGCAACTTGCGGTTCCGCGAGAATGACCGCATATCCAAAACGATCCATCCCGCGCCGGCCGGCCCGACCCGACATCTGATGGAATTCGGTTGGAGTGAGCGCCCTGAAGCCCCGTTCCCCCGGCCGGCGCAGGCTTGCGATGACCGTCGTTCGCGCCGGCATATTAATTCCGGCCGACAGGGTTTCGGTGGCAAAGACCACCTTGAGCAGCTTCTGTTGAAAGAGCCGCTCCACCACCGCCTTCCAGGCCGGCAGCATCCCGGCATGATGAATGGCGAGCCCGCGACCCAACAGCTCACGATACGGATACGATTGAACGGCGGGATACTCGTGAGTGAGGAGCTTGATCTGGGCTGCGGCGGCACGCCTCTCACGGGGGGTCATTAGATCCAGCCATGCGCTGTCCAGCAGCGCGGCCTCGCATCCACGGCGGCTGAAGGTGAAGTAAATTGCGGGAAGCAGGTCCTTGTTAGCAAGAGCCTCAACCACGTCGGAGGGCGAGTCCCGCTCCTCCCACGGACGATGATGAGCGGCGCCGCAACGCGGACGGCCCCGATACCCGCCGCGGTCATCACCGGTCGCCAGGGGCTGCAGGGCGCCGCTGCGGCAGTAAAATACACGCAGCGGTACCGGTCGCTGCGTATGAATCACCAGCGCGGTGGGGGGATGCACGGCGTCCATCCAGCCGGCCACCTCGATCGGATTGGCGATAGTGGCCGAGAGCGCGATCAACTGAATCGAAGCCGGACAGCTCAGAATCGCCTCCTCCCACACTGTGCCGCGCCCGGTCTTCCCGATATAATGACACTCATCCAGGACCGCGAACCGGAGGTTAGCGATCCGTTCGTCTCGATCCGGCCGGATAAGCATATTCCGGAAGACTTCCGTGGTCATCACCACCAGCGGCGCGCCGGGCCGGATACTCAGATCGCCGGTGA
>Ga0307373_10010237_pt1 | contig 13846 bp, 13 predicted proteins | sample OX2MG_FD_202534 | JGI IMG/M metagenome (GOLD analysis project Ga0307373, IMG submission 202534) | Soil microbial communities from Risofladan, Vaasa, Finland - OX-2 | ecosystem: Environmental > Terrestrial > Soil > Coastal area > Acid sulfate soil | place: Finland: Risofladan, Vaasa | collected... | reverse complement strand
TGTGCATCGACGACGGCGGACCCCGAGGCCGGGCCGGGGGCCATGGGGACAGTGCTCGAGAGACAGGAGAAGTGGGCGATGATGTAGGTGTGCCGACTAAGCTTGCAGTTAAACCCCGACTGTCTGCTCACGCAGCCTTTTTGACGGCTGGATAGCGGGTTCTCGGGGGTTTTCGGGTCCCTTTGGGCCGTCCTGGTCCTGCCCTTGAACGTTTCGGTGGACTGGCCGGAGTACCGAGCGTTGCACGAAGTCGCCGAAACCCTCTTCGCACGCGAACAGGCGTGAGCAGAGACGGGTCGCGGGGTCGTTCCCACGGGAGGCGAAGGTCCGCGACGAGGCCACGGGCGAGACGCAGCTCGGTGTACGCGGCGACGACGAGCAGGGTCCAGCGGTCGGCCTGCTCGGGCGTGGCGAGTTTGGGCGTCGTCCAGCCGAAGGTCTGCTTGACGTGTCGGAACGTGTGCTCGATATCGAACCTGCGCAGATAGGCACGCCAGCACCGGTCGAGGTCTGGTTCGCCTTCACCGGACCACCACAGCCACAGCGTCTTCTTGGCGCGGCTCGAGGGCTTCGGGAGGTGCTCGACCTCGACGCGGATCACCGAGCCGCGCACGATCGGCGGGCGATCCAGTCCTGACCAGTGGCCCCGACCGGACAGTCGCGGATGCATGCTGTGCCAGGCGGTGACGCTGACCGTTCCGTAACGGGGATCGCCGGCAACGAGATGGGCGGATGGCTGGGGCCAGCTCAGCGGGTCGGAGCATTTCGAGCGCTTCCCGTGACGAGGCGGTCGGCCTCCGCTCTTCGCTGGCCGGTTCGGCCGCGCTGGCGCCTCGGCGTAAAAGACACGGTCGTCGCGGATGCGACAGAGCACTTCGGCGCGCTCGCCGCTCAGCTCGTGGCCGATGGCGATCGGGTCATAACCGGCGTCGAAGACGAACAGCGGCACCTCGCCGTCACTGGGCAACAGAGCCACGAGGCGGCGGAGCTGGTCGACGGTGGCGTTCGTCGGATCCGCCAAGGGCGTGATGCGGCACACGTCGAGGGGCGCGGTCCAGCTGTCAAAAGCCCACGAAAGCTGGCAGATCCACTGGTAGTGCCACCCCGCGACGATCGGCTGGCCGGCCGAGTGCTTGGAGGCCGAGTAGTAGAAGCCCCGTTCGGGGCTGCACTCCGCATCGCAGCGCTCGAAGGTCGAGGCGTCGACGGCAAAAACCATCGGCCAGCCACCGGGGCGATGCTCGACGAGGAGGCGACGAAAGCGGTCGTGGTCGATCCGGCCCTTCGCCAGCGCCTTGTAGAGGCTGCCGTGGCTGCGCGTGAACTCGGGCTCGAGCGAGAGGGTGGGAACCGAGCTGACCGGGCCGCTGGCGCACAGCGCGGCGTCGGCCAGTTCGAAGAGCGCGTCGGGCCACCTCATGAACGTGGCGTAGAGACCGTGGCGGAACGATCGGAGCGCACGGGTGCCGTCGGCGACCATCTCCGATAGTGTGACTACTATCGGAGACCGCGTGGTGGATGCTGGCGCGGACGACAATGGGCACGATGGCACGAGCAAAGACGCCGAACCTCACCGACTACGAGCGCCGCTACCGCGAGCTCCTCAAAGAAATCACCGAGATCGGCTTCATCCGCTCTGGGAGCGTCGCCCCTCGCTACAACTACTGCGGCAAGGCGAACTGCCGCTGCCATGGCGATCCGCCGCGGCCACACGGCCCGTATTGGCAGTGGACGGCGAAGGTCGACGGCAAGACGGTGAACCGACGGTTAAGCGATCGGGAGGCGGAGCTCTATCAGGAATGGATCGGCAACGACCGACGACTCCGTGCACTCATCGACGAGCTACGAGCCCTGGCCGAGGAGGCGACAAACCTCATCCTCAAGGCCGAGGCGAGGGTTTAATTACAAGCTAAGGCTTTATAGGGATGGGCGCACAAAGAGGACCCGCCCTGGCCGGGTCAGCCAGCCCGGCCAGCCAGTGTACAACCCTGACGTCTGTGTCAGACTCCCCGGCGGTTGAGAGACGCCGCAACGGCAGAGCGAGGAGACATGGCGCGAGTTCCCATTGAGGAGGGATTTTTCCGGATCCCCGACGACCCGGCCGAGCAGCCGCGCCTGCTCGGGAGCCGCTGCCCGGCCTGTGGCGAGGTGTTCTTCCCCCGCCGCCTGGTCTGTGCCAAGTGCCTGCACGAAGGCACCGAAGACACGGAGCTCTCGACCCGGGGCCGCATCCACACCTGGACCTACTGCCACGTGCCGATGTTCGGCAAGAAGGATGCCGATGTGGCCGGCTACGGGGTGGCCCAGGTCGATCTGCCCGAGGGACCACGGGTCCAGTCGATCCTCTCGGGTGGACGGGACGAGTTCGCCATCGGCATGGAGGTCGACATCGACCTCGAGACCCTGCGCCAGGACAAGGACGGGAACGACGTCGTGATCTACCGCTTCCGCCCGGCCACCGACGCCACCAACACGAAGGCCCGAGCATGAGCCACGGCCTGAAGTTCGACGGCGTGGCCGTCGCCGGCATCGGCATGGTCCGCTTCGGCATGCACAAGGAGATCCCCGGAGCGGTCCTGGCCAGGGACGCCGGCCTCCTGGCCCTGCACGATGCGAACATGACACTCGCCGACGTCGACGAGGCCTTCGTGGGCTACATCCAGCCCGCCCCCATGCTCGGCATCAAGGCCATGAAGGAGTTCGGGCTGACCGGGCTGCCGGTCACGCACATTGAGAACGCCTCGGCCACCGGGCTCGTGGCCTTCCGAGATGCCGCCTGGGCCGTCAGCTCCGGCCGGGCCGACGTGGCCATGGCGCTGTGCTTCGACAAGTTCACCGACATGGTGGGCGGAGGCGGTCGCGGCGCCGGCCGCGACCAGATCGACGCGCCGATCCTCCCGGCCGCCTACTTCGCGCTGTGGGCGCAGCGCCGCATGCACGACCGCGGCACGACGCCCGAGCACTTTGCCACCATCGCGGCGAAGAACTGGAACTACGGCGCCAAGTGCCCGACGGCGCACCGCCAGTCCGACCACGTGGTCACGGCCGAGGAGGTGCTGGCCGCCCGCATGGTGGCCGAGCCCTTGACCACCATGATGTGCTGCCCGCCCGACGACGGGGCCGCCTGCATCATCGTGGCCCGCGAGGACCTCGTCCGACAACGCCAGCCCGGCCGTCCCCTGGTGCGCGCCCTGGCCTCGGCACTCATGTCGGAGACCTACTCGTCGGGCCACACCTTCGTCGGGCCGGTGGTCGGTCCCGCCACCATGACCCGCGACACCGCCCTCCAGGCCTACGAGGCGGCCGGCCTGGGGCCCGAGGACGTGAGCGTGGCCTACTGCCACGACGCCTTTGTCAACGAGGAGCTCGAGTATTACGAGCTGCTCGGGTTCTGCGCCGAGGGCGAGGGCGAGAAGCTCGTGGTCGAGGGCGAGACGGGGCCGGGCGGGCGCATCCCGTTCAACACCGATGGCGGCCTCCTCGCGCGCGGGCACCCGGGCGGCCCCACCGGGACGGCCATGTTGCACGAGGCCGTGCTGCAGCTGCGCGGCGAGGCGACGGGGCGCCAGGTCGACGGGGCAAAGGTGGCGCTGGCGCACCTGGTCGGTGGCGGGAGCATCGCGACGGTCAACCTGTTGGGAGTGGAAGGAGTCGGATCATGACGACGAGTGACGAGCGCCGGGCCACCGGCCGCGCCATACAGGGCCAGCTCTGGCCGGCCATCCTCAAGGGCCCGGGTGGCCAGTTCCCTGCGGCCAAGCTGGCCCCGGACTACTACGACCACGTGCAGCAGAGCGCGTTCGGCGACATCTGGTCGCGCCCGGGCCTCCCGGTGCGGGACCGCTCCATGATCACCGTCGCCCTCCTCGCCGCGCTGGGCCAGCCCGAGGAGCTCCGCTCGCACATCGCCGGCGCGCTGAACATGGGCCTCTCGCGCGAGGAGATCGTCGAAGTCATCATGCACACGTCGATCTACGCCGGCGTCCCCGCGGCGGGGTCTGCTCTGCGGGTGGCCGCCGAGGTGCTCGGCACCGACTGAGCCGCGGCGGACGGACTCCCTCCGCCGGACAGCTCCCTCCGCTGGCTCCGACCTCTACCTCTCGCGCCCTACTCGGCGTTCCAGCGCAGCGCCACGTCGGCCTGCCGCTCGGCGAAGGTGACGAGCTCGCTCCAGTCGGCCCCGCCGAATCCCTGCGCCACCACGGAGTCGAGCACGCCCTTGATCGCCCCGCCGACGGGCATCGGTGCGTCGACCGCGTTGCCGGTGTCCACAATGAGCCGGGCGTCCTTGGCCGCCAGATCCAGCGCGAACTGCGTGGGCCGGTTACGCCCGTCGATGGTCTCAACCTGGCGATCGATGAAGAAGTTCGAGGCCCCCGCGGCGCGCAGGATCTCCACCGCTTTCGGGAGCTCAATGCCGGCCTTGGTCGCCATCGCCAGCCCTTCCAGGCTCACCCACGTCGTGGTGAAGGCGATGAGGCTGTTGAGCAGCTTCATGGTGTTGCCGAGTCCCAGCGGCCCGACGTGGAAGGTGGCGCGCCCGAGTGGCCCGAGCACCGGGATGACACGAGCGACCGGCTCGTCGTCGCCGCCGACCATGAACACAAGCATCCGCTTCTCGGCCCCGATGGCCCCTCCGGTCAGCGGCGCCTCGACCAGGTGGTGACCGGAGCTGGCCAGCCGCTCGCCGAGTTCGCGCACGACGGCGGGACTGTTCGTCGACAGATCGACCAGGACGGCACCCGGCGCGGCTGCACTCGCCCACGCTGCCGCCACCGCCTCCACCACGTCGGGCGTGGGCAGGGAGAGCAAGGTGACGTCGGCGGCCCGTGCCAGCGCAGCCACGTCCGGTGCCCCCGTCGCTCCCTCAATGGCGGCCATGGCCCCGGCGTCGAGGTCATGAACGACCACGTCGTTGCCGTCGGCAACCAGGTTGGTCGCAATGCCCCGCCCGATGTTGCCCAACCCGATCACGCCGATGGCCATCGTCCCTCCCCAGAGATCCGCAGTCGTGGTGGGAGCGCCCCAGGGCGCCCACGGGACGAAAGCGTATAGTCATCCCTGACTCGAGTGTCATGGAATCCAGGGGGGTTCAAAGTCATGGGGTTGCGAGACCACGTCATCTGCGACAGCGACCTGCACGTCATGGAACCGCCGGATCTGTGGGAGCGCTACATCGATCCGGCCTACGCCCACGCCGCGCCCAAAGGACTCTCCGAGATCCAGCGCGACATGCGGGTGCGGGTCAAGAACCACGTGATGCTGCGTATGGGCCCCACCCGCCCCCAGCGCGTTGAGGGCCGCAAGACCGGCTGGCAGAAGCACCACGACAATGCCTACGCGGAGTCGGAGGCCCGGGGCTGGGATGCGCAGTCACAGATCGATGCCATGGACGCCGAAGGCCTCGACATGGCCGTCCTCTTCCCTTCCCGCGGACTCTTCGTCCTCGGGCTCGATTCGACGGAGCAGATCGGCCCCGACGGGCTGGAGCCCGAGTTCGCTACGGCGATCGCCCGCGCCTACAACGACTGGCTGAAGGATTTCTGCGACCACGCGCCGGACCGCATGTACGGGGCGGGCATGGTGGCGGCGCACGACGTCGATGGCGCGGTGGCCGAGGCGCGCCGCTGCGTGGAGGAGCTCGGCTTCAAGTCGATCTTCCTCCCGCCGGCCGCGGTCAACCGCCGCCCCTGGTACCACCCGGCCTACGACCCGCTGTGGGCCGAGATCGAGCGCCTGGGCGTGCCGCTGTCGTTCCACGGCGGCGGGCAGACGTACCTGACGCCTGACTTCGGGCTGGAAGTGCTCGACCGGTTGATGCTGTGGCATACGTTCAGCCAGCCGCTGGGGATCCAGTTCGTGACGGCGTGCCTCTGCGGCGGCGGCGTGCTCGAGCGCTTCCCGAATCTCAAGGTGGCGCTACTCGAGGGCAACTGCTCATGGGCGCCGTGGTTCATGTATCGACTCGACGAGCACTGGGAGTGGACGGGCTGGTACGAGGCGCCGGAGCTGACGATGCCGCCGTCGGAGTACTTCAAGCGGAACTGCTGGGTGTCGGTCGAGGCCGACGAGATGACGGTGCCGCACTTCGTCGAGACATTCGGCGACGACAAGCTGATCTTCTCGACCGACTACCCGCACGGGGACTCGAAGTACCCGCACGCGGTCGACTCGTTCGACAAGTTGCCCCTTTCAGATGAAAGCAAGGCCAAGATCGTCAGCACCAACTGGTCGGCGCTTTACGACATCCCACTGACCAAGCGCACTTGAGTTCCGTAGGCAAGACACGCCGGCGCATGTCCGGGTCGTGCGATGCAGCGCCTTCGATGATATTCGGAAATCGTGCAGCTCGGACGACTTCGGCCGCAACGAGTGCGTCCCTCGCCCCAGTGTGCGTCGTGGGCCCGTTGGGCCAGCATCGACTCGTGGACGTGTGGCGATGCCGTTACGAGCCCGGTGACGTCGCCTCTTCACCCAATGCCAACGCGATTGCGTGGGCGGTGATGCCCTCGTAGAGCGGACGGAGGTCGTCGATGATGCCGGCGGCTTCGCCGAGCGGTGATGGGTCGAGCTGTCGAAGGATCAGATCGGCCGCAACGGCGGAACGTGGTCGGATCTCGATGGACGACACGTCCTCGGGATCGCCCCAGAACGAGGTGGCATCAGCCGATCGAGTGGCGTTCCTGCGTTCAGCATCGAACGTGGGCCATCCGAACCTCCCGAGAGATGATTCCGCGAAAGGCGTTTGTGCCTCGGACTCAACACCGGAACCGTGCCGTCGAGCCCTCAGGTCGGCGAGCAACTGGTCCTTGTCCCGCCCTCGCCAGGCGAAGATGAGGAAGGGGTCGTCGTCGAAGGCCTCGGCCATGAGATAGAAGACCGCCGCCACGTGCTTGCACGGATTCTCCCAGTCGGGACAGGAACACGCGGAAACGAGGTCGTCGCCCGAAGCCGGGAACAGGGTGGTCGCGGACTCGACGAACGCCTCTTCGATCTCCTCGGGCATCTCTCCGGACAAGAGTCTGGCCAAGAACACTGCTCGTGACGCCATGACGTCCTCGATGCCGGCCCACTCGAAGTCGGTCAAGATCTCGGTTTCGATGAAGACGCGGTACGGCTTGGAACGCGAGCCCTGAACCGAAGCGCGGACCTGACCGGGCCCGAATTCCAGACTCAGCACCTGCCCGGCACGGGCATAACGTTTGCCCCTCTGCAGACGGCTCCCGATGCCGAACGATTCCAACACGCCGATGAAACGCCGCGACCACCAGGTGTCACCGATCTGCCCGCGCTTGCTCCGGGCCGTCACCCCTCCTTCGACCGCAATCGGCTTCGAGGCCGGTGGCCACCAGCCGTCTGGAGGTCGGCCGGATCGGCTCGACGGACGACGGGACGGTCGGCGCGGTGGCATCAGTCGTCCTCCACGGCGTCGGCCGACAGGGCGACGACCTCGCGCAGCTGATCGGTCGACAGCTCGGTCAGCCAGCCCTCTCCGGTTCCGACGATTCGCTCCGCCAGGGCTCGCTTCGCCTCGATCATGGCGTCGATCCGCTCCTCGAGCGTCCCGCCGCAGACGAATTTGCGGACTTGCACGTTGTGCCGCTGGCCGATGCGATAGGCCCGGTCGGTCGCCTGGTCCTCCACCGCCGGGTTCCACCACCGATCGAAGTGCACGACCTGGGTTGCCGCCGTCAGGTTGAGGCCGGTCCCACCGGCCTTCAACGAGAGGAGAAACACCGGCGGCCCGTCGCTGCTCTGAAAGCGCTCGACCATGGCGTCGCGAGCTCGCTTGGTCACTCCGCCGTGCAGCCACAGGACATCGCAATGCAGTCTTTGGCGCAGGTGCCGCTCGAGCATGCCGCCCATCTCGGTGAACTGGGTGAAGACGAGTGACCGGTCGCCCTCGGCCATCGCCTCGCCGAGGATCTCGACCAGGCGCGTCAACTTGCCCGAACGTCCACCAAGGGAGGACCCGTCGGCGAGAAAGTGCGCCGGATGGTTGCAGACCTGCTTGAGCTTCATCATGGTGGCCAGGACCAGGCCCCGCCGTTCGATCCCCTCCGCTTCGTCGATCCGAGCCAGCATGTCGTCGACGACAGCCTGGTACAGCGTGGCCTGCTCGCGGGTGAGGGGGCAGAACTCCTTCATCTCGAGCTTTTCGGGAAGGTCGGAAATGATCGTCCGATCGGTCTTCAGGCGACGGAGGATGAATGGACCGGTGACCTGGCGCAGCCTGGTCGCCACCTCGTCGTCACCCCCGCGCTCGATCGGGTCGGCGAAGCGCTCTTTGAACCTGCGCTCGGACCCGAGGATGCCGGGGTTGAGGAACTCCATGATCGACCAGAGCTCGCTCAGGCGATTCTCGACCGGGGTGCCGGTCATGGCGATCCGCCGCTCGGCCGGTATCGACCGGACACTCTGCGTGGTGCGCGCGGCGCTGTTCTTGATCTGTTGCGCCTCGTCGAGAACCAGCCGGCGCCAGCGAACGCCGGCCAGCAACTCCGCGTCACGCGTCGCCAGACCGTAGGTCGACAGGACCAGGTCCACCTTGCGCGCGTGCTTGGTGAAGTCCTTGTCCGTGAGCCGGTCCGGCCCGTGGTGGACGTACACGGCCAACTTCGGGGCGAAACGAGCAGCCTCGCGCTGCCAGTTCCCCACTAGGGACATGGGGCAGAGCACCAGCGTCGGCCCCAGTCGCTGTCGCGTCGTTCGGCGAGCCGTTCCCGACGCGCCCGACCGCTGCTGGCCGTTCGCGATGAGGGCGGATGGGGCCCGCTCGTCGACGAGCAGCGCGAGAAGCTGGGCCGTCTTGCCCAGTCCCATGTCGTCGGCCAGGCAGGCCCCGAGCCCGAGCTCGCCCAAGAAGCTGAGCCAAGCGAGCCCACGTTCTTGATAGGGCCGAAGCTCGCCGGCGAACCCATCGGGCGTCGGCGTGGGCTCGAGCCTTCGATCCTCGGCACCGGAGAGCAGGTCGCCGAGCCAGCCGTCGGCCGCCACCTCGACGACCGGCAAGTCTCCGGGACCGGGCTCGAGTCCCAGCGCCGATCGGAGGACCTCTCCGGCGGACAGGACGTCGCCCGCAGCGCCGCGCTTCCCGACCGCGTTGATGGCGGCCGAGAGCTCCCCGAGGTGCAGCTCCACCCATTGGCCGCGCACACGCACGAGTGGCTGCTTCAGCCGAGCCAGCTGGCGGAGTTCGGTCACGCTCAAGGTGTCGTCTCCCAGTACGGCCTCCCAGCGGATGTCGCACAGTCCGTCGAGGCCGATGGTGCCGGTGGAGGTCCCACCCGACGAGGGGGTCCTCGCCTTGAGACGCACTCCCAGCCTGGTCCTCGACGAGCGCCACCACGGGGGTGCCAGCACGCCGAATCCGGCTTCTTCCAACAGTGGAGCGCCCTCGCGAAGGAAGGTCAAAATGCCCGCAGCGTCCGTGGTGTAGGCGCAAGGGCTCGCCGAGGACAGTGTCTTTCCCAGCGCAGGGACGAGACGGGCCGCCTGACCGAGGCCGCGCAGAAGGTGCTCGTCGGGATGCACGACGTGGCGCCCGATGGCGGTCAGTTCGGGCCCGTCGGACCAGACGTCCTCGGCGGAAACCACGAGGCTCGGGTCGTCGACCGCCTGGAGAGCGAAATCGATGCGCCAGACGGGCTCCGAACCTGGCGAGGTGTCCTTTCGCCGCCTCGCACGAGCGGGCACGTCCACCGGCTCGACTCCCTCTTCGCCCTCATCGGGGGGAGGGACGATCCGGAAACACGTCCGTACGGCTTCGGCCTCTGCACTCTTCGTGGCGTGCCACGCCCCAAGCCGCCCGGCGAGTTGCGCGCACTCGTCGTCCTCGCACCCATGGAGAGAGCCGTCGGGTGAGCCAAGAGCACGCAGCCAGGCGTCGACGACGGACGCGCCGGCACCCCGTCTCCGGGCCTTCGGCGCAGCGGGCGTGATCAGATCTCGGGCCAGAGCGTCCGTCACGGCCCACATCAGCGAGCGGAGGGCCTCGTCGCTGGGTTCGGGTCCAAGCTGACCGAAGGCGTCGTCGGCGTCCGACTCTGGCCCGCGTGCCGCAGTGAAGGAGGCTGGCAGGGCCCACGCCAGCGCCTCGATCCGGCCACGATCGTGACCGTCGATGAGGGGACGCCAGCAGGCCCTCCAGTGACCAGCGACGAACTCGAGATCGGGCAGCAGCCGGCCCCGGGCAACGAGTTCGACCACCAACTCGATCGCGTGGGCGGCGAAGCGGATATCGGGCCCCAGTAGGACATCCGAGGGTCCCGCGTCGGTCAAGGATCGATCGCTTCCGCTCACCAAGGGCAACGACCGGAGGAACTTGGTCGCAGCAGAGGGCTCGAGAACATACCCAGGGGCCGTCCACAACGAGAGGTCCTCCCAGGAGCTCGAGAACGCTGCGGAGTCAGGTATTCGGCCCCCGAGCTCCTCGCTGAGCGTGGAGGCGATCGGAACTCCGCCGACTTCTGGGAGCTGGAGCGTGAGTTTCGCGTCCTCCCCCAGCAGGTCCGCCGCTGCGATCCCCGCACTGTCCGATACGGCCAGTCGCAGACCGTCCTGATCGAGCACAGAGGGATGGGGCGGGATCCGGCGCGCCGGACGCCGTCGGGGAGCCGGCACTGCGCGTCCGTTTCCGCCTTCTGCCCAAAGTGCCAGGCGTCCAGAACCGGTCAGCCAGGCGGCGTGAAGGACAATCATTGGCCCCATATTGGCGCAGCGCTGCCACCGGTCCCGGACTCACCGTCTGAGCAGGTGGCGAGCTGGTGACGGCGTCGGCCTGCCGAGGCAACGGGCCGCTACGGCACCAGCCTCTCTCGGATGAGGTCGATGGGGCGCCGGTGGCCCCGGGCGCTGTTGATGTTGCGCCGAAGCCTGCGATTGAGCGCTCGATTGTCCAGCGAGGCCAGGCCGCCACTCTGGCCCACGGCCACTTCGGCCAGGATAGCCATGTCGTTCATGCAGCCGAGCACGCTGCGATCGGCGGTCTTCGCGATGACCAGCTCCTCGCGCGTCATGTCACCGAACGTTTCCGGCGGAAGTTGCTCCTCGCGTAACTCCCGCTCGACGAGCGTCGAGACGAGCTCGCATGTCGATCGGAGCTGGCCGACCCGGACATCTGGTTCGAAGACGCTGAACAACGTCGCGGCGTGCGTGAGGAGAAGGCATTTGCGGTGATCGAGGACGAGCAGGTTGGCGTAGAAGTCCTCATCACATGGCTCGAGCGCCGATACTTCCGGGAGTCGGAGAATGTCGAGGAGCTTCTTGGTACAGCGAAGGACCACCGGCGAATAGTTGCGAGTCTCGCTCACCCCGGAGTCACCTCGATAGTGCAGAGAAGGTCAAGGCGGTGGAGTTACTTCGAAGCGCTGGCGTCCTCGGATTCGATACACGTGGAAGTCCGAGTCGAGCGTGAAGATCCTTCGATCATTCTTTTCCTCGGCCACAGCCACCAGTGTGGCGTCAGCCAGGTCCATGGGCCTATCCGCGTATTGGTCCATCAACTTCGCACTCCGCTCTACGGCGGACGACGACAGGTCGGCGAGGACGAGGCGCCCCGAATGGACCAGCCGCCAGAGTGCACGTTGGCCGGTGAGCCCTCCGACTCTCGTCAGCAGGTACATGGCTTCCGTGAAGGCTGGCCACGTCGTCACCAAGGGCAGACTCACCTTGTCGAGTGCCTCGAGACAGATCTCATGATCCGGCTCATCCGCGTCGATGATGGCGATGAGCGGACCCGCGTCCGTCAAGGTCACTGCTTCTTGTGCCCTCGCATCAACGCTTCGGTGAACGCCCCACCGGAACGCCGGGCTTGCCCGCCGCCACCGTGCACCACGCCGGCGACATCTGCGAAGCGGTCATTCGTAGCGCTCGCCAGGGTTTCTTCGGCCCGTTCGTCGGCGGCATGGCGGATGAACTCCGAGACGGACTCACCCTTGATGCCGGCCGCCCGCTGCACCTTTTCGTCGAGCTCTGGGTCGAGCCGGAGGCTTCTCACGGGCCCACTGTATCACATTTCTTGATTTTCGTATTACGCGACGTATGGAGTGTCTCAGTCGGGGGTCCATGGCCCGGATTCAAAGACCGAGCGCAGACTGTGCTCAATCGCACGTCGGGGCGGCTGTACATTCTGGGGCACAACGGCAACTCCACTTTCACGTCGCCTCCCCTTCGAAACGTCTCAAAACGTCGTCCAGATCGATGCCCGTGTGCGGAGGCGAATCGACCACGCTGATGATGTCGCCCAGAGCCATCAGGGTGCGGAGGACCAGGCCGAGCTCCACGGACGATTTTCCCGCTTCGAGCGACTTCAGCCAGCGCACGCTCACCCCGGCCTGTTGAGCCAGAGCCTGCTGACTCATCCTCCTCGTGTTGCGCTGGTGACGAACATGGGCTCCGAGGTCACCGGCGGTTCGAATCATCATGCATGACTCCAGGGTGCACGTTCATGCACCTCTCAAGTAGTGCACGTTCGTGCCCCTTCAGAATAGTGCACGTTCGTGCCCATAACCCCGCAATCCGCGCGGAGTATCGCCAAAAGCTGTGTCGAACCCTGTCGGAGCGCCGGGTTGCCCGCCGGTGACATCAAGAAAGCTTCATAATGTCGGTTAAGTTCTAACTGGTACTATGAGAAGAAAGGAGGACATGGGCCGTGGCCCGGTACGAGGAACTGATCTGGCAGGGTAGTCCGACGGGGCTGACCCGCCGGGAGCGCACCTCGTGCCCCTACCGCGCCTACCTGCCCGATCCCCTCGCCCAGCGGGTCCTGGCGCTTCCGGCCGATCTCGTCGCTGACCTCTCCGACGCTGACCGGGCGGTTGCTGCCCTTCAAGACCGCACGACCGGTCTGGCCAGTGTCGAGTCGGTGGCACGGCTGCTCCTGCGGGCCGAGGCGGTCGGTTCCTCTTATATCGAAGGCCTTCAAGTCAACGCGCGTCGGCTCGCCAAGGAAGAGTTCGCCGAGCGTGCGGGGCTCCCGACCAACGACGACACCGCCCGGGCGGTGCTCGGGAACATCCGCGCCATGGGCGGTGCCCTCGAACTGGCTGATCTCGAGCGGCCGATCACCATCGACGACCTCTGCGGACTGCACCGCGAACTGCTCGCGGGAACTCGGGACGAGCACTGGGGCGGCGTGGTGCGCCAGGAGCAGAACTGGATCGGTGACGTCAACCCCTGCCGCGCCGCTTACGTCCCACCGCCCCACGAACTGGTGCGCGCTCTGCTCGAGGACCTGTGCTCGTACATGTCGGGAGACCACCATCCGCCCATCGTCCAGGCCGCCTTGGCCCACGCCCAGTTCGAGACAATCCACCCTTTCGTCGACGGGAATGGGCGGGTCGGCCGGGCCTTGATCCACCTCATCCTGCGCCGCCGCGGTCTGGCTCCGAACTTCGTGCCTGCGGTCAGCCTCATCCTGGCCACCAATGCCGGTGCCTATGTCGCCGGTCTGGTCTCCTTCCGCTACGACGCTCCCGCTGATGACCCTTTGGCTGCCGCAGCGGCAATTCAGTGGATCGACGTCTTCGTCAATGCGTTGCTGCGGGCCTGTGCCGATGCCGCAGCGTTCGCCGACCAACTCGACACGCTCGAGGAGCGCTGGCGCGATGCAGTGAGCCCCGTGCGCCGTCGTTCTGCGGCTGACCTGCTCTTGTCGGCCCTCCCGAGCATCCCGATTCTGACGGTCGAGACAGCGGCAGAGGCCATCGGCCGATCGCGCAAAAGAACGAACGACGCGGTGAACTACTTGCACGAGCGAGGCGTGCTGCGACAGGGAACCACCGGACGACGCAATCGTGTCTTCGAGGTCGCCGACCTTCTCGATGCAATCACCCAGTTTGAGCGT
>Ga0307373_10010235_pt1 | contig 13846 bp, 9 predicted proteins | sample OX2MG_FD_202534 | JGI IMG/M metagenome (GOLD analysis project Ga0307373, IMG submission 202534) | Soil microbial communities from Risofladan, Vaasa, Finland - OX-2 | ecosystem: Environmental > Terrestrial > Soil > Coastal area > Acid sulfate soil | place: Finland: Risofladan, Vaasa | collected... | reverse complement strand
CGCTTGGACACCACGACGTTCGCGGCAGATTCTGCATCGATGGAGTTACCGGTCCGGACGAATACTCAGCAATGGCAGATAACAACGTCTACACAAACCTTATGGCTCAACATAATCTCCTTTCAGCTGCAGATCTCGCTGCAACCTATCCTGACGAATCTAAGCGACTTCACATCAATCAAGAAGAGATGGCTGCCTGGAGAGATGCGGCGAAGGCGATGCATATCCCCTATGACAATGTGCTCAAGGTCCATCCACAGGCGGATGACTTCACCAATCACGAGGTATGGGACTTTGAGGCAACCTCGGATGATCAGTACCCGCTGTTGTTGCATTTTCCATACTTCAACCTCTATCGCAAACAGGTAGTGAAGCAGGCAGATCTTGTTCTCGCAATGCAACTCTGCCCTGACGCGTTCACCCAAGAAGAAAAAGAGCGCAATTTTGTTCACTACGAGGCGCTTACAGTACGAGATTCGTCGCTTTCGGCGTGCTCCCAGGCGGTGATTGCTGCCGAGGTCGGATATGTCGAACTCGCGCATCAGTATTTGGCCGAGTCCGCGCTCATCGATCTCGATGACCTCGAACACAACACTCGAGAGGGTTTGCATTTGGCTGCGTGCGCAGGAACCTGGATTGCGCTCACCGGAGGATTGGCGGGCATGCGCGAGCGCAAAGGAACCTTAAGTTTTGCGCCGCATCTCCCAGAGGGCATCACCCGACTTGCGTTTACGCTGACCATGCTCAATCGACGAATACATATCGAGATCACTCCTAATGAAACCTCATATCGACTCGTCGACGGCGAGGATTTCAAGATCTTGCACTACAACAAATCCTTGAAATTGACCTCAAAAAATGCGGTCTCTCGACCGACCGAGAAACTGGCTCCTCGCGGTCATCCGACCCAACCCCGAGGACGCGAACCTCTCGCACGTCGTCGGTCGAACTGATTGATATCTCAACAGATCATCATGATGAGCACGTCGATGTTGGCGACCGAGAACCAGGTGAGATAGATGCAACTCATCATTGTCCGTCACGGTGAGACCCAGTGGACCCAATCGCACCAATACACCGGTCGTACTGATCTTGCACTGACAGATCTCGGACGCCGCCAGAGCGCCGCAATTGGTCCACTTTTGAAAAACCTGCTGCAGACCAGGACTCCATCGGTCTACTCGAGCCCTCTCAAACGAACAATCGAGACTATGGATCTTGCGCTACCCGTTGAATATCAGAACATTGAGGCCCTCCTCACGGAATACGACTACGGGTCCTACGAAGGTCAGACGTTTGAGCAGATCACTGCAACACGCCCCGGATGGGACATCTGGCGCGATGGATGCCCGGATGGCGAAACCACTGACGAGGTCGCATCGCGCGCCGACCGGTTTCTCAGCAAACACGTGGACACCGCGATCACACCTGTTGTCGTGTTCACCCACGGACACTTCTCGCGCATATTGACGGCTCGTGCGTTAGGGCTTGGTGGAAGTTCTGGCTCATTGTTCGCGAGCTCCGTAGCCTCGGTGTCCATTGTGCAAGAGCATCACGATATCCGTTGCATCGGGCTTTGGAATGTATCAGCCGATCTCATAGAGGCCGGAGTCGAAGGTTTCGGAGGTCCTTGACACTGTCAACTTGTGCACGGCGCGCGAGAAGATCAAGAGGCTCTTTAAGGAATATCCACGTGCATTCGTCGATAATCCCAGTGCCCCACCTTCAGATCCTTTCAAGCCTTCACCCTCCGAGAGCGAGTAGATCACCCCTTTGAAACCAGGTCTCAGTGTTGGTCCGATACTGCCTTTCGCACTGGTAGTTTCGATCGCTTAGGAGGATTTGGTTTGGGATTTAGCTGGACAAGCCACAAACGGTGCAGGAATATCTGCATGATTGAGTGCTCAACGCGCTACGGCGAAGTTCGATCGTCTGTCGCTTGACGCGACACGAAAGGTAGATGTGACCTTTGATCTCAAAGAAATAATCGTCGCCGCGGATATAGGTGGAACGCAGATGCGTGCGGCGCTCGTCCGAGGCGATGGAGAGATCCTTTTCCGCCGCGAGCTACCTACTCCGCACAATGTCAATGTTCCCAATGAGCTGACTGATCTCATCTCCTCCGTTGCGCACCATGTGCCAATCGGCGAACAGGCAGCGTCGCGCGTCGTCATCGGATTGCCCGGAGCGGTTGATTATCACGCTGAAAGGCTGTTATGGGCACCTCACCTACCCGAATCATGGCCCGAGCAGCTCTCTGAGAGCCAACTTCAGGCGGCTATCGGTCTGCCTGTTCAGATCGCAAATGATGCCGATGTCGCGGCCCTCGGAGAGGCGTATTTTGGGTCCGGACGCGATTTCCGAGATGTCGCCTACATCACGATTTCGACAGGGATCGGCGCTGGATTCGTCTATGGGGGACGGCTCCTTCGTGGCAACCGATCACTCGGCGAGCTCGGACACACAGTCATCGATTGGACAGCATGGCTAGCGCACCGGCCGGCGACTCTCGAGGAACTTGCCTCGGGCACTGGATTGACGCGCATGGCTACTGAGATCGGTCTGAGCGCTCTGAGTGGCCAAAAGATCAATGAGCTTGTGCAGAGCGGAGACACCGACGCCTTGGAGATCTGGGGGCGGGCGATTGCGGCCGCGGCGGTCGGAGTTACCAACCTCACCATGGCGTTCTCACCTGAGGTCGTAGTGATTGGCGGAGGTCTCGGGCTCCAGCCAAATTTTTTTGCAGCGCTTCAAGAGACGTTCTCGCGTAACTTTCCTCCCCAGATGTCACCGACCCCACTCGTGCTCGCCGCACTCGGTGACAATGCTGGCCTCATCGGCACGACTCGTTGGACAGCTTCGAACGACTGAGGCGATCTCAAACAAAGCCGTCAAGAGAGACAGATCCAACGCAGCGCGCGGGCGAACCGGTACCTGTTTTCGATGGAGATAATCCCATACGGTGCTAGGCTTTGCCTTTCCTTCGGCAGTGAGGGTTTAGGGAGCGGTAGGTGACGCTCCAGCTTGAGGAACGACCCTGTGTCACATGTCTCAGTGCCCGTCGCTCCCGCACTCGGGGTGACGCGAGTCCAGCCACACTCGCCGCTTGGTAAACCTGCCAGTCTGAATTTTCAATGGCCAATTACTCCAAGCTTGGCGCGAAATGCCAAAACTCCAGTTATCTGGCGGCGTCCTACGCGCCAGCTAAGACAGCCTCTCGCCGCTTCTGTCTCACAATCATTCTGTGCGACCATCGCTGATCTCGGAATAATCCCCCGACCCAGAATCAGTGACAATGCAAACGTGAATACAACTTTTTTCGACAAAGTCAGTGCCCTATGGAGGGCTCTCTGGAGCGCCGAGAGCACGTTCGGCGAGGGATCCTGTTCGCCTTTACGACACAACGCGCCGAGTTTGGACTGCGAAATCCAAAAATGATGACCGTACGCGATCGCCATGAGTCGACGCCGGTGCCCTCTTTTCGTGCAGATCGAAAACTGCGCATTGGCGTGATCGCGCCTCCGATGCTCTCCGTTCCCCCGCTCGGCTATGGCGGTATCGAGCGAGTCATCGCACTGCTCGTCGACGGCCTGGCAGAGAGCGGGCACGATGTAACGCTGTTTGCGGCGCCATCTTCGTTGACGAGCGCACATCTCATCTCGACAGTTCTCATGCCGAGCGCGCTCGGTGACCCCGCCTCGCTCGCCGACGAACTCTGCCACAACGCTGCGGCTTTTCGCGAGGCAGGCGATTTTGACATCATCCATGACCACACCGGAACCGGAGCAGCCTTCGGTGCAATGGTCAACGATGGAACGGCCGTCGTTCATACACTTCACGGTCCGTGGACGCCCTACAGCCGAAGGCTCTTCGAACTCGTCGGTGATCGGGTGCATCTCGTAGCAGTCAGTCACGCGCAGCGGCTCGCAAACGCCGCCGTTCACTACGCTGGCGTTGTCTATAACGGTGTCGACCTCGAATCTCACCCATTCGAGCCCAACAAAGAGGACTTTTTGATCTTTCTCGGTCGAATCAGCGCTGAAAAGCGCCCCGAGATCGCGATCGAAGTAGCGCGCGCCGCAGAGCTGCCTCTCGTGATGTGCATCAAAGTAACCGAGCCAGGTGAGCGCGCCTATTTCGATGAGATGATTGCGCCCCGCCTCGGCAGCGACATCACCGTACTTGAAGAGCCCCCGCATGCGATCAAGGTTGACCTGCTTGGCCGGGCTCGGGCGTTGATCTTTCCCATTGATTGGCCCGAACCCTTTGGGCTTGTCATGACCGAGGCGATGGCCTGTGGCACTCCGGTCATTGCGAGTCCTCTTGGCGCAGCGCCAGAGATTATTCGTGACGGTGTCACTGGATTTCTCTGCGCGACAACGAGCCAGATGGTCCAAGCAGTCCACGCCTCAAAAAACCTCAAGGCACAGGAGTGCCGAGACCGTGCCGAACAGTACTTTTCCGGTCGGGCGATGGTGGCACATTATGAACGCGTTTATCGCGAGGTGCTCTCAGGCATCGCTGTTTCCGATGAACCGACAGTCACCAAAAAACGCCTGGATCCGAATCGACACAGTCGAACCGCCCGTCGAGTGGGAATCTGAGATGAGCAATCCATTTCTCTTATCAGCGACGCATCAGCCGAGAACAACAACATCCTCCAGGTGGCTCACATGACCAATCAGATCACGTTGTCGCGACTTCAGTTGGGTAGAGAACATCAGATTCAAAACGACTACGGATTTCGTGCATCGAAACGACAACCTCCGATTCGTCGCGCCCGTCTGAAGGAGAAAGAATGACACGCCACATTCGCACCGCGGTGATACCTGCAGGCGGCAGAGGCACCCGTATGATGCCAGCGTCAAGTGCGATTCCCAAGGAACTCTTTCCAGTGGGTCGCAAACCAGCGATCCAATGGGCGATCAATGAGGCACTTGACGCGGGAATCGAACAGATTCTCGTCGTTTCAAGCTCCCGCAAACCATCAATCGCTGCCTATTTCCTTGGCGACAGACAGACAGACACCGTCTTTGGCCGCGCAAGTTGGCGTCGTCGAAACATTCTGCCAAACAGTCAAGTCAGAATTGTCAATCAGCCGACCGCGAGAGGGCTTGGAGATGCAGTACACATTGCGCATCTGGCACTTGGTTCCGAACCATTTGCACTCTTGCTGCCAGACGAGATCCTCCTCGGGGGTTCGCGCCTTTTGCGCGTAATGCTCGATGACTACGAGCGCACTGGTGACTCCGGCGTGAGCCTTTTACAGGTCGATCAGTCAGAGATTGGATCGTACGGCTGCGCAGTGGTGGACTCAAACTCATATGGCGACGAGCGCCTGCGCGTCAGCGCGTGTATTGAGAAACCTGATCCCTCTACGGCACCCTCGTGTTTTGCACTTTCGGGACGTTACGTTCTTGGTTCCGATGTCTTAGACCTCATTGGAGAGGTCAAACCGGACAGACGCGGAGAGGTGCAACTTACCTCCGCGCTCAACCGAGCCGCGTCGACCTTCGGCCTCGCCGGGTTCGTGGTGCGAGAGGAAGATGGTCGGGTTGATGTAGGAAACTGGCAAGGATGGCAGGAGGCAAACGTACGGTGTTTCTCGAAGGGCGTAACCATCAGAATGCCTGCAGCGGCGAGAAATCTTCGAAACTCGCGAGTGATGACAATCGGCGATCCAGCCAAAACGACACATGCCGCCGAAGGAGCGCCCTCGCCTGTGCAGTCGCTGAGACAGGACCTCAACGGACACTTAGGAGTAGCGGGCTGAGTTTTTTCCTGTGCAGAGCGAAAGCTTTGTCTGATAAAGACAAGAGCTGACGGCCTGTTCGAGGGAGTCGCATATTTCTATTCGAAATGCCGCAGTTTAACGTGTGTGCAACGTCGTCCCATGGAACAAAAAGGAAGAGGGAAATCGTGGAGATTTCTGTCGGGCCACCGGTTGTATCAACGCACTTTGACGACGAAATCGTTGTGAGTGAACTTTCCGCTGAAATGTCAAGCACCAAAGAACAGGGATATTTCGCAGACGATACCCGACTCGTTTCCGGTTACCGACTCAAGCTCGGCGGAGAACGGGCGATCCTTCTCAATGCAGCGGCGGTCGATCATCACTCGGCACGCTTTGAGTTCACGAATGCTGAGGTCGATGGATGTGACGGTGAGCGGATACCTGAACACTGCCTCCATCTCCGTCTTGATCGCAGTGTAGGTCCAGGAATTCACGAGGACTACGACCTCACGAACCAGAGTCGTTCGGCGATCATTGTCGATCTTGAGGTGAGTATTGAGTCTGACTTTGCCGATCTTTTCGATGTCAAGGCTCACCGGCGAACTCGCCGAGGCTCCATCCGTAGTCTTTGGAATCAAGAGGAACGTCGGCTTACCACGATGTATACCAACAAGACTTTTGAAAGGTCACTCGTTATTGAGATCATCAACAACGACTCTCCTCCAGAATTCGCCAACGGTGGAATACGCTTCCAAATTGCACTTGCGCCATCTGCTAAGTGGCACTGCTGCCTTTGGTGGATGCCAGTCGTCGATGGCCTAGAACGTCGAGTAACTCGACCGTGTCATAACCTAATCGACTCGATCTCAGAGACCGAGACCCTCGTAAAGCAATGGATCGGTCAGGCAACGAACATTGACACCTCAAACGTCGACGTGACCATCGCGCTCCATCAGGCAGTCGATGACCTCGCGGGTCTTCGCCTCTACCGTCATGACGAGCTCGCTGCGTTCGGCAAAAAGAAACAGGACCTCGAGGCGTGGGTCCCCGCAGCGGGTGTCCCTTGGTTTGTCAGTCTTTTCGGTCGCGACGCGCTGATTGTATCGATGCAGACGCTCGCGTTGTCACCCCGGCTCGCGCTCGGAAGTCTGCGAGCTCTGGCCAAGCTCCAAGCCGACTCCTATGACGACCGACGAGACATGCAGCCGGGCAAGATCGAACACGAGGTCCGCCACGGGGAACTTGCCGCGCTCAATCTCACGCCGCATACTCCGTATTACGGCGCTCACGAGACGACTGCGCTCTTTGTGCTCGTGGCGGCGCGATCTTGGCGCTGGCACGGGGACCGTCGCGCGCTTGAAAGTATTCGACCTCATGTCGAACGAGCGCTCTCTTGGATTGACATCGATGGCGACATGGATGGTGATGGGCTTCAGGAGTATCAGGCACGTACGGAGGGTGGCTATCGCGATCAGGGATGGAAGGACTCTGGCGACGCAATTGTCATGAGCGATGGCTCTCACGCCAAACTTCCGGTCGCGCTCTGCGAACATCAGGGATACGTCGTCGCCGCGAAACGGGAATGGGCCGAAGTCATTGAGAGTGCCTTTGGAGAACGTTCGCAGGCAAGAAAGTTACGCGCTGAGGCAGATCGACTCGCCGACCAGATTGAGCAACAATTTTGGTGGGAGTCCGAGGGTACGTACTATCTCGGCCTTGACGGAGACAAACGCCCGATCGATTCGGTGTCTTCGAACCCTGGCCATCTTCTCTGGCTCAAGGTCGTCGATCCCGAACGGGCCACACGAGTTGCCAGGCGCCTGATGGAAGAGGATATGTGGAGTGGCTGGGGCATCCGAACCCTGTCAGCCGACCACGTCGCCTACAACCCGCTCTCCTACCAGCGTGGCTCGGTCTGGCCACACGACAATGCGATCGCCGCGGCTGGGTTTCAGGCCTACGGACAAAGCGCCGAGGCTACCAAGGTGGCTCGCGGCATCTTCGATGCGGCTTCCAGGTTCGCTGCACAACGCCTGCCCGAACTTTTCGCCGGCTTTGACCGCGATCGCGGCTCATTTCCCGTTCAATGTCTCGGAGCAAACGTTCCCCAGGCCTGGTCAAGTGGAGCGATCATCCACCTTGTCTCGACCTTCCTCGGGATCGACCCGAATGCCCAAGATGGCACCGTTCGCCTACAGCCGAATCTTCCGGAATGGATGTCCGAGGTGACGATGTGCCAGCTTCGAGTCGGTGAGTCATCTCTTGACCTCCGCTTTACAAAGGGACACGACGGCAAAGACGAGGTAGAGGTGCTTTCGAATAAAGACGGACTAACGCTAGAGATCATCAATGGAGCCTGAAAACTCATGAGGCGACAAATGTGCAGGTCTCACTGTGCACCTGACTCTCTCGCCAGCTTCTCTCGTGCACGTCACAAGATGGTGAGGTTCGGCCGTCGACGTGACGAGAGTATCGTCGCCATGGGCCCAATGACGCAGACTCTACAATGAGTGGCAAGGAGGAGATCATCGATCTTGACCTTCTGTCGATAAATACCATTCGTGGTCTGTGCATGGACATGGTCGAACGCGCAGACTCTGGTCATCCCGGAACGCCGATGGACATCGCTCCAGTCGCTTACACGCTCTGGCAGCGTTATCTTCGCTTTGACCCTCAAGACCCGATCTGGCCAAATCGGGATCGCTTTGTCCTGTCCGAGGGTCACGCGTCCACACTGTTGTGGTCGCTGCTCCATCTCAGCGGCGTCTCCGCAGTTGAGCCCGACTACGAAATACTTGGCGGACCCGCGGTCAGTATCGACGACTTGAAGTCATTTCGTGAACTTGGCTCGCGATGCCCCGGACACCCTGAATACCGCTGGACAAGTGGTGTCGAGGCAACCACCGGTCCACTTGGCCAAGGGGTCGCCACATCGGTAGGCATGGCGCTTGCGGGAAGATGGCTTGCGGCGCGCTTCAATCGGCCCAACTTCACCATGTTTGACTTTGACGTCTACGCGCTCGCGGGTGACGGATGCATGATGGAGGGTGTCTCCTCCGAGGCGGCCTCATTTGCTGGGCATCAACAACTTGCAAACCTCTGTTGGATCTACGACAGCAACCGCGTAACCATAGAGGGCCATACCGATCTCACCTTCACTGAAGACGTCGCGGCGCGTTTCCTCGCTTACGGTTGGAACGTCGTAACGGTCGCCGACGCGAATGACATCGATCTCATCGATCGCGCGTTCCACAGCTTCAAAACCGAGTACAGCCGCCCAACGTTGATCCTTGTCCACAGCCACATCGGGTATGGCTCGCCAGTTGAGGATTCACCAAAGGCCCATGGGGAGCCCTTTGGTGCTGAAGGTGTACGAGCGACGAAACGCTTCTTCGGGATGCCAGAGGATCAGGAGTTCTATATTCCTGACAGCGTCTATGCAAATTTCAAGAACGGTGTTGGAGGCCGCGGTTTTACAGCGCGTTCCGAATGGGAAGACATGTTCGCGCGTTATCAAGACCATAACCCCGACCTCGCGCGAGAACTCGACCAGATACAGAGACGAGAACTACCAGAAAACTGGGTTCGTGCACTTCCAACCTTTCCGGCAGATCCGACCGGTCTTGCCAGCAGAGTCTCCTCCGGCCAAGTGCTCAATGCGCTCGCTGAAATAGTGCCATGGATACTCGGCGGCGCTGCGGATCTCGCTCCCTCGACAATGACGCGCCTTGTCTTTGCAGGAGCCGACGACATTTCATCTGGTGAGCCCGGTGGGCGGAACCTCCATTTCGGTATCCGGGAACACGCCTCCGCTGCGATAACGAACGGGATCTCGCTTACCAAGGTTCGGCCTTTTTGGTCCACCTTCTTCATCTTCTCGGACTACGCACGGCCAGCGATCCGCCTCTCGGCACTGATGGAGATTCCGGTAATCCACATCTTCACGCATGACTCCATCGGAGTGGGTCAAGATGGTCCGACTCATCAGCCGGTCGAACAGCTCGCATCCCTTCGAGCCATGCCTGGACTGCTCGTCTTTCGTCCATGCGATGCCAACGAAGTCACCGAGTGCTGGAGGGTCATCGCCGAGCTGAGGCGAGAGCCAGCTGCATTGGTCCTCACCCGCCAGTCACTCCCGACGCTTGACCGTTCAATCATGGCCCCGGCATCTGGAGTAGCGCGAGGTGCGTATGTGCTCATCGACCCAGACACCGGACCGCCCGAGATCATTCTTCTCGCAACCGGATCAGAGGTACACCTTGCGCTCGATACGTTCAATGAACTTCGTGATCAGGGCATACGCGCGCGCGTCGTGAGCATGCCGTGCTGGGAGCTTTTTGAGCGACAATCCAAGCAGTACCGAGACGAGGTTCTTCCTCCGGCGATCACCGCCCGAGTGGCGATCGAGCAGGCCTCGACCTTCGGTTGGGAACGATACGTTGGTGACCATGGCGCGGTAGTCGGCATGCACACCTTCGGTGCCTCTGCGCCATTGAAGGCGCTTTTGACAAAGTTTGGCTTCACTGCCGACGACATCAGCCGCGTCGCTCGGGAAACTTTGTCCATGACGAAAGGAGAACAATGAACGCTACGACACGGTTACATGAGTTTGGTCAGAGCCTATGGCTCGACAACATCACACGAAAGATGCTCGACACAGGTCAAATTCAGCGATACATCGATGACTATTGCGTGACCGGACTGACCTCAAATCCTTCGATCTTTGACAACGCCATCGCCACTGGTGACTACAACGACTCAATTCAAGAGCTGGAAGCACGTGGCCTCTCGGCTGAGGAGACCTTCTTTGATCTCGCAATTGATGATCTTCGGCGAGCAGCCGACCTGTTCGCAAAGATCCACCAGCGCACCGACGGTGTTGATGGTTGGGTTTCACTCGAGGTGTCGCCTTTACTTGCATATGACACCGCAAAGACCGTCGAAGCAGCGAAGGCATTACATACCCATGCCGATCGGCCCAACCTCTTCATCAAGATTCCCGGAACCCCCGAAGGGCTCCCGGCGATCGAAGAGTGCATTGCGTCGGGGGTGCCGGTCAACGTGACCCTTCTTTTTCATGTTGATCAATATCAGGCGGCCGCAGAGGCCTATCTTCGCGGAATCGAACGACGCGTCGCCAACGGACTCAATCCCGCAGTGGGATCGGTGGCCTCACTTTTCATTTCGCGTTGGGATAGCGCAGTCGCAACATCCGCGCCGGCTGAGTTGCACAACAGGCTTGGCCTCGCGATCGGCAAAGAAACTTACCGGGCGTATGTTGAACTGATGCAGTCAGAACGATTTCAACGTCTAGCGAACCGTGGCGCGCGCATGCAACGCCTGCTCTGGGCAAGCACGAAGACCAAGGATCCGCTTGCCCCAGACACCCTTTATGTACAAGGGCTAGCCGCTCCGTTTACCATCAACACGATGCCCAACACGACACTTGAGGCATTCTTTGATCATGGCGAGATCAACGCGTCACTGGAGCGAAATGGTGGTGGATACCTCTCCGAGCTCAAGAAGTTTGCAGATGCCGGTATCGATGTCTCCGAGCTTGCCTTACGACTCCAAAGAGAGGGTGCCGGGTCGTTCGTTGACTCGTGGAACAGCCTGCTCTCAAAGATCGACGACCAGAACAAGACGCTCAGATAACTGAGCAACAGGTTCAACGCGAAAAGAGACGAAAAAAACCATGTCGACAATCCCGCTCCGACAGCTCCCATCGTGGAAATCGCTCGAGGTCCACTACCAAGAGATCGCTCCTTTACACCTGCGTGACCTCTTTGAGATGGATCCAAACCGGGGAGAACGTCTGACTGCAGGAGCAGCAGGAATCTATCTTGATTATTCAAAGAACCGCGTCACCGACAAGACCCTGCGACTGCTCTTCGATCTCGCAAAAGAGACCAACCTCGCCGAACGAAGAGAGCAGATGTTTCAGGGCGTGCACATCAATGTCTCAGAGAACAGAGCAGACCTCGGCGTAGCTCTCCGGATGCCAAAAGGGTCCTCGCTTGTGGTTGACGGTGTCGATGTGGTCGAGGAGGTTCACGAAGTATTGGACCAGATGACCGACTTTTCGAGTCGCGTCCGATCTGGTGCCTGGAGAGGACATACCGGCCTTGCCATAAAAAATATCGTCAACATCGGCATAGGAGGGTCAGATCTCGGTCCGGTAATGGCCTACGAGGCACTTCGTTACTATGCGAGACGCGATCTGAACTTCCGCTTCGTTTCGAACATCGACGCAACAGACTTCGTCGAAGCCGTAAGAGACCTTGACGCCGCCGAGACGCTGTTCATCATCTGCTCGAAGACCTTTGGCACTCTCGAGACGCTCACCAACGCACACTCCGCGCGTGACTGGCTTGTTGGACAACTCGGTGAAGAGGCTGTAGCGAAGCACTTCGTGGCTGTGTCTACTGACGGTGCTCGCGTATCCGCGTTTGGAATCGACCGCGCAAATATGTTTGGTTTCTGGGACTGGGTAGGAGGTCGCTACTCAATGGATTCCGCAATCGGACTGTCCACGATGATCGCAATTGGACCGGAGCACTTCACCGAGATGCTTGCTGGCTTTCACGAAATGGACGTGCACTTTCGTACCGCCCCACTCGAGCGAAATCTCCCGGTCATCATGGGAATGCTCGGACTGTGGTACCGAGACTTCTTTGGCTGCCAGACGGTTGGCGTGATGCCTTACGACCAGTATTTGAGACGTCTCCCGGCCTATCTTCAGCAGTTGACGATGGAGTCCAACGGAAAACACGTCACCAACGAGGGTAAACCGGTCGACTTTGAGACAGGAGCGATCTACTGGGGAGAGCCCGGCACGAACGGCCAACACAGCTTCTACCAACTCATCCATCAGGGCACAACGTTGATTCCCGTTGACCTGATCGTCTTTGCTCGCGGGCTCAATAGGCTTGGCAGCCACCACGACATCTTGTCATCGAACGTATTCGCACAGGCCGAGGCACTCGCCTTTGGCAAGACCGAGACAGAGGTGCGCGCAGAGGGGACACCAGAACAGGTGGTCCCGTTTCGCGTGATGAAAGGAAATCGTCCGACAAACGTCATCATGGCCACGGTGCTTACCCCGCGCCTTCTTGGTTCACTCGTCGCGCTCTACGAACATCTCGTCTTCGTTCAGGGCACCGTCTGGGGAGTCGACTCATTTGACCAATGGGGTGTAGAGCTGGGCAAGGTTCTCGCGGTAAAGATCATCCCCGAGCTCGAAGCTGACACCGATCCAGAGCTTTCGCACGATTCATCAACAAACACACTCATCCATCGTTACCGGGCACTCAAAAGAGACGAGGAAAGTCATGGCAACTGAACAACCTATGCAGATCGCAATGGTGGGTCTAGGGCGCATGGGTGCGAACCTCGTTCGTAGGCTGATGCGCGATGGGCACCGCTGCGTCGTCTATGACGTGAACAAAGAGGCGATAAAAGCACTCGAAGAAGATGGCGCAGATGGGGCCACCTCGCTCGAAGATCTCGTGACCAAGCTCGATACTCCTCGGGCCATCTGGCTCATGCTGCCCGCAGCGATTACTCAAGCCACCTTGGACCAGCTTGTCGCCCTCCTTGGACCAGGAGACGTTGTCATCGATGGTGGCAACTCCTACTACCGAGACGATATTGCGCGCGCGAAGCAGCTCGCACAACGTGGTCTCCACTATGTGGACTGCGGTACGAGCGGAGGGATCTGGGGACTTGAGCGCGGCTACAGCCTGATGATCGGAGGCGAGAATGAAGTTGTCTTGCGCCTCGATTCGATCTTCAAGTCCATCGCGCCCGGAGCCGATGGCACCGAGCCAACGCGAGGGAGAACTCGCACCGACGGAACTGCCCCTGAGGGTTATCTCCATTGTGGACCAAATGGAGCAGGACACTTCGTAAAAATGGTGCACAACGGAATCGAGTACGGAATGATGGCTTCGATTGCCGAAGGACTGAGCATCATCAAGCATGCCAACGTTGGCACACTTACCCAGGCAGCGGACGCAGAGACCTCCCCGCTTCGCGACCCAGAGGCCTACGCATTTGACATCGATATTGCCGAGGTAGCAGAGGTCTGGCGACACGGCTCCGTCGTCGGCT
>Ga0307373_10010233_pt1 | contig 13847 bp, 8 predicted proteins | sample OX2MG_FD_202534 | JGI IMG/M metagenome (GOLD analysis project Ga0307373, IMG submission 202534) | Soil microbial communities from Risofladan, Vaasa, Finland - OX-2 | ecosystem: Environmental > Terrestrial > Soil > Coastal area > Acid sulfate soil | place: Finland: Risofladan, Vaasa | collected... | reverse complement strand
CGCATTCCGCCTGACAATTGTGGCTGGCCGCGGGCGATAATCTACGCGACGCATCCGTGGTGAAACAGAGATGAGGCGGGAATGGTGGGCCTGGACTGACTTGAACAGTCGACCTCGCCCTTATCAGAGTAGCGTTATTTGGTTCTACAACAACTTACAAGACCGCGGGGACTGCCAAAACACCCGTAAGCCGTACAAGACATCACAGTTTGTGGGTTGGGTTGTGGGTTGGAAAATCCTGTCTCCAGACCCCTTCCCTCTCCCCGCAGTGGCTACTTTATGACTATCTTCTACCAAACGCGCGGACCCCTGCCTGCAAGAATGCAGCCCACGCGCAACGGGGCAGGGGCCGATCCTTCCGCATCCGGAGCCACCCGCATCGCCGGCACCGTGAATTACAAACGGAAGTACGAACCACACTTTCCAACCGTGAGAATCGCTGACGCCGCACCTGGGGCCGGTTTGCGACACCGGACCAATTGGAATCTCTCGGCCTGCTTGCCCCAACAGAACCAGTCCATGCCCCCCGTATTTCCGCTCAGGACTTCTCGAAATCGCAGCGGCGCCAGAACCGAACGCACCTGGCCGGATTATGAGCGCTGCGTTGCTGGGGCACCTCCCAATAAGGAAGGCGATGGTCCGGATCGCAGCATGGCGGACTTTTTCTGGTGCATGATGGCCGCTCAGCGCGGCTGAAGCATTGAAGAAACCGCGAACAAGCTGCTGGAAGTTAGCGCGAGGGCGCAGGAGCGCGTCCGGCTCAGGGATGAAGGCTACGCGCTTATCACAGCGCAAAATGCTGCAGCGGCGTCAGCGCGCGGGCAGCAGAAGGTCAGGGGATAGTGTTTGAAATTGCCAGTGTAGATGGCTTGCTGCCATCATCACTCTGATGAAATTCGCGGATTACGAGTTCGAGCACGTTTGCGATATCGACCCTTTGCGAGACACGGACGGCGCTCTGAGGCAGCAAATACCCCAAGCCCGATACCAGAACGCGCGGAGTCTGCCCCTCAACCGACACGGCGCAGGCCCGTTTTGCAAGTTCAGGATTCCCAGCCGCTTTCAGGCCAGCGGAGTTTATGTTCTTACGCTAGACAAGGAACTACGATACGTGGGCGAATGCGCCAACCTTTCAGCCAGGTTCAACTCTGGCTATGGAAATATTTCGCCCAAGAACTGTTTCAAGGGCGGCCAGGAGACGAATTGCCGCTTGAATAATCTGCTCTATGCAGCGCTTCTGGCCGGGCAGCAGGTTTCGCTATGGTTCTTCCGGACCGCCGATTACAAGCCAGTGGAGGCGACTTTGCGCCCTACACTGAATCCTGCTTGGAATCGGGTCTGAAAGGTCGCGCTGAAATCCATTCTTCAGACGACGCTAAGGTTGCAATCTATTAAGCGACTGTTAAATTAGCTCATGTCCATTAACGCCGATAAGCCGCATTTGTGGAAGGCAGACACCCGCGCCTCGGTTGATCAGTTCAACCGGTGGTTCATGAAATTCGCGCCCAAAGCGTACAGGGATACCCGCAAAATAACCATCGACAGCGTCGAACAGGGCCTCGCGCTCACCAAAGACCTGACCACCATTACACCTGCTGTGATCAAGGCCAACCCCGGCATTCTGCCGACCCTGCGCATGTCTACATGCCCGCCGCTTGCGCGTGACAGGCTCATCGGACTTGCGGACACCAGCAAGAATCTTGTTGGCACTCTTGAGGAAGGCAAGCTCCCTCCACAGCTGGCCGCGGATGTCCTGAATGCACATCTGAAAGAGATCACAGCAATTCTGTCCCGGATGCTGGACGTGGATATTTTTCCGTGGATCGGAGAGAAGCGCAAAGCCACCAAGGAGGAACGCTACCGTTCCTCCACCATCGTGGCGGACCGGCTCTGCGGAGCTGTTGCGGAACCCATCGTGAGGAACGCACAGGAGAAGCGCCAGCTCGCACTCATCGAAAAGTACCTGACCGCGCGTGGCTACAAGCTGAAAGCGCCGCACGCCGCTACTGCGCTCGATCAGATGGAGCCCGGCACGTTTTCTTTCCGGCTCAATGTCCTGGTGAAGCCTTCCAAGGCCGAAGCAAAGACCATCAAGATTCCCATCGACGCGGTGATCCAGGCCAAGAAGGCCAAATTGCCGCATCTGCCGGTACTCATCGAAGCGAAATCCGCGGGCGACTTCACCAATGTCAATAAACGCTGGAAGGAAGAAGCCATCAAAATCAATTATCTCAAGGCGACGCACGGCAAGAACGTTGTCTTTGTGCTTTTCCTATGCGGATACTTCAATGCGGCCTATCTTGGAAACGAAGCGGCTGAGGGCATAGACTGGATTTGGGAGCATCGCACCAAAGATCTTGATCAGCTCGGGATCTGACATCATGGCAACCGTCGCACATCAAACCATCGAGGGACACCGCCAGGCAGAGCAGACTCGGCTCGACAGCCTGAAGACCGCGGCCGAGCGCAATAAATGGGGACAGTTCGCCACGCCGTTTGAGCTTGCGCTCAGCCTCGCGCGCTACGCGCAGAAAACGCTAGGACAAGGGAGGCTGCGCTTCCTTGACCCGGCGATTGGCACTGGGTCGTTCTTTTCGGCTCTCTCGCAGGCGGTTCCCGCGCAGGCCATCGAGGCCGCAACCGGCATCGAGCTTGATCCCCTGTTTGCGGAAGTCGCAAAAACCCTCTGGGGCAAGAGTGGCCTGCGCGTTGTGGAGGGAGATTTCACCAAGCAGAAGCCACCCACGCAGCGCTTCAATCTCATCCTCACCAATCCGCCCTATGTGCGGCATCATCACCTGGAATCCGAAGCGAAGGAGCGCCTGAAGGCGCATCTCGCGCTCTCCCTGCACATGGAAATCAGCGGGCTTGCGGGGCTCTATTGCTACTTTCTGCTGCTGTGCCACGACTGGATGGAAGAGCAGGGGCTTGCCATCTGGCTCATACCCTCGGAATTCATGGATGTAAATTACGGCGTGACACTTCGGCGCTACCTCACCGAACGGGTGACGCTCCTACATATTCACCGCTTCTGCCCCACGGACGTGCAATTCACCGACGCGCTCGTATCCTCGGCCGTTGTCGTGTTTCGCAAAGCTTCACCACCTGCAGGACACAGCGTGCGTTTTTCCTTTGCCGGTCCTATTGAGAGTCCGACCACCGAGGCGCTGGTCCCGCTCGACGTGCTGCAGCAGTCCCGCAAATGGACGCAGTTTCCCGCGCGCACCAACTTTGAGAACACGGACGAGCCGACACTCGGCGATCTCTTTGTCATCAAGCGCGGTCTTGCGACCGGCTCCAACAGTTTTTTCATCCTGAGTGACGAAGAAACGAAAACCTGGCACATACCTCGCCGGTTCCTCAAACCCATCCTGCCCGGCCCGCGCTACCTGACGGCCGACATCATCGAGCCGCGGACTGACGGAGCCCCCGCCGTGTCTCCCCAGCTCTATCTGCTCGATTGCAGCGAGCCGGAAGAAAAGATCAAGGCGAGCTGGCCTCGCTTCTATACGTACCTGCAGAAAGGCCGCGAGGAAGACATTCACGCGTCCTATCTCGCGAGCCACCGCGCCCCGTGGTATTCGCAGGAGCAGCGTCCACCTGCACCTTTCCTGTGTACCTATATGGGCCGCTCCGCCAACGGCAAGCATCCGTTCCGCTTCATCTGGAACCGTTCCGATGCGACCGCGCATAACGTCTATCTCATGCTTTACCCCAAGAGCCGCCTGCAGGATGCGCTCAACAACCACCCAGAACTTGCCGCGAAAGTGTTCGAGGCGCTCCAGAGCGTAACACCCGGCCAGTTCATCTCCGAAGGCCGCGTGTACGGCGGAGGCCTGCACAAGGTGGAGCCGAAAGAACTGGCGCAGATTCCTGCCCGCGCTGTGCTGGAAAGGATTGACGGACACGTGCGCATCGAGCGGCAGGAAAAGCTGTTCGCGTAGACGGGTCAGCATGGACGCTCTCCAACAAGCATTGAATCAGGTGATGGCATCTTTGCCAGAGCTTTTTCTTGAAAATCTCATTTCAAAGAAGCTACGGGATCAGGGAATTACGGCACCGAAAACGCTTTCGGGCAAGCTGGCAAAGCATATTTTGAGCGGGAACAGCGAGCCGTTTGTAGACAAGCGGGGCAAACTTGCGGGGGATGTAACCCTCGACCTCAAAGAAGCCGATCTGGATGAAATGACGGGGGCGCTTGATCGCTTCTGCAAAAAACAACTGCCCACGTTACTCCCTGACATTGCTGGACGAATCTCCAAAACGGTACTCAAAGACCTGAGGGCTCGTTGGGGCAGTGAACAGGCACTGCAAGAGGCCGACTCATCGGAGTTTCGCAAACGGCTGGAGGATAGATGGGGAAAACCTCTCGGCCAGCTGCGAATGCTCCTAACCATGACCCGAGAATGGTGCCAGGAGGCCCATAACCACGCGAATTCTTTGAAAGCAAGCAAGAAGAAGCAGCTTCGAGAGATCTTGATTCGATTGCTCGTCCGGGCCTGCCAGGTCACGGACGAAATTATCTGTTTGCTGGAAAATGGATTTGCCGATGGCGCGATGGCTCGGTGGAGAACCCTTCATGAAATCGGGGTCGTGGCCGCCGTCATCTCGCAGCACGGCGAGAGTATCGCTGAACGCTATGTTGCACACCAGGCTGTGGAATCGAAACGCGCCATGAATAAATATGTGAGTTGCTGCGGGCCACTTGGGTATAAGCCGCTGTCAGCGCGCCAAGTAAAGAAGATTGCCAAGGCATACGACGCAGCTATTGCGAAGTACGGTAAAGACTTTGATGCAGACTACGGCTGGGCCACACTGCATCTGAAGAAGAAAAGTGTAACTTTTGCTCACCTTGAAGTGGAGGCTGGACGTGCCGAAATGCGCTCACATTATCAAATGGGCAACGATAACGTGCATGCGGGCGTGAAAAGCATGTTCGTAAGATTGGGACTGCTCGACGATTACAGCGGCCTGCTTGCCGGACGTAGCAACACTGGCCTGATGGAACCGGGGCAAAATGCTACACATACGCTAACGCAGATTGCAGCTCTTGTGTGCTTGCCGGGTAAGTTTGATGACCTTGTGATTGGCCAGATGCTCAGGATGCTCCGAGATGAAATTCCGCGCTCTTTCTATCAGGCGGATAAACGTCTTCGTAAGGACGACAGACAGTTCAATCAGTAAGGTCAAATATGCCGAAACCTGCCACTACCGTTCACCCGATTCACTTCGAGGATCTTGACGGCTCTGAGTTTGAGCGGCTCGTTTTTGCCTATCACTGGCGCAGTGACGTTTGGCACTCGCTCGAATGGTATGGCCAAGCGGGCAGCGATCTTGGGCGCGACATCTGGGGACTTCGCGAGGATGAGACCAAAGACGGCGAAACCGTCTGCATCCAGTGCGTCAACCGCAAGCAGCTAACGTTTGTCAAGGCCGAGAAGGACATTGCAAAGGTTTTGACGGCACCAACCGGCGTTCCGCATCGCTTTCGCATAGTGGCGCAATGCAAAGTCTCCGCCAGATGCGGGACAAAATTAGAAAGCACGGCAAATCGCTGGGCGTGCGCGAGTGCGACATTTGGGCCGGTGCGGAATTTGAAGAGTTTCTGCGCAAAGGAGCCGAGTCTCTCCTGAAGAGATTTTTCGACGGTGAACCCTTCCCAGATGCGCCGCAAGACCTGAAGAAACTGGCCCAATCCGCTCAGCCTGTCAACGACGATGAGGTCCTTGCCCTATACACGAAGCTATTTGATCGGCCTGCCTTTTACACGCCAATACATTGCGAAAGCAATCTTGAAGATTTCAAGCAGGCCATCACCGACACCATCCAGGCGCTCGGCACCGGTATCTGGAAAGCTCGCGACGGCCATTTGATCGACCGTATTCCCTCCCGGCACGACTTGAAGAGCGACACGCTGCGAATGAAGATTCAGGCGGTTGAGAAGACGTTGTCCCGGCTACGGGCGAAGTACGACGAGATGACCCGGTCGGGTGTCCTGAAGCACTGCCAATGCGACAATCCCAACTGCCATACCTACTTCTTCAATCCGTCCGACGCCGCGCGCGAGCTGGAGCGTCTCCGTCACGATGTACTAACCACTTTTCGCGATGCGTATCCCGATTTTCACCTGCCGTCAGGATGGTGACGCCATCATTCTGCAACCGAAGATGAGCGCGATTGAGTGCGGTCTGAAGAACCGCTCGGTGGCTGAGCGGGTTGCTGTTGTTCTTGCGGGCCGAACGTCTCCGAAAACTTGTGCCTGAGATGCAGGGCTTCCGGAACCTGCCGTGCGCACAGCTCGGTGAGGACTCCCAGGAACGCTTTTCGCAACTCGGGCTGGGATTCCACTTCGTGCCGCTTATATTTCCAACAGGCGCCCAGAGCGTCGCTAAACTGCCCTCCGAGTCCGTGATCGTGCCAGTCGCGTTCCTCAAAACCACTCACGACGCCGGCGAGTTGCTTAATCCCCATCGGAAGCAGGGCCTGGCCGGATTCGGTAGGCAGAAAATGGGCAAACCATCCTGCCGCCGCCGCATGTTTCAGCCAGCGACTTGCCCAGTCCTCGAAAACTTGGGTCATCGCGCTGACAACACCCTGATACTTGGCCTGGCCCAGGACCGTTGCCGCCGTGTCATGCAGGCCCACGAGATCCACTGCTAGCGACTCGGCGCGAGACCAGCGACCGCTCGGAGCCGGCTGCCACGTGGGAAGCGTCATCGCGTATCGCACCATGTCTTCCCAGATTTTCGCGAATGCCACGAGATCGGTGCTCATCTGGAGCCCGTAGCTAATCCATGCCTGCAGAAAGTCGTCCACCCAGTAGCGCCCTGGAGGGCCAAGCTCCACGATTGGCCGGTAGAATTGCCGCGCGACTTCGACGGAATTGGCGCTCGCGATGAATTCCGCGACACGCGCCATTACCCAACCGTCGAACGGGTAGGGTGTCCCCTGTATTTCGTAGTCCTCCTCATCCGCCTGCGCGCGAGGAAGGGTGCGCATTTCCAGGTCGAACAGCTCGCGAATGTAATGTTGCAGCGTCAGCGCTTCATCGGGAAGGGGAGGGCGCACCATTGCCCACAAAAATCCGAAACCTTTTTGGAGCACCTCAACGTCGATATCCGGCATATCCCGGTCGAGCTTGCGATCACGGCTCGGTTCGCGCCTCGAAGCCCTCATTGCTTCTCTCATGCGCCTCTCGCCGCTCGACATCAACCTTCGGGACACTCTTTCTAGCACGCTCTTTCCCAGCGTTTCCGCCTTGCGAAGCGGAACCAGCGCACCCTTGAGCTTACCAGCCACATACCGGCGAAACAGCGTCTCCTTATATTTTGCCAGCAGAGCGCGATCCGCCTGGTAGCCCGATTCACGGGTCGCCCCGCGGCGCAGTGCCGACCAGAAAACCACAATATTTGCCAGCTCTCCGAATTTCTCTCCCAGCTGCTCCCGTAGCAAGTAAGCACGCCACATGGTCTGGAACGTGGAGTTGTAATAGAAACCAGTGACGCCTTCAAACGCCAAGCGCAGGACCCATTCCTCGCCGCTCTCCTGCAGGAGCGCTACTCCAGCCTCGCCCAGAAAGGATTCGGCTGTGTGATCCAGGGCGGATACTGGCGAGTCAAATTCCGAGGCCTCTGCAGGCTTCAAATCCCTCAGCGTATCCAGGCACCATTTTTCAATCTCCGGATTTTGCGCGAGCCAAGTGCGATGCAGGATGACGAGCACGGCGATACCACCCGCGACGGAATTAAGCCGATACTGTTCCTGCAGCGGGTCCCCACCGGTGGCTCGCCACTTCGCCAGGCGTTGAACCTGATTCGCAAACTGCGGCAGATTCTTCTCTTCCAATGCTCTCTCGCCTGACAGGTACGCTCGTGCGTGCGATGCCAGCGTGAGCGAAACCATCTTCAGACCGTTGTTCTCCCGTGACCCCGTGGCTATCGCCTCAAGCTCGGGAGGCCAGCTCATCGTGATCAGTACGTTGCCGTCCGGTTGTGGCGTCTGCGTATAGTTTTCCGGGTCGAACCTCGCCAGAAAAAACTTAAGATCGTCGCGGTCCTTGTCATTGTCCGTCGTCCGCTTCGCCCACTCCGCCACGCATCCGGATAGATATTTCTTCGTTTCCTCATGTTCAAGCATCAGGACAGGTGCGGTGTCCCGGAGAATTAACCGCCGATGAGGCATTCTGTGCCATTCCACGGCCCACTTGATCGCCGGCTGAATCTGCCCGGACAGCGCGATTTTCCAAACCTCCTGCGCTTCCTGTAGCGCCCAATTCAACTGCACCTCGTACAGATGGAAGTTTCCCAACAAAGGCTGAAGCTCCCTCGTAAAAAGCGCCGGATACCGCAATCCTACCGAGACGAGTACACCAGCGAAGGCCAACGACTCCGCATGCGCGAAGATGTAGCGCACCCATTGCGTGATCCTGCGGCTGCCTTCGATTTCGTCGTAAAGCCATTTTTCCAGCGCCATGAGCGCGCATTCGACGGTGGCGCTGTCCAGCGAGATACTTCTGTGCCAGCCGTAGACGTTCGCGTCCCCGATCCAGTACACGGACTTGCCGTCGAAGGTAAACTCCAACCCGTATTTCCGGCGCTCTTCTTCGGCCAACTGCGGTCCCACACCGTCTTCCAGCCACCGCCTGGTGGTGTAATTCACCAGCCGTAAAATGGTGTCGAGCGCCTGCTCGGGCGACACCTGCAGGAATTTCAGGAACGGCCCCTTCCAGTAGAAGGCGGGGTATCCGTGCGCCCAGTCTGCCAAGCCATATCGGTCCATGAGCGAAAATCTATCTCTGTATGGGTCCGAATGTTGCGGCTCGTCAATGCAAACGGCCAACAAAACCTCTCTCGCCACTTCCGGACGAACGGCGATGAGCCCGTTCAGCGCGGCCGTTTCCAGAACTGCAAATCGGAATCCATCCGACACTTCCTCGAGCGGCCCATCCGGGTCCGGGGGCCGCAGCGGTCCTTTCGGGTAAGACAGCATCGTAGGAGGAACCGGGATGCGTCTTTTCTTTTCCGATTCCGGATGGTTTCTGCGCCATTCCTCCCGCAATCTGGCTTCCCGTTCCTGAGCCCCGATTGCGCGCTCGATTGCATGTTGCGGCTCGTCGCGCCGGGCGCACAGTTCCAGAGCGATCTGCGTCACCTCGTCCGGAAATTCCGGCGCGGCTGACAACAAGGCCTCGTACACTGTCTTGTCCTTGTCGCCGAAATGCATGTCTTCAGCGATCAGTCCCTGCGTTTCTTTCGCAAGCTCAATCGCAATAAGGCCCGCTTCATGCCTGCCCAGCACACCGACGGGCATCGTCCTCAGCCACAGTGCGCCCACCTCAGCGGCCAGCAGTAGCGCGTGCGTGGCGACCTCTTTGGCATGGCGGCTTAAGACGCAGAGCGCCGGATACCAGTACAGAGGGTGCGGGACGCGAAACCACGCCTCGGATTGCTCGGCGAACTTCGGATCAATCAGACCGCGCACCCGTACATCGGGCACGGAGGCCGCGTGCTGCAGCCGCTTCAACAACCGCCCAAGGATCAGCCCTTTATCGGCGATCAGCTCCGGCCACACCTGTTCCAGAATCAATTCCGAGTTAGCCGCGAACAGGAGCCCGTCCAGAAAAATGTCGTTCGCCAGCTGTGTTTCTGCGTCGTCGCCCGCCAGCTGCGCCGTGGCGGCCTTCCAGGCAGCCAGCCCGTCGCCGCGCTCCGCCAGTCCTTGCGCATACAGGCGAATGGCGCGGCCCCAGCGCGGAATATGCGCGACTGCCTTAATCCTTTGAACCGCATCATCGCCGGCAAACGCCAGAGTGCGAAACCTCGCCCAGTCGCCCATCAAATCGTGCTGAAACTGGACCGATGGGAGGTGTTCGCGTATCAATCCTTCTTGTGCGAGCGTGCCCAGGAGGGGCAGCTGATCTCTCTCGATGGTATCCACGTGCACGGCACCGCTCAGCTTCTCGCCCTCGCGCAGCCCCAGTGTTCGCAGGAGCGCGTCGCGTGCGAACCGCGCCGCACTGTTACCCATCCATCGTTCCCAGATCCAATTGATGAGGTCCGTCTCGCCAATCCAGACTCGCGAAGAATCAGAGAGCCGATTGGCGATCTCCGCGCGCAGCACCCAATCCAGCATCACCAGGTTCCGCAGGATAGGCTGCAGGTGGCTTCGCATCAGCAGTATCCGTATCTCCGGCAAATGCGGAATCGCATCGTAGATTGCCTGCGCCGGCGGCTTCTCAAAATCGACGCGGTGCATCGTATTGATGCCTGCTTCGATCAGGGCGTCCTGCGTGTAATCCCACGCTTGCGGCTGGCAAGTCACGATCAGCTTCCACCCGATGAAACCCTCGTCCTTTATCGCGCCTATCAGTTCCAGAGCGCGGCGGCGTGCGTCATGCTCAAACTTTTCAAATCCGTCGATGACCAGCGCGCAGCCCCGGAGGCTCGAATTGCGGACTAACTCAGGGAGGTTGTGGCGCAAACTAAACACGTGCGCGATTTCCGCCTGGCTTGCCTGCGACAACTGTTCTGCGGTAAGCCACAGCGTGCGCTTAAACGCCCCGCCAGCCGCGACGAGCCGTGACACCAGTGCAGATTTTCCGCTTCCCGATTCTCCGACGATCACGACGACGTTGTGCTGGGCGATTTCCTTTGAGATGGCCTGTATCTCGTCAGAGCGTGGCAGCGCGGTGCCGGTGCCGATGACACTGCGGACGCCTCGCGCGTTGTCAATTGAAACGGCTTCGATGCGCTTCCAATCCACCTCGAAATCCGGATAGTCGCGAAGCTCAAAGTCCGGGCGGAGGGTGCGCACCAGTTTGGGAAGGTCAAAGTACCCGCCCGTCCCCCTGTTTTCTGCGGCAAGCTGGAGGAGACGACTCCACAGCTTTGCTCCCTCTCCCAGGCTGCCATCCAGGACTATTTCCGCGCACCGGTTGATGTACGCTCCTTCTTCACCGTCCAGGAAGGGCAGAACCCGAATTCTGGAAGCAAGCCGTGCAGCTTCGAGCGGCTCAGGACTGACACCGCCCGCCGCCCTGTGCAGGCTCTCAAAAATCGCACGCTGAGTCGCAGAGGATTGGTGCGAGCCGGAGAGTCTTTGCAACATACGCTCCGGCGTCGTGGCGAAGTCTTGCTTCTGCAGCGCGCGCCATTCCTCCAGCGTCGGGCTATCCACCACGCCGACGATCAGGCCGAGGAGGTCCGTCTCGCGATTGAAGGTGGACTCGTCTGCGACGTTCCACTGTTCCCAGGCATCCCGAACGAAATCATCATTGAACCCGGCCTTGGTGAGTTGCCTGTTGCTTTTCACCGAAATCGCGCATCTGGTCGCCTCGGTTCCGCGCTTCAATATCAGCAGCAGGTCGTCCAGAATCTGTCCGGAATCGCGCGCCTCGAAATGCACCTCCGCGACCGGGCCAAAATCGGGCTCAAGGGGGAACATCCGCTTGAGTAGCTGCGCGAGGAATCCCGCCGCGACCTTGTCGGCAAATGTGTATCCACCTCCGCCCGTGGCTTTTGTTGGTGCAGTTTCTCGCGACATACTGCCCAAAGAATACTCCCGACGAAGGCTTCACTCAATCTGCGATTGATGGATTCGCGCCTCACTCCAGCAAAATCAACCTATCCGCCCGGACACATCTTGTCGGTCCCCTCAGCGGGTGACAATTCCGTTTGTCAGGCATGGATCCGGCGCTGAGACTACCCGACGGCGCTCTTAGAATTCACTTCGTACTTTTCATACGTCATGATCGAGCCAAGATAATCGTCGTCCAGGAGCTTTAAGATGAGCCAGCGCTTTTCAAAGCTTCCCTCAAACAGCAGCTTCTCCTGGCCGTTCTCTTGGACTATCTGCACATCGAGATGAAAATCATCTATTGTGCGCCGCATGTCCTGCATCGTGACCCTACCGAGATAAGGCTTGCGCGCGATCTGCGCCAGTTTCGACATCATCTGCAGTTGGCCCGTGCAGGTCGCTCGAAATGCTTCCGCATTGCTGACCGGAATTTGCGCGAGAACCGTATCTACGGTGGCATCCGCCATGGCGCGCAACTCCTCGAAATAGCCAAAAATCCGCTGAAACGCCCCGACGTTGTGAATGAAGAGGTAGCCGTCCCAAGCAAAGCAATCGATATCGTGATCGAAAAGAAAAATCTTCGACTCCACCTTGTCATAACTGCCCCGGCTGAGGAGCGCCGCAAATCCCGACCTGCGGGTTAGTTCTTTTTTCGGACTGTACGTCCGGAAAAACACGGCTCTGCGCCGCGCGCTCGGGCTCACCACAATGGCATAGAAACGCAAGCTGTCTATGACCGCGTCATCTTCGTGGAAGAGCTCAGCCTGCTGTACTTGCGAAACCTGGAGGATCAGATCCGCGATTGCGGCATTCTGAGCAAGATCGATGTACGTGATCTCATCGGAGTCTGGCTTGTAGCCCGCTTCGTAAGCCCTGAGCCTTACTTCCTGGTTAGCGGCCGGGACCGAATCCCTTGCGGCCGACAGAAACGCCGTCGCTAGATCCTGCCTCAGATTCAACCGCTGAATGACGATATTTTCTTCCGGTTCGGCGGCTACCAAGGCGGTGACGCCGGGATTGCCGGCAAGTGCCTGAGTGAGATTTTGGAGCGATTGTAAGGCCGGCATTATTTCTTCTCCAAAAGTACGTAGTCTCCGACGGAGATAACGTCGATCTCCGCTCCCGTTCGGATATAGGCGCGCTTGCATATCAGCGCCGTGGTTTTTCCGTCGGCATCGTGGATCTCAAAAATATGGTAGCCGGCGATATTCAGGACCGGATTGGTGTAAATCATGTTGGAATTCACGTAGAGGATGGCGATTACGAGCAGCACGATGCCAAGCGAGCCGGCATCCATCACGTCATTCAGTTTCACGGCCAGGAACGGCAGCAAATACGTGACGATATAGCTCATCGCGTCCCCATCGCGCGAGACAACGGAGTTGACGCTAATTGTGTCTACCGCCATTTTTTGCACAATGCGGAGAAAGACAAACAGCACGACAACCGAGAGCACCGCGACAACGGCTGCGCCAAGAGCCAGGTAATGGCTTTTGCTCCAGCCACGCATAGCAATTATCAGGAACAGGGGCGCGTAGGAGCTAAGGAATAGAATCAGCCTAGTGGGGATGTTCGGCATAAGTCTGAATGTCTATGTTAATGCACAAACAGTATCATCGGCGCAACTCACGGCCAAGCGACAACTTGCCGGAAGCGTATGGCTTCGTCGCTTAGCAACGCATGAGAAACGGCGGCATTACGATGTCCATAGCTTCACGATGTTTCCTCAAAGAGCATCCCGCAATCCTCCGCGAAGCGCCGGAAGGCTTTGTATGTTTCATCGCATGACGGCTTTTTGAAGAATCGTGCTTGTGTCCCGTACGACTCGGGCACCTCCAACAACTCATGTTCCATAAGATGACCCGTTCCCCATTTCGAGCGCACGCGACCCCCGCCAATGATCAGCCCCGCATGTTTGAACCGACCTTCGTCATCGAAATAGAGCACGAGATCGCCCCCATGCGCTTCCTCGGGAGAAACCTCGGTCAACAAGCCCTCATCGAGAAGCCAGTGCGCGAAGGCGCTGCCCGCAAAAACCACACTAAGTCCGCGCTCGGCAACGGATACGTATTCCGGCTTTTCGGTGAAATCCATCGCGTACACCAGGCAGGTGTAACGATCTATCGGATGCGGCGAGGCGAGAAGCCTTTCTCCCACGCAAGAAACTGATGTATGGAAGAGATGGAAGGCGGGAGAGACGCTGCATGAGATTGGGCGCGCCTTTGACAAGCCACACACCTCCATTCGCCATTTGTTGTTGCCCCGCGGAGGGA
>Ga0307373_10010232_pt1 | contig 13848 bp, 16 predicted proteins | sample OX2MG_FD_202534 | JGI IMG/M metagenome (GOLD analysis project Ga0307373, IMG submission 202534) | Soil microbial communities from Risofladan, Vaasa, Finland - OX-2 | ecosystem: Environmental > Terrestrial > Soil > Coastal area > Acid sulfate soil | place: Finland: Risofladan, Vaasa | collected... | reverse complement strand
CTCCATACGCGTGGTGCCGGACGAGCATGTCGATCTCGTGGAACGAGCCGTCGTCAAGCAGATAGTCGATGCGTTCGCGTACAAGCAACTTGCCCTTTTGCGCCTGGGCTTCGATGGCGCGGTCAGTTCCCGCGCTTCTTGCCTCGCTTCGTCGTTCGAGGAGTTCTTGGAGTCGAGCAGACATTGTGTTGGGAGCTTCATTCTCGGCCATTGAAGTAAGGCTAATGGTGCGCTGCGATTGATGTTGGAAGAGCAGCTAGGCCCCGACCTCGCGTCGTCCCTCGAGAGCCCGTCCAAGGGTGAGTTCGTCTGCATATTCGAGATCCCCGCCGACAGGAAGTCCGCTCGCAATGCGAGTGACGGACAGACCCATGGGCTTTAAAAGACGGGCGAGGTACATTGCCGTGGTGTCTCCTTCGAGGTTCGGATTGGTGCAGAGAATTACCTCGGTGACCGCCTCATCTTCGATGCGCGCAAGCAGCTCACGCACACGCAGTTGTTCTGGTCCGACTCCCTCGATCGGGTTGAGTGCGCCACCGAGAACGTGATAGCGCCCCGTGAACTCGTGAGTTCGCTCAACGGCAACGATGTCGCGCGGATCTTCCACGACACAGATTTTCGTGGTATCTCGTTGAGCGTCATTGCATATCGAGCATTCTCGCGCCATCGACACGTTGAAGCATCGTTCACAGAGTGTCGTGCGTTCTTTGACCTCGATGATTGCACCGGCAAGTCGAAGCGCATCCTCTTTTGCAACCTTAAGAAGATGAAACGCGATGCGCGCGGCAGATTTTGGCCCGATGCCGGGGAGTCGACCAAGTTCATCGACAAGGTCTTGAATGGGTCCATCAAAGAGTGCCAGCGTCTTCCCCTTTAGTGCGTCGGGTCGCCGTCATTTGATCCAAAGAGGCCCTGGAGCGCCTGGGCAACGGCGCCACCCATGGCCTCGCTGCGGACCCTCTTGAGCTGTCTGGTCGCGTCGCGAAGTGCCGCGAGGATCAGGTCTTCAAGTAGTGAGAGATCGTTGGGATCAACAACAGAGGGATCGATGGTGATCTTGTCGAACGAGAACTCACCTGAGGCTTCGATGCGGACTTTGCCCTGCGCGGCGCTGCCGGTCACCGAGCGATCGTTCGCCTGCTGTTCAGCCTGGGAGAGTTGACTTTGCAACGCGGCCATTGCGTCAAGTAGCCCTCCGCTGTCACTCTCTGGGGAGAGGCTCATTGCCTAGATCTCCTCCGCGCCGGGGAAGGCAGCGCGTAGCTGGTCCTCTGCCCAGGCGATGTTGGTGCTCGGCGTATTTTCAGATTCGTGGTCTGCGAGCGGGCGACCGAGGTCTTCAAGATCATCCTCATGTTCACCGCCAATTTGGCGGTGCCCTGTGACTGTCTCGTTGTGTCTCTCGGACGACGCTGGCGAGACCACCGTCTGATTGAACGATGAAGCTGTGCTGTGAGGCGCCCCAACGACAAGGCGTAGTTTGAGCTCGGTACCGAACTGTGCCGAGAGGGTGCTCTCGATGTCGGACTTCAGCGGATCCGCATGACGGATGTGCGCCTCGTTGGGAAGTCCGGCGATAACCGTCTGGCCCTCGATAGCGACAAATCGCGTCGCCTGGTAGATCGCGCGCGCCTTCGGACGAAGTGCAGCGAGGATCTGGTCCTCCCAGACGCGAACGAGCTCTTCGAAGGTCGGTATCGGCCTCGAGAAACTTTCAGCTGTGTTCGTCGGTGTGTTGTCAGCTACAGCATCTGTCGATGAACCCGGCGCCCTCTCTTGCTCGCTGGCAGGCCTCTCGGCCACATGCTCGCTGTTGCTCGGTGCTGTCGATTTTGTCTCAGCGCCTCCGTTGCGTCGCAGAGCACCGAGAGAGGGTCGCGGTCGTGGTGTGGCGGCGGTCTCTGCTGGCAGAGTCTTTACCGGCTCTGGTTCTGGAGCTTTGGAATCTGGCTCATGTCGTGCCATCGGAGTTGTAGCTGTAGGACCAACAGGCGCGGCACTCTTTTGTGCCTGCGGAGATTCCGCGAGCCGGCGTTCAATCCGTTCGATCCGCTCCACGAGCGCCTCAGGAGTCGTCTCTGCTTCGGGATGGGTGCAGCGGATCATCGCGACCTCGAGGGTGATGCGCGGCTCAGGAGCATCTCGCATTGCGACAATGGCCGCACCGATGAGCTCCATCGCACGCACGCACCGGGCGGTCCCAAGAGCAAGCACCTGGTCGCGCTCGAAATCAGAGAGCGGGACGGCGGTATTTGCGTGGAACTGCGCGAGGAACCCTGCTCTGAGACGTTCGATGACATCGACACCGAGCTGTTGTGGATCGTGACCGGCATCGACCGCACGATTGATTGCGATCAAGAGTGCAGCGGTGTCACTCTCTCCCATTGCACCGATGATCTCGTTGATGACATCGGTGCTGTCCTCGATGACACCAGAGGCCGCAACCTGATCAAGAACGCTGAGTGCGTCGCGCGCCGATCCGCGCGCGCGTCGTACCGCGGTATCGAGCGCTCCGTCGGGAAGTTCAAGTCCCGCGTCGCGCGCGATATCTGATAGCAGGGCATCGAGTGTTGACTCATTGATGAGGTGAAACTCAAAGTGCTGGGTGCGACTGCGGATCGTCGGAAGTACCTTTTGAGGATCTGTCGTGGCGAGCACAAAGACGACGTGTTCAGGAGGCTCTTCGAGCGTCTTGAGAAGCGCGTTTGAAGCCTGCGCTGAGAGCATGTGGACTTCGTCGACGATGTAGACCTTCCAACGGCCCGGAGTCGCAAGAGTCGATCGCGCAACCAGATCGCGCATCGCATCGACGCCGTTGTTAGAGGCCGCGTCGAGTTCGTGAACGTCAAAGGAGGTTCCAGCGGTAATCGAACGACACGAGGCACAGACGCCACATGGCTCGCCATCTTCTGGCGATTCACAGTCGAGTGCCTTTGCAAGGATCCGAGCGGTTGAGGTCTTGCCAGTGCCTCGCGGACCGCTAAAGAGATACGCGTGAGCAACGCGGCCATCTCGGACTGCGTTGCGCAACGCGAGTGCGACATGTTCTTGTCCTCTGACCTCGCCAAATTGCTGGGGTCGATAGCGCCGATAGAGAGACTGGTAGGGCGAATCTGTCTCAGGAGATGTCGGAGCATTCGTGGCCACGACATGAGCCTAATGGCCAAGAGTGTCACAAGAGATTGGACAGATCTGGCCCCATCTTCCAAAGCGACCGCCCTCAATCGCGTGTGCAACGGCCAGGTCCCCTGCGGCACAGACAATGTTCCGCTGAGAGCTGCTGCCTTCCGACCCTGACTCGGTTCACGGGATTGCGTTGCGCAGAACCCGGCCGCTGCACACGCGGGTGAGGGCCTTTACAGGGTAGCGTCTATTGCTCCAAGGATGAGTGCGAGAGCGGCCGAATCGGCACGATTGGAAATCGTGTGAGGGGAAACCCTCCGTGGGTTCAAATCCCACCTCATCCGCCATTTCGGTGCTCTCCAAGGCGTAATGAGCCCATGTTGTGCGAGAGATCGAAGTCTCACGTGAGCAACAGCCCTCCAGTGGTCTCGCCGTAGTCCGTAAGCTTTTTGTCGTCAACAAGGTCTCGATCACCCAGTTCGGTGAAGAACTCGCTGTCGATCGCGATTTTCGTGATCTTCTCGGCGTCTCCGAACCCGGTCCTCGCCTCCGCTGCACAATCTTGGAGGTTGACCCGGGCCTCAATCATCTCTGTTGGGCCAGTTGGCATCTCGCTTGGTCGGCTCCGCACCATGTCGGTTTGGCGTTGTTCGGGGCCTAGAGTGAGGCACCCGAACAGAGGGCGCCACGGCGCGCGTGCCAGATCAATTTGATTGTGTGCCAAGCATCAGAGCCACCAAGCAAGAGACCTCGAGAGGAGGAGTGCCAGTGGAGTTGAGCGATGAACAGCTGATGTTCCTCGCAATCGAAGAGGCGAAACTAGCCGCGGAACAGGGCGAGGTTCCGATTGGCGCGGTGGTACTTCTTGGTGGCGAGATTATTGCCCGTGCCCACAACGGACGCGAGGGACAAAAGAACCCGGTCGCGCACGCAGAGATCCTTGCCCTGGAGATGGCTGCGCACCACGTTGAAGACTGGAGGCTTGGAGGCTCAACGCTGGTGGTGACTCTCGAGCCCTGCACGATGTGTGCTGGCGCTATTGTCAATGCACGGGTTGATCGCGTGGTGTTCGGCGCCGTTGATCCAAAGGCCGGGGCGTGTGGAACGCTCTACAACTTGTGCAGCGATCCGCGGTTGAACCATGAGGTCCGCGTTACCTCCGGGGTTCTCGAATCTGAGTGCAGTGAGCTTCTTCGATCCTTCTTCTCACAGCGCCGTAGTGGTCCAGAGCGCGAAATCGTTTGATTTCTCATCTACTAACCTCGTGAACGGATGAGTGCGAGAGTGGACGAATCGGACGGTCTCGAAAACCGTTGAGGTCGCAAGGCTTCCGTGGGTTCGAATCCCACCTCATCCGCTCGGGCGGTCTCGGGTCTCTATCCATCTCCTGAGTCCGGCGGCATTTGAATGAATCCCGTTCAGCGTCTCGATCCTTGAGCGCTGCTCTTGGTCGATGTCATCGTTTTGCTGAGCAAATTCTTTTGTCAGAGCCTCTGCGATGTCCTCTCCGCGTTGATATGCATCTTCGGCGACTCCGACCCATTCTCGCAGTCGCATCTCTGCCTCTGCGAGAAGGTCATCGGGATCAAGTGGGATCAAGCCGTAATGGGTTAAGGCGATCCCCGCAGGCTGGAGCGCTGAGAAACGGTGCATTGAACTGATTGCTTTGGCAAAGTCAAAGTCTGCTGGAGGCGTCGCTGGACGGAGCACTCCGCCATCCGGGAGCTGCACACCAAGTGCATCTCCGGCGAACAAAAGACCGCTCGTCTCATCAAGAAACGCAAGATGATGCTTTGCATGTCCTGGCGAATCAATCGCGCGTACCACGCGGTTTCCGACGTCGACAATGTCATCGTCATAGAGCACAACAACCCGCTCTGCGTCGGTTGGGTCAAGCCGACCATAGAGACTGTCGAGAAGATCTCCATAGACACGTGACGCACTTTCGATCAGACGCGAGGGATCGATGAGGTGGCGCGCTCCGAGTTCATGCACATAGACCGTCGCCCCTGGAAAGGCCCGGGCGATATCTCCGACCCCTCCCGCATGATCGAGGTGGATATGGGTAACGGCAACGCCGGCGAGACTGTCGTGATCGATGCCGATGTGCTCGAGTGCTCGCATCAGCGTCGCAACCGATGACTGTGAGCCGGTTTCGATGAGCAGCGGTCGTTCACCGGTGATCAGATACCCGGCAGTGGCCTTCTTCCACCCACCGAGCAGGGTGTCGATCTCAAGAACTCCGGGTGCGATCTCTGCGATCAGAGTCTCGGCACTTTCATCTTGCGCGCCCGCGGTTTCATGCGAAGGTGTCATCACTCGATCACGCGATCGGTTCGATATCGAGATCGCGGTAGGTGTAGAGCGCGAGGTACGGGATGGATCGTTTTGCAAACTCGACGGTCGCTCGGTCCCCACGGTCCAAAAGCGTGCACGCTGCGACGACGCGGCCCCCCGAACGTTCAATGACGTCGATTGCCTCAAGTACCGAGCGGCCGGTCGAGACGGTGTCTTCAAAGGCAACTACGGGAGTGCCGGTGCCAATCTCAGCGCCTTCGATTCGTCGCTTGGATCCGTGGTCCTTTTCTGCCTTTCGAACGGAGAACCAGTTTGTCTTTGCAATGAGAGCCACGGCATGAGCAACCGGGTCCGCGCCCATAGTCATTCCGCCGATTGCAGAAAATTCGATCTTTGAAAGATCGAGTGCCTCTATGACGCCGCGCGCTGCGAGCGCGAGATCTTCGCCACGCGCGACGGCGCGTCGCATGTCCACATAATCATGGCTCAACCCCCCCGAGGAGAGTCGAAAGGGCTCCAAACTATGGGTATACCCACGATCACGGATCACCTTGAGCAGATCGGCGCGAAGTGGTTCGGTCAGATTGATCTCTGGGTGGCTTGTCATATGTTGGCAACTGTAGGGCGCCACCAGAGGTGATGAAAGACCGAACGTGTCTCGAGACCAAGATGGAACTGGTGAGATCGGTCCCTTAATAACGGTCATTAAACCGGTAACCCACGCCCCGGATGGTAGTGATGTGTGCAGAAGCGTCCAAGTCCGAGTCAATCTTGGCGCGCAGGCGCCCGACCAGTGTTGCGATGATTCTCGAATCACCGTTGTATCCAAAGCCCCAGATGTTGTCAATCAGCTCCTCTCGCGTCACCACCCGACCGGCATGTTCCATCAGTTCTTTGAGCAGCTGAAACTCGCGAAGAGGCATGTCGATTCTTGTATCGCGTACGGAGACCTCATGGCGCTCGTTGTCGAGTGTCACCTCGCCAATCCGCAGCACATCGGTCGTAGGCGAGCGAGCCTTGAGCGTCGCAGGGAGATCAGTCATTGCATGTGCGGTGCGGCGCCTGAGTACTGCTTTGATTCTCGCCACCAGTTCGCGAATTCGATACGGTTTTGCTACGTAGTCGTCTGCGCCAACCTCGATGCCAACCACGATATCGATCTCTTCGCTTCGAGAACTCACCATGATGATCGGGGTCGTTATTCCTGAGACTCTCAGCTGGCGGCAGACATCTAGCCCCGACTTTCCCGGCAGCATGATGTCCAACAAGATGATGTCGGGTTTGATCGCAGCTATGGCATCGAACACCTTTTGGCCATCACCGACCACAGAGACGGCAAACCCCTCGCGTTCAAGACCAAGGGTAAGTGCGAAAACATGCGATTCGTCGTCCTCAACGACCAGAATCTTGGGCCACATTGTACGGTTCTGCTGGTCCGTCTGACCCACCTCCTTGGTGCTCACTGGATTGCCGGGGAAGACTCCTTAGTCATTGTCGGACTCGTGGGTGACGAGAGCACCTTGGGAGGGTGAACTCTGGGTGACGAGTTGGAGAAATTTCGAGGGAGTGAAAGGTCGCCGTCGGATGCCTGATTCTTCGTCGCGTAGCTTTGGCCAAGGGCGCTAGCGTTGGATTGATGGCAGCGAACAGAGTATCGACATACATCCAATCTCAACTTGGCCTTGGGCGATCCGAGGGTGAGGGGTTCCATGTCGGGAAGGTAACCCACCGTGATGTGCGCAGCGGCTCGCTTCGCGCGGGGATCTTTGGGTTCAATGACGGACTTGTCTCCAATGTCTCGCTGGTGCTTGGCACCCTTGGCGCTCATCCAGGAGGTGGGGTTATCCGTCTGGCCGGACTCGCGGGACTATTTGGCGGCTCATTTTCGATGGCCGCGGGTGAGTACATCTCCATGAGCGGCCAGCGCGAGGTTTTCGAGAGAGAGCTCGCGATGGAGAGCGAAGAGTTGAAGAACCAGCCACACGCCGAACTTCTCGAACTTGAGGCGATTTACGTCAAGCGCGGAATATCTGTCGATATAGCACATCAACTTGCGATCGAACTGATGGCAGACCCCAAGCGCGCGCTCGCCGCGCATGCTCGCGAAGAGCTCGGCATTGATCCTGGATCGCTTGGCTCTCCGATTCAGGCGGCAATCAGTTCGTTTCTTACCTTTGCCCTCGGGGCGTTCATTCCACTCATCCCCTTCCTTGGAGGTTCGGCGACGCTGACCGTCGCGCTCATGGCAATTGGACTTACCGCACTGGCATCGGTCACCGTCGGTGCAGGACTTTCATTTTTCACGCTGAAATCACCAGGGTTCTCGGCAGTGAGGTCATTGCTCATCTGTGCAGTAGCTGGAGGTGTGACCTTTGGAATTGGTGCATTAATCGGCGGGGCGTGATCGTGACTGGTACTCGCGCCTCATTGCACCGGATCATCCTCGTCCGTCACGCTGATGCGGGAGACCGCACGGTCTATGAACGCCCCGACTACCTTCGCCCGCTGACCGACAAGGGCGAGCAACAGGCTCTCGAGATCGCCGAGATTCTTGGTACGTATGACCCGAAGCGGATCGTCTCGAGCAGGGCAACGCGCTGTCTTTCAACGGTGGCGCCGCTCGCGGAGCGACTTTTGCTTGAGGTTGAAGAGATTGACGAGCTGTTCGAAGGAAGCGACCCGAGAGAATCCTGGAGCGAACTGCTCGACATTGTTGCCGAAGGCAATGGGACGCTCGTCGCGTGCAGTCACGGGGATGTGATTCCGGGCATCATTGAACTGTTGAGCGACGGCTCTGCTCCACACAGCAAATATCCAAAGATCAAGAAGGGATCGATGGTGGTGCTGAGCCTCGCGGAGCCATCGACTCCCGAGATGCTCTTCATCCCTGCGCCGCACACAGAGAGACAGACTTGACACAGACAGTCAGTGAAGAAGGAGTCCAGATGGTCGGTCTTTCCCCCCATGGTCCTCTCGCGCTGGTTGGCGGCGGAGAGTGGCTCGGCGACGATGCGATCGATAAGAGGCTTCTTGAGCTCGGTGGTGACCACGTCCTTGTTCTTCCTACCGCTGCTGCCTATGAGAATCCCGCTGCCGCGGTTGCAACTGCTACGAAGCGCTATCAGGACCTTGGCGCAACGGCAGATGGCTGCATGGTGCTGAGTCGAAGTGATGCCGAGAGCGCGATCTTGGCCGATGAGGTCCGCGAGGCGAAGTTCATCTATTTATCAGGTGGATCGCCGCTTCATCTTCGTGTGACGCTGAAGGACTCGCTCGTCTTTGATGCGCTTCGTTTTGCTTGGCACAACGGAGCGCTCGTGGCTGGTTCATCGGCTGGGGCGATGGCGCTGACAGATCCGATGATCGATCCACGCGGGGGAGCATTTACCGTTGGCCTTGGCCTTGTCAGTGATGTCGCAGTGATGCCTCACTATCGAGCTGAGCGCTCCGCGCAGCTCGAGCGCACGCTCTCACTTGCAGATAGCTCATGCGCTGTCGTTGCGCTTGGCGAGGCAACTGGTGTCATCTTGTTGTCTGACGGAACCTGGGAGATCGCTGGTTCGGGCCCGGTCGAGGTCTTCCTTGGCGGACATGAGACCGGAATTGAGGCGCTTGCTGGGAAACGAATCGGGTAGACCCACTCGGGTTCCAACCAAGTGCCGACTATTCAGCCTCGGTGATGGTCACTGACAACATCTTCACTGTCTCTGAGGTGCGTCCCGACGAGGCGCCGACCGCCTCGAGCGCAACGATCGTCTCGAGTCCCGAGACCGCTTTGCCAAACAGCGCGTAGAGAGGTGGAAGCTGAGCTCCCGAGGGACCGCAGATGATGAAGAACTGGCTGCCGTTGGTGTTTGGTCCGGCATTTGCCATGGCAAGCGATCCGATCTCATAGCGCCCAGGCTTTGGCAGCTCGTCATCAAAGCGATAGCCCGGACCGCCAGTGCCAGTTCCCGTGGGGTCTCCGCCCTGGACAACAAAGCCAGGGATCACGCGGTGGAACACGACATCGTCGTAGTAGTGATAGCGCGCGAGAAAGACAAAGTTGTTCACCGTCTCAGGAGCCGAGTTCGCATCGAGTGCAAAGGAAATTGTGCCCTTGTTCGTCTCCATGACTGCGCTGTAGCGCTTTGTCGGATCGATGCACATCGGAGGCTTGCCGGAGAATTTCTGGGTTTTCGGTGAGGATCCATCCGCTGCGGGGCAATCGACGGTCATGTTGTTGGTCTGCTTTCTCTAGAGAATCCCGCGAAGAGCGGGGCAAGGTTCGATCATGCACCGATGATGGTGCAAGTTAGGCCTGGACAATGGTGACGCTCACGATGTGGTGAGTGACGACCGGCGGAACCCCATTTGCACTTGTGTTCGCGTTTCCATCTGCGTTGATCTTCTCAACCACGCTGAGGCCCGAGGTGACAGTTCCAAGAACGGTGTAGTTCGAAGGCAGAGGCGAGCTCGTTCCGGCCATGATGAAGAACTGGCTTCCATTCGTGCTCGGACCTCCCGAGCTCGCCATCGCAACGGTACCAACCGGGTAGCAGCTGTTGTTCGAGCTACAAGAACCCGTCGGAGTGTTGCCGGTCCATGCATAGCCCGGTCCACCCGTACCCGTGCCGGTCGGGTCGCCACCTTGATCCATAAAGCCAGGGATCACGCGGTGAAAGATCGTTGAATCGTAAAAGTGATAGCGCGAAAGAAACACGAAGTTGTTCACCGCAACGGGATTGTTCGACGAAAGACTGATCACAAAGGTTCCGATATCGGTCGTCACCTCTGCCTTGTAGCTTGCGGTTGTGCTGATGCACGTTGGTGGTGCTTTGGTGAAATTGATGTAGCGCTTGGTCGACCCCGTGGTTGGTGGACACACCGGTGCAACCGGAGTGTCCACGGTGACAATCGACGGCGCGGCCGTCGTTGTCGATCCGGGTGTGGTCGTCGTGCTCGCGGGACTCGATGTCGTTGTCGACGATGATGCAACTGTTGTGGTCGTGGTTGGTGCGGTGACCTTCTTTGCAGGTTTATTCGAGAGCAGAACAACGAGCACGATGACGACTGCGACGACGACAAGCCCACTCAGGATCCGTCGCGCCTGTTTCATCCGGTTTGCTCTGCGTTGCTCGTGGGCAACTTTGACCTGACGCATTGCTCGCTGACGAGCTCGTTTTTCACTGGGCACGAGAGAAAAAGCTAATGGCTCTTTGTCCTCGGTGTCGACCGCCCGAGAATTGGAATCGGCCAAGCGGCGTGTCTCTGTCATCTCGGGGTCCGCTTGGGGGCGCTATATGGGACCTAGGCTGGAAAGATGAGCCTGCTGCGCGAACGAATTTCGAAGCGCCTTCGAGCGCCCCGGCCAGCGCTTCCACGTGGTCACATGCTTGCCTCGACCCCCGTAAAGGTGCACCATCACGGGAATGGGGTCACTGAACTCGTCCTCAGCGATGCAACACGACGCAATGTCCTTGGCCGTTCGACGATCTCAGCGATCGAAGAGGCCGTCTCGTCACCCCCTGATGGAACCCGGGTGATCGTGATCTATGCCGAGGGACCGGACTTCTGCGCTGGATATGACCTCCGCGAGGCGGCCGAGGGAGATGCGGAATCGCTCATTGCTCACGAATCAAACTTTGCCCCGCTGCGCCGGGCACAGGTTCCGATCATTGCTGCGCTTCAGGGCAATGTGATCGGTGGGGGAGTTGAACTCGCGCTCGCCGCTGATGTCCGGATCGCCTCTCCCGAGATGCGGATGTCGATTCCGGCAAATCGACTCGGTCTCGTCTATTCACTGCCAGGCGTGCGACTTTTGGTCGATGAGCTTGGCGAATCGATGACGAGGGCGATGTTGCTTGCGGGCAAGGTTCTCGACGCAACTGAGGCAAAGAGCGCGGGCCTCATCGCCGAGATTGCAGAGCGCGAGGCGCTCGTTGCCGATGCGCTCGCTCTTGGCGAAAAGATGGCCTCTTGGTCTCCTGAGGCAACCGCAGGGAACCGGCGCGTCCTTGACGTGGTGGTCGGTCGGCTTGTCGATGACGCTGCAGCGCTCCGTTATGCGAGTTTTCGGCCCGGCGGACGACTCGAGGGCTCAATCTCGCACTTTGCACCCATGGCGCGCTCGAGGCGACAGAGAGCCGCTGATCGCCTCAACAGGCTGCGGCCCAAGCGACCGAGAAGGACTGCCATACCACCGCTTTGACGCGGATGTGTTCGTATCGGCAGTGCCGGTAGCCTGCTGGTGAAAATCTGCTCGCTGAACAACTCGTGTCGTAACCAGAAAGGTCCGCGCACCTGGACCTCGATGTAAAGAATGAACGTCGTACCAAAGGTGAGGAATCCGAGGGTTCTATCCGAACCGACCCTCAATGATTGACGTGTGGGCGCGTCGAATAGGAAAGTGATGCATTTCCCGGAGTTGATCTAGTTCGCCGGGCGCTGGTCGCGAGTCTGCCTTTCGCATCCTCTGCGCCGGCCAAGATCGCGCAGTGCACGATGCGCGCTGGCAACTCGACAAGCTCCACCCTGTTGGTCACCGCGATTCGAGTGAGGTACTAGAGCTCGACGACGGCATGGCCCATACACAATCCCTCCCCGCAGTCGAGGCACACCTCTATTGCAGGAGTGGATTGACTGACGACTGCGCAGTCGTAACAGGTCACGAGATGTCGGCAACTTGGGACGAGCCGGCGGTCAGCGCGACTCGGATTCGGATCCGAAGGTCGACGTCTATGTGGATCATCATTGCTTCGCAGGTTCGGTGAGCTCGGCGAGCAGGGATCGGACTCTGCGCTCGATATCGTCGACGATGGGTCGAACGGCGTCGACTGGCTTGCCGGCGGGGTCTTCGAGGTCCCAGTCGAGGTATCGCTTGCCCGGAAAATATGGGCACGCGTCGCCACATCCCATGGTGACGATCACGTCGGCAGCTCGGGCGGTCTCGTTAGTGAGGGACTTGGGGAACTCTCTTGTGGGGTCGAGGCCACGTTCGCGCAGAATGGCAACGACCGACGGATTGAGCTGATCGGCGGGTTCGGATCCGGCCGAGTGCACATCGACTCGGCCCTGCGCGTAGTGGTCAAGCAAGACCCGAGCAGCGAGGCTTCGACCCGCGTTGTGCACGCATAGGAACAACACGACAGGCGTGTCGGTCATGAAGTTTTCTCTAGTTCGATTTGTGAGGCCGCTGGGAAGTAGCGACGTCGCGCCCATAGGGAGACATAGACCAGGCTGACGAGCGCCGGAACTTCGATGAGCGGGCCGACAACACCAGCGAGAGCTTCGCCGCTTGTGACACCGAACACGCCGATGGCGACGGCGATGGCCAGCTCAAAGTTGTTGCCCGCAGCCGTGAAGGCCAACGTGGCGGTGCGCTCGTAGGGGAGGCCAATTGTCTTGCCGAGCGCAAACGACCCGAACCACATGATGGCGAAATACGCGAGTAGGGGTAGCGCGATGCGAGCCACATCGGCGGGACGGGAGGTGATGGTGTGTCCTTGGAGAGCGAAAAGGATGACGATGGTGTAGAGCAGCCCGTAGAGGGCGAACGGTCCGAGGCGGGGCAGCAACTTGGTCTCATACCATTCCCGACCCCGGGCCTTTTCGCTGAGGGTGCGGGTGAGAAACCCAGCGATGAGCGGAACACCGAGGAAGATAGCAACCGTCTCAGCGATTCGGCCGATCGACAGGTGAGGGCCGACGGTGCTGAGACCGAGCCATCCAGGCAATACCTTGAGATAGAAATATCCAAGGAGCGCGAACGCGAAGATCTGGAACACCGAGTTGAGAGCGACCAGTACTGCAGCGGCTTCCCGGTCGCCGCAGGACAGCTCATTCCAAATCAGCACCATCGCGATGCAGCGGGCCAGACCGACGATGATCAGCCCGGTACGATAGGTAGGCAGGTCGGGCAGCATCAACCAGGCCAGCGTGAACATGACCGCCGGGCCAATCACCCAGTTGAGCACCAAGGAGGAGACCAGCATCCGCCGGTCGCGCGCGACCGAGCCGAGCTGACCGTAACGGACTTTCGCGAGCACCGGGTACATCATCACGAGCAGACCGATGAAGATCGGAAGCGACGTCCCCGAGGTAACTTGGATGGCGTTGAGGTGCTTGTTCAGGCTCGGGATGGCCCGCCCAAGGCCGATGCCCGCGGCCATTGCCAGGATGATCCACAACGGCAGGAATCGGTCGAGGAACCGCAGGCGAACGATGACCGGTGAGTCTGGCGCGACCTGCATATTCGGGCGTTCGGAGATGACGTCGCTCACTGGGAGTCTCTGGTCCGAGCCTGTCGAAGGTTCAGCAGCACGCGTTACCCCCGGGAGCTGCCCCGGCCAGGTCAGGCCGCGTGGCGCAGCACGCTTTTTCGCCCGGAGCAGCTGAGCCGAGCAGGCCAGCGGGCATCTCGGTATCGGTCAACACCGTGTAGATCTC
>Ga0307373_10010228_pt1 | contig 13851 bp, 12 predicted proteins | sample OX2MG_FD_202534 | JGI IMG/M metagenome (GOLD analysis project Ga0307373, IMG submission 202534) | Soil microbial communities from Risofladan, Vaasa, Finland - OX-2 | ecosystem: Environmental > Terrestrial > Soil > Coastal area > Acid sulfate soil | place: Finland: Risofladan, Vaasa | collected... | reverse complement strand
TCGGAACCTCGCCGCGGCGTGGTCGCGGCACCAACGCGGCCTCGCCCGACCTCCCCGCTTCCATCGACGCGGGGTCCGGGATGCGTTCCGTCTCACCGGGTCCATCTCCGTTCTCGACCGCGGCATCCGGCTCCCGCGTATCGGCGAGGTGCGAACGAAGGAGTCGACGGCGAAGTTCCACGGCCGCATCCTCTCCGCGACCGCCCGCCGCGAGGCGGACCGTTGGTTCGTGAGCCTCGCGGTCGAACGGGAGCGGCCGGACCCGGTGCCGGTGACCGGGCCGGCGGTCGGGGTCGACCTCGGGCTGACGACGTTCGCCGTTGTCTCCGATGGGACCCGGATCGAGTCGCCGAAGGCGCTCGCCTCCGACCTTAGGAGGCTACGCCACCGCAGCCGTCTCCACTCACGGAAGGACAAGGGGTCGAGGAGCCGGGCGAAGAGCGCCCGGGCGCTTGCCCGTCTCCACTACCGCATTCGCTGTCGCCGCCGCGACTTTCTCCACAAGGCCACGACCGAGCTGGCGAGAACCAAGTCGCTCGTCGTGGTCGAGGAGCTCGCGGTGAGGAACCTGGTCCGGAACCGGCATCTGTCCCGGGCCATCAGCGACGCCGGCTGGTCGGAGTTCCGACGGATGTTGGAATACAAGGCCGGCTGGTATGGGTCGCGGGTCGTCGTAGCGCCGCGCACCTACCCGTCGAGCAAGCGGTGTTCGGGCTGCGGCAACGTCAAGGAGACGCTGTCGCTCTCCGAACGGACATACTCGTGCGGGGCGTGCGGCCTCGGGATCGACCGAGACCTGAACGCGGCGCGGAACCTCGTGTCGCTCGTCGCCGGGAGTTCCCCGGAGACGGTAAACGCCGGTGGAGCGGACGTAAGACCCATCCTCGCGGACGGGCGGACCGCAGTGAACCCGGAATCCGTACCTGTTCCTACGTACGGATGAACGGTTTTTCGGGGCAAGCTCGGGCCTAGATAAGCGGCCCGGGTGGCCTTCGGAACGGGGGCACACCAACTCCTTATGTACCGGGAACTGGTCGTGCCGCTCCCATGCTGTTGTTCGCGGATCACCGGTCGTTTTCGGTGCCCGACGATCGCTACTCTCACTGCGTGTTCTGCGGCAAGGATCTGGTCGTGTTGCCCGGCGATCGGAGGGGGAGTTCCTGCTTCGATTGCCTACCGCTCTTGGGCCCGGAGCCGGCTCCATGCCCCGAGTGCGACTACGAGATTCCGGGGAGCCGCCGCGCCCTGGGATGCCCATCGTGCGGGTGGTTCCCGGCCGAGCCGGTACTCGTGCAGGCTCCCCGCTAGCTTTATCGGCGAACTCTCGTCCCTCGCCTCGGGGCGTGCCGAGGTGGCTCAGTCCGGTACGGCGCGAGTCTGGAAAGCTCGTGGCGGAATACGCCTCGGGAGTTCAAACACCGGGGGCGGTCGATCCGTCCCGGGGGGAAATCTCCCCCTCGGCGCTTTCCCCTCCGGCCGCGCTGCGGCCGGTGCCCGATGACCGTGCATCCGCGCGAGGTGACGCCGTCACTCCTCCACGTGGACGCCATCCTCGGCCGCTTGAAGGGGCGAGCCGCCCTCTCCGAGGTCTGCCGCTTCCTGCGGATGGAGTTCCCCCACTATCGTTGGGCCGGAGTGTATCGTCTGGACGGGAGCACGCTCGTGCTCGAGGGCTGGAATGGGGAGGCGGCGACCGAGCACACGCGCATCCCGATCGAGCGGGGCATCTGCGGTCGGGCCGCGCGGGAGAACCGATCGATCGTCGTCGCCGACGTCCGGCAGGAACCCGATTATCTCTCGTGCTTCCTCGATACCCGCTCGGAGATCGTCGTCCCGATCCGGGAGGGGACGGCCGTCCTGGGAGAGATCGACGTCGACGGGACTGCGGTCGGAGCCTACGACGAGAGCGACGCGCGGTTCCTGGAAGTGATCGCGACCCGGCTCACCGGCGCCGTGAGGGCCGCGGCGCTCGAGCCCTCGCCTCCCGGGTGAGACGCCGTTCGATCGTCGCGAAGGCGTCCGCGAGCACCCGAGACCGGTCGAACGGCCGGAAGAACCCCGGCCGCACCTGTGCCTTGTGAAGGCGGATCGCCCGGGCGATGTGATCGAGCGCGCGGGTGATCTCATCGATGATCGGCAGATCGGATCGCGCACTCGTCCGCGAGAGCGGGTTGAGGTCGATCGAAATCACGCGGATGCCGAGCGCGCGGAGCGCTTCCGTGCGGTCGCCATCCTCCAGGGGGATCAGGCAGACGTCCGCTTGCGCGATCCCCTCCCGGTCGACGAGGGCCCGGTCGGAAGGGAGCTTCGGGATCCGTGCGGTCGGGTGGACCCCGAGCACCGTCCGGATGCCCGCGGCTCGAAGCCGTGAGGCGACTCTTGCGGCGCGCGCCGGAGTGCGGTGGAACAGATTCACCTCCACGCGCAGACGCGGGAGGGCCCGGACGAGGCGGGCCAGCGGTTGCGCGGCGAGGGCCGCCACGTTGCCGTTGACGCTCACCACGGGGCGTCGGGCGGCCAGGAGCCATGCGGCGGCCGCGCGCTCGGCCCGTCGCGCGCTCGCCGAGCTGCGCTCACCGAGGAGGTAGTCGAAGGCCTCGCCGCGGCCGTGAGCGATCAGACCTTCGGGCGCAACGACCCCCTCGCGCATCTCCTGGGCCAGATGGGCGCGCGTGCGGAGGCTCTCAGCGCGGGGATGTCGGGGAGAAATCCGCATCGCGTGCCGCCCGGCCGTCAGTGCTCGAAGCCGGGTCCGAGGAGCTCGCGGGCGATCACGAGGCGTCGTATCTCGCTCGTACCGGCCCCGATTTCGAGGAGCTTCGCATCCCGGGCGAGGCGTTCGAGGGGGACGTCCCGCATGTAGCCGTATCCGCCCCAGATCTGGATCGCCTCGAGCGCGGCGCGCGTCGACGCCTCGCTCGCGAACGTCAGCGCTGCCGCGCTCGCGCGAGCCGAGCGCTTGTCGCGCGTCACCGCCGCCAACGCCCCGTAGAGGAGTTGACGCGAGGCCTCCAGGTCCATCCACATGTTCGCGATCTTCGCCGCGATGAGCTCGAAGTGGCCGATCTTCTGGCCGAACTGCTCGCGCTGTCGCGCGTACTCGAGCGAGCGCTCGAGGCACTCCGTCGTGATCCCCACGGAGATCCCGGCGAGGACGGCGCGCTCCACGTTGAGGCCGCCCATCATGATCCGCACGCCCTCGTTCTCCGGGCCGACGAGGTTCGCGGCCGGGATCTCGCAATCCTGGAACGCGAGCTCGCCGGTGGGCGAGCCCCGCATCCCCATCTTATCGAGACTGCGTGCGACGACGAAGCCGGGCGCGGAGCGTGGAACGATGAACGCGCTGATCCCGTGCGACCCCTTCTCCGGGTCGGTCTTCGCGTAGACGAGCAGCGTATCCGCTACGGGGCCGTTGGTGATGAACTGCTTCGAGCCGTTCAACACGTACCGATCGCCCTGGCGAACGGCGACGGTCCGCAGCGCGACCGCGTCCGAGCCTGCGCCGGGTTCGGTGAGAGCGAGCGCCCCGATGTGTTCTCCACGGGCCAGCGGGGGCAGAAAGGTACTGCGCTGGGCGTCGGAGCCGTTGCGCGCGAGATTGTCACAGAACAGGTTGGAGTGGGCCCCCACGCTCAGCGCGAGGGCCGGGCTCACCCGCGCGATCTCTTCCAGGATCAGCGCTTGGCACCGGTAGGAGAGTCCGAGGCCGCCGTACTCGGGGGGGACGGAGACGCCGAGGAACCCGGCATCGCCGAGGCGTCGGAAGACGTCCCGAGGAAAGTAGTCCTCCCGGTCCATCTTGTCCGCGATCGGCGCGATCTCTTTGCGGGCGAACCGCCGGATCGCCTCCTGCAGATCCCGCTCCTCGTCCGAGAGGCTGAGGTCCATGCCGGGGGGACGCCGCGACGGAGATAACGGTTGACGGAGCGCCGGAATCCCCTCACGTCGCCCGGCGCTGGAGCCCGAGGTGCAGGTGCCACTCCGGGCGCGGGTCGGGATGATCGGATCGGTAGTGGGCTCCGCGGCTTTCGGTGCGGGTGAGCGCCGCTCGGGCGATGAGGTAGGCGGTCAGAGCAGCGTGGGAGAGATGGCTCGGGAACGCCTCGGTCCGACGCTCGGCCGACGCGCCGATCCGTCCGAACTCCCGCATGGCGCTCTCGAGACCGACAGCCTCACGGATGATCCCGACCCGTTCCCACAGGAGTTCCTGCACCTCCTCGAACGTGCCTTCCTCCTGCGGTCCGGCGGGCGTCACCGGCCAATCGATGGCGAGTGTCCTCCGGGTGCGGACCGGCTTCCCGGCCCGTGGCTTCGCCAACGTTCGCGCAACGCGCTCGCCGAAGACGAGCCCCTCGATCAGCGAATTGCTCCCAAGGCGGTTGGCGCCGTGCACGCCGGTGGAGGCGACCTCCCCGCAGGCATAGACGGAGGGGAGCGTCGTCCGGCCGTCGAGATCGGTCCGCACACCGCCGATCATGTAGTGCGCGACCGGCGCGACGGGGATGCGATCGCGAGACGGATCGATGCCGTAGGCCGCGAGGAAGTGGCAGATCGAGGGGAAGCGTGCGAACAAGCGGTCCCGAGGAGTGGCGGTCGCGTCGAGGTACACGCACGGATGACCGGAGCGCTGGATCTCCCGGTCGATCGCGCGACTGACGATATCGCGCGGGGCCAGTTCCGCGTCGCGGTGCTCGGAGACGAGGAACCTCTCGCCGTCGGCGTTGACCAGCGAGGCGCCCTCGCCCCGCAGGGCCTCCGAGATGAGATAGCGGGGAGCCCCGCGACGGTAGAACGCCGTGGGATGGAACTGGATGAACTCCATATCGGCCACGAGCGCGCCGGCCCGGAAGGCGATGGCCACGCCCTCTCCGGTCGCGATCGATGGGTTCGAGCTCTGCCGGTAGAGGCTCCCCGCTCCGCCGGTCGCGAGGACCACCGGCCGCGCGTCGAGCCGGTCGACCCCGCGACCGTCCGGGTCGGAGAGCGTGGCCACGATCCGGCGCGTGGTGGACGGACGCAATTCCCGCAGCACCGTGCGTTCCCGGGTCTCGATGCCCATCTCGAGGACGCGTCGTTTGAGGGTCTCTTCGATGGATAGCCCGGTCGCGTCGCCCCCGGCGTGGAGGATGCGCCGGCGAGAATGGGCGGCCTCCTGGCCGAGCGCGATCTCTCCGTGGACCGTGTCGAAGGGAACCCCCAGCCGCACGAGATCGGCGATCCGTTCGGGGGCGTCGTGCGCGAGCAGCCGGGCCGCCGGTCGGTCGACGAGACCCGCTCCGGCGCGGACCGTGTCGGCGAAGTGGAGATCGATGGAGTCGTCCGATCCGATCGCCGCGGCGATGCCGCCCTGGGCATACCGGGTGTTCGACTCCTCGAGCCGCGCCTTGGTGACAAGGGTCGGCTTCAGGCCGAGCTCGTGGCACCGGAGGGCTACGTAGAGACCCGCGATCCCGCTACCGACGATGAGGGGCCGCCGGGTGAGATCGACCACGACCTCCCGACCGAGATCCGGGACATAGCGGCTTGCTTCGGTCGATCCCCCGTCCTTCTCTCATAGGATCGGGGAGTGGGAGGTCCATGGGACCGGACGCCGATCCCCTCGACCCTGCCGCCGGGGGGTGGGCACGTGCCGTGCGGGTCGAGGAGGATGCGCTCCTCGAGGGCGAGCTCGCCCCCCGTCTCCAGGCCGCGAGCGGGCTGCGGCCCATCAGCGTGACCGACCTGACCAATCCCCGCGCCGCGTACTGGAGGCGCCAGACGCAACTGCCGAAGCCTTCGAGCGTCCAGGCGCGTCTCGATGCCGGCGTTCGCTGGCATCTGTGGCTCGGGGCGCAGCTCGGACCCGGGACCCCCCTCGAGGTGCGGGTGCGTCGCGAGGGGATCATCGGCCAGATCGATGCGCTCACGGAGGTTCCCATCGAGCTGAAGACGACGAGCGGTCCCATCGGCGTCGACGACCTCGCTCGCGCACGCCCTGATTACGTCGAGCAGCTGGGCATGTACTGCGGCCTCCTTGGGCGACCGGCCGGCCGCCTCTCGGTGCTCATCACCCGCGGCGACGAGCTGGTCGACGCCCATGTCGTCGACATCTCCTTCCACGATCCGGCCGCGCTGTGGGCGGAGACCCGGCGGCGGGCGCAGGCGCTGCGAACGGCGTGGGAGGAGGGACGCCCGACCGATCTGCCGCGCTGTGCCTGGTTCGATCGTGGATGCGAGTTCCAACGCGAGCACGTCTGCTCCTGCACGGGGGGCGAGGGAGGCGAACCATCGCCCATCCTCACGGGATTGGCCGGCGTCGTCGAGGACCGCGAGGCCGGCGAGCGCTGGCGGGTCGCGGCCCGGGTCCGGGAAGGACGACCGCCGCCCGTCGTCGAGCGCTTCCGGGACCTGCTCTATCCCCGACGTGCGTACTTCGAGAGGACCCGGCCTCCGGCAACGGAGGAACGGGCGGATCTCCCGCACGCCGGCTCGGACCCCGTTCGAAATCGACTTTCGGAAGCGCTGGAAAGCGGAGCACCCGGCGAGCTCGCTCGCCACGCGCCCCGGACCGAGGAACCCGAAGAAGCGGTCCCGGTGTATCGAGGCAAGCCGTACCTGCTGCGCGTGTGGCGCACCCGCACCCTTCCGTCCGCAGAGGAGGTCCGAGTGCGCCAGCCGCAGTACGCGATCGAGCTCGGGTTCCGATGCGCCGCCCTTGGGGAGAACCGCGCCTGGCTGTTCCTCGCGGGGCAGCCGGAGGGTTCCGGACCGGTGCCATTGCGCGTCCTCTCGTACTCCTTCGACCCGGTCACGCCGTTCGCTCGTCTGTGGCGCGAACGCGCACGCGACCTCGCCCGGACGCTGCAGGACAACGATCCGTCTCGCCTGAGCCCGTGCCCGGGATGGATGGCGCGCGACTGTCGATTTCAGCCGGAGTGCGGTTGCCCATCCGGATCCGGACGGCTCCAGCGATAGATCGAGGCGGTCGCCGTCTGCCGGAAGCCCGTGCGCTCGTAGAGGGCGCGCGCCGGGGCGTTAGAGGCCGTGACCCAGAGCCGGACGGAGCCGTACCCGAGCGCGCGCAGGGTTCGGAAGCCCCATCGGACCAGGAAGGTCCCGAGGCCCGCGCGCTGGCGTTCCGGGTCGACCATGAGGTCGAGGTAGGTGGCTTGCCTCGGGGACTGTTCGGAGGTGATGAGGGCCGCGTAGACCGCCGTCCCTTCTTGGTTGATCACCGCGACCGACGCCTCCTCCAGGAATCGGCCGAGGCGGCTGTCGAAGAGCTCCTCCAGGACGCGGCGGTAGTCGGCGGGATCGGTGCCGAACAGCTCGGAGTCCTCGGTGTGGCGGAAGGCCCGGCAGTCCAGATCGGCGAGCGCTTCCAGGGAGACATCCCGGACCGGGACCGTGCGCAGCCCGGTGGGGAGTCGTGGTTCGACCGCGGCGTCCTCGGGGGCGATCTCACGTTCCATCGCGCAGCGCACGATCAGGTGCGCCCCGGGGCGGCCTCCAAGCCGATCCCACAAGGTACGTTCCTCCTCCGGCGAAAGGCCCGTCAACCCCACGTCGATCGCGCGCGCGTTCGGGGGCATGTGCTCGCGCAGGGCATCGACGAGCCGCTCCGCTCGGTCGAGCGCGAGCGGCCCCGCCTCGGTGTGGACGTGCCCAAATGAGAGGTTGCTGCGCATCGACTGGAATCCGAGCGCCGCCCCGCCCTCACCGTAGTACCATCCCTGGATCCGGCCGGTGTGGAGATCCTCCGCGAGATCCTCCACCCAATTGCCGGTGGGGGATTCCCCCCGGTTCCGGAGCTCCCGGCGCAATGCGTGTGTGAGCTCGACGAGGTCGTCGCGGCGCGCCGACGTGGCGGGCCGCGGCTCGTCCATGATCGCGCGTCCGGACCCGTCAGGTCGCGCCGATGTTGCGGACGAGGATCTGGGCGACGTCCGGAGCGACCGAGACCTTCTCCGCGCCGTTCTGAAGGGTGTCGGTGGCGTAGATCTCGTTCGTGACGGCCTTGATGCGTTCGAAGGCATCTCGAAGGAACAGCCCGTGGGTGCAGGCCGCGGTGATGGCCCCGACGTCGTTCCGGTGGAGGAGTTTGGCGGCTTCGACGATTGTCCCTCCCGTCGAGATAACGTCGTCGAGGATGGCGATGTGCTTGCCCGCGAGCTCGGCGGGGGCCTGGGCCGGGAGCCTCAGCTCGACGTGCTCGCTGTCGATCCGCTTCTTCTCCAGAGCGAACCACGGCAGTTGGAGGATCTCCCCGAGGCGGCGGACGCGCTCGATGCCGCCTTTGTCCGGAGAGACGAGGTAATCGACGGGTCGTTCGCGCAACAGGCGCGCGATCGCGGGGATGCCGCTCGCTTCGTACACGGGTTTGGAGAAGTGCGAGAGTGTCTGGGGGGAATGGAGATCGACCATCACCAGCGCATCCGCGTCGAGCTCGACATGCCGGGCGAGCGCCCGAGCGCTGATGGGTTCCCCGGGGAAGAAGCGCCGATCCTGTCGGGCGTACCCGAAGTAGGGGATCACGATGAACGTACGGAGCGCCCCGCCCTCCCGGACGGCGTCCTGGAGCAGAAGGAGTTCGAGCAGGTCCTCATCGCTTCGGGTGGACTGCACGATGACCACGTCCTCGCCGTCGAACCGACCACCGACCCGCAGGTAGAGCTCGCCGTCCGGGAACCGCTTGGTGAACGGCACCGCAAACGGCGCGTTGCCGAGTTCACGCGAGATTTTCTCGGCGAGATCGGTCGATGCGGTGCCTCCGATGACGTGCATCCCCACTCGTTCCCGTCCGGCGGAGACCGGGGCCGGGACAAAAGGGTTTGGCGGGGCCCGCTCTGGCCCGGGCTCTACAATCGGTCGTCCTTCTGCTTGGCCGTGTGCGTCTTTGATGGGCGCCGGACGGTCGGCTTCGGCCGTCCGCCTCCCCTCAGCTTGCGTCGGGGAGCGGGACGGTCGATGTCCTCCTCGTCGTCCTCGTTCGGACGTCGGAACGACAGTCGGCTCCAGAAGTGCTTCCCCCGGTCCTCGGATCCCTCTTCCTCCGCCGCCTCATCCTCTCGGGCCTCCTGTTCGACTGCGCGCCGCGGGTCCATCGGGCGGACGTAGCGACCGGCGTAATGGATAGCGAAGGCGGCCCCGACCAGTGCGGCGATCGTGATCCCCAGGAACTGCCAGGACTGCGCGGGGACCGATCCCGCGTTTCCATCGATCAGCAACTTGACGGATCCGACCCAGGGGAGCATGCCGCGCGCGACGCCGATCACCCAACCGGGCTCGACGATCTGGCTGATCGCGGCCGGGCCCTGGTCGGGCTCTCCCCGGCATGGGGAAGCGGCGCAGTCGAAGTTGTTGTCCCCCATCGTCAGGAAGCCGGAGTGGGCCCCGGAGGTCGCAGAACCGAGGGTCACGCTGACGGTGGCGGGCTGCCATCCGATCCGGTAGAGGTTGAGCACGGTACCGTTCGGAAGATCGTTCCAAGCGCAGCCCCCCAGGGTCCCCGAGGTGGACCAGCTCGCGTTGGGATTCGAGCCACACGCGAGCCCCTGGAGCTCCGGGATGGAGAACCTCGCACTCGTCGCGTTCCAATCGAGATAGACGAGCGGACGATGGATGATGGGCGTGCCGCCTTGACCGTTGGGAGAGTAGAGGATGACGTCCCCGTATTCGCCGTACGTCGAGTACCCCCGCCCCATCCCAACCATGTAGGTGACGACCTGGGGCACGGGGATCTTCTGGGCGAGCACGAGATCGCCCGCGTTGATCAGCCCGACCTGGTCGGACCCTCCGTGCTGCATGCTGCTCGATTCGACGACGTACACCGGGGGCCAGTTCTGGGTGTAGCCGAACACGCCGACGAGGAGGAGGATGATGATCGCGAGGGCGACCAGGGGCGCGAAGTACAGCGAATCCCGGGCCCGCCATGTCGGGGACGGCTTGCCCCGCCTTCCCGTGCGATAGTACCCCTCCGACTCTCGGTCGGTGGGGGGCTCGGCCCTGGCCCCGGACACCTTCCACCCCCGGATGGGCCGTGGCCTCGTCCGACGGACGTTGGTCGGACGGGAGGACTTCGGATGCCGGGGAGATCGCTTCGGCTCCTCCTCCTCGTCGTCGATTATCAGGTCGTCCTCGTCGAGGTCGGACGAGGCAGGGGTCCGGGCCATCGCCCTGGCTCGGCCAAGCCGCCCATAACCCTTCGTTTCGAGCGGAACCCCACGGCCGAGGGGGCGGGAAGGGCTCCTCGATCGATGATGAGCCGAATCCCGGGGCTCGGCGCACCGGCCGATGAGGTCCGAGGGGGGATGTTCACTCCCGGTCTTCGGGAGGCAACAGGTCGGGGATCCCGTCTTCGATGGGGTAATCGATGCGGCACTTCGGGCAGGTCAGCGTGCCGTCGATGATCTCGACCCCCTCGGTCCGACGAGAGGTGAGGGTGAGCTCGCCCCGGCACACGGGGCAGCAGAGGATCTGCATCAGGTCCGCCTTCATTTTGCCGGTCCCTCCACGATCCCGTAGCCGATCAGGCGCCAGGCGCTGATCCGCCGCGAGATGGCGACGCGGCTCTGCGGGAAGACCGTGACGGCCCGGCCGAGGCTCAGCTCGACCTCGTCCCCACGAGCGCTCGTGACCTTTCCCGAGGCGATGGTGGTGCCGACGGTCACCGCGAGCGTCTCGTTGGTTCGGATCTTCTCGACCTTCGTCTCCCGTTCCGCGCCAAGGACCCGGTCGAGCAGGGTTGCCTTCAGGCGGATCTTCTGGCTGACGGGAGGCAGCGTGCCCGCCGCGCCTACGAGGCGACCGGTGAGCCCGTCCCCCTTTGTCAGCGAGGGGTCGAGGGTCGTTCCGATCGCCGCGAGCCCTCCGGGGCGCAGCTCGTCCCACTCCTGCCCGCCGGAGATGAGCGAGGTGATCCGGGTGTGGAGCGATTCGGTCGTGACCCCGGGGGCGCTCGAGAATCCCGGCCGGATCTCGATGTCCTCTCCGACCTTCAGGTGCCCCTGCACGAGCGATCCGCCAAGGATCCCGCCGCGGAGGTCCTTGGGGAGCGTGCCGGGCCGGTTCACGTCGAAGGAGCGTGCCACGTACATCAGCGGAGGCTTGGAGAGGTCGCGGGGAGGGGTCGGGATCGTTTCCTCGATCGTGGCGATCAGGGCGTCGATGTTGACCTTGTGGTTCGCGCTGATCGGAACCACGGGCGCGGAAGCGAGCGGGGTTCCCTGCAGGAACTGGCGGATCTGCTGGTAGTTCTCGAGGGCCTTCTCCGAGGAAAGGAGATCGATCTTGTTCTGGACCACGACCACCTTGTGCACGCCGATGATGTCGAGGGCGTAGAGATGCTCGCGCGTCTGGGGCTGGGGGACCGGCTCGTTCGCCGCGATGAGGAGGAGCGCCCCGTCCATCAGTGCCGCTCCGGAGAGCATCGTCGCCATCAGGGTCTCGTGGCCCGGGGCGTCCACGAAGGAGACCGCCCGCAGGAACTTCGCCTCGCCGCCGCACGTCGTGCAGATGGGGGTTACGGAGAACCCCGCGGGTGGGGCGCAGTTCGAGCATCGATAGAATGCGGCGTCCGCGTAGCCGAGCTTGATGGAAATCCCACGCTTGAGCTCCTCGGAGTGGCGATCGGTCCACTCCCCCGTGAGCGTCTGGGTAAGCGTGGTCTTCCCGTGGTCAACGTGGCCGACCAGACCGATGTTGACTTCGGGTTGTCGAGGTACCTTCATGACGTCGGGGCCGCCACCGGAACGAACAGCTCCGAGAGCGGCTTCGGCCCCTTCTGCTCGACCACGAGGTTGACCTGGACGGTCTCCTCGCTGATCGTGTTCCCGCGGAACGTGCGCCGGCGGTGCATCCCGTGCCGCGGCGCTTGGAAGCCGAATCCGTCACCGACGTACAGGCGCAGCTGTCGGCCTCCGGGAACATCCGAGCGGAGTGCGAAACCGCTGCGATCCGTCCCTCCCGTGAGCCGGAAGGCGTATCCCGGGGCCCCCACGAGCTCCCCTCCGACCGTCTCCCCGATGCGCTTTCCGAGGAAACCGGCGGACTGGGGGTCGGCCACCGTACGCGCGTACGATGTGCTCCCCTCAGAGACGACGACCTTGTACTCGACCATGAACGACCGCGAAGTGCGCGCGCCAATTGGAGGTGCTTTAAATAGCTTGCCGCCGGAGAGGCTTTGTAGGAGAATTTCTCGACTGTAGGACAATCGACCGGGCTAGGAATCGCGTGTAGGAGAATCGGCTCCGATGCCGCTGCCAAACATCCTACGGGGCCATCCGCTCTGGCTCGGGGGCGCGACTAGGCGTTCCGGAGGTTTATATACGTCAATACCATCCATTAACTTACGGATGGGTCCTAATCTAAGGAGTCCACCTGTTTCGAACAAGCGGTGAAATTACCCCCGCGAATGATCATTATAGAACCTCTTCCTCTAGGCGCAGTTCCACGACGTTACGACCGGACGTTTGAAGGGCGCTGAGTTGCGCTCTAGCGTCGGCATTGAACGGTAAGAAAAGGTCGGAAACGCTCCCGCTGCCGATGATAGACTTGTCGAGTTTGGGGTCGTATAGCTTGACGCTCGCCCCGATCCTTGCGGCGCGACGATACACCTTTTCTGACGTAGGCGACCCGTTGATGATTGACTTTTGTCCCAAAACCCCGCCCGCACCCATGTAAATCGTTGGGTGGTGGTAGAAGGGCGCAACCTCGTTCGGCATGAGAGGCGTATCGCGCAGGGGCTTGATTGCGGCTAGGTCCGGGTTCCCGATGTAGGTGAAGGACTTGTTCACCTCTGGGACCTGGCCTCCGTAGAGGATAATCTTGCGAACGGCGTCTTCGTCGGTGATTCCGCCGCGGTGTTCTAGGAAAAAGTCCAGAGATCGGAGCATGATATCCGACGCGGAGATGACCGGGAATGTACAATCACCGCTGTAAACAATCTTGGGATACTGCGAGGATGACAGGGCGCGCCACGCCCCGGTAGGCGGGAATCGATCCATCCCGTCCAAGAGGAAGGTAGTCCCCTTCAGCTGCATGTCTAGGGCAAGCTTCCACGCGCAGACGACGTTGTAGTACGGATAGACCTCCTTGATGAAGTCGGCCGCGGAGACCTCGCGCGTGGCGGTACCGTACTCACCATACATTGTGACCTTGCCGTGCATCAGATGAGCCGAATTGAGGCGGGTGACAAAGTAGGCGATAGTGACTTCCTCTAGGGACAGGATTCTGCGTGCAAAATTGAGGCAGAACGATTTGTAGGCCAATCCTCTTGGAGCGAGCAGCGTTCCGATATCGGCCGCACAATACACCGGCCTGTGACGAGTGAGGCGGTAGCGACCGAACAGCTCGCTCAAAATCAGATCGTATCGCCTTTCGAAGTCTGCGTTGTCCTTTGGAAACACCGCCACACCCATCAGGGCCCTAAATTCCTTTCTTTGTCCCGGTTCTGGATACCATTCCTTGTAGATTTGCTTGGAATCAAGTCCAACGACCGGGCCGGTAAAGTCGCTCACTGAAGACTCCGAGGTCATCGGAGTACATCTGGCTTCGTAGCGGCTCAGCAGGGTCAGAAATGGGGCTCCCCTCGGGGCGGGAAGCTCGGGGCGTTGTAGGACCGTTCCATCGGGCCGCCCCCCGATCCTCTCGTCTTTCCTGGCGCCTCCAGCCCAATCCGTTTTCACGGTTGAGTAAACGTTTCAGAACGGTCACCAGAGGCGATCTGATTTCTAACTCGCGCCATGCAGCTTTGGGATGAAACGAAACCCCTGGGACAGAATCTCCCTGCGTGGGACAAGATCACGACGATACCACGTCGCAGGAATGATGGAAGCGTGCATCACGGCCCGCGTACCGAAAGGTTTATCCGGA
>Ga0307373_10010227_pt1 | contig 13851 bp, 12 predicted proteins | sample OX2MG_FD_202534 | JGI IMG/M metagenome (GOLD analysis project Ga0307373, IMG submission 202534) | Soil microbial communities from Risofladan, Vaasa, Finland - OX-2 | ecosystem: Environmental > Terrestrial > Soil > Coastal area > Acid sulfate soil | place: Finland: Risofladan, Vaasa | collected... | reverse complement strand
CCTGCTCTCGAATGCCTTCAAGTTCACCTTCGAGGGCGAGATCGCCGTCTCGCTGCGGGTCGTGGATGGCCATATCGAGCTCGAGGTGCGCGACACGGGCACGGGCATCTCGGCCCACGAGCTGCCTCGGCTGTTCGACCGCTTTCACCGGGTGCAAGGGGCACGCTCGCGGACCAACGAGGGTACGGGCATCGGCCTGGCGCTGGTGCAGGAGCTGGTGAAGCTGCACGGCGGCGATATCCGCGCTGACAGCGTGCCCGGCCAGGGAACGACGTTTACCCTCTCCATGCCGGCCGGAGCCGCCTACCTGCCGGTCGAGCGCATCGGCGCCGCCCGGTCGCAGCTTTCGACCACGCTCGGCGCCCTACCCTACATTGACGAGGCCTTGAGCTGGCTGCCGGAAGAAGGTTCGAGTCTCGATGCCCGCGTTTCGAGCTCGCTCAACCCGAAACCCGAACCTCGAAATCCGAAGCTCCCCCGCGTTCTCCTGGCCGACGACAACCGGGATATGCGTGAGTATGTGGCGCGGCTGCTCGCGGACCGCTACGTCGTGGAAGCCGTGCCTGACGGCCAAGCCGCTCTGGAGGCCGCCATCGCCCGACCCCCTGCCCTGGTGCTGAGCGACGTTATGATGCCGAGCCTTGATGGGTTCGCCTTGGTTGATGCGCTGCGCGCCGACGATCGCACTCGGGAGGTGCCCATCATCCTGCTTTCGGCGCGGGCCGGCGAGGAGGCCAGGGTCGAGGGCCTGCAGGGTGGCGCGGACGACTACCTGGCGAAGCCCTTCTCCGCGCGGGAGCTGCTCGCCCGCGTCGAGTCCCACATCGAGCTGGTGCGGATGCGGACGGACGCAGCGCACCGTGAACGGGAGGCCCGCGTGCGCGCCGAGGCTTTGGCAGCCGAGCAGGCGCGCCTGCAGGGGGAGCTGCGGGAGGTCCTGGACACGCACGTGCAGCTCAATGCCGAGCTGCGCAGGGCGAGCCAGACGGGCGAAGCGCTCCGCCACCAGGCGGAGGAGCGCACCGCCATGCTGGAGGAGCTCGATCGCCTCAAAGACGAACTGCTGGCCACGGCCAGTCACGACCTCAAGAGCCCGCTCACCTCCATCAAGGGCTACGCTCAGCTGCTGCTCCGCGGGCTTAACGTACCTGCGCCCGATCTGCAGCAGATGCGTCAAGGATTGGCGGTGATCAGCGCCCAAACCACCGTGATGACCGGCATGCTGGATGACCTGCTCGACGCCGCCCGCATCCACGCCGGGGCGTTCGCCGTCCGGCTCGAGCCGTGCAGCCTGGGCGACTGCGTCGCCGGCGTCCTGGCGCGCTTGAATCCGGAAGACCATGCTCGGGTCGAGATCGCCCTCGAGGGGGAGCTGGCCGGCCACTGGGACCGCCAGAAAATCGAGCAGGTGCTCGCCAACCTTCTCGGGAACGCCTTGAAGTACAGCCCGTCCGGCCAGCCCGTGCGCATCGAAGCGCGGCAGCACGCCGGTGAAGTAGCGGTGGCAGTCAGCGATCGGGGAGTGGGCATTGCGCCGGCTGAGCTGCCGCGCCTGTTCGCGCGCTTCCACCGCACGCCTCGCGCCCAAGCCAGCGGCCTGCCAGGCACCGGCCTGGGCCTGTTCATCTGCCGTGGCATCGTCGAGGCGCACGCCGGCCAGATCTGGGCCGAGTCGTCCGGTGAGGGCCAGGGGTCCACGTTCCGGTTCAGCTTGCCGCAAGGCCCGCCGGCCGCCGCTGGCGGAGTGTAGAAGCACGGGCCAACCAAGGAGGAAACATGGCAGACACCAGCCGCATGCAGGCACAATGGACCGAGACGGGTATCCCGCGGTTGGACCGCGTCCTGGGTGGGGGCTTGCTGCGCGGCTCACTGGCGATGGTCATTGGTGCGCCGGGGGCCGGCAAGACGGTCATGGGCATGCAGATGGCTTTCCATTGCGCAGCGCAGGGGAAGACGACGCTGTTCCTCACCGGCTATTCAGAGACGCACGACAAGCTGCTCAGCCACACCCGTGGGCTGAGCTTCTTTAAGCCGGAGCTCGTCGGGGACAAGATCCACTTCGCCAGCCTGCTGGATCTGCTGCGCGAGGGCGCGGACGACACTGAGGACGCCATCGTCGCCACGGCACGCTCGCAGCAGGCGTCGCTGGTGGTGATTGATGGCTTTCGCGGCATGCGCCGGCTGCTGGCGGACGATCAGTCTGTGGCGCACTTCCTGTACTCGCTGGGAGCCAAGCTGTCCCTGCTGGGGGCGACAACCCTGCTGGTCGTCGAAGGCGACCCAGGTGAAGCGGCCCGTTACCCCGAGATCACGGTGTGCGACGTCATTCTGACGCTGCGCCGGGAGCATCGCGCAAGCCGCCAGCGGCGGCTCCTGGAGGTCATGAAAGCGCGGGGCTCTTCGCCGCTGGAAGGCGTGCACCCGTACACCATCACGCAAGACGGCCTGACCGTGTTTCCCCGCTTTGAGTCGACGCTGACAGCTGCCAGCCGGCCGGAGTGGGAGTCAGAGCGAGCGGCTTTCGGCATCGAGCGGCTTGACGCCATGCTGGGTGGCGGCCTCACTGCCGGCACCGCGACCCTGGTGGCGGGCAGCCCCGGCGCGGGGAAGACCTCACTCGGCCTGCACCTCGCGGATCAGGGCGCCAGGCTGGGCGAACCGACGCTTTTCCTGGGCTTCATGGAGAGCGCGGCGCAGCTCAGGGAGCAGGCCCGTACGTTCGGGTTGGATCTGGCGGCAGCCGCGGCGGGAGGTCTGGCTCGGCTGCTGGTGCTGCCCGGCTACGATATGGAGGCCGATTACCTGGCGGGCCTGCTGGCAGAAGACATCGAGCTGCGCGGCACGCGCCGGCTGGTCATCGATTCGGCGGCCGAGCTGGAGCGGGCCATCGGCGACCAGGAGCGAAACCCGGGCTTTCTGTCGGCGCTGGTGGGCTACCTCCGTGAGCACCGGGTGACCAGCTATTTCACGCTGGACATCCCGACCATCGCCGGTCCGTCGCTGGAGTTTGCGGAAACCCCGCTGTCGGTCGTGGCCGAGAACCTGCTGCTGCTGCGCAAGGTGGAGTACCGCGCGCAGCTGCACCGCGTGTTCTCGGTGCTCAAGATGCGCTTCTCGGACCACGAGCGGGCCATCTACGAATACACCATCACTCCCGGCCAGGGCCTGCAAATCACCGATCCGGCGCCCCTGGGCGAAGGTTTGCTCACAGGCATGGCCCGGCCGCTGGTGGACATCCCTATCCAGAGCGAGCCGGGCGGCAGGTAGGGCGAGCCTTGGCCACCATCCTGATCGTTGACGACGAGGAGCCGGTGCGCGGCTTCCTCGCCCAGCTCTTAGCCGAAGACGGCTACCAGGTCCGGCTGGCCATCCACGGCGCCCAAGCGATCGATCTGGTAGCCAAGGAACGGCCGGACCTGGTGCTGTCGGACGTCATGATGCCGGTGGTCAACGGCAACGAGCTCTGCCGGCGGCTGAAGGCCAGTGAGGACACCAGGGGCATCCCGGTCATCCTCATGACCTCGGCCGGACAGAAGGCAACCGATGGCGCCGGCGCCGACGCCTATCTTGCCAAACCCTTTGACCTGCAAGACCTGGAGGCGCAGATCCGGCGCTGGCTGCCATCTGAGGCGACCTCTTGAGGAACGCGGGCTCGACAGCATCGTTCGTGGTCGCTGATGCCGTGATCGCGACCGCCGCGTCGCATCTCGTTGGTCAGCGGCCGGCAAGCCACGCTTCTGCCGGCTTCCCGAGTCGCGCTCGCGACCTGCGCATCGACTTCCTGCGCGGAGCCGTAATCGTCGCCATGGTCGTCGACCACGTGGGCGGGGACAGCTCCTGGCTGTACGCCATCACCGGCGGCAATCGCTTCTACGTTTCGGCAGCGGAGGGTTTCGTGTTCCTGGCGGGCATCGTGGCTGGCATGGTCTATGGCCCCAGGGCCGCCAGGCGGGGCGGCGCCGCGGCGGCGAGGCTGCTGCGGCGCGCGGGCATCATCTACCTCTGGACGATGGCCCTCACGCTCACGGCCCCGTTCGCAGCTAACGCCCTCCAGCTCGGCTGGGACGACCCGCTGCGGGGCTACTCGCCGCTGCAGTTCGTCGTAGGCGTTTTGACGCTGCACCGCACGTATCACCTCACCGATGTGCTGCTGCTGTACGTGCTGCTGTTCAGCGTCGCCGGGCTGGTCATCGTTTGGATGGTGGACGGCCACACCAGAGCCGTCCTCGTTTGTTCCTGGGCGACATGGGGCCTATGGCAGACGGCCACGGACTACCCGGCGCCATGGGACATCCAGGCCATGACCGTCTTTCAGTTCGCCGCCTGGCAAGCCCTGTTCGTCACCGGCCTGGCGATTGGCATCCATCGCGACGCTCTGGCGGCGCGGTTCTCTCGACGCTCCGCCCGGACATGTCTTGTGCTGGGCGGTATCGGTCTAGCCGGATCGATCGTGTCGTATCACCTGCGCGCCGTCAACCGAACCTTGGGCGCCACGGCGGCCAACCACCTCGTGTCCAAGGCGGACCTTGGCATCGGCCGCCTGCTGGTCTTCGCCTGCTTGGTCTTGTTCGCCATCGGCCTGGTGAATCTGGCATGGTGTTGGCTCAGCGCCGGCCTCGGCTGGCTGCTGCTGCCCCTCGGCCAGAACTCCCTCACCGCCTACATCCTGCACATTGGCGTCGTGATGCTCGTGGCCAAGGTCGGGCTCATCGCCTTCGGCGGCGGCGCCAACGCCACCCAAAACAGCGCCGTCCAAGTCGTCGCCGTCCTGGTGCTGTGGGGCCTCATCAAAGCCTGGGCAAAACGCAACTTGCGTTTCACAGAAACGCCAGAAGCGCGATAATGTAATTTACATGGCACGCGCAGCGTCAACCACCAGGATCGTCAAACCCCTGCGGAGCGGGCAGATCACCATCCCCGCTGAGTTCCGAGAACGCCTCGGCATCACGGCCGACAGTGTGCTGCAGATGAGCCTAGCGGATGGCGAGCTGCGGATTCGACCGCTGGACGTTATGCACCGCGCCGCTGGCTCTCCGTGGCTGAAAGAACTCTACGACCTTTTTGCGCCTGTCAGGGAAGAGGCAAAGCAGTTCAGCGAGGCGGAGATAGACGCCGCGATAGACAGCGCCGTCCGAGCGGTCCGCCGCAAGAATGCGTAGGGTCGTCCTCGATACCGTTATCTTCGTTCGAAGCCTGATCAATCCTCACAGCAACTGCGGCCGCATCGTGTTTGCCCACACTGACCGCTATCGGCTGTTCGTATCAGAGATGGTCGTACAGGAAGTCATTGAAGTACTGAACCGCCCCGAGCTTCAACGCAAGTTCCGGCGCATACCTGGCCTCGACGCACGCCGGGTGATCGACCTGCTCGGCGAAGCCGAGCTGGTCGAGGTCGGGCAGCCATCCCCGATCTCGCGTGACCCCAGCGATGACAAGTTCCTAGCAACCGCCGCCGCGGCCGAAGCGGAATACCTGGTCACTGAGGACGCCGACCTACTCATCATCCAGCAGTTCGAGGGCACCACGATTCTCAACGCAGCAGCGTTTCTGGAGGAGCTGGAGGCTAGCCTTTCGGAGCGCTAGGACGTAGGCGGCGGGTGAGCCGCGAAACCTGCGCCGGTCAGCTCCGAGTAGAGCGAATCGACCGCCTCCCGCGATGGGACGGCGAAGCCCAGGACGGTGCTGGAGCACGGCCGGCGCGGGCTCAGCGCGCTCCGGCCGTCTCCAACGTCCGCCGGCGTGGGTTTTCGCCCTGAGCGTCGAAGCCGTAGAGGCGACAGGTGTTGTCGAAGAAGATGGAGCGCTTGAGCGAGTCGGCCAGATCCTCGCGTTCGATCAGCGTCGGGATGTCGCCGCCGAACTGGCGCGCGTCGCGCTCGTGCGGGAAGTCCGAGGCCCACAGCAGGATGTCCGGCCGCACGTAGGACGCGAACAGCGGCAGCGCCGACTCCTCCACCTCGGCGGTGAAGAAGATGTTGCCGTCGCGGACGTAGTCGCTCGGCTTCTTCTTCATCCGCGGCGTGAAGCGAGCCTTGCGCTCCACTTCCTCGTCCATGCGGTCCATCATCCACGGCACCCAGCCGGCGCCGCACTCCAGGATGGCCACGCGCAGCCGCGGGAACAGCTCGAACACGCCCTCGAACATCATCGACGTGAACTGCTTCTGCTGCGCGAAGGGGTGCTCCAGGCAGTGCGCCGCCGCCTGGTTCTGCAGGCCGTCCAGCGCCAGGAAGGCTGCCGTGCCGCTGTGCGGCGCGATGGGCACGTCCAGCTCCTGCGCCGCCTCCCACAGCGGCCAGTAGCACGGATCGCCGAAGAACGGCCGCGCCTGCACCACAGACGGCACGACCGCGCCAGGCATGCCCAGCTCAGTCACGCAGCGGCGCAGCTCCTTGACTGACGCCTCAACGTCCTGGATCGGCAGCAGCGCGACTGACAGCAGCCGCGAGCTCTTCTTCATGTACAGGTCGTACATCATGTCGTTGTAGCCGCGGGCCAGCGCCGCCGCCCACTCGTGGTCCTGGTACACGCCCAGCGTCAAGCCCTGCGTCGGGTACAGCACCGTGCGCTCGATCTCATTGGCGTCGAGGAAGTCGAGCCAGTCTTGCGGGCTTGGCCCGCGGCCCTGGCCGGGTGAGCCGCCCTTGGCCCGCAGCCCCCGGACGTAGCCGTCCCAGCCGGCCCACAGCGAATAGGAGCGGTGCCACTCCATGTCCCGCCACGGCTGCGGCAGGTAATCCACCAGGATCTCGTCCAGCTCCAGCACGTGGCCGTCGGCGTCGATTACGCGGTAGTCATCACTCATGACATCTATTCTCCTACCTTTGATTTTGGCCGTTGAGCGATGGGAGTAAGATATCAGGCCATGAAGACGCTACGTCCTATTTCTGTCCAGACGTCGATGATGGCGGCAGTGTCCATCTTGCTGGCGGCTTGCGGCGGAGGCGCAACGACCGCGCCGGCATCGAGCGTGGCGGCCAGCTTGGCCGCGGCCAAGCCTCCGGCCTCATCGGTCGCTCCGGCAGGCGCGTCCGCCTCCACCAAACCAGCGGCTGGGTCGGCCGGCGCCAGCGCGGCGGCCGCGGCCAAGCCGGGCACGGTTCGCGTCATGGAGCTGACCCCCACCCCCGATCCGAACCTCAGCTACGCTCTGGAAACTCAGACGCTTGGCTTGTTCCAGAAGCATGGCGTCAATGTCGAGATCCAGCGTGCCGGCGGCGGCGGGCCGCAGAAGGTTCAGATCGTGGTTTCGGGCTCGACAGATGTGGCCATGACGGACATCATCTCCATGTATTCGGCTTTCTCCCAGACCTCGGACATGACCGCCATCTTCGCACCGGTGGCTCGCTTTGGCGTGCCGGTGGCTGCCGCAACCAACATCACCAGCGTGGAGCAGCTCAAAGGCAAGCAGGTGTCGATTCCGAGTCTTGCCGGCGCCGCGCGCTTTCTGATGACGATGGCCTTCGACCACTTCGGCGTGAAAGACCAGGACGTGAAATGGCTGGCGATCCCCGATACGAGCGAATCGCTTTCGGCCATCGCGGCGGGGCGCGTGCCGGCCGGCTACATCTCCACGGCGGCTATCCCGCTCATCCAGCAAGATCCAAAGTACAAAGGCAAAGTCCACATCCTCATGGAGACCACCGCCCAGTACACGCCGCCCTGGCCCAACTTCGAGTTCATCACCAAAAAGGCGTGGCTGAAGCAGAACCCGGATGCTGCTGAGCGCATTGTGGAGGCTCTGCTCGACATGGAGCGCACCTTTGCAAAGGACCAAAATTCATACGCACGTGTCGCCCACACCATCTTCCCGTCGCTGAGCGAAGACCAAGGAAAGCAGGTGTGGAAGCTCCTGACGGATAACGGCAATTGGGCGGTGAACGGCGGCGTCAGCCTGCAGGGCACACAAACCGCGCTGGACACCTATTTCAAGGCCCAAAAGGTGTCGCCTAACAGCAACCTCGGCAAGTCGCAGGACGCCTTCAGCACGGGTCCGCTCAAGACCGCGCTGGACAAGATGGGCGTCATCAGCGGCTCCAAGGACGTGCCCGACTGGTACAAAAAGTAGCTCCGGGCTAAAAGCCGTGCCGGCCAAACTCGAGATGCAGAATGTGGGCGTCGAATTCGCCCTACCGCCCCGTGGACACGAGAAGCCAGGCATGCTCACGGTCGTTCAGGACCTCAGCCTGTCCGTGGGCGACCGAGAGTTCGTGAGCGTCCTGGGGCCCAGTGGCTGCGGCAAGACCACCCTGGCGCGCTGCGTGTGCGGGCTGCTGCCCGTGGCGCGGGGCCAGATTACCCTCGACGGCGTGTTGGTGACGCGGCCCAGCCCCAAGGTGTCCATGGTGTTCCAGGGTATCGGCCTGGTGCCGTGGAAGACCGTGCGCGAGAACGTGGGCCTGGGGCTGGAGCTGCTGCACCATCGCAAGCTCGCCGCGGCGGACCGGGAGCAAGTCGGGGCGCTGCTTGCCCTGGTAGGCCTGAAGAGCTTCGAGGACTACTATCCGTCCCAGCTGTCGGGCGGCATGCAACAGCGCGTAGGGCTGGCGCGGGCGTTGGTGCGCCATCCTGAGCTGCTGCTCATGGACGAGCCATTCGGCGCATTGGATGCCCAAACGCGGGCCATCCTCCAGGACGAGCTCCTGCGTTTGTGGGGTGCAACCGGCTCGACCGTTTTCTTCATCACCCACGATCTGGAGGAGGCCATCTACCTGTCCGACCGGGTGGTGGTGATGACGCGGCGGCCCAGCCGCGTGAAGCAGATCATCAACGTCCCATTGCCGCGCCCGCGCTACAGCTACGACGCGCGCTCCGAACCGGAGTTCGGCCGGCTGCGGCACGAAGCGTGGGAAACACTGAAAGAGGAGATTGACAGCTTATGATCGCCAAGACGCTGCCCCTTGCGCCCACCGCCGGCCGCCCCCGAGCTCTCGACATTCGCCTGCTCATGCCCGTGCTGTCGATCGTGGCCCTGCTGGCCGCCTGGCAACTGGTCAGCGGGCGCGTTTCGGCGGTCATCCTGCCGGCGCCGGCCAACGTCGCCGGCTCCCTGGTGGCGTTGACCGCCTCGGGGGCGCTGCCGGCGGCCTTGCTCCAGACCACCATTCCATTTCTCGAAGGCATGGTGCTGTCGGTCGTGGTGGGCATTGTCCTCGGCTGGGGCACGGGGCTGTTCGTGAACTTCGGCCGCTTTGTAGACCCCTACATTTTCATCTTCAACGCAACGCCCACCATCGCGCTGCTGCCGCTTATCTTTGTCTGGTTTGGCATCGGCAACGCCGCCCAGGTATCGTTCGTATTCCTGAGCGCCGTGTTCACGATGATCATCAACACTCAGGCGGGCGTACGGCAGGTGGAGCGCACATTGGTCGAGGTGCTGGAGTCGCTGGGCGCAAACCGGCGTGAAGTGCTGCGGATTGGCGTTATACCCTCGACCTACCCGTACATCTTCTCGGGCTTGCGCATCGCCATCGGCCGCGGCGTGGTGGGCATCATCGTGGCCCAGATACTCATCGCCGCGACCGGTATCGGCTACATGCTGCAGTACTACGGCGAGGCGCTGCAGCTCGCCAACTACTTCGCCCCGCTCATCGCCACGGCCGTCCTGGCCATCCTCCTCAATCGCGGAACAGACGGAATGGAGCGCCGCCTCTTCCGCTGGAAGGCGACTGCTTTCTAGCGGAATTCCTTGAGGTGGGCCGTGGCGGCCGCGGATCGGAGCTTGCGCAGCGCTTCGTTCTCGATCTGGCGGACCCGTTCGCGGGTGAGGCCAAGCTGCTCGCCGATCTTTTCCAGCGGGTAGACCTGGCCGTCGCCGAGGCCGAAGCGAAGCTGGAGCACCAGGCGCTCGCGGTGGCTGAGCGTTTCCGCCAGGGCGTGATTGGCTTCCTCCTTTAGGGTGCGCTCGAAGGCGCGTTCCTCAGGAGCGATGGCATTCTCGTCCGGCAGGAGATCGCCCAGGACGTCGGTCTCATCCTCGCCGACTGGGGTTTCCAGCGAGACGGGCGCCGCCGAGCTGCGCAGCATCTCGTCCAGCTCTATCACTGACACGCCGAGCTCTTCGGCCACCTGCTCCTCCGTGGGGTCGTGGCCCAGCCGCTGGGTGAGGCGCTCGCTGGCGTCGCGAACCTTGGTGATGGCCTGGCCCATCAGGATGGGCAAGCGGATGGTCCGGCTGCGCTCGGCCAGCGCCCGGGTGATGGCCTGGCGGATCCACCACGTGGCGTAGGTCGAGAAGCGGAAGCCGCGCCGCCAGTCGAACTTCTGGACGGCTCGCATGAGGCCGATGTTGCCTTCCTGAATGAGGTCCAGCAGCGAGAAGCCGCGGCCCTGATACTTCTTGGCGATGTTCACCACCAAGCGCAGGTTGGCCAGGATGAAGTGCTGCATGGCATCTTCATCGCCGTCCTCGATGCGCTTGGCCAGCTCGATCTCTTGCGGGGCAGTCAGCAGCGGCACCGGCCGGATCTCGCGGAGGTAGGTGGCCAGCGCGTCGTCCGCGCCGGCTTCATCCTCCATGCCTTCGACTTCGTGCTTCAAGCGCGTGTCGTGGAGGTCGATGTCCTCCATGATGCGCCCGGCATAGGGGCGCTCGGCCTTTACCGGGTGAGCGGCCATTGGTTTACTTTCTGCAGGTTGACGTTTCGCATTCATTAGTAATTACGTAACAACGCTCGCAAACGATGTGCCGCAATCATCCCCACACCTCGCGGGCTGTGGCGACGACCAGTTCCAGCTTGCGACGCTGGTCGTCCCAATCGAGCAAATTGCCGGCGGCGACTGAGGCAAACCCGCACTGCGGACTGAGCGCCAGGCGCTCGATGGGGATGTGATGGCTGGCCTCGTCTATGCGGCGCTTCAGCTCGTCCTTACGCTCCAACTCGGGCGATTTCGTTGTGACAAGGCCCAGCACCACCATCTTGCCGGCGGGGACGAAGCGCAGCGGCTCGAAGCCGCCGCTTCGGGCTGGATCGTCGTACTCCAGCAGGAAGCGGTCGACATTCAGCCCGTTGAAGAGCTTCTCAGCAAAGGCGTCGTAGCCACCTTCGGCCACCCAGCGACTGCGCGAGTTGCCGCGGCAAATGTGCAGGCCCAGGGTGACTTTCGCGCGATCTACGCCCGCTGAAGCGGCATTGTCGGCTTCGATGGCCTGATCCAACGCCTCCTCAGGGTCCAACCCGGCGTCCCGCATGCGAGCCGTCATGGCCGGGTCGCCGTAGTAGCTGTACTGGGGCGTATCCAGCTGCACGTACGGCACGCCCTCCGACACCAGCACCGCCACCTCGTCCCGCACGATGGCGGACAGGTCGTGCAGCATGTCGGCGGCGGTGGGATAGGCGCTGTCGCTCAGGCCGCGGCGATAGCTCGAGATCATGAAGCCGGAGGGGCTGGGGATGGTGATCTTGAACGGCTGATCGCCCGCGCGTTTCTTGACGAACTCCGCCTGGTCGCCCGTGAGACGCCGGCGCAGCTTCAGCTTGCTGCCGACCACGTGCGAGGCGCTGGCTTCTTCGCCGCCGCCCGGCCCCTTCCAGGGCATGACGGCGCTCTGCTTCACGAAGCCCTCGACCGAGTCGGCGATGTCAGTCATCCAGGCGCCGCGGCGGTATTCACCGTCGGTGATGACGTCCAGGCCGATCTGCCGCTGCAGCGACAGGATGTCCAGGATGGCGCGGTCCTCTTCATAGCGCAGGTACTCGGTATCAACCTTGCCTTCGGCAAAGTCGGCGCGAGCCTTCAGCAGCTCCGGCGGCCGAAGCAAGCTGCCGACCTGTTCCGCTCGATACGCTGGCACGATCCCATGGTATGTCCCAATCGGGAATTTGTCGATGGCTGCGACGGTAGCTTATAGCCAGCGCTGTCCGTATTCGCGCATGCTCTCGATGAGCGAGAGCATGGCGCGGCCCTTTTCGGTGAGCGAGTATTCCACGCGGGGCGGGATCTCGGCGTAGGCCTGGCGGCTGAGGATGCCTTCCTGCTCCAGGCCTCGCAGCCGCTCCGACAGCGTCTTGGCGCTGATGCCGGCCAGTGACTTCTCCAGCTCGTTGAAGCGCTTCGTGCCGGTGGCCAGATCGCGAATCACCAGCAGCGTCCACTTACTGCCAATGACGGCTGCCGTGCGAGCCACGGGGCAGGTTTCGCGCTGTCGCCCGTCGGTTTCGACTCTAAGCCGCTCGATGACTGCGCTCACGGTTTCCAGTCTACTCAGGCTTCTCAGCTCGGCTGCTTCCTGGCCAACCAAAGTACTAGCGGCAAGCACACACTGAGGAGGCAATTCACCAGGCAGATCGCTCCGGCGATCAGGAAGATGCTGGTGAAGACATTGAGGGCGGCATTGGTGATGGCCGCCTGGTAGGCAGCAAAGCGCTGGGTGAGGATCTCGGGGGCTTCGCCTGTGCGGGGCAAAGGCAGCGCGAGGCCCTGGACGAGCTGGTTGAAGTGGTAGAAGGCGGCGCTCGTCAAGGCCGCCAGGCCGATGGTCATGCCCCCCATGCGCATGACGGTGAGAAGCGCGGTGGCGAGGGCGCGATCCTGCTCGCCGGCGGCGTTCAACACGGCGCTCGTCACGGGCGCGATAACCAGCCCAAACCCGAGTCCGGCCAGCACCAGGCCCGGCGTCATGGCGGCGTCTGAAACGTCCAGCGTCCAGCGGCTCATCAAGAAGAAGCCGCTGCTGGCCAGCAGCAGGCCGGCCGCCGAAACGGCCTCCCAGCGCAACCGCGCCGCCAGCCAGCCGCCGGCGACGGCGCCCACCGGAATCAGCGCCGTCAACCGCAGCAGCGCCAGGCCCGCGTCGATCGGTGAGCGGCCGAGAACGGTCGCGGCGAACAGCGGCACGTCTACCATGGCGGCGATCAGGGCCACGCCCACCAGGGCGTTCACCCCGTTCGCCGCGGCGAACGCCCGGTTCCGGAAGAGCTCCAGCGGCACCAGCGGCAGGCTGGCCCGACTCTGGCGCCAGACGAAGAGTGCGCCCAATGCCAGCGCGAGGGCCGTCAGCGGCACGGCCCGACTGAGCTCGATGGGCGAGGCGGAGCTGGTGGGATCGCCGGAGCCGCTGAGGCCAATAGTCAGTGCCGTGAGGCTGGCGGCGAACAGGACGCCGCCAGCCCAGTCGATGGACGAAGAACTCCCTCTCCCGTCGCGGCGGGAGAGGGTCGGGGTGAGGGAGCTCCTGCCGGCATTTGCAACCACCCTCACCCGGGGGAGGGGACTGCAGAGCAACGCCGCGATCGCCAGCACCAGCGGCACGTTGAGCCAGAATATCCAGCGCCAGCCTAGGTGCTGGACGATGGCGGCGCCGTAGAGCGGCCCGAGGACGCCGCCGGCTTCGGCCGCGGCGCCGATGGCGCCCAGCCACAAGGGACGCTTGGCGCGTGGGACGTGGTCCGCCACCAACGAAAATGACACCGGCAGCAGCGCGCCGCCGCCCATGGCCTGACATACCCGCGCCGCCACCAGCCAGCCCAGGCTTCGCGCCAGGGCGCAGGCCACCGACCCGACGGCGAATACGCCCAGCGACGCCAGGTATACCGCTCGGCGGCCGTGCACGTCGCTGAGGCGGCCCATCAAGGGCAGCACCGCCACGTAACCCAGCAAGTAGCCGGTCACGATCCACGAAGCCTGGTCGAGCTGCGTCAGGCCGACGCCGGTGTCCCGCAGCATCTCAGGGATGGCCGTCAGGATGACCGTCTGGTCCATCGCGGCCAGGAACACGCCGGCGGTGGCGATCCCAATAGTGAAAGTTGGCTGCTTCAGCGGGATCCGGGCGAAGGGGCAGTGATGGCCACCGGCTTGTCGAAGTTGCTCAGCAGCAGGGTACGCACTGTTGTGTCCGGCTCGCCCTGAAAG
>Ga0307373_10010225_pt1 | contig 13852 bp, 13 predicted proteins | sample OX2MG_FD_202534 | JGI IMG/M metagenome (GOLD analysis project Ga0307373, IMG submission 202534) | Soil microbial communities from Risofladan, Vaasa, Finland - OX-2 | ecosystem: Environmental > Terrestrial > Soil > Coastal area > Acid sulfate soil | place: Finland: Risofladan, Vaasa | collected... | reverse complement strand
CTGAAGACGGACCAATCGCCGGTCACCGACGCCGACGTGCGCAGCGAACTGGCGATTCGGGAGATCCTGTCGGCGCGCTTCCCCGGCTACGGCTTCCATGGCGAGGAGACCGGCGCGTCGGCGACCGACGCCGAATGCGTTTGGCTCGTCGACCCGATCGACGGCACGAAGGCGTTCATCCGTGAGTATCCGATGTTTTCCACGCAGATCGCGCTGCTGCGGCGCGGGCAAATCGTCCTCGGCGTCTCCTGCGCGCCGGTGTACGGCGAGATCGCACATGCGCAGCGCGGCGGCGGCGCCTATCTGAACGGCAGCCGGCTGGCGGTGAGCGACGTCGACACCCTCGAGGCGGCGGCGCTGTCCTCCGGCAACCTGAAGACGCTCGCGAGCGGCGCCGGCTGGCCGGCCTACGGCGCCCTGGTGGCGCGCGTCGGCCGGATCCGCGGCTATGGCGACTTCCTGCACTATCACCTGCTCGCGGCCGGCAAGATCGACGTCGTCATCGAGAGCGACGTCAACATCCTCGACATCGCCGCCGCGGTCGCGATCGTCGGCGAGGCGGGCGGCCGATTCACGGACCTCGACGGGAGGCCGATCACGCTCGCCTCGACGAGCGTGCTTGCGAGCAACGGGCGCTTGCACGAGCCGGTGCTTGCCGCGCTCGCGCGCCGGCCGTGATCCGCTGCGCCTTGCGCGGCGGGTCAGCGAATCCAGCGGATCTGGCGCGCCGTCGCCGGCCCGATCACGACCTCCTCGAGGCTGCGTGGCTCGACCCAGCGGTCAGGCGCGACCATCCGCCGCCCGGCCATCAATTCGGCGGCCTTCTGCGGAAACAGCGGCACCTGATCCGGGTCGCCGTAGCCTTGCGGGTAGAGCGGTTCATCGTTCGCCGGATCGTACTCGTCGGTCGCGCCGAGGGTGTGCAGCAGTTCGTGGGCGATGATCACGTCGTTGGCGCCGTTCATCCGCGGATCGGCGAACGCGTAGACGACGCCGATCAGGCCTTTTTCGAGACCGAGCGAATGCGGTACCGTCGGCGTCCACGCCGGGTCGCGGTACAGCACGAACATCTGGATGTCTGCGGGCGCGCGATCGCGTTCGCCGATGCGCCAGGCCCAGAAGCGCAGTCGCAGGCTCCAGGCGATCGTTGCCAGCATGCCGGCGCCGGCGGGCCTGTGCGGCGGGCGCTCGGCGAGAGCGGGCCGCAACCGCGTTTGCACCGGCACGCGCTCCTCGAGGTGGTAATGGGCCGCTTGGCGGGCGAAAAAGCGGTCGATCGGCGCGAAGCGCGCGGCGTCGAGCGCCCCCATGTAGCGCGCGGTGACCGGGCTCGCGTCACCGGCGACCGGATAGATCGCCACGACCAGCGGCGAGATCCAGCGCGTGGCCTGGTAATGTTCCTCCCAGGTCTTCAGCGCGACGAACAGCAGGATCAGAGACAGGCCCAGGATCCGCAGATTGCGCCAGCCGACCGAACGCGGTGTCCCGCTCAAGGCTGCAGGCGCATCGCGCTCCAGCGGGCGTCGCCGCCGGCCTCGTCGCTGCGTGTCCAGAGCACGCGATCGTGGATCCGGAATTCGCCTTCGACCCACAGCTCGATCGCATCGACCCGCAGGCGATATCCGCCCCAGTGCTCGGGTCGCGGCACCTCGATGCCGGCGGCCGCCGGCTCCGGCGTCCCCGGGCCGTCGTAGGCGATGCCGAACCGCCGCGCGGTGGCGGCCACGGCCGCAATCAACGCGTGGCGGGATTCGACCGGCTCGCTCTGCCGGCTGGCCCAGGCGCCCAGGCGGCTCTGCCATGAACGCGAGGCAAAATAGCGGTCGTTGTCCGCCCCGCCCAGCCGTTCGACGCGGCCCTCGGCGCGCACCTGGCGGTGCCGGTGATCCCAGTGAAAGACGACGGCCGCCCGCGGGTTCGCGGCGAGCTCCCGGCCCTTCCTCGAGCAGTAATTCGTGTAAAAGCAAATCGCCCCGGAATCCGCATCGATCGCCTTGCACAGCACCACCCGTGCCGACGGCCGGCCGCGCCCATCAACGGTCGCGAGAACCATGGCGTTTGGATTCGGTTGCGCCGCGTCCCGGCACGCCTCGCCGAGCCATGCGGCGGCGATTTTCAGGGGATTTTCCGGCAGCGGATCCGCGAGGTTCTCCATGCGCGCATGGTAGCCGCGCCGCACGCCTCCGTCATCCTGGGTGGCCGCCGCCTTGCGATCGGTGCAGGCGGCCAGTAAAAGGGACGGCGAGGCCGCGGATGAACCGCGGCGGCCGAGCGGAGAAGTAAGTCGGATGAACCTCGATGAACTGCGCACTGCCATCAGCGAGCTCGATGGCGAACTCGTCGATCTGGTCGCGCGGCGCCAGGCGCTCAGCGAGCAGATCGCCGCGGTGAAGCGCGCGGCCGGGCGGCCGACGCGCGATTTCGGACGCGAGCGCGAGGTGATCGTGCGCGGGCGCGGTGCGGCGCAGCGACTGAACGTCCCGCCGGATCTCGTCGAATCGCTGCTGCGCCTGCTGATCCAATCCTCGCTCGCGACCCAGGAGCAGGCGCGAGTCGCCGCTCAGGCCCACGGCAGCGGCAAGACCGCGCTGGTGATCGGCGGCCGCGGCAAGATGGGCGGGTGGTTCACGGATTTTCTCGCCTCGCAGGGATTTCGCGTCGCGATCGCCGACCCGGCGGGTCCGCATCCGGCGTTCGACTTCGTCGACGACTGGCGCAAGGACGCGCTCGGGCAGGACCTGATCGTGCTGGCGACGCCGTTGGGGGCGACGGCCGGCCTGCTGACGGCGCTCGCGCAGCGCGCGCCGCGCGGACTGATTTTCGACCTGGGAAGTTTGAAGACGCCGCTGCGCGCCGGGCTCGACGCCTTGCTACGCGCGGGTTGCCGGGTCACTTCGCTGCATCCGATGTTCGGCCCCGACACGGAGCTGCTCTCCGGCCGCCACGTGATATTCATCGATCTCGGCCATGCACAAGCCTTGCGCGAGGCGCAGGAGTTGTTCGCCCCGACCATGGCCGAGCGCGTCGTCATGGGTCTCGACGAGCACGATCGCCTGATCGCGTACGTGCTCGGACTGTCGCATGCGCTGAACATCGCGTTCTTCAGCGCGCTCGCCGAGAGCGGCGAGGCGGCTTTGCGCATGGCACGCCTGTCGAGCACGACATTCGACGCGCAACTCGAGGTCGCGAGCCGGGTGGCCGCCGAGAGTCCCGAGCTGTATTTCGAGATCCAGAGTCTCAACGAGTACGGCGGCGAGTCACTGCGCGCGCTGCGCGGCGCCGTGGAACGCTTGATCGCCACGGTCGCAGCCGGGGATTTGGCGCAATTCGCTTCGATGATGCAGCGCGGCCGCGCCTACCTGGATGGGCGCGCGGCGTCGCGCGGCGCCTGAGCGCGATGTCGGGCGAACGGGGTAGCGCCGAGGCGGACGAATTGCGCAAGCGCCTCGCGCAGCTCACCGCCGAGGCGGCGCAGAACGACGCGATCCTGAAGCGCACGCAGGCGCGCGAACTGAACCTGGTGCGCGCCGACGGCCTCCCTGCGCTGCTGCGCGAGATGGTCGAGGGCCTGCGCAAATCCTACGCCCTGGACGCCGTCAGCGTCGTCCTGCTCGATCCGCAGCACGAGATCCGTCATCTGCTGATCGCCGGGGGCGATCGCCCCGAGGAGTTTCGCCAGGTCTTCTTCACCGACTCCCTGCTCGGCCTTGCACCGCAGCTCGCGAACCTGCAGAGGCCCTGGCTGGGCCCTTACGCCGGCGCCGATCATCATCTGCTGTTTGCGCACGGCGGCGACCTGCAGAGCATCGCGCTGCTGCCCTTGCCGCGCAAAGATCGCGCGATCGGGGCCATGTGCTTCGCGAGCCGCGATCCGGCCCGCTTCACGCGCCATCACGGCACGGATTTTCTCGCCCACCTGGGGGCGATCGCCGGCGTGTGCATCGAAAACGCGATCAACCGCACGCGCCTGCTGCGCGCCGGCATCACCGATTTCCTGACCGGATGGCACAACCGGCGATATATGCAGCAGCGCTTGAAGGAGGAACTCGGCCGCGCGCAGCGGCGCGCCGGATCGATCGCCTGCCTGATGATCGATGTCGACCGCTTCAAGGCCGTCAACGACGCCTACGGGCATCTCGCCGGCGACAACGCGCTGCGGGAGATCGCGCACCGCGTGGAGTCACAGATTCGCAGCATGGATACGGCGGCCCGGTTCGGCGGCGATGAACTCGCGATCCTGCTGCCGGAGACAACGGCTGCCGAGGCGGCGATTCTCGGCGAGCGCATCCGCGGCGCGATCGCGGCGCAACCCTTCGCCTTGACCGCAGCGATCGCGCGCAAGCTGACCGTGTCGGTCGGCGTCGCCGCGCTGTCCCCGGGCCGCCATGAGGTCGACCTGATCGCGCTCGCCAATCGGCTGCTCGCCGATGCGGACGCCGCCCTGTATCGTGCCAAGGCCCTCGGCCGCGATCGCGTGCAGCTCGGCGTCGGATGAGTCCCGTGAGCGGCGCACGGGGTGAGCCAAAGCGCCGGTCGATGTGGAACAATGGCGCCATGGCGGTAGATTCCAGGGTCGACTACATCGATCGGGACGGCTTTCGCGCGAACGTCGGCATCGTGCTGACGCGCGATTCCGGCGGCGTATTCCTCGGGGGCCGCATCGGCGGCCGGGGCTGGCAGTTTCCGCAGGGCGGCGTCAACCGCGGCGAGCGCGTGGAGGATGCGCTGTTTCGCGAACTGAAGGAGGAAATCGGCCTGGATCGTCACGACGTGCAGGTCCTCGGTGCAACGCAGGGATGGTTGCGATACCGCCTGCCGCGCCAGTACGTGCGCGACCGGTGCATCGGCCAGAAGCAGCGCTGGTTCTTGCTGCGCCTCCTCGCCGATGAGTCGCGGCTGCGGTTCGACACCACGGGCGAACCGGAATTCGACCGCTGGCGCTGGGCGGAGTACTGGACCCCGGTTCGAGAAGTCGTCTATTTCAAGCGGCGGGTCTACGTGCGCGCGCTGCACGAACTCGGCGGCGTGCTGTTTCCGGCGGGGCTGCCGCCGTACCCGCAATGGTGGCCGGAAATCGACGCCCAGTTGACTAGAAGGGCTTGACGACCGCGAGCACCACGATCGCGATCAACAGCACGGACGGAATCTCATTGAACAGGCGATACCATTGCGCGCTCCGGCGGTTCGCGCGGCGTGCGAACTCGCCCATCAGCTTGTAGCAATAGGCGTGGTAGGCGATCAGCAGCACGACGAACGTCAGCTTCGCGTGCAGCCATCCCATGCGCAGATAGGCGGGCTCGCGCACGACCATGGCCACGCCGAGCACGATGGTGGCGAGGGCGCCGATCGTCATCAGCTCGAACAAGCGCCGTTCCATGATCTCGAAGCGAGCGAGCCCGGGTTCGTCGGTGGTGTCCGCGTGATAGACGAACAGGCGCGGCAGATAGAACAACCCGGCGAACCAGGTGACCATCGCAATGACGTGCAAGGCTTTCAACCAAAGCATCGTTCGCTCCTCAGAATGCAGGTTCGGATCCGGCGCGGCTCGCGCGCACCCGCGCGCCGGCGGCGGCCCGCGCCGCATTGCGATAGTCTCACAGAAGCGCGCCGGCTTCGTGTAATGTCAGCCACCGTTGCCGTGCGCCGTTGCGCCGCTGGAAGCCTTGGATCTATGGCGGAGTCTTTGCGCAAACTGGTCGTCCGCAGCTATGCCCCGAAGCGCCGGGCGGCCGTGCTCGGCGCATCGCTCGTCGCCGCGCTCCTTTGCGTGTACGCAGTGTTCGAGTTCGGCCGATACGAGGGCGGCTATCGCGTGATCGCGGCGGCGAGGCACGAATGGGCCGCCGACCGGCGCATCAAGGCGCTCAAAGACGAGAATGCGCGGCAGCGTGCCGAGCTCGCCGCGGACGAGGTCGCGCAGCGGGTCGATCGCGAAGGCCATGCCCAGGTCGAGCGCAATCTCGCCGACATGCAGGGTCAGATCGCGAGGCTGCAGCAGAGCCTCGCCTTCTACCAGGGTCTCGTGCAGCCGGATTCGATCGTCGGGGTCAAGGTGCAGCAGATGCAGATTGTGCCGGGGCCGGGCGCGAATCAATTTGCACTCAAGTTCATGCTCATGCAGGTGGGCAAGGCGGCCGGCAGCGTCGCCGGGCGCGTCGATCTGACGATCTTGGGCACGCGCCAGGGCAGGCCTGAAACCCTGACCTTCGCGCAAGTGGCCGTCCCGCGCGTCGCGCGCCTGGCATACTCGTTCCGTTATTTTCAGGAATACGACCAAATGCTGCAGTTGCCGCCGGGATTCGCGCCGAGCCGCGTCGGCGTCGAATTGCACTCCGGCAAGGGTGGCCGGGGGTACCGCCAGGCGTTTCTCTGGCGCACGCAGGGAATGTCGTCGGAAGCGGATGGCGGCACCGCGCAGCGGTGAAGGGGTGTTCGAGATGTTCAAGCGCAAAAAGATCAAACCGACGGGGATTCATACGCTGATCGGCGCCAGCACACGCATCGACGGTGACGTCGAATTCGGCGGCGGGCTGCACCTGGACGGCCAGATCAACGGCAACGTCAAGGCCGAAGCCGGTTCGAGCGCGATGATCGTGGTGAGTGAGCAGGGATGCATCGAGGGCTCGGTCAACGTGCCGAACATCGTGCTCAATGGCATCGTCAAGGGCGACATCGAGGCCGGCAATCGGGTGGAACTCGGACCGAAGGCACGGGTGCTCGGCAACGTCCACTACGAGATCATCGAGACGGCGATCGGGGCCCAGATCAACGGCAAACTGATCCATCGGCGCAATCCGACCGATGAACAGGCCGATCGGGGCCCCGGCGAGCCACCCCCGGGGTCCTGAGCGGATCGCTTTGCTCGGCGGCCCATACCCGGGTAAAATGCCCTCATGGAACATAGCACTGCATCCGTCGAATCCTCACCGCCCCCACCCACCGTACTGCTGTTCACGGACGCCGCTGCCGGCAAGGTCGGGGAATTGATCCGTGAGGAGGCGAATCCGAACCTGAAACTGCGGGTGTTCGTCTCGGGCGGCGGCTGCTCCGGCTTCCAGTACGGATTCACCTTCGACGAAAACGTCGAAGAGGGTGATTTTTGCGTCGAGAACGGCGGCGTGCAGCTGCTCGTGGATCCGATGAGCGCCCAATATCTGATGGGTGCCGAGATCGACTACAAGGAAGACCTGCAGGGTGCGCAGTTCGTGATCCGCAATCCGAACGCCAAGACCACCTGCGGCTGCGGTTCCTCGTTCTCGGCGTAGGTCTTCCGGCCGCCGAAATGGGCAGCGGGCGAGTCGTGCCGGATGTGCTCGCGGCCGTCGACCTCGGATCCAACAGCTTTCACATGGTCGTCGCGCGGCTGTCGCACGGCCAGCTGGTCATCCTCGATAAATTGCGCGAAATGGTGCGTCTTGCCGCCGGACTCGGCGACGGCGATCGACTCGACGACGATGCGGTCGAGCGGGCGCTGCGCTGCCTGGAGCGCTTCGGTCAACGCTTGCGCGCGATGCACGCCGACAGCGTGCGCGTCGTCGGCACGAACGCCTTGCGCCGCGCGCGGCGCAAGCGCTGGTTCCTCGAGCGGGCGCGCGCCGCGCTCGGTCATCCGATCGAGATCATCTCGGGCCTCGAGGAAGCGCGGCTCATCTATTCGGGTGTCGCGCATACGAGCCCGATGAGTCCCGACAAGCGCCTGGTCATCGACATCGGCGGCGGTTCGACCGAACTGGTGATCGGCGAGGGCTTCAACCCGGTGCTGCTCGAGAGCTTGTCGGTCGGCTGCGTCGGCCTCGGCGTGCTGCACTTCGACGACGGACGCATCACGGAGAAGCGCTTCGAGCGCGCCCGCACGGCGGTGCGCCTGGAACTCGAACCGATCCAGGCCGGTTATCGCAAGCTCGGCTGGCTCGACGCATACGGCAGCTCGGGCACCGTACGCGTGATCGGCGAAGTGCTGCGCAGCTTGTATCCGGAGGAGCCGCGCATCACGCCGGAGAATCTGCGCAAGCTCGCCGACCGGGTGCTTGCCGCCGGGCAGGTCGACCGGCTGCAACCGCTCGGCGTCGACGCCGAGCGGGCGCCGGTCTTCCCGAGCGGGCTCGCGATCCTGCTGGAAATCGTCGAAAGCCTGTCGATCGAGCGCTTGCGGATCGCCGAAGGGGCGATGCGCGAGGGTTTGCTGTACGACCTGATGGGCCGGTTCACGGACGAGGACGCGCGCGCGCGCAGCGTACGCGCGATGGAGCAGCGCTATCACGTCGACGCGCTGCAGGCCGACCGGGTCGAGGCGAGTGCGGTCGCGCTCCTCGCCCAGGTCGAGTCCGAGTGGGCGCTCGAGGAGCCGCTCGCGGAGCTCGCCTTGCGCTGGGCGGCGCGCCTGCATGAAACCGGCCTCGACATCGCGCATTCCAAATATCAACGCCACAGCGCCTATCTTCTCGAGCATGCGGACATGCCCGGATTCCCGCGCGAGGAGCAGCTCCTGCTCGCCGCCTTGGTCGGCGGCCACCGCCGGCAGCTCTCGCTCGATGCCCTCGAGCATCTCGTGCCGCCCTGGGACAGGCTCGCCGAATACCTCATCGTGCTGCTGCGCCTCGCGGTGCTGCTGCACCGCGGCCGCAATCCCGAACCGTTGCCGGAGGTCGGATTGCGGGTCAAGGGGCGCAGCCTCGCGCTGGAACTGCCGGTGCGCTGGATGAAGGATCATCCGCTCACGCTCGAGGATCTCGGGCAGGAGCGGCAATATTTGAAGGACGCGGGGTTTCGCTTAAGTTACGCCTGAGGCCGGCCTCAGGCCTCGGTGAGCGCGGTCCGCTCGCCGTACCAGTGCAGCAGCCGCGCCTGCGCGCAGACCCCGGGCCGCCCCGTCGGTTGGGCATAGTGACCGGCCGCATCCAGGCGCCAGCTCTGCGCATCGTCGCGCAGGTACAACTGCAACTCCTCGATGACCCGGCGCCGGGACTGCGGCTCTTCGACCGGGAAGGCCACCTCGATGCGCCGGAACAGGTTGCGGTCCATCCAGTCGGCGCTGCCGCAATAGACCTCGGGGTCGCCGGCGTTCTCGAAATAATACACGCGCGAATGTTCGAGGAAGCGGCCGACGATCGATCGCACGGTGATCCGCTCGGAAATCCCGCCGACGCCGGGGCGCAGGCAGCACACGCCGCGCACGATCAGGTCGATGTCGACTCCGGCCTGCGATGCGCGATACAGCGCCCGGATCAGGGTCGGTTCGGTCAGCGAGTTGAGCTTGGCGATGAGCCGCGCCGGCAGCCCGGCCGCGGCGTTGCGAATCTCCCGCTCGATCTTGGCGAGCAAAGCGCGCTGCAGCGTGAAGGGCGCGTGCAGCAGCTTGTGCAGGCGCGGGATCCGTGTCAGGCCGGTCAATTGCAGGAAGATCTGGTGGATGTCTTCGCCGATCGCCTCGTCGGCGGTGAGCAGCCCATAATCGGTGTACAGGCGCGCGGTTCGCGCGTGGTAATTGCCGGTGCCGAGGTGACAATATCGCCGCAGGCCTTGGTCCTCGCGGCGCACGACCATCACGAGTTTGGCGTGTGTCTTGAAGCCGAACACTCCGTACATCACGTGCGCACCGGCTTCCTGCAGCTTCGTCGCGATGTCGATGTTCGCCTCCTCGTCGAACCGCGCGCGCAATTCGATGATGACCGTGACGTCCTTGCCGACGAGGGCGGCTTCGCACAGCGTCTCCACGATCCCCGAATCGCTCCCGGCCCGGTACAGAGTCTGCTTGATCGCGAGCACCTGCGGGTCGGCCGCCGACTGTTTGATGAAATCCGCGACCGGCGAGAAGCCCTGAAACGGGTGGTGTAGCAGTACGTCGCCGTCGCGCAGCGCGGCGAACAGATTGCTGCCGGTGCGCAGGCGTTCCGGAATGCTCGGCGAGAAGGCCGGGAATTTCAGGTCCGGTCGATCGACCAAATCGTAGACCGCCATCAGCCGGTTCAGATTCACGGGGCCCGGGACCCGATATAGATCCTCCGCGCCGAGCGCGAACTGGCCGAGCAGATAAGCGAGGATCGCCTCGGGGCAGTCGTGAGCGGTCTCGAGGCGCACCGCGTCGCCATAGCGGCGCGACGCCAGCTCGCCCTCCACGGCGTGCAGCAGGTCGTCGGCCTCTTCTTGCTCGACGTACAGGTCGCTGTTGCGGGTCACCCGGAACTGATAGCAGCCGCGCACGCGCATGCCGTCGAACAGTTTCGCGACGAAGGCCTCGACGATCGTGCCCAGGAACACGAAGTTGCGGCCCCCGAGGAAGTCCGGCAGGCGCACGAGCCGTGGCAAGGAGCGCGGCGCCTGGACGACGGTGAGGCCGCCATTGCGGCCGAAGTCGTCCTCGCCGTCGACCACGACCGCGAAGTTCAGGCTCTTGTTGAGAATCTTCGGGAAGGGACGGGCGGGGTCCAGCGCGAGCGGGCTCAGCACCGGTTCGACCTGTCGGGCGAAGTAGTCGGCGAGCCAGGCGGACTGCGCCTCGTTCCAGTTCTCCGGCGTGAGGAAGACGATGCCGCAGATCGCGAGTTGCGGCAGCAGGATTTCGTTGAGCACGCGGTATTGTTCGGCGACGATTTGCGTCGCGCAGCGGTTGATCGCCCGCAGTTGTTCGGGCACGCTCATGCCGTCCGGCCCACCCTGGGTGGCCCCCGCCTCGGCGAGTTCCTTCAGGCCGGCGACCCGGATCTCGAAGAACTCGTCGAGGTTCGCGCAGGAAATGCACAGGAAGCGGACGCGTTCGAGAATCGCAATGTCGGCGTCCTTCGCCTGCTCGAGCACCCGGCGGTTGAACTCGAGGAACGACAGCTCGCGGTTGAAGTACAGCTCGGTGGAGCTCAGATCGAAATCGTTCATGCCGGATCGACGCCCGAGGCCCGATAAACGCCGCCGAGCACGCGGGCGCCGCGTGCGCCCGTGACGCCGGCCGCGCTCGAGACGCGCCCCGCGAGGGTGCGCCGCGCGAAGAAGGCGAAGGCGACGGCTTCGACATAGTCCGGATCGAGGCCGAGTTCCGCCGTCGTCGCGACCTTCGAGGGCGCGGCGCGGCGGGCGAGCGCGGCGAGCAGGCCGCGGTTGCGGGCGCCTCCGCCGCAGACGTAGATCGCCGCTGCGGGCGCGTGGGCGGTGACCGCGCGGGCGATCGTTTCCGCCGTGAAATCGCGCAGCGTCGCCTGTACGTCCGCGGCGCTCGGCGCATCGGCGCCGCCCGAGCGGCACGCTGCCAGGCGCTCCTCGAGCCACGCCGCATTGAACAACTCGCGGCCGGTGCTCTTCGGTGGCCGCCTCTCGAGGAACGGCTCGTCGAGCAGGCGGGCGAGCAGCCGCGGGTCGCAGCGGCCTTGCGCGGCGAATGCGCCGTCACGGTCGAACGGCTCGCCGCGGTGGCGCGTCGTCCAGGCGTCCATGAGCCGATTGCCCGGGCCCGTGTCGAATCCGGCGAGCGCCGCGCCGCGCTTGAGGACCGTGATGTTGGCGATGCCGCCGATGTTGACGATGACCCGGTCCTCGGCCTCGCTGCGAAAGGCGCCGTCATGGAACAGCGGTACCAACGGGGCGCCCTGGCCGCCGGCGGCGACGTCGCGTCGGCGAAAATCCGCGACGACGGTGATTCCGGTCAGCTCCGCGATCACGTTCGGGTCGCCGATCTGCCAGGTGAACGGCGCCGGCAGATCGACGCGATGGCGCAGCGTCTGTCCGTGGCTGCCGATCGCGTGGATCTCGCGTGCAGGTATCCCTGCGCCGTCGATCAGCGCGAGAGCCGCGGCGGCGAATGCCCGGCCGATCTCGACGTCCAGCTGCCCGATCGCATCGAGCGCGGCGGCGCCGGGGCCGTCGAGTATCGATGCCAGCCGATCCGCGAGACCGCGCTCGAAGGCGGCCGCGCGGGTTGCGACGACGCGCAGGGGAGTCGCGTCGAAATCGACCGCCGCCGCGTCGATGGCATCCATGCTGGTTCCGGAAATCAGGCCGACGTACAAGCCCATCTTGCGGTCGGACTTCGGCTCAGTGCGCGAGGATTCGCGCCGCCGGCGTGCCGGGCCGCGGCGAGCGCCACGGGAACCGGCGCAGCAACAGGCGCAATATCGAGCCGTACAGGCGCAATGCTCCACTCCCGGGGTCAATGAGCGCGTTAGGCTAACGACCGGTCGCCGCCCGGTCAATGTCGCCGGCGGGCGCGTTCCGTCGGTCGGCGCCGGCGGCCGTCGCTGCGCCCGAGCGCCGCGTCACTGCCGCCCCGGTCTGGGCCTTCATATTGCGACGCACCATGGCGTCTCGCTGCGCCGCAATCCTTGGGTCTCGCGCCGACGCGTGGTGCCGGCGGGGGCGTCATGCCAAGAGCTCATCGCCGGCCTGCCGCAGTACCGCGCCGCTAGCCGGCAAACGGCGCGTCCGGTTAAAGTGCCGCGGCGCGCTTGCGGCCGGGCCGGGCGCATCGCGATCGGCACACCAAAGGAAGCGAACATTCGTGAGCGCAGTAGATGAGCAGCTGAGCGAGTTGCGCCGAGGCGCCGCCGATCTGATCCAGGAAGCGGATCTGCGCAAAAGAATCGAGCGCGGCGTGCCGTTGCGGGTCAAGGCGGGATTCGATCCGACCGCGCCCGATCTGCATCTCGGTCACACCGTGCTGATCAACAAAATGCGGCAATTCCAGCAGTTCGGCCACGACGTGATCTTCCTGATCGGGGATTTCACCGGCTTGATCGGCGATCCGACCGGCAAGAACGCGACGCGGCCGCGGCTCTCGCCCGCCGAGATCGCCGACAACGCGCGCACCTATCGCGAGCAGATATTCAAGATCCTCGATCCGCAGCGCACGATCATCGATTTCAACTCGCGCTGGATGAGCGCGATGTCGGCTGCGGGGCTGATCGAATTGGCGGCGAAGCACACGGTCGCGCGGATGCTCGAGCGGGACGATTTTCACCAGCGCACCAAGTCCGGCCAGCCGATCGCGATCCACGAATTCCTCTACCCGCTGGTGCAGGGCTACGACTCCGTTGCCTTGCGCGCCGACGTCGAGTTGGGCGGCACCGACCAGAAATTCAACCTGCTGGTCGGCCGCCAGCTGCAGCACTCCTACGGCCAGGAACCGCAGATCGTGCTGACGATGCCGCTGCTCGAGGGCCTCGATGGCGTGCAGAAAATGTCGAAATCGCTCGGCAACACCATCGGCATCCACGATCCGCCGGCGCAGATGTACGGCAAGCTGATGTCGATCACCGACGATCTCATGTGGCGCTATTTCGAGCTGTTGAGCTTTCGCCCGATGGGCGATATTGCGGCGTTGCGCAAGGCGGTCGAGGACGGCAAGAATCCACGGGACGCGAAGATCGAACTCGCCCTCGAGATCGTCGGGCGTTTCCACGGCGCGGGCGCCGCCGGGCGCGCGCAAGCGGATTTCGCGGCCCGCTTCGGCCGTGGCGCGGCGCGGCAGGATCTCGCGCAGCTCGAGGAACGCGTGTTGTCGATCGACGGGCAAGGCGTCCGCATCACCACGATCCTGAAGGAGCTGCAGTTCGTCGCGAGCACCTCCGAGGCCACCCGCAAGATCGAGGAAGGCGCCGTGCGGGTCGATCAGCAGAAGGTCGCGGACGTGCGCCAGGAACTCGCGGCGGGGGGCACTTACCTGGTCTCGGTCGGCAAGCGCGCGGTCGCCAAGTTGCGCCTGCAGCGGCGCTGAAGCGCGGCCTTTTCGCGGCGCATCGCAAGGAGCGCAAACGGCGCGAAATCCGCGCGCGCGACCGGCGGTTGACAGCCGACGGCGGGCGGATATACTGCGCGCCCTTCCAAGTGAAAGGCGCCATTTGCGGGTTTCGGACCATTGACGGACCCCGAA
>Ga0307373_10010223_pt1 | contig 13854 bp, 13 predicted proteins | sample OX2MG_FD_202534 | JGI IMG/M metagenome (GOLD analysis project Ga0307373, IMG submission 202534) | Soil microbial communities from Risofladan, Vaasa, Finland - OX-2 | ecosystem: Environmental > Terrestrial > Soil > Coastal area > Acid sulfate soil | place: Finland: Risofladan, Vaasa | collected... | reverse complement strand
AAAGACCTATACCTGGATCGGGCAGCCCGATTCGACTATCACCTGGGACGGCCGAGGCGACAACGGCCGACTCGAACCCGACGGCACCTATAAGTTCCTCGTCGAATCGGTCGACGAAGCCGGCAACGTCGGCGAGTCCAACATCATCACCTTCACCCTTGACACCGAGAAGAAGCAGGTCTTCGTCACTACGGATTTCAACGCCTTCTCGCCGAACGGCAAACGCGACGTGATTCACCTCATACCGGACTTGAAGACGGCCAACGGCTTCGTCTCCTACTCTTTCGACGTCATCGACAAGAGCGGTAGCGTCGTACTCTTCGAAAAGGGAACGACCCCGCCGCCGGGGCCCTTCACCTGGAACGGCACGAAGCCCGACGGCTCACCCGCTCCCGACGGGCTCTACCGCGGCGAGCTGACCGTAAGCTATACGAACGGCACCAATCCCAAGGCGGTGACCGGTTGGTTCCTCCTCACGACAAAGCTTCCGACGGTCGAGGTCCGGGCGAACTGGCTCCTGTTCTCACCGAACGGGGACGGCCACAAGGATGCGGTCACCTTCACGCAGCACTCGAGCACGACTACCACCATCTGGACGGGCAAGATCGAGCGGACCGATGGACAGGTGATAAGGGAGTGGAGCTGGCCGAGTGCCGTCAAGAGCTTCGACTGGGACGGTACCGACTCCTACGGCAACGCGGTCAAGAACGGCTCCTACGACTACATCGTCTCGACGACCGACGAGGCGGGGAACTACACCCAGGCCGCCGTGGACAACATCGTCGTCGACAACCGGCCGACCCATGCCTACGTAACCGTCGACCGTTCGGGCTTCTCGCCGAACGGGGACGGAGTTGTGGACGCGGTAACCTTCTCCCCGCTCGTGACCCTCGCCGACGGCATCCAGTCGTGGGACCTCGCGATGGTCAGGAGCGACGGCGCCGTTATCAAGGAGTTCACCGGGAGCGGCTCTCCGCCTCCGGGCTCCATCCTCTGGGACGGCAAGAGCGCGGACGGGCGAATCGTCGAAGGGAGCTACGTTGGGCGTCTGACCGTCACGTATGTGAAAGGCGACGTCGACGTAGCAACCACACGAGAGTTTGTCCTCGATGTGACTCCGCCGGAAGTGACCGTGAATCTCTCGCCGACCCCCTTCACCCCCGACAACAGCGGCGTCGGCAACATCCTCTCGATCGGCCTCGCCGTGAAATCGCCGGCCGCGATCGACGCCTGGTCGTTCAAGATATCCGATCCCACCGGTCAGCCCTTCTACAGCTTCTCGGGGGTCGGCAGCCCCGCAAGTAACCTCTACTGGAACGGGCTCTCCTCGACGGGCGAGCTGGTGCAGTCGGCCACGGACTACCCCTACGTCTTCACGATTCGCGACGTCCTGGGCAACACAAGGACGGTCAAGGGCACCATCCCGGTCGGTGTGCTCGTGATGAAGGAGGGCGACAAGTACCTGATTCGGGTGTCGAGCATCAACTTCGCCCCTTTCAGCTCCGCCCTCATCACCCAGGAGCAGGACCCGACCCTCTATGCCCAGAACGTGCACGTTCTCGACCTTATAGCTGCAACCCTCAAGAGGTACTCGAGCTACAAGGTGAGACTGGAGGGGAACGCGGTGTCGGTTTACTGGTACGATGCGGCGAAGGCGGCTGCCGAGCAGCGCGACGTCCTCATCCCGCTCTCGCTCGCGCGGGCGCAGTCCGTGAAGCAGGCGCTCGTCGATCGGGGGGTAGCCGCCGATCGGATGAGCGCAGTGGGGCTCGGCGCGGCGAACCCGATAGTTCCTTTCAGCGACGCCAAGAACCTATGGAAGGACCGTCGGGTCGACTTCGTGTTGTTGAAAGAGTAGCCTACTCGCGCACATCGGTAGAGAGGCCGGCGCCATGCAGTCGACGCCGGCCTCTCGCGCCTGCGATTTGGGGGCAACGCATTTCTGCCGCCGCCCACCCCTACGCCTGCTGGAGGGTTGCCACCTTCTCCCGAAGCGTGCGCGCCTGATCGAGCACATACGAGAGGCGCGAAATCTCCTCGAGATCCGTCGAGTCGCGGATGCAATCTTCCAGATAAACCATGAAGTTGGAAATGGCATCGAACATATGTCAGGAGACTCCTTTCTCCTATCAACGCTATCGGCGGAAGGGCGGGGGGGAATGAGCCAGCATTTCTTCAGGATTTTAGGTCGACAGAAGATCCTCCCAGAGGATTCCCTCGCCTGCGGGAATGTCGCGGACCGTCCGCTTGCCGAGGATCACGGAAAGAAGCTCGGGGCTGAGGCCCGGCCGCAGCAGCTTCTCGGTGCGCAGCACTGCAAGGTTGGCTTCGCTCAAGCATTCTCCAGCGGCTATGAAGGAGAGGGCGTGGAGCGAGCGGTTTGTCCTCCGGTAGTTGGCTTGCTCGGAGGGGGCAAGACGCTTGATCCCATCCCCCAAGACCGCCTCCACCCGCGCGGCCCCATAGTCGCGCCCCAGGCGCTCGAGCGTCGCCTCGCGACCCTCGAGCTCGGCGAGGCGGACCGCCTTGACCATCCTGCGGAACTCCTCCGGCGGAAGGGCGATGGGGTCGTCGAGCCCCCTGTCGCTTCGCGAGAGGCAGAGGTGTTTTTCGACGATTGTTCCGCCCGCGGCAACGCACGCGGCGGGGACAAGGACCGGATCGAGGGAGTGGTCGGAGACCCCCACCGTCACTCCGAACAGCGAAGCGAGCGAAGGGAGAAGGCGCAGGTTGTACTCTTCGGGCGGGGCGGGGTAGGCGGTGATGCAGTGCAGGAGGGCAGTCTCGCTGCCTGCGGCTTCGACGGCGCGCTCGATGTCACCGAGCGTCGAGACCCCCGACGAAAGGATGATCGGCCGCCCGTAGCCTGCTACCTGGCGGATGAGCGCCGTGTAGTTGAGCTCCGGTGAGGCTATCTTGTAGGCGTCGACCCCCAACGCATGAAGGATCGCCGCGCTGCGCGGGCCGAAGGGCGTGCAGAGGAAGACAAGCCCCGACCGCTCGGTGTGCTCTTTGACTGCCCGGAAAAAGTCGCGGTCGCGCTCGAGCGAGCGAAAGCGCTCGTAGAGCGAGATCCTCCCTCCGGGAAGGGGCACATCGCCGGTCTTGGGATGGATTATCTCGTCGGCAAAGACCGCTTGAAACTTCGCGCAGTCCGCGCCGGCCTCGGCCGCGGCATCGACGAGCCCCCGCGCGCGCACGAGATCGCCTTCGTGCCCTGTCCCGATCTCGGCGATCACGAAGGCGGGCGCCCCCTCACCGATCCGCCTTCCGGCCACCGCGATGCTACGCATAGTTTCCCTTGATCAGGTTGAACTTCAGCTCCTTCAGGCCCTTCGACAGGGAGACCTTGTAGACGTGGGGGTTGAGGAGCCGCCTGTAGCTCTCGTCGAAGCTGTGCAGGCCCTCGATGGTCCGGTTCCTGATCTCGGCAATCGGGGGCGGGCTGAAGTCCAACTTCCCGGCTCGTAGCTTTCGGGAGAGCAGGGGCACTGACTTCTCGAAGGCAGTTCCCGTGAAAAAGGTATATTCGAGGGCCGGATGGTAGAAGCGCACCGGCTCGCCGACCGGCACCTCTTCCCCGTCGAGGGTGAGAAGGTCGGCGACGGGGGCTCCATCACGATCGAAGAAGCGGTGGACCTGCTTGATTCCCGGGGTCGTCGTCTTTTCGGGGTTGTTGGACAGCTTGATGGTAGGCACCATGACCCCGTCGCGCTCCTTGGCCGCGAGCTTGTAGACCCCGGAGAGCGCCGATTCCGACCCCCCTGTGACGAGCTCGGTTCCGACGCCCCACGCGTCGATGGGCGCGCCGTCCGAGACGAGCTGCTGGATGATCTGCTCGTTGAGCTCGTTGGAAACGACGATAGTCGCATCGGACAGCCCTGCCTCGTTAAGCCGCTGGCGCACCTTCTTGCTCAGGTAATCGAGGTCGCCCGAGTCGAGCCGCACGCCGAGCGGCTTGCCCCTGCCCTTGAGGATCTTGCCCACGCGGATAGCATTTTCGATGCCGCTGCCGAGGGTGTCGTAGGTATCGATGAGAAGGACGGCGGCGTCGGGGTAGAGGTCGATGTAGCGGCCAAAGGCCTCGAGCTCGGAGTCGAAGGCCATGATCCAGGAGTGGGCCATGGTCCCGCTCAAGGGTATCCCAAAAAGCTTTCCCGCATAGGTATTGGAGGTGGCGGACGCGCCCCCGATGTAGGCCGCGCGGGTCGCCGACACGGCGCCGTCCAACCCTTGAGCCCTTCGCAGACCGAACTCGATGACCCTTCCTCCCCGCGAAGCCAAGTAGACGCGCGCCGCCTTCGTCGCTATGAGGGTCTGGAAGTTGATTATCGTGAGTAGCATGCTTTCGAGGAGCTGAGCCTCGACCAGGTTCGCGTGAACCCGGACGAGCGGCTCGTTGGGGAAGACGATCGAGCCTTCGTCCATGGCGTAGATGTCGCCGGTGAAGCGAAACTTCGCGAGGTAGTCGAGAAACTCTCTGCGGAAAATCCCTAACCCTTCGAGATAGGTCAGCTCCTCCGGGCTGAATCGCAGAGAGGAGACCGCGCTTAGGAGGTCTTCCAGCCCCGCGAAGACCGCGAAGCCGCCGCGAAAGGGTTGTCGCCGGTAGAACATGTCGAAGACGACCTGCGGGTTGTGGCCGGTGAGCAGATAGCCCTGCATCATCGTGAGCTCGTACAGATCGGTGAGAAGGGCCGAGACGGGTCTCATCAAAGGATCTCCCTCGACTCGCACAGTGCAACTCCGGCGGCCTTCATCTGGCGCAGCGCGTCCTCGACGCTTCCGGGCGGCTGGTCGACACCCTTTACCGCGTCCAGGATGACCGTGGTCCGAAAGCCAAGACGGATCGCGTCGAGCGCGGAGTAGAGCACGCAGTAATCGGTGGCGAGCCCGGCGAGGAAGAGCTCCTCGCACTCGAGGCCCCGAAGATAGTACGCGAGACCGGTCGGAGTAGTGCGGTCATTTTCGAAGAAGGTGGAGTAGGAGTCTCTGTCGCGGTTGGTGCCCTTGTGCAGAACGAGGTCGATCGGACGCTGGTCGAGCTTCGGGTGGAGCTCGGCTCCCTTCGTACCCTGCACGCAGTGGTCCGGCCAAAGGACCTGGGTTACCCCACCGAGCGTCGCGGTGTCGAGCGGGACCTTGCCGCGGTGCCGGGAGGCGAAGGAGACGTGATCGGCAGGATGCCAATCCTGGGTCGCCACAACGACGGGAAGCGATCCGGCGATCCGATTGATCACGGGAATCACCCGATCTCCTTCGGCGACCGCAAGGCTTCCCCCCGGGCAAAAATCATTCTGCACGTCGACGATGATGAGGGCGGCCTTCTCGGGCCGAGCAGGTGCCATTTCTACCTCCCTTTCGACCTACTATACATCAATCCGGAAAAACGCTCGACATGCCTAGTGAAATCCGATAGAATGGCACTAACTTCATCTGGTAGGTGGGCCCTTCGGTCCACGGGCAGGGGAGATCTGAACATGGTAAGCATTGTATGCGATTCCTGCAAACGGGTCGTTCCGAACGCGCATCGTGGAGAGACCTACTACACGCTCGTTAATCGAGACCTGTGCAAGGGCTGCTACAAGGAGCTGCTTCTCAAGGTGGAAGATACGCTCGATCCGCGTCGGCCGCACTACACCCTCGCGGGATACAAGAACGAGCTTCTCTCCACTCTGGGACGACTCACGAGATAGCGGCGCCGATTGGACGGACCAAAGAACTCTGCCCGTCACGGGCGGAGTTTTTTTTGGTCGCTTGCATTGTCGGGCAGAAGTGCCTGCGACGCCCCCTCTTTCGCCACGCGGGAACTTTCCTTTTCAACAGCGCGTCAAATCTTCAAAGAATGGTTGAGATGCTGGTAGACCTTACTGATGCAGAACTGGTGCGCAAGTGCCAGGACAACGACGACTCTGCGGTTCGCGAGCTCTACCGACGCTACCGCGAGAAGGTCTACCGGATCGCGAGTCGAGTCGTTCTCAACCACGACGATGCGCTCGACGTGACTCAGGATGTTTTCGTCCGGGTTCTGAAGGGAATCGGAGCCTTTCGATTCCAGTCATCATTCTCAACCTGGATCACGCGAGTGACCGTAAACGTCGCGATCGACAGTTTGCGGAAACGGAGACGCATGAAGTCCGTTGCATTTGAAGCAATCGAGCCCGAAGAGACCGATACCACCGTCTTCAAGCGAGACCAAGCTGAGAAGGTTCGCGCCGCCTTCGAGCTGCTCGATCCCGAGCAGAGGAGCTGCATGGTGCTCCGAGAGATCGAAGGGGCCTCCTATGCGGAGATCGCGCAGGCCTTGAGCTGTTCGATAGGAACCGTTCGGTCGCGCATCCATCGTGCGCGGGGACACTTGAAACGGATTCTCAAGGATATGGTGGTGGAATGATCATGAAAATATCCTGTTTGTTCATTCGACCTCTCATTGAGAGATTCGTCGACGAGGAGCTCTCGGCGGGCTCCGAGAAAATGATCCGCAGTCACCTTGCCAGGTGTCGCCATTGCAAGGAGGAGGTGAGGCTTCTCTTCGCGGTGCGAAAGGCTGTTCAGCTTCTTCCGGTGCCGCTCCCGGAGGAGCGGTTTTGGAACGATCTGTGGCAAGGGGTGCTTGCAGAGCTCGCGACGTTTACACGGCTGCGGCCGATCCGATTTTCGGCGGGGTTTTTTTATCGAAATCGGATGGCTCTTGCAGGAGCGTTAGCGGCCCTGGCCATCTTTGTGTTGGCAATGGGCATTCTGACCTTTGGGACCGGGCAGCAGCCGCAAAGCTCAGTCGTCCCCTACATCGACTACCATGTAAGCCAAACCGACCAGCGAGTGCCGCTCGAGAATCAACTCTGGGGCAGCCAGTACATGCTGGTCAGCTACCACGGACAATAACTGATGAAAGGATTCGCCGCCTTGCTCTGGGGGCTCGGTGCGTTCTCGCTCGTGGGCGGAAGCTCATTCGCGGCTCCGCTGAGCCAGGAGCAGATTTATCGCCTCCTCATCAAGGTCACAAGGGCGCCCACCGAGGTTTCGTACTCGGGCACCTTTACGGCCGTCATGAACCATTCGGGCAGGTTCGGCAAGGTCGTCGTGAAGGTATCGCATACCCCCGGCACGCGCGACCAGGTCACCATCCTCGAGCCGAGGGACCTCGCCGGAAGGGTCGCGCGCCGAGGCGACGACGCCTTCCGCGGAAATCTCGGGGGGCCGGGTGGGTTCCGGGTCCTCTCCCCCGATTTTCGCAAGCGGCTCTCGGAGGATCTTTCCCTCCTGCTCGCCAACTACTCACTCACGGCGGACAACGGTGATTCGGTCGCTGGGCGGGCGACCTACCGGATCGATATCACCCCGAGATTTGCCGGGAGGGCGCACAAGGGGATTTGGGTCGACAAGGCGACCGGGATCGTGCTCAAGGTGACGGCCTATCGACCCTACGACGCCGACTCCCTCGAGGTCCATTTCGATTCGATCGCGCAGTCTCCGCAGGTGTGGTCGCTCCCTGCGGACTCCATCCCGCAATCCCCGGCGCTTCCCCCGCCGCCGCTCGTGAGCGCGTTGGACGGCACGGAGTCCGGAGGCTGGCTCGGGATCGTGCGTCCAGCCGAGCTCGATCGAATACGGGCGCTTGCGGGAAAGGAGGGCTTTCACCTATTGTCGCCGCAGTATCTGCCTCGCGGTTTCGTCCTGGATGAGGTCGATGAGGTGCGGGTGCCCCACGGACAGAACCGGGATGCCGTCCATCTCTTGTACAGCGATGGGCTCTCGTCGATCTCGCTCTTTCTTGAGGCACCGGAGCCCTTCTGGCCGGATCGAATTCGTCACTTCTTCCTGGGGCGCCCCGCAGGCCGGAAGGTCCACGAACGTGGATTTGCGGTCGTCGAAGGAGAGCGGAACGGCACCCGTTTTGTTCTGGTTTCCGACATCATCGAAGACGATCTTGCGAAGATGGCCTCCTCGCTTGAGGAGGTCGGTCGCTAGAGCGCGGGACGCCCGTAACGCAAAAAAAGGAGCGCAATGAAAAGGACGTCGTTTGTGGGCATCGTGGTGACAACTCTGTGCCTTGGCGCCGTGCCTACCTTTCCCCTGACTTCCGACACGGTGCCGATCGTGACCCTCGAGGAGGCTCTCAAGGTCGCCGAGCAGAGCGGGCCCAGCCTCAAGATAGCGCGCTACACCCTCGGAAGCGCCGATGCCCAGCTCAATCAGGCTCGGGCGAAGGCGGGGCTCGCCGTGAGCGCGACAGGAGCCTACTTTCACGAGGACAACCTCCCCGGCACGACCGCGGCCTCTGCCTCCTCATCGCCGGCCTCCAGCGCCGCGACGCAGGCCGCCATCGCCGCCGGAATCTCGAGTCCGATCGGCGAAAACTTCCAGGCGGGCGTATCGCTCTCGGGGCCCTCGACGAGCCTGAGCCTCTCCGCCCAGCATCTCCTGGAGGAGGGGAGCTACCATGATCAGGTCAGCGCGTTCAAGCTCTCCGGAAGCCAGACGCTCTTTGACGGCTATCCGGGTGGGCGGGGCACCGCGACTCTCCGGGAGGCGGAGTACACCTACCGCGCAGCTTTGGTCACCTACGACTCGCAGGCGTTGACGATCGCCTACCAGGTGAAGCAGGCCTACTACACCCTCCTTGGTGATCAGCACGCTCTCCTGGTGCAAGAGGCGAACGTTAACCAGGCGAAGGAAGACCTTGCGCGCACCGAGGCCTTCCTGAAGGCCGATCAGGCGACGCAGCTCGACGTGCTCCAGGCGCAGATCGCCCTCCGTCAGGCGGAGCTCAATCTCCGCGCCGCCCAAAATCAGGTGGTGGTCGACCGGAAAAACCTCTCGCTTGCGGTCGGCTGGTCGCTCGAAAAGGAATACTCGGTCGCCGAAACTCCGGCTCCGGCAATCCCCACCCTCGATCCCTCGCAGGCGCTTGCGATCGCATTCGAGCATCGCCCCGAGCTCAAGCAGCTTGCGCTGAGCATCGCTTCGGGAAACGTCGCCCTCGGCTTGAGCAAGAGCGAGTACCTCCCGGTCGTCTCCGCCACCGGAAGCCTCTCCTTGAATCAAGACTGGACAGCCAACTTCAACTCGGGGACCTACACCGCGGGGGTCGCTGTCTCCGTGCCGGTTTTCCAAAACGGCCTCCTCGAGGCTCAGGTGAAGCAGGCGCAGACCCTACTCGATTCGCTCAAGGTGCAGCAGACACAGGAGCAGCAGTCCATCACGATTGCGGTGCAGAGCGCCCTATTTTCCGTCATGCAGGACAGCGACAACCTCAACCTCTCCCAGCAGAGCGTGGCTGCCGCGCAGGGACAATACGATCTCGAGAAGGCGAAGTTCGCCGCGGGCCTCGCCACGAACCTTGATGTCCTCCAGGCGTCGGCCGCATTCATGATCGCCGAGTCCACTCTCGAGCAGGCAAAGAACGCATACAGCCTCGCGATTCTCAACCTGAACATTGCGTTGGGGCTGTAAGAGGAGTCACCTCCATGAAGACCGCACCGAGGGTGCTGGTCATTTTCGCGGGGCTCGTCGGGGTTGCGGTTCTCGCCTACGTCGGTTTCCGGCTCTTGGCCCGGAGCGCCGACGCCGTCCACTACATCACGCGACCCGTCGGCTACGCAAACGTCACCGCAACCGTCAGCGAGACGGGAACCGTAAATCCGGTGAACGAGGTCCAGGTCGGAAGCGAAGTCTCGGGCACCATCGAGGTTCTCAACGTCGACTACAACTCTCGAGTCGCCAAGGGAGAGATCCTCGCGACGATCGATCCCACTACCTTTCAAGCGACCGTCAACTCGGCGGCAGCGGGGCTCAAACAGTCCCAGGCAAGCCTCCACAGCGCCGAGGTCAACGTCGACAAGATGAAGGCCCAGGCTGACCTCGCCCAGATAACCGTTCGCAGGGACGAGGAGCTTATCAAGCAGGGCTACATCGCGCAGAACCAGCTCGACACCGACCAGGCTGCCGCCGTGGCGGCGACGCAGGACTACAACGCGTCGAAGGCGGCGGTCCTCGTCGCCGAGGCCCAGGTGTCGGTAGCGGAGGCCCAGCTGCAGCAAGCGCAGTTCAACCTTTCACGGACGGTCATCACCAGTCCGATCGACGGGATAGTCCTTGCGCGAAACGTGAGCGTCGGCCAGACGGTTGCCGCCTCCTTCCAGACCCCAACCCTCTTTACCCTCGCCACCAACCTCACCGACATGCAGGTCGATACCTCGGTCGACGAGGCCGACGTCGGGAGCGTTCGAACCGGCGAATCGGCGCGGATCACGGTGACCGCCTTTCCCAACGTCGCCTTCCAGGGGACGGTGAAACAGGTCAGGGTCGATCCCACGGTGACGCAGAACGTCGTGACCTACGACGCGGTCGTCGCGGTCCATGACGACACGGGTCGCCTGCTGCCGGGGATGACCGCCCAGGTCACGATCGAAGTCGGCACGCACGCGCACGTGCTTGCGGTTCCGACCGCCGCGCTTCTCTACCGCCCGCTCGCCGTCCGCAGCGGCGGCGCCGGGGGAGGGCTCACACCCGGCGGCTTCGGCTTCTTTGCCGGCGGCGGGACGCCCTCCACCTCGACGGTGGCAAGCGCGCCGGGCTCCCAGGTGACCGTGTGGACCCTGCGGGAGGGGCGCCCGGCACCGGCGCGGATCGTTATCGGGCTATCCGACAGTCAGAACGTGGAGATAACGAGCGGCGACCTTCACGAGGGAGACCCGGTAATCGTCGCACAAGCGCGCGGGAAGGGGCGGCGGCAATGAACGGGCTCGAAGAGAGGGACGGAGCTCCTCTCATCGAGGTGATAGACCTCACGAAGGTCTACGGGGAGGGGTCGACAGCGGTCCACGCCCTTGCCGGCGTGAGTCTCACCGTCCGCTCAGGCGAGTTTGTCGCGATCATGGGACCCTCCGGCTCCGGTAAGTCGACCTTTATGCACCTTCTCGGCTGCCTCGACCACCCAACCTCGGGGCTCTACCGCCTTGGAGGAGTGGAGGTCTCCCAGCTGACGTCGGACGACCTCGCCGTGTTACGCAACCGCCGGATCGGATTCGTTTTCCAGAGCTTCAATCTTCTGCCCCGCACGAGCGCCCTCGAAAACGTCGAGCTCCCCATGCTCTACGGCGGGGTTGCCCGCGACTCGCGCGAGCGCCGGGCGGGAGAGCTGCTCGAACAGGTCGGCCTCGGCGCGCGCCGATCGCATCGTCCGAGCGAGCTCTCCGGTGGACAGCAGCAGCGGGTCGCGATCGCGCGCGCACTTGCAAACGGAGCGCCCTTGATCATGGCCGACGAGCCGACCGGCAACCTTGACAGCGCAAGCAGCGCGGAGATCATGTCGCTCTTTCAACGGCTGAACCGCGAGCGGGGCATCACCGTCGTCGTCGTGACCCACGCCGTCGACGTCGCCTCCTGGTCGAAACGGGTGGTCACTTTTCGCGACGGGCTCATCGTCGACGATCGACCCGCCACGGAGATCGCCCCGGCGCCCGGCGGGAAGGGCGGGACGAGCACGTGAGCTTCACCGCGCTCCTGCGAATCGCCTGGCAGGCGCTCGAACGCAACGTCAGCCGCTCGCTCCTCACCATGCTTGGCATCATCATCGGGGTTGCGGCGGTCATCTCCTCGATGGCGATCGGCGCGGGCGCTCAAGCCGCCGTCTTGAAGCAGATCGAAACCCTCGGGTCAAACCTTATAGTCGTGACGCCGGGAAGCATTACGAGCGGCGGCGTCCGTCTGGGAAGCGGCGCGCGCACGACCCTCACCCTCGGCGACGTCGACGCCATCGTCTCCACGGTCCCCGAGGTTGCGGCCGCGGCCCCGCTTTCGCAGACCGGCGCCCAGGTGGTTGCCGGGGGCTTCAACTGGTTCACCTCGATAGCGGGGACGACGCCTGCCTGGCTCGCGGCCGGGAACTGGACTGTTGCAGACGGGCGGTTCTTTTCCCCGGCCGATGTCGCCCAAGCCGCGAAGGTCGCAGTTCTCGGAAGCACAGTCGAGCAGAACCTTTTCCCGGCCGGGGGGGCGGTCGGAAGCGCGATCATCGTGAAGGGCGTCCCCTTCCGGGTGATCGGGGTGCTCCAGTCGAAGGGGCAGTCCGGCTTCGGGAGGGATCAGGACGACCAGGTCGTCGTCCCGATAACCTCCTTCAATTACCGCCTCACCGGAATGACCTGGGTCGGCAACATAATGATCTCGGCTGCCAGCTCAGGCTCCGTGCCTGGTGTCATCGACTCGACCCAGCGTCTCTTGCGCCTGCGCCACCACCTCGCCCCAAACCAGTCCGACGACTTCACCATTCGCAACATTGCGAACGTTCAGGAGGTTCGAGCCCAGCTGGTGCAGACCCAAGCGATACTTCTCGCCGCAATTGCCGTCGTTTCGCTCATCGTCGGCGGGATCGGGATCATGAACATCATGCTCGTCTCGGTGACCGAGCGGACCCGCGAGATAGGCCTGCGGATGGCAGTCGGAGCCCGCGGTCGCGATATCCTTCTTCAGTTCCTCGTCGAGGCGTTGACGCTCGCCTGTATCGGGGGAGTGGTGGGAGTCGCATTCGGTCTGGGGACCTCGGTCTTGGTCTCGCTCATCGCGCGCTGGCCGATGCTTATAACTCCCTTCTCGATCATCCTTGGCTTCGTTTCTGCGGCGTTGGTCGGCGGGGTCTTCGGGTTTTACCCGGCGCGGCGCGCGGCCGCCCTCGATCCGATCGTTGCTCTCCGGTATGAGTGAGCAGGATCTCGGCTCTTCCCGAGGCCCATGCCTTGAAATCGGAATAGGAGAGGTCGTCGTCGGCGGTGCCGAGATTGCGATGATCGCGGCCGATTTGCTCGGTGAGGCAGAGCGAGCCGAGTATCGACGTTTCGAGGTTGAAGGACACCGAGGGCGTGGCATCGCTGTCATGAAAAAGTAGGATTCGAAAGCGGTACTGGCTCAGCGCATTCCCCTCGGTCAGAGGGATGCGGATCGCAATGGCGCGAAACTCCCCGACCTGGAATCGCTCGATGACCTCCGCGGTCAGCACCTGCTTGACCCAAGAAAAGTCGCCGATCGCCTCCATGCTGGTCTCTCCAGACGTGCATCCGCGACCTGATGCAAACTGCTCCGGGGAAAATCCTAGAGTCGCTACGCTGCTAGGAATTATAGCACGCCGCCGAACCGGAGGCGCTGCGGGAATGCGGCAGGCCGCGGACGCGGTCGACGCGCGGCGGCGAACACGGGCGGCGCGCGGTTGTCCCGTCGCAGAGGATCGGGTACAATCGGCGAAAGTATCGAAGCCTATGGTTGCGCAATCCTACTACCATCTCTTGTCCATCGCTCCGCAAGCATCGCCTGAAGAGATCAAGCGCGCCTACCGCATGCTCGCCAAGCGCTCCCATCCCGACCTGTTTCCCGAGTCGGAGCGCGAACGGCAGCAGCTGCGGATGATGAAGATCAACGAGGCCTACATGGCCTTGCTCTGCGAACGGGCCGACGGCGGCCGGCACCCCTCTTCCCCTCTTGAAGGCCAAGATGAAAGGTCGAAGGGCGCCGGCGGCGCAAGTCGTGCGCCGATCGCTGACGATCGGGCGGTGGGTCGTCTCAAGGACCCTGCCTACACCTACTACAAGCTGGGCTTTCGCTACTTCTCCGAAGGACGGCGCACCTTCCTGAAGCGCTACATCATGGGCGAGCAGCGGATCGACTTCACGACCGAGAACGCCGACGTGCTCAAGCTGGCGGTCGTGTCGCTCCACTACTTTCACCGCGCCTACGGCTGTTTCATGACGGTCGCGCGCGACTATCCGGCGAGCCTCTGGGCGCGAGATGCCGAGGTCAAGATCTATTACCTTAACCGCTATAACGCCATCTACCAGCGCATCTGCGACAACCTCAGCC
>Ga0307373_10010222_pt1 | contig 13855 bp, 11 predicted proteins | sample OX2MG_FD_202534 | JGI IMG/M metagenome (GOLD analysis project Ga0307373, IMG submission 202534) | Soil microbial communities from Risofladan, Vaasa, Finland - OX-2 | ecosystem: Environmental > Terrestrial > Soil > Coastal area > Acid sulfate soil | place: Finland: Risofladan, Vaasa | collected... | reverse complement strand
GCGCGCTCCGGGGGCGCAGCGCGCTCCGGGGGCGCAGCGCGCTCCGGGGGCTCAGCGCGCTCCGGGGGCGCAGCGCGCTCCGGGGGCGCAGCGCGGCAGCCCGCGCCGATGCCGCGGAGGGCCGCTGGCAAGGACTCACGAGGCTTATTACGACCCGTTCCCGTTGCCCCTTGAGAGACGGCCGCTCCGGCTCGAGAGGAGCCGCGGCGTCCCGAGGAGCCGCGCCGCGTGGGACTCGGCGATCTAGCGTGCCTACGACCGCGTCACGCGGCGAGAGAAGGACGGGCGCGTGGATCGCACCACCGAGGACCGCGACACGAACGACGCGAGGCCCGCGTCGCGACCGACGCGGCGGGAGTGCCCGGTGTGCGCGAGCCGCGACGCCGAGGATCTCTGCTCGCTCGACCTCGGCCTCCCCGACGGCCACCCGCTGACGAACCCCTTCGTCGTCGTCTCGTGTGCCGCGTGCGGCACCGGCTTCACCGACGACCCCGTGGGACAGGCCGCGTTCGACGACTACTACGCGACCGACGCCAAGTATGCGGAGGAGGGAGCGACGACCGCGGGCGCCGCAGCGACCGCGGACTCCTACGCGACGCCGTGGTCGGTCGCCAACAACCGCGAGACCGCCGATCGCCTCCTCTCCCTCCTTCCGCTCGACGCGTCGCTGCTCGACCTCGGCTGCTCTGTGGGGGCGCTCCTCGTCGAGCTTCAATCGCGCGGCATGCGCCGGGTGATCGGGCTCGACCCGTCCCCACGCTCGGCTGAGGTCGCCGCCCTGCTCGGCGCGGACGTCCGCACGGGGACCTTCGCCGAGGTGCCCGCGGGCCTCGGCGGGCTCGACGCGGTGACGATGATCGGCGTCCTCGAGCACCTCTGGGACGTCCCCGCCGCGATCGCGTCGCTCGTGCGCCTGCTCCGGCCGGGCGGACTTGTCTACCTCGACGTGCCGGACGCCGCCCGCTACTGCCACCCGCTCGTCGTCCCGTTCCAGGACTTCAACACCGAGCACACGAACCACTTCTCGCTCCGGACGCTCGACCTCTTGTTCGAGCGTCACGGCTTCGCGCCGGTGTGGAAAGACGCCGTCCTCACCCACACCGAGGCCGGGCTGCCGATGGTGCCCGCCGCCGCGGGCGCCTGGCGCTGGACGGGCGAGGCGCGCGGGCGGGATCGCGAGGCACCGGTGGAACGTGACCTCCACCTCGCCACCGAGCTCCGGCGTTTTGCCCGTGAGAGCGCCGAGACGCTCGACCGGTTCGACGACCACCTCGAGGACGCGCTCCGCGGCGCGGCCGAGGTCTGTGTCTGGGGCGTCGGAGAGCTCGCCTACAAGCTGCTCACCAGACGTGCGATCGCGGGGCGCCACCTCGTCGCCCTCGTCGACGGCAATCCCGCTCGCCAGGGAAAGCCGGTTGCCGGGACCGACGTCGGCGAGCCGTCAGTTCTGCTCTCGACGACCGCGCCGATCGTCGTCGCCGCCGGCTACGCGCAGCGCTCCATCCAGCGCGCCGCCGAGCGGCTCGGGGTCGCCGAGCGCCTCGTCGTGCTCCCGTTCGCGACCGGCTGACCGCGGCCCTCAGGACGCGTTGCGGTCTCTCCGGCCCGCCGCGGTCGCGACGAGGCGTCGGAGCTGGTCGACGATGTAGTCGAGCTGGCCCTCGCCCATCCCGGGGTAGACGCCGACCCAGAAGGCGCGCTCCATGAGCTGGTCCGTCGCGCGGAGGTCGCCGACCACGCGGTAGCCGGTGCCCGCGGCGCGCATCTCGTCGAAGCACGGATGGCGCACGAGGTTCCCCGCGAACAGCATCCGGGTCTGGACCCGGTGCGCCTCCAGGTGCGCGACGACCTCGGCGCGCGAGAACGGCGCGGAGGGCCGCACGGTGACGAGGAAGCCAAACCAGCTCGGATCCGCCCCGGGCGTCGGCTGCACGACGTCGAACACGTCCGCGAGGTCGGCGATCCCGTCGCGCAGCCGGGCGAAGTTCCGACGCCGCGCGTCGCCGAAGTCGTCGAGCTTGTCCACCTGCGCGAGGCCGACGGACGCCTGCAGGTCCGTCATCTTCAGGTTGTACCCGAAGTGGGAGTACGTGTACTTGTGGTCGTACCCGAACGGGAGCTCGCCGAGCTGGTGCTCGAAGCGGATCCCGCACGTATTGTCCTTGCCGGACTTGCAGTAGCAGTCGCGACCCCAGTCGCGAAAGCTCGCGGCGATCGTGTCGAGCTCCTCGTCGTTCGCGTAGACGGCTCCACCCTCGCCGGTCGTCATGTGGTGGGGCGGGTAGAAGCTGCTCGTCGCGAGGTCCCCGAAGCTCCCCGTCCGGCGGGTCTCGACGAGGTCCCCAGCCCTCGAGGTGTAGCGCGAACCGAGCGCGTCGCAGTTGTCCTCGACGAGGTAGAGCTCGTGCCGGCGACAGAACGCCATCACCGCGTCGAGGTCGAACGGGTTGCCGAGCGTGTGCGCGAGCATGACCGCACGCGTGCGCTCGCTGTAGGCCTCCTCGAGGGCCGCGACGTCGACGTTTGCCGTCCGCGGATCGACGTCGACGAAGACGGGCACCGCTCCGTGCTGCACGATGGGCGCGACGGTCGTCGGGAACCCCGCCGCGAGGGTGATGACCTCGTCCCCGCGGCGCACTCGCCGGTCCCCGAGCCTCGGCGAGGTGAGCGTCGAGAGCGCGACGAGGTTCGCCGACGACCCGGAGTTCACGAGCCGGCAGTGGTCGACGCCGACGTAGGCCGCGAGGCGGCGCTCGAGCCGCGCGGCGTAGCGTCCCTCGGTGAGCCAGAAGTCGAGGGACGCTCCGACGAGATTGACGACCTCGCGCTCGTCATAGACGCGCCCCGCATAGCGGATGACGCTCCGCCCCGGCTCGAAAGGTGCCCGCGCGTCGGCTTCGGCGGCGACGTAGCGCTCGACGAGCGCGAGGATCTCGGCGCGGATCTCGCGTGGCGTGGCGCCCTCGCCGCCACCGCGCTTGCCGCCACCGCCCTCGCCGCCACCGCGCTTGCCGGTCACGGTCATCTCGTCCCCAGCGCCACGACACTCGCGCCCGAGCCGAGGGTGGGCGGCCGCGCCGCGCCCCGGTCGCGTCCGGCCTCCTCGAGCTCGAGGTAACGGTCGATCTGCTCCGTGCACAAGGTCGCGGCGGGAGCTCCGCGCACGGTGGCGGCGTGGTACCAGGCGACAGTCCACTCGAGCGCGTCCGGGAGCGCGAGCAGGGTGCTCCAGCCGAGCGCCGTCACAGCTTTCGTGCTCTCGAGCCGCAGTGACGACCGCTCGGGCGAGTCCTGTTCGGCTCCGACCGGATCGAGCGCGCGCCCGCCGCACCGGCGCCACGCCTCGACGACGGCCCGGCTCACGTCGAGGACCGTCGCGCTCGCGGCAGGTGGCGGCCCGAAGTTCCACGCCGTCGCCGCGCCGGGCTCACCCCTCGAGAGCGCGTCGCCGAGCCGGACGTACCCGGCGAGCGCGTCGAGCACGTGCTGCCAGGGTCTCACTGCCTGCGGGCGCCGCAGGCGCACGGGTGCGCCCGCGGCGATGGCCCTGATGCAGTCAGGAACGACGCGACTCGCGGCGACATCTCCGCCGCCGATGATGTTGCCGGCGCGGGCGCTCGCGATGAACGGACGTCCTACGTCGGCGACCGTGCTGCGGTAGGCGTGGACGACGAGCTCCGCACCCGCCTTGCTCGCGCTGTAGGGATCGTCCCCCCCGAGCGGGTCGGACTCGAGGTGGGCCGCGTCGGCCGTCGCGTAGCACTTGTCGCTCGTGACGACGACACACGCGGCCCGGCGCCCGGCGACTCGCAACGCCTCGAGCAGGTTCGCGGTGCCGATGACGTTCGTCGTGAACGTGCCGACCGGGTCCGTGACGGACGGCAGCACGAGCGCCTGCGCCGCGAGGTGCAGCACGATCTCGGGCTCGCAGCGTGCGACGACGGCGCAGAGCGCGTCGAGGTCCCTCACGTCGCCAGTCACCGACGACACCACGTCCCCGACCCTCGCCGTCTCGCCGAGGGCACCGCTCTCGGGCGAGAGCGAGAAACCGGTGACCTCGGCTCCCGCACGGGCGAGGGCGAGGGCGAGCCATGCGCCGACGAAACCCGTGTGGCCGGTCACGAGCACCCGCCGGCCGGCGTAAGAGCGGGCGAGGACCTCGCGCAGGCTCACGTCGCCCGGGTGATCGCCGGGCCCGCCGCTCACCAGGACTTCCACGGAGCGGCGCCGGACGCCCACAGGGCTTCGAGGGCGCTGCGGTCACGGATCGTGTCCATCGCCTGCCAGAACCCGGGGTGGTGGTAGGCGGACAGCTCCCCCTCGCGTGCGAGCCGTTCGAGAGGTCCGCGCTCGAAGAGCGTCGAGTCGCCCTCGATGTAGTCGAGCACGGCGGGCGTGAGCACGAAGAAGCCGCCGTTGATCCAGGCGTCGCCTCCTGGCGGCTTCTCCTGGAACTGGACGACGCGCTCGCCGTCGGTGTCGAGCGACCCGAACCGCGCGGGCGGGCGGACGGCCGTCACGGTCGCCTTGCGACCGGAGGAGCGGTGGAAGGCGAGAAGCGCGGCGATGTCGATGTTGCCGACCGCGTCGCCGTAGGTGAGGGCGAAGTCCTCGTCGTCGAGGTAGCGGGCGACGCGTGCGATCCGGCCACCGGTCTGCGTCGCCTCGCCCGTCTCGACAAGCGTCACCCGCCACGGCTCGGTGTCGCGGTGGTGGATCTCGCTCGACCCGGTCTTCAAGTCGAACGTGACGTCGGAGCCGTGCAGCACGTAGTTCGCGAAGTACTCCTTGATGACGTAGCCCTTGTACCCGCAGCAGACCACGAAGTCGCAGAGGCCGAACGCCGCGTAAATCTTCATGATGTGCCAGAGGATCGGCTTCGAGCCGATCTCGACCATGGGCTTCGGCCGCACGACGGTCTCCTCCGCGAGCCGCGTCCCGAGCCCGCCCGCCAGGATGACAACCTTCATCGCGCTCCGGCCTTCTCGTCCTGCGCCCGCTCGTCGCGCGCCCGCTCGTCCTGCGCCCGCTCGTCGCGCGCCCGCTCGTCCTGCGCCCGCTCGTCGCGCGCCGCGCGGCGAGACCCGGGTCCCGAGCCGCCCGATGCGACGCGGCGCGCGCTCGTGGCAGGCGTCTCGTGCTGGGTCGCGATCCTACGGCCGGAGCGGCGCGCACAGCTGAGATGCTCGGTGCGCCGCGCGGGCGTCAGGTCGTCGGCGCTCCTGCTCATCGCACTCCTGACGGCCTAGAGTCGCTCCCGTTCCAGCTCGACCGGCCGACCGAGGCGATGGCGCACCCATGGACCACTCCGGCGAGACGTCGCTCGGCCTCGAGTCTGCGCTCGACAGGGCGCGCGACGACCTCGCGTCGCTCGACGGCCGCCACATCGTGCTCACGGGCGGGACGGGCTTCGTCGGGACGTGGCTCCTCGAGCTCGTGACCCGTGCGAGCGACGACCTAGCGATCGCACCGCGCGTCCTCGTCGCGAGCCGACGCGCAGCCCGCTTCGCGCGCGTGCGGCCGCACCTCGCCCAGCACCGGATCGTCGAGCTCCTCGCCCACGACGTGCGCGACGGCCCACCTGCGACGGGACCGGTCGACCTCGTCGTCGCCGCCGCCGCGTCACCGCTCGTCCCCGGCGACGACGCGAGCGAGACCGAGATGCGCGCGACCGCGGACGCGGGGGCTCGCCTCGTCCGGGCGCTGGTCGAGCGCGACGGATGCCGCGCGCTCTACCTAAGCTCGGGAGCAGCGAGCGCCGTGCCGCCCGACGCGTACGGCCGGGCCAAGCTCGACGCGGAAGCGCAGCTCGGGGCCGGCTCCGCGGGCAGCGCGCCCGTCGCCGTCGTCGCGAGGCTGTACACCTTCGTCGGTCCCTACCTCCCGCTCGACGGACCGTTCGCCGTCGGGAACTTCCTCCGCGACGCTCTCGCGAGCCGGACGCTCGAGGTCCGCGGAGACGGCACGCAGGTCCGGAGCTACCTCTACGCCGCCGACCTCGCGTGGTGGTGCTGGTCCCTCGCGGTGCGAGGCGTCCCCGGCACGCGCTACGACGTCGGCTCTCCCGACCCCGTCACGATCGCGGACCTCGCCCGGTCGGTCGCCCGGCTCGCGACACCCCCGTCGAAGGTCGTCGTGCACGGCAGGCCGACGGCGAGCTCGGCGCCCTCGGCGTACCTTCCGGACCTCACGACGAGCCGCGCGCTCGGGCTCGCTCCCACCGTCGACCTCGACGACGCGCTGTCACGGACCTTCCGGTGGCACCGGCGTGCACGCTAGCTTGTCGGCGTGCGCCATCTCGCAGCCACCGCACGCTGCGCGCGTCGGCGGCGCGACGACGAAAGGCGTTGAGCGTGGAGCTTGCCGGCAAGACGATCCTCGTGACCGGTGGCACCGGCTCCTTCGGCACGGCGTTCATCTCGCGGATCGTGCGCGACTACCCCGAGACGACGGTCCGGCTGTTCAGCCGCGACGAGCTGAAGCAGTCCGAGTCGCGCGAGCGCTTCGGGGAGCGGCGCGTCCGCTATCTCGTCGGAGACGTCCGCGACCGGGCGCGCCTCACCCGGGCCGCGCAGGGCGCCAACTACGTCGTGCACGCGGCTGCGATGAAGCAGGTCCCGGCGTGCGAGTACAACCCCTTCGAGGCGGTGAGCACGAACGTCCTCGGCACGCAGAACGTCGTCGACGCGGCGATCGACGCGCACGTCGAGCGTGTCGTCGCGCTCTCGACCGACAAGGCCGTCCACCCGCTCAACCTCTACGGCGCGACGAAGCTGTGCGCCGAGAAGATCGTCGTCCAGGGAAACGCGTACGGCTCGTACTCCACGCGCCTCGCGTGCGTGCGCTACGGCAACGTCGTGGGCTCCCGCGGCTCGGTCGTGCCAATCTTCCGGCGCCAGGCGGCGGACGGCGTGCTCACCGTGACCGACGACCGGATGACGCGCTTTTGGATCACTCTCGACCAGGCCGTCGACCTCGTGCTGTTCGCGCTCGACAACCTCGACGGCGGTGAGATCTTCGTCCCGAGGATCCCGTCGATGCGCGTCGTCGAGCTCGCCGAGGCGATCGCGCCCGGAGTCGAGCGCCGGGTCGTCGGTATCCGGCCGGGAGAGAAGCTCCACGAGCTGTTGCTCACGGGCGACGAGGCCCGCCAGACCCTCGACATCGGGGAGGCCTTCGTCGTGCTCCCCACGCACCAGACCTGGCCGACCGACGGGCGCTGGCAGCAGCGCGGCACTCCGGTGCCCGAGGGCTTCGTGTACGCGAGCGATACCAACCCCGAGTGGGTCACGAAGGACGACATCGCCGCGCTCCTGCGCGAGATGCCCATGCCCGCTCGGCGCGTCACGGACACGATCCCCGCGGAGTGAGCACGACGCCGGCGCGTCAGGCGCTCACGGGCCGTCGGCGACGCGGCGGCCCGGCGCCGGTGCGGCCTCGGCGACGCGGCGGCCCGGCGCCGGTGCGGACTCGTCGAACGGCGAGCCGCGACGACGTCTCGTGAGCGCGCGGCGGCTCCTCATTGTCGGGGCGACCGGGCTGCTCGGACCGTACCTCGTCGCCGAGGGGCGGTCGCGCGGCGCCATCGTCGACACGCTCGGTCGCACGCACGGAGGGGTCGCTCGCGACCTCACGGTCCCCGCGGACCTGCGCGAGGTCCTCAACCTCTCCCGCTACGACGCCGTCGTGAATGCCGTGGCGCTCACCGACGTCGACGCGTGCGAGCGCGACCCCGATCTCGCGTTCGCCGTGAACGCCGGGATCGTAGAGTCTCTCGTCGCAGGCCTCGCGACCGCGACGCACCTCGTGCAGGTGTCGACGGACCAGGTCTACCCAGACGAGCCCGGCCCGCACCTCGAGGAGCGCACGGCGCCCGTGAACGCCTACGGGCGCTCGAAGCTCGCCGGGGAGGCAGCTGCGCTCGAGCACGGTCGCACGACCGTGCTCCGCACCAACTTCTTCGGCACGTCCCTGACGCCGGGGCGTGAGAGCCTCAGCGACTGGGCGATCGGCGCGCTCGAGCGCGGTGAGGCCCTGACGGGCTTCACCGGCTCGCTGTTCTCGCCGCTGCGGCTCGACACGGTCGCACGCTGGTGCATCGACGTCATCGACGCGGAGCTCGTCGGGACGTTCAATCTCGGGAGCACGCAGGGCATGTCGAAGTACGACTTCATCCTCGAGCTCGCGCGCGCTCGCGGCCTCGACGCCTCGGCCGTCCGGCCGGTGGACGCTCACACCGCACCGGGCAGGGCCCCTCGCGCCGGCGACCTGCGGTTGGACGTCGGCCTCATCGAGGCGCGCACGGGCACGCGCCTCGCGTCGCTCGTCGAGGAGATGGCACCGTGAGCGCGTCGGTCCGACTCGGGCGCCGGCGCGTCGCGAGCGACGAGCCGACCTACTTCATCGCCGACATCGGGGCCAACCACGACGGCAGCGTCGAGCGTGCCCTACAGCTCATCGAGCTCGCGGCGCTCGCCGGCGCCGACGCGGCGAAGTTCCAGAACTTCCGCGCCGAGTCGATCGTGTCCGACGTGGGCTTCCGCACGCTCGGCGGGCCGCTCGGCCACCAGGCGGCGTGGTCCAAGCCCGTGAGCGAGGTCTACGCGGACGCAGCGCTCCCGCTCGAGTGGACGCCACAGCTGCGCGCCGCGTGCGATGCCGCAGGCATCGACTACATGACGAGCCCGTACGACCCGGACCAGATCGCGGAGCTCGGCCGGTTCGTCTGCGCGTGGAAGATCGGTTCCGGCGACATCACGTGGACCTCTCTCATCGAGCAGCTCGCCCTCGACGACAAGCCGATCCTTCTCGCGACGGGCGCGTCGGACGCGACCGATGTCGAGCGCGCGATGACGATCGCGACCCGGGCCCCCGCCGGCGTCGTCCTCATGCAGTGCAACACGAACTACTCGGGCGCGCCGAGCAACATCGAGCACGTCGCGCTCAACGTCCTGCGCACCTTCGCCGCGACGTACCCGGAAGCGGTCCTCGGGCTGTCGGACCACACGCCCGGGCACACGGCCGTGCTCGGCGCCGTCGCGCTCGGCGCGCGCGTCGTCGAGAAGCACTTCACGGACGACTCGCGCCGCCCCGGGCCCGACCACCCGTTCTCCCTCGAGCCGGCCGGCTGGCGTGCGATGGTCGACGAGGTGCGGGCGCTCGAGTCCGCGCTGGGGCCCGCGGTCAAGCGCGTCATGGACAATGAGCGTGAGACCGTCGTTATCCAGCGACGCGCCGTGCGGGCGGCGCACGACATCGCCGACGGCGCGACGCTCGGGGCCGCGGACCTCGTGCCCCTTCGCCCGTGCCCTCCCGGCGCCATTCCTCCCTACCGCGTGGACGAGCTCGTCGGTCGGGCGACGCGGCGCCCGATCGCACGGGGCGAGCACGTCACCCTCGAGGACCTCGCGTGAACCCCACGGTCGCGATCGTCATCCCCGCCTTCGACGAGGAGGCGAGCGTCGCGTCAGTCGTCGCCTCGGTCGCCCGCTACGGCACGGCCGTCGTCGTCGACGACGGCTCGCAGGACGGGACGGCGCGCGTCGCACGCGGCGCCGGAGCGCACGTCATCAGCCACGACGTCAACCGCGGCTACGACGCTGCCCTGAAGACCGGCTTCGACTGGGCCGTCGACAGCGGGCACGCGATCGTCGTCACGCTCGACGCCGACGCGCAGCACGACCCGGAGCGGATCACGGCGCTCGTCTCTCCGATCGTCGAGGGCCGTGCGTCAGCGGTGCTCGGCGTGCGGCCCGATTTCGCGCGACCGAGCGAGCGGCTGTTCGCTCTCTACGCGCGGCATCGCTACGGAGTCCCGGACCTCCTCTGCGGCATGAAGGCCTTCTCGTCCGGCGCCGTCGAGCGCCACCGCACCGCGCTCGGACGACCGAGCATCGGCACGGGGCTCGCGCTCGCGTGCCTCCGGGCGGGAGAAGCGGTCGAGGTCGTCGCGGTCCCGGTGCGTGCACGCGAGGGCCCGTCCCGCTTCGGAGACAACCTGTCGGCCGAGATGCGCGTGCTGCGGGCTCTTCTCGACGCGGTCGTCGCCGACGAGACGGACCGGCCCCGCCCCGCCGCGCTCCGCCACTGCGGCCACCGGCGCCGGGTGTCGCCGGGCGACTCGCGGCCGCCGATGCGCGGGCGCGGCGCATGAGGGTCGCCGACGTCGTCGCCCGGACGCTCGCCGCGCACGGCGTGCGCGACGTCTTCATGGTCACCGGCGGCGCGGCGATGCACCTGAACGACGCGTTCGCGAGCACACCTGGCATCGACGTCACGTGCTTCCACCACGAGCAGGCGGCCGCGATGGCCGCCGAGAGCTACTACCGCACGTCGTCGCGTCTCGCGGCGGTGAACGTCACGAGCGGTCCCGGCGCGACCAACGCGATCACGGGGGTGCTAGGGGCGTGGGACGACTCCCTCGCGATGGTCGTCGTCTCGGGCCAGGTGAAGCGCGAGCACCTCGCGTCCGCGACGGGTCTCGGGCTTCGCCAGCTCGGTGACCAGGAGGTCGACATCGTCTCGATGGTCTCGGGCATCACGAAGTACGCGGTCTGCGTGACGCACGCCGAGACGGTCCGCTACCACCTCGAGCGAGCGATCCACCTCGCGGAGCACGGCCGACCCGGACCGGTCTGGATCGACATACCGGTGGACGTCCAGGGCGAGCTCGTCGAGCCCGACGATCTCGTGGGATACGACCCGGCGGAGGACGCCGCGACGTCGCGCGGTACCGCGGACGTCGGCGCCGCGGTCGCCGCGGTGCGCGAGCTCCTCGAGCGCGCGGAGCGGCCCGTCGTGTACGCCGGTCCCGCGATACGCACCGCCGGCGCGCTCGGCGCCTTCCACGAGCTCGTGCCCCGGCTCGGCTTCCCCGTCGTCACCGCCCTCAACGCGCACGACCTGCTCGACCACGCCGACCCTCATCTCGTCGGGCGACCGGGGATCATCGGGGACCGCTCGGGCAACCTCGCGGTGCAGAACGCCGACCTCGTCCTCGTGCTCGGGACGAGGCTCAAGATCGGCCAGGTCGGCTACGACGCCGCGGCGTGGGCGCCCGCCGCGCATGTCGTCATGGTCGACATCGACCCGTCGGAGCTCGCGAAGCCGACGATCCACGTCGAGACCCCGGTGCACGCGGACGTCCGCGAGTTCCTCGACGCCCTCGTCTCGCGCACGCCCGTCCGGCACGACGGCCGCCACGCGACGTGGCTCGCGTGGTGCAAGGAGCGGAGCCGCCGCTACCCGGTGGTCCTCCCGGAGTACTACGACCAGCCGGGGCCGGTGAACGTCTACACCGTCTTCCCGACGCTCTTCGAGCGAATCGGCCCCGACGACATCGTCGTCGCCGGCAACAGCTGGGCAGGCAACGGCGCGGCGCAGTGCGCGCCTGTCCGGGCGGGCCAGAGGCTCTTCAGCAACTCCGGCTGCGGCGCGATGGGCCACGACCTCCCGGCCGCGATCGGCGCCGCGATCGCAGCGCCGGGCCGCAGAGTCGTGTGCATCGCAGGCGACGGGAGCCTGCAGCTCAACATCCAGGAGCTGCAGACGCTCGTGCACCACGCGCTCCCTGTGACGATCTACGTCCTCGACAACGGTGGCTACGACTCGATCCGCAAGACCCAGCAACGCTTCTTCCCGGACCACCGCGTCGGCTTCGACACGGCGTCAGGCCTGAGCCTGCCGGACATGTCGCGGATCGCGCACGCCTACGGGATCCCCTTCCGGCGCGCCGAGAAGCTCGCGCAGCTCGTCGACGCCGTCGAGTGGGCCCGCGAGATCCCCGGGCCCGCCGTCGTCGAGGTCGCCGTCGACCCCGCGCAGGAGTACGTGCCGAAGTCGACCGCCCGCATGCTCGACGACGGTCGACTCGTCTCCGCGCCGCTCGAGGACATGGCGCCCTTCCTCCCGCGTGACGAGGTCGACGACAACGTCGCACCCGCCCGTGGAGCGCTCCGCACCGCGCCGGCGCACGCCGCACCCGCCCGCGGCGCTCCGTCGAGGTAGGCCGGCCGCCGAGGACCGCCGAGGACCGCCGAGGACCGCCGAGGACCGCCGTCGCCGCAGGCGACGCCTGCGGAGCGCGCGGGCCACGACGGTTCGGCCCGCCGGAATCTGCTCAACGGGTGGCGAGCGGCCGCCGTTAGCTCGGCCGTGCACAGCACGAGCGGGACCGTGGCGCGCGCGGGCGCGGATCACTCCGGTGGGCGCCGATGAAGACCGGGCAGAAGATCGGGCTCTTCGGGGTTCCTGCCGCCGTCATCGTGATCATCATCATGCTCGTGGTGCCGCTGCCGTCGGTGCTGCTCGACCTGCTCATCACCGTCAACATCTCCGCCGCGCTCGTCGTCCTCCTCATGACGATGCACGTCGACAAGGCGCGCGACTTCTCCGGCTTCCCGTCGCTGCTTCTCGTCGCCACGATGTTCCGGCTCGCGATCAACGTGAGCGTGACCCGACTCGTCCTGCTCCACGGCTACGCCGGATCGGTCGTCCAGAGCTTCGGGAGCTTCGTCATCGGCGGGCAGATCGTCGTCGGGATCGTCGTCTTCCTCATCCTCATCATCATCCAGTTCGTCGTCGTGACCGCCGGCGCGGGGCGAGTGTCGGAGGTGTCCGCGCGGTTCTCGCTCGACGCGATGGGACCGAAGATGCTCGCGATCGACGGGGAGCTCAACTCCGGGCTCATCGACGAGGCCGAGGCGAAGCGCCGGCGCCGCGAGATCGACGAGACGTCCGAGTTCTACGGGAACATGGACGGCGCGAGCAAGTTCGTCCGCGGTGACGCGATCGCGGCGCTCATCATCACCGTGATCAATCTCGTCGGCGGCTTCGCGATCGGCGTGATCGGCCACCACCTGTCGGTGAGCGCGGCGATCCACACCTACTCGATCCTGTCGATCGGCGACGGCCTCGTATCCCAGATCCCGGCGCTGCTCCTCTCGATCTCGACGGGCCTGATCGTGACGAGGGGAAGCACGGGCGACGACTCCGACTTCGGCAACGACATCGTCGACCAGTTCCGCGCCCAGCCGCGTGCACTGCAGATCGCAGGCGTCGCGATGATGCTCCTCGCGATCATCCCCGGCCTTCCTCACCTGCCGTTCTTCATCATCGGCGGCCTCCTCGTCCTTCTCTCGACCCGCGCGCGGCGCGCGACGCAGGCGCGCCTCACCCGCGTCGCGCGCGAGGAGCGGGAGGCAGTCGTGGCGCCCGCGACCGACACGCCTCAGGCGCTCGCGAACGAGATGCGCTCCGAGCGGCTCGAGCTCGAGCTCGCGGCCAACGTCACACCCCTCGCCGACGCCGCTCACGGCGGCGACCTCCTCGAGCGCGTGAGGGGGCTGCGTCGCAAGATCGCGCTCGAGCGCGGCTTCGCGATCCCCACCGTCCGGACCCACGACAACATCAACCTCCCGCCGAACACCTACGCGATCCGGGTGAACGGCGTCGAGGTCGCGCGTGGCGAGGCCCACCCGGCCCGGATGCTCGCGATCGGCCCGGGGATCGAGGTGCTGAGCGGGATCTCGACGACCGAGCCCGCGTTCGGCCTCCCCGCGAAGTGGATCCCCGCCGAGACGCGCGAGCAGGCCATAGCCGTCGCGGGCATCACCCCGATCGACCCGTCGTCCGCGATCATCACCCACCTCGCCGAGATCGTGACCCGCCACGCGGCAGACCTCCTCTCGGTCCAGCAGGTCCAGATCCTCCTCGACGCGGCGAAGGCGACCGATCCGGCCGCCGTCGAAGAGCTGAAGCTCGCCCAGGTGTCGCTCGTCGAGCTGCACAAGGTCCTCGCGTCCCTCGTCGACGAGGGCGTGCCGATCATCGACTTCGTCCGGATCGTCGAGGCCGT
>Ga0307373_10010221_pt1 | contig 13856 bp, 14 predicted proteins | sample OX2MG_FD_202534 | JGI IMG/M metagenome (GOLD analysis project Ga0307373, IMG submission 202534) | Soil microbial communities from Risofladan, Vaasa, Finland - OX-2 | ecosystem: Environmental > Terrestrial > Soil > Coastal area > Acid sulfate soil | place: Finland: Risofladan, Vaasa | collected... | reverse complement strand
CCCCGCCCGCCCCGGCAGTCCAGCCCGGTGCCGGTCACGATCGGCAGGCGCCGCCCGCCGAGCCGTGCCTGCGACGAGGACCCGCTGGCCGGGTTCGTCCCCCGGGCAGGCTGACATGCAGCCGCCGGGGCCGGCCGCCCCGGCCGGCCTGAGCCCGTTCCTTGCGGACCTGACGTGGCCTGACGTGGCCTGACGTGCGAGACAGGGTTCAGGCGGGCGCGTTCCTGGCCGGGCCGCTGGGTGCTGCCGAACAGCACGGGCCGCATCTTCCGCGGTCGACCGACGCTGATATCGCTCTGGCGCTGTGCAAGCGGCTGGCGGCGGCCCGGCCTGACGTGCTGATCGCCCCGCCCCTCGCATACGGGTCCAGCGGGGAGCACGCTGGGTTCGCCGGGACCCTGTCCGTCAGCCAGGACGCGGTAGAGCTGATCGTACTGGAGCTGGGCCGGTCGGCGGCTGAGACGTTCGCGCGGGTGCTGTTCGTGTCCGCGCACGGCGCCAACAGCGAGCCGGTCGCGCGGGCGGTGCAGCGGCTGCGCGCGGACGGCAGGGACGTCGCGGTGTTCTGCCCGCGCTGGGACGGCGACCCGCACGCCGGATTCGAGGAGACGTCTCTGCAACTCGCCCTGTGCCCAGGCTCGGTGTGGATGGACCGCGGCGTGCCCGGTGACGCCAGGGCTGGCGGAGCTGATGCCGCTGCTGCGGGCCAGCGGCGTGCGCTCCGTCAGCCCGTCTTGCCGGAGGCGCGCTAAATGAGCACCGAGCGGCGGGTGGCGGTCGTGACGGGTGCCGCGCGTGGCATCGGCGCGGCCACCGTGCTGGCCCTAGCCGGACAGGGCTGGTCGGTGCTGGCGGTCGACCGGGCAGCAGATGACCTGGCCCTGCCGTATCCGATGGCCACCGAAGCTGACCTGGCCACCGTGCTTCAGCGGGCGCAGCAGGCCTGCGGGGCAGACCGCGTTGCCGGCTACCGCGCGGATGTGCGCGACCACGCGGCACTGGCCGCGGCCGTGGCCGAAGCCGAGGAACGGTGGGGTGGCCTGGATGCGGCGATCGCCGCGGCCGGCGTGATCGCGGGCGGCGTTCCCTTGTGGGAGGTCCCGCCCGAGCAGGAACAGGCAGTGCTGGATATCGATCTGGGCGGAGTCATCAACCTGGCCCGGGCGGCCATTCCCGCGCTGCTGCGCCGGAGCGAGCCCCGGTCCGGAAGGTTCCTGGCGGTGGCCTCGGCGGCTGCGACCCGCGGGCTGCCGATGCTGGCCGCGTACTGCGCCGCCAAGGCGGGCGTGGCGGGCCTGATCCGCGCGCTAGGAGCGGAGCTGGGCGGCACCGGAGTAACAGCCAATGCCGTCAGCCCTGGTTCGACCGGCACCCCGATGCTGGACGAAAGCGCCCGCCTCTACGGTCTGGCGGACGCCCCGGCGTTCGCCGCCCAGCAGCCAGTGCGGCGGCTGCTCGACCCCGCCGAGGTCGCCGCGGTGCTGGCATTCCTGGCCGGGCCTGGGAGCAGCGCGATGACGGGCGCCGTGGTGCCCGTTGATGGCGGGCTTGCCCTGTGACCCGCATCCTGCGTCCGCCGGGGGCTGTGCCGCCCGCGGTGCCCCCGCCGTTGCCGTCCGGATTCGGGGTCGAGACCGACTCCCTCACCAGGCAGCTCGCGCCCGGCCTGTTGTTCGGCGGGTCGCCCGTGCGGATTTTCCGCCTGACCCCGGCGGGGCAGGCTGCCTGGCGGGAGCTCCAGGCAGGTCCAGTGGCGTCCCGCAGCGCCGGTGCGCTGGCCCGCCAGCTCACCGACGCCGGGCTCGTGCACCCGCAGCCGCCTGCGCTGTCGTCAGCCCCGGATGTCACCGTGGTCATCCCGGTCCGCGACCGGGCCGCGATGGCGGAACGCTGCCTGGCAGCACTGGGAAATCGCTACCCCGTCGTGGTGGTCGACGACGGGTCACTCGACCCGCTTGCCGTGGCGCAAGCCGCCTCCCGGCACGGCGCGACGCTGATCCGCCGCGACGTCAACGGCGGCCCCGGCGCCGCCAGGAACACCGCGCTGGAATCCGTCGCCAGCGACCTGGTCGCGTTCATCGACAGCGACTGCGTCGCCGCCCCGGGCTGGATCGAGCAGCTGGCCCCGCACCTCGCCGATCCGCTGGTCGCCGCGGTCGCTCCCCGCATCACGGGCCTGGCGCCCGGTACCTGGGCCGGGCGCTTCACATCCGCGAGCGGGAGCCTCGACCTGGGCAGCAAGGCCGCGCGGGTACTGCCACGTTCCCAGGTGTCGTACGTCCCCGCGGCTGCCATGCTCGTCCGGCGGGCCGCGCTGCTGGCCGCCGCCCGCGACGCGCGGGCGCCGGGGGTAGTCCCCCGGAAGGGCAGAGCGGGGGGTCGTCCCCGCGAGCCAGCACCGCAGGTGTTCGACGAGTCCATGCGCATCGGCGAGGACGTCGACCTCGTGTGGCGGCTGCACGAGGCGGGCTGGCGGATCCGTTATGACCCGGCCGTCCAGGTCGCCCATCACGAGCCCGCCACCTGGCCAGCGCTGCTCGCCCGGCGGTACCGGTACGGAACGTCAGCCGCGCCGCTCGCGCTCCGGCATCCCGGTGCGGTGACCCACCTGGTGCTGCATCCGTGGTCGGCCGCGACAGTGACGGCGCTGCTGGCGCGGCGTCCGGCTGCCGCCGCAGCCTGGTTCGGCGGCTCGGTCCTGGCCACCTACCGGATCCTGCACCGCGCCAACGTCCCGCGCCAGGGAACAGTCCGGGCGATGCTCGGCGCGGCACGGCAGACCTGGCTGGGTATCGGCCGGTACGGCACGCAGTTCGCAGCCCCCCTCCTGGTCGCCGTGATCGCCGCACCAGGGGGCAGTTCTCCGGGCCGGCGCTGGGGTCGCCGCGCGGCGGCCGCTTCGCTGCTGCTCGGGCCGCCAGTGACCGCCTGGGCGGCCGGCCCCCGGACGCTGGACCCGGCCCGGTTCACGCTGGGCAGGATCGCCGATGACATCGCCTACGGCCTCGGCGTCTGGTCCGGCTGCATGTCCGAGCGCACCACCGCGCCGATGCGTCCGGCGATCGGCTGGCGCCGGCTCAGATATGACAAGGACGGCACCCCCCGATGAGCGTCGTGCTGGAGGCGCGCAGATGAACACCGTGCTGGAGGCGCGCAGATGAGTACTTCCTGGTTCGAGACTGTCGCCGAAGCCCAGCGCCGGGCACGCAGACGGCTGCCCGGGTCCGTGTACAGCGCCCTGCTGGCCGGAAGCGAGAAGGGGCTCACGGTCAGCGACAACGTGGCGGCCTTCGACGAGCTGGGCTTCGCGCCGCACGTCGCCGGGCTGTCCGCTCAGCGCGACCTCGCTACCACGGTGATGGGTCAGCCGGTCTCGCTGCCGGTGATCATCTCCCCCACCGGCGTTCAGGCGGTCCACCCCGACGGCGAGGTGGCGGTCGCGCGCGCCGCCGCCGCCCGGGGCACGATCATGGGGCTGAGCTCGTTTGCCAGCAAGCCCATCGAGGAGGTCGTCGGCGCCAATCCGCAGACGCTCTTCCAGATGTACTGGATCGGCGATCGCGACCAGATGACCGCGCGGATGGAACGGGCGCGCAAGGCCGGAGCGGTCGGGCTGATCGCCACCCTCGACTGGTCCTTTTCCCACAGCCGGGACCGGGGCAGCCCGCACATCCCGGAGCAGATGACGGTGCGGGAAATGGTGCGGCTGGCGCCGGAGGGCCTCTCCCGCCCCCGCTGGCTCCTCGGCTTCGCCAGGACAGGCCGGCTTCCAGGCCTGACTGTGCCCAACATGGCCGCCGGCGAGCAGGAAGCGCCTACCTTCTTCTCCGCCTACGGGCAGTGGATGCAGTCCCCGTTGCCGACCTGGGACGATGTCGCCTGGATGCGCGAGCAGTGGGGCGGGCCGTTCATGCTCAAGGGCGTGTCGCGGATCGACGACGCCAGGCGAGCCGTCGACGCTGGCGTGACGGCGATCTCTGTCTCCAACCACGGCGGCAACAACGTCGACGGCACGCCCGCCACCATCCGCGTCCTGCCGGGAATCGCCGAGGCCGTCCGCGACCAGGTGGAGGTGCTGCTCGACGGCGGCATCCGCCGGGGCGGCGACGTGGTCAAGGCGCTCGCGCTCGGCGCCCGGGCCGTCATGATCGGCCGGGCCTACCTGTGGGGGCTCGCCGCAGCCGGCCAGCCAGGCGTGGAGAACGTACTCGACCTGCTGCGCAACGGCATCGACTCGGCGCTGCTCGGTCTCGGCTGCTCCTGCCTCGCCGACCTGAGCGCGGACAACCTCGTGATCCCTCCTGGCTTCACCCGCAGGCTCGGGGACGTTGCCTAACGCGTTGCCATCCGGACGGAGCCGTTTAACCGCGGCTCGCCGCGGCGAGCGCGCTGAACGGGGCGTACTGCTGGCCGAACGTCCCGGCTGCAAGTCCTCGCTGTCGTATTGTCCATCTCGGCTGATCCGGTTCGTCGTCACGGTGAGAACCAGGAGGCGAGCAATGAAGTACATGCTGCTGACCTGCAGGGACATCCACGAGGGTGGAGCTTGCCAACCGAGCGGCCGTGGCGCTCGCCGAGCAGCTAGGTACGACCGTGGTCGACTTCCCCGGCGACCACGGCGGATTCGTGTCCCTCGCGGAGCAGTGCGGCCGCCTGCTGGACCAGGTGCTCACCGGAACGACCTGAGCGTTGAAAGGAATCAGCATGGACCTTGCCGGCCAGGCCGTGATTGTCACCGGGGCGTCAAGCGGCATCGGCGCGGCAGTCGCCCGCCGCCTTTCTGGCCTCGGTGCCGGGATCGTCGTCAACTCGGCGTCGTCAGCGGAGGCAGGCAAGCGCCTCGCCGCTGAGCTGGGCGATGCGGTGTATGTCCAAGGCGATATCGGCGACCCGGCCACCGCCGCCGCGCTCGTCGCAGCGGCCGAGCAGCGGTGGGGAGGTCTCGACGGCCTGGTCAACAATGCCGGAGTCACCGTCGACGTGCCGTTGCCGGACATCGACGCCGTCACGGTCGATCACTGGGAGAAGGTTCTGCGCACCAACGTCGTCGGGACGTTTCTGGTCAGCCAGGCTGCTCTCCCGCTGCTGCGCCGCGCCGACGACGGGTGGATCATCAACATCACCTCACTCGCCGGAGTCCGGCAGACGGGCAGCTCCCTGCCCTATGCCGTGTCCAAGGCCGCTCTCAATCACCTGACCGCGATCCTGGCTAAGCACGCCGGGCACGGCGTGCGCGTCAACGCCGTCGCGCCGGGGCTGGTCGCGACTCCGTGGACCGAGGACTGGCAGGAGCGCAAAGCAGGCGTGGAGCTGGTCGCGCCGCTGCACAGGGTCGCCACCCCCGAGGACATCGCCGAGGCGTGCCTGGCGCTGGTCACCACGCGCTATGCCACCGGTCAGACGCTCGTTGTCGACGGCGGCCTCGGGCTGATGATCTGATGGCGCAGCTGGGTGTCATCGGGCATGACTGTCCGGGCGTAAGTGTGCGAGTGTTCTGGCAAGGCACTCAATCTCGCTATGTTGCTCGATGTCCGGCAATACGTTGCCTTCGATCTTGACTCTTCCGGTCGGGTGCTCGCGGGCAGCGACGACAGCGGCTCGATACAGCTCATCGAGATCCTGCCCGACGGCAGCGTAACGCGGCTCACTGCGCTGCCCGGTGCGTGCACAGGCCGCTACCTGCCGCGCCAGCGGGCCGTGATCGTGTCGCACGACGTGGGCGGGAACGAGTTGCACCAGCTCTCTGTGCTCCCCGTCCCGTCGCCCGCCGGTCGTCCGGCTGAGCTCGATTCCCTTGAGCCGCTGGTGCGTGATCCGCGGTACATCCACCTCCTCGCCGACGTGACGCACAGCCAGATCTGCTACTTCACCAACCGCAGGAACGGAGTCGCCTTCGACCCGGTCATCCGCGACCTGGCCGACGGCGCCGAGCGGACGCTGCGGCTCGGCGACCACATGTTTGGCGAGGCGGCGATCTCTCCCGATGGCCTGTTGCTGGCGCTGACCGTTTTTTCCGCCGTGACGGCCAGCGCCGCGCACGTGGTGCTGGTCGACCTGACCGTGCCCGCTGGCGAGGAAGACCCGGCAGAGGTTACTCCGGCCGACGCGCCAGCGATGAACAACGCGCTGGCGTGGTCGCCTGAGAGCGATGCGCTGTTCTTCAGTTCCAACAACGACCGGGAGTTCGTCGCCGTGACCCGCCATGACCTCGCCACGGGGCAGCGAACGTGGCTGATAGGTGACGAGGAGGCCGACCTGACCGGCTGGCCAGCCCCTGACGGCTCGGTAATCCTGATCGAGCGCAACGATAACGGCGCGTCTGTGCTGGCCCTGCACGACGCGGGCACGGGCGAGCGGTTGTGCGACCTGCCGCTACCCGCCCGGGGCAGCGTTGGCCGCGCCAGGCTGGTCTGGGCGCCGGACTCCTCTGCCATCGCCGTGACGGTCAGCGGCGCCGATATACCGAGTGACATCCTGCTCGCCGCCTGGCAGCGCGGTGAGTCCGCCGGCCGCCTTCCAGAGGACCAGCGCCGCGGCTTCTTCGGCGGGCCGGCCTTGCTGACCCGCTCGGCGGCCGGCCTTAATGGCGAACCTACCGCCAGCCCGGAACGTCACCGGGTGCCGACCGAGGACGGCGAGCAGATCCCGTGCCCTGGTGTACCGGCCGGTAGCGGAAGTCGCCGGAAACGATCTCATCAGGTCCGCTGTCGTGCACGTGCACGGCGGGCCAGAGAGCCAGGCGCGGGAGGACTTCCGCGTAGAGGTGCAGGCGCTGGCAGCGGCCGGGCACACCGTGCTCGTGCCGAACGTCCGAGGTTCGACTGGCTACGGCAAGCGGTGGTACACAGCCGACGACGGGCGCCGGAGACTTGACTCGGTGGCCGATCTCGCCGCGCTCCACGCCTATCTGCCCGAACTCGGCCTTGACCAGGCTCGCGCTGCGCTGATGGGCGGCTCGTGCGGCGGCTACATGGTGCTGGCCGGCCTGGCGTTCCAGCCCGGGCTCTGGGCCGCAGGCGTGGACATCGTCGGGATCGCGTCGCTCGTCACGTTCCTGGAGAACACCTCGGCCTACCGGCGGGCCTACCGCGAGCGCGAGTACGGCACGCTAGCCGACGACCGAGAGTTCCTGCACGCGGCGTCGCCGCTGACCAGGATCGATGACATCACGGCGCCGCTCTTCATCATCCATGGCGCCAACGACCCGCGCGTCCCGCTGAGCAAGGCCGAGCAGATCCACGCCGGATTGCTCAGCCGCGGCCTGGAGTGCGAGCTCGTGGTCTATGGGGACGAGGGGCATGGCCTGGCTAAGCGTGCGAACCGAACCGACGCGCTGCAGAAGGCGCTCGCCTTCCTGGCCCGGCATCTGGCAGCCCGCTAACTCGGCCCGGCCCGGCAGGCTCCGTGAAATGCGGTGTCGTCGGGAACGTGACCTGGCTCTGGATTCCTGCCAGTGAGAGGATGCGACCGTGAGCCAGGACAGGGACACCGATCTCGCCGACAAGCTCGCAGAGGTCGGCCGCAGAGTCGGGCAGGCGATAACTGACGCACTTGAGCGCATCAGGCCGGGCATCGATGCGCTCGCGGAGGTGGCGAACCGTCCCGAAGTCCGGGCGGTGGTCGAGCGCGCTGAGAAGGTCGTGGCGCGCAGGCCCTGCCTGTGCTTCTGCCCGAGAGCTCATCCGGCTGACCGCGGCATCTGCGAGCCGTTCGATGCGGTGATCACCGGCCAGGTCAGCTCGGAGCTGCTGGGCGATCTTGATGTGGCCTTGTGCGCTCCATGCGCCGCAGCCCGGGCCGCGGCCAAGTTCGCTAAGTGAGCGGCCTCGCTCGCTGCAGTCAGGCTCGCTGCTGTCCAGGCTCGCGGCTGACGCGACGTTGGTCAGCCGAGCCGATCCCGGCCGGAGGGCGCATCCCAGTCAGCGAGGAACGGCTCGACCTCGATCCGCCACGACCCGTCGTGCAGGAATGACGGCTTAGGCCCGTGGACCAGGCCGCCGAACGCGGAGAAGGCGGTGGTGTCGCGGAAGGCAGGATGCTGGTAGACGTCGCGGGCGTAGGGCCACAGATTCGCAAAGTCGGTCACCCGGCGCTCGCTCACCCCTGCGAGCGGGTTGTAGCCGGTATCGAAGCGGGCGAGGGTCGGCCATAGCCGGACGTCGGCCTCGGTGATCTGGCTTCCGAACAGGAACCTGCTGGCCGCGAGCCGCTCGTCAAGCTCTGTCAGGGTCGCGATCATGCGGTGCCGGAGGGTTTCGTAGTCATCCCGGGAGGTAGCGCCGGCCACGAGGTAAGGGCCATTGTTGACGCGGGCGTAAACCTGCTCGTTCAGGGCGTGGCCTGCGCAAGCAAGGTGAAGCCGTTAACCGGATCCGGACCGCGCCGCTCACGGAATGCCCAGCCGCGCCCATCGCGGGTGTCATCTACGTACGACAGCGACACCACGCATGGCCGTCCCTCCGGTTGTGCTCCCTGCCCAGGGTAACCCGACAGGTCCGAGCTCGACGGTGGCCAGAACGCCACGGTGATCGGTGCCCGGTATGTGAATGGTCCGGGACTCTCGCACGACAAAGTCAGCCCGTGAGGCCAGCACATGGTCGAGGCGCATGATGGGCAGGCCTCGTCGCGTTGATGGCCACGTAAAAGCCGGCCAGCGTCGCCGCTGGGCCGCATCCGCGCAGTCGAGGAAGCCAGCGGCGAGGAGCTGCCGAAAAGGGCGATGGTCCCTGGTGGCGTTGAAGTCGCCGGCCACCAGCTGGGCTCCCCTGGCCTCCGCCAGGGCTGACCGAAGCAGATCGTGCTCGTGCTGCCACCGGCACTCCCGGTGGTGGATGGGAGCCAGCACGTGCACCGCCGTTATCGTTACCGGCTGCCCGGAGACGCTGACAATGCCGCGCGGTGCCGCGGAGATGAGCCCGGGAACGGGCGGCAGGGGCTGTACCGGCGAGCGCGACCAGATCCCCGTTCCGGCGTATCCAGGCCGAGCGTCCACCTCGCTGAACGGCAGCAGGCCACTGATTCCGGCCACGTCCAGCTGCCGAGCCATGCCCGGCGTCAGTTCCTGAGCGGCGAGCACATCGACGACGTACTCGCGCAGGCAGTGCACAACGGCTTCGGCGCTAGCTTTACCGCCCTCAACATTGAGCGTCAGCATCCGCAGGCTAGGTGGCCCGGGTCGGTCACCGCGGCTGCGCCGGAGGAGGGATGTGGCGGCCGCTCCCGACCGCCTCGGCGGAGGCAATTGCCAGATCACCAGAGTCACAGCGGGAACGGCGAGCAGCAATGCAAGCCACCAGGCATACGTCGCGGCGACGGCTACCGCGGCGACCGATGGCAACGTCGCCGCCGGCGCTAGCGCGGCCAGCTTTGGCACCGGGTTCGGCGGCTGGCCGCCCAGTGCCCGGCAGGCCATTGGCGGCAATGCCACGGCACCCAGAACCAGGGCCAGCACCGCGTTCATGATCGTCATCATCTCAGGGCGGGCACCCGGGCCGGCCGTCCCGCCACCGTGCACGGCGTCATGCGCTTCTCTAGGCCGGATCGTCGTTCAGCGCCGAATCGTCGCTCAGCGGCTGCGGCTTCGTTATCCATGCGATGACCTGCGCGTGCTATCTCTGAGGAATGGCCGACAGCGTGTGCCGGAATGGACCCGCCTGCCTATGTAACCGGATTCCGGTGCCGCTGGGAGCCCCCCCGAGCGCGTCGTCATCGTGATGGCGTTGGTGGCTCTGTGCTCTGTGGCCGTCCATATCGGCATCGCCCGTGCGCTCGACGTGCCGCCAGGGCAGACGCCGAACGGTCAGGGCTTTGGCCTGTTTCGTTTACGGCCCCGTCCTTGCGGCCATTGCCGCCGTGGTGCTTCTCGCCGTGGTGAGGGTCGGCCGGGCCTGGGCGGTCTGGCTGCCCGGTGCCCCGCTCGGGCTGGTCTTCCTGGGCCTGACCGCTTACCTCCTCGCCCAGGCGGGCGCCGGTTCCTGGGCGCGCGGAGTCGGTGTTCCCTCGCTCACGCCGTTCGTGATCGGCAACAGTCTGGCCGCCGCGCTTGCCCTTCGGCCTGGCGTCACTGCCGTCCGACCCCCGCTTGCCGCGGTGGCTGCGATTCGGCGTTCCCGCCACCGTGGTCGGCGTGACCCGGTGCTGCCTGGGGGCTGATCTACCTGGCCCTCCCTTTAGCGAGCCTCAGCTCGATCTTGAGTCTGACCTTCTCCCCAGGGACGCGCGCGCGTCCACCAGAGCCGGAGTGCGTAGAACGGCCGTACTGGCCGCCCGAGGATCCATTCCTGCTCGAGGCGCACGTCTTCGGCCGCCTGCTCACGGGCGACGACCCTGTCGAAACCGTCGAAGTCGTCCTCATGCTGAACCTGACACCAGAGGAAGTCACCTGGGGATCAAGCCCGACGGGCACCCTGTGGCTCGCCGACGCGCTACGACTGAGCAAGGGCGGCTTTACCTACTTGGTAGCGGTCCCACCTCGATCCGCCCTGGAATCATCATGTCCGCGAGGCGGTGCGGTTCTGGTCGAACGGCGACGGCCCGGACCAAGCCGCCCTACGCGCCCACGCCGAGCGCCGGCTCCACGACCTGCCGCGGCAGAAGCCGTCCCAGCAGGCTCAGCACAATCGGCTACCTGGGCCTCGTCTGCGCGGCGGGGCTAGGCTGGCGGCGGACTGGATCCACCGGGCTCGATTATTGCCACTGCCGCCGGGTTGGCGTGGCGGGCAACTCAGGCATGCGGGCCGACTGTCACGGTGCCGATGGTCAGCTGCGGGCTGCCTTCGAGGACTACCGCGCACCTCCACACGTGGAAGAAGGACATCAAGAAAGCCGGAACGAGCTGCTGCGCGGCGGCCTGGTGCCGGTCGCGTCCGGCATGGCCAGGCACGCCGGCCAGTCCGCGATCCGGATCAAGAACAGATACGCTGCCTTGCATGCCGCCCGGCTGCAGCCGGGCGAGTCAGTGGAGCTCCCCGACGCGCCGTTCCAGCATCTGTTCATCCCGCGGGGAGCGGTGACGCTTGAGGGTTCCGGTGCCCTGGCCCAGGGGGACGCGGTGCGTTTCACCGCTACCGGCGGCCAGAAAGTCACCGCGTCCGAACCCGCTGAGATTCTGTTGCGGGAAATGCACGCAACCCTCGCCGAGGGCTAGAGCGCGATGCCTCGGTAACTGCGTTGTCGGCCGGCACCGCAGCAAGATCCCGGCGCGGCCGCCGACGACTTTGCTCCTTCAGCCCGCGACGATCTCTGACGCGGCCTAGCTGGCCGCGGTGGCCAGGGACTGGACGAAGTCGGCGATCTGCCGCAGCGTGCGGCACTCTCTGACCTGCCCGCACCAGGGGGCGTACTTGCCGATCACCGAGTCGCCGTCGTTCCAGTACCGGCGCGGCTCCGGGTTCAGCCAGTACACCTGGCCGGCCCAGTCGGCGATCTCGGCGAGCGCGGACTCGGCCGGGTCGCCGTAGTTCGTCCGCGCGTCGCCGACCACCAGGACGACCGAGCGCCTGGACAGCTGGTGCGCACGAGTGGCGGCGAACTCGCGCAGCACCCAGCCGTAGTCCGAGCTGCCGTTCAGCCGGATCGCGCCCCCGGCCGCCTCCCGCGGGTCGATCCGGCGGCCCTCGGCCCGGGCGTCGCGCACCATGGTCGTGATGTCCGCCAGCCCGTCGACGAACGAGAACACGCGCAGTCTGCTGAGCCGGCTGTCCAGGGCGACGAGCAGGTCGAGCGTGAACCGCGAGAAGGCCGCCACCGAGCCTGACATGTCACAGAGCACGACGATCTCGGGCCTCGGGGGCCTGGCGGGCTCGGTGGCCAGCCGGAACGGCACCCCGCCCGTGCCCATGGACCGCTGCAACGTCCGGCGGATGCTGAGCTTGCGCTTCCTGTGCACGGCGAGCTGCGCCAGGACGTGGGTGAGCCGCTGAACCAGCGGCCCGATCGCCTCGGTCATCGCCGTCACCTCGGCGGCGGACGCGGTGACGATGTCGATGTCCTCGGCCAGCCGCACCCACATCGTGGCCCGCACGGCGCGTGCACCGCGGTCGGCGACAAGTGCGCGCCGGACAGCTGCCCGCAGATCGGCGCGGATCGCCTCGATCGCCCGGTCGGCGCGATCGTCCCTCAGTCGGCCGGCCAGCGCGCCGGAGCCGCCGGACCCGCCGCCGCTGCTCCCCCCGCCCCCACCGCCGCCCAGGCCGCTCCCGTCAGCCAGGGCCACAAGGTCCGCGAGGAGCTCGGCGCGGATGCTGTCCAGGCCAGCGGCCGCTTCCGCGTAGATCAAGGCGAAGACGCCGGCAACCGGCCGGCCGGGCTCCAGGCCGCCGAACCTGCGCACGTACTCGTCCGCCAGAAGCCGCCTGACCTGGGCGTCGTCGGAGCCGACCACCGCGCGCAGGGTGTCACGCAGTTCCGCGTCGCTCATCGCGGAGACCAGCTCCGCGCCAACCTGCGCAGTCCCCGCGGTATAAAGGTCGAAGATCAGATCGAAGGCCTCGAGTTCCTCGGCGTTCTTGACCAGAAGGCACTGCAGCGCGCCCCCGACAACCTCCTTGTCCTGCAGCGACATCACTGACAGCGCCCGCGCCGCGTCCAGGTGCTCGCCCACCGAGACGGCGATGCCCACGCTCCGCAGCTCGTCGACGAGGCCGGCCAGCATGCCCTGCACGGTCAGATCCGCAGCTCGGCGACTGCCGTGTCGATGTCGCGCTCGTACTTCAGCAGCACGGACAGGGTCTGCCTGATCAGGTCATCGGTCAGGTCGGTGGCGCCCAGCGTGAGCAGGGTCCGCGCCCAGTCAAGCGACTCGGCGATCGACGGCGGTTTCTTGAGGTCAGCTTTGCGTAGCAGCGCGACCAGTCCGGCGATCTCGCTGGCGAGATGGCCGGCCAGTTCAGGGACGTGCAGTCGGACGATCTCGGCCTCCCGCTGCTGACTCGGGTAGCCCAGGTGCAGGAACAGGCAGCGACGCTTGAGCGCCTCGGACAGGTCCCTGCTGTTGTTCGAGGTGAGGAAGACCTGCGGGATGTGCGTTGCCGTCACGGTGCCGAGCTCGGGGATCGACACCTGGTACTCGGACAGGACCTCAAGCAGCAGCGCCTCGCTCTCGATGTCCAGCCGGTCGACCTCGTCGATCAGCAGCACGACCGGATCGGCGGACCGGATCGCGGCCAGCAGCGGCCGGCTGAGCAGGAACTCCTCACCGAACACGCCCGCCGCATCCAGATTCGTCGTCGACGTGCCCTGGTGCAGCTGGAGCTGGAGCAGCTGCCGGCGGTAGTCCCACTCGTAGATAGCCTTCGACTCGTCGAGGCCCTCGTAGCACTGCAGCCGGATCAGCCGCTTGCCCGCCGCGAGCGCGGCGCTCTTGGCCAGCTGCGTCTTACCGGTTCCGGCGGGCCCCTCGACGAGGACGGGCTTGCGCAGCTCAGTCGCCAGGTGCACAACCGTACCCGTTGTCGCGTCGGCGAGGTACCCGGCCCCGCGCAGGCCAGCCAGGACATGGTCAATCGGGGCGGAAGGCTCGGTCACCGGCTAAGTATTCCAATCCTGGCCAGACGCCGGCCAAGTGGGCGGGTGGGGATCGAGCCCATGACCGGCGGATGATGAGCCCGACTCATTCCCTCGCTGGATCCCCCACCTGCGCTGACGTCGCTGCAGTCGCATCCGCGCTGCCCTGGCTCGCTGTCGCTTGCCGGATCGGCCTGGTCAGCAAGTTGCTCGCGCGCGGCGAGGTGCTCGAGGAGGCGCTCCGGATCGCAGACAACCTCGCATCCGGCTCGCAGCTGGCGATCAGGCTGACCAAGCGTGCGCTCAACAGCTGGCTACCACCACGTTTCGTGCTATTGACGACTAATGGACGC
>Ga0307373_10010220_pt1 | contig 13857 bp, 15 predicted proteins | sample OX2MG_FD_202534 | JGI IMG/M metagenome (GOLD analysis project Ga0307373, IMG submission 202534) | Soil microbial communities from Risofladan, Vaasa, Finland - OX-2 | ecosystem: Environmental > Terrestrial > Soil > Coastal area > Acid sulfate soil | place: Finland: Risofladan, Vaasa | collected... | reverse complement strand
ACCCGGACGGGCGATGCGGAGGGCCGTGCGCGTCGACTGGTCGTGGCCCACGCACTCGAGGACGGAGTGCGCGCCGAACCCGTTGGTGAGCTCGCGCACCTGCTCGACCGCCGCGTCGCCTCGCTCGCTGACGACGTCGGTCGCGCCGAATTCTTTGGCGAGGGCGATCCGGTCGGGATGACGGCCCAGGAGGATGATCTGCTCGGCGCCGAGGCGCCGGGCGGCGATCACGCCGCACAAGCCAACGGCGCCATCTCCGACGACGGCCACCGTCTTCCCCGGGCCAACTTTGGCCGCCAGGGCCGCGTGATGGCCGGTCGCCATCACGTCGGAAAGAGTCAGCAGCGAGGGCAGCCGCGCGTCGTCGACGCCGACCGGCAGGGTGACGAGCGTCCCGTCGGCCTGGGGGACGCGCACCGCGTCGCCCGGTCCGCCGTCGACGCCCGCGGAGCCGTACCAGCCTCCGTGGAGGCAGGAGGAGTGCAGTCCCTCCCGACAGAAGACGCAGGTGCCGTCGGAGTACAGAAACGGCGCGACGACGACGTCGCCGACTTTCACGGCGCGGACGTCGGCGCCGACGGCGTCGACGACGCCGATGAATTCGTGTCCCATGCGGCGGCCGGTCTCGCTGAGTTCCATCGTCTGGTATGGCCAGAGATCGCTGCCGCAGATCGCGGCGCGGGTGACGACGACGAGAGCGTCGGTTGGCTCGATGAGGCGGGCGTCGGGGACGGTCTCGATCCGGACGTCGCCGGCGCCGAACATGACAGTTGCACGCATGGTGGCTTACCTCTGGTGTATCTGTTTACCGAGTTCAAGATAGTGCGGAGAAACGGGCGTGTCAATACCTGAGCGCCGTCTCTTTGTCTTGCTCGACGGGGTGGGAAGCCCCGGTCCGTCCTGCGGTCGTCCGTCCGGTCTTGGCTACGGCCCGCGCGCGACGGCCGGCGGCTGACCGGCCGTCGGACCGGTCAGTCGCAGCGCGACCGGTCTTGGCTGGCGCAGCAACTCCACCGCCGTCGCCACGAAGTCGCGCCCCTGTTGCTGACACGTCCGCAGCACGCTGGTGGGGATCGCGTGCGTGCTCGCCCCCCGGTCGCCCCGATTGCCCGCCGAAATCTTCCGCACCAGCACCGCCGGCCGAATCGCCCGCTCGGCCGCATTATTCGTCGGCGCCAGTCCCTCCACGTACAGGAAGGTCAGCAACTGCCCTCGATGCTTCTTCAGCAGCTTGACGAAGCGCGCGTTGTCCGGATCGCTTTGCTCCTCTGCCACTACCCGGTCCAGAGCGGCCTCCAGCTTCGCGCACGCCCGCCGATAGCGCTCCTCACCCAGCGTGGTCCCTCGCTCCCGCAGGGTCATCGCCCCCCGCAGCAGCCGGGCGACCCGCTGACTCAGCACCACCGCCGCTCCGGTCTTGTCCGCCTGCAACTCGCCGCAGCGGCGCAGCAGGTGCCCAGCACACTTGTGCTGGCGGTAGGGGAGCGCGTCATACGCCAGAAAGCAGTCACAACTCAAAATCCCGGCGAAGTCCGTCCCGAGAATGCGCTCGGCCACCTCGTGCGACCGCCGCCGATCGATCGTGTAGACGGTCAGCCCGGCACTGGTGAAGGCCCAGAGCCAGGCGTGGCGCCCGGCCACTTTCCAGCCGGTCTCGTCCCCATTGACCAGCGGCTCCTGACGCAGCGTCGAGAGCAACATCTGGTAGGTCGGTTCGGCCTTGATGGCCAGTCGCTGCCCCGCCCGCGCCAGCGTGCCCGGCGCGACTCGCAGCCCCAGCGCTTCGGCCAGGACGTGCTCGACCTTGCGGTAGGGCACGCCCAGCCCGTGCTTGAACTCCGCCGCCAGCCCCAACGCCCGGGGACCGATCTGCACCGCCGCCGCTCCCAGCGCATCGGACGTCTGCTCGGGATGCCGCGCCTGAAAGCGCTGCCCACACTTCGCGCACCGGGCCGTCTCGACGTTGAACTGGGTGACGATCGGCTGCACCGGCGGAATCTCGACCTGATACTGGACCTGGACGGTGTAGTCGACCAGATTGCCCCCACACGTGAGGCAGGTCGCGTGCGCGAGCGTGACCTCCACGGTCCGATCGACCCGCGGCGGCTTCCCCCGGTGCGTCGGCGGGTGCCCCGCCTTTTGGCCCGGGCGTTGCGGATTCTCTTTGGGCGGCCCCTTCGAGAACGGCGCGGCTTGCCGTTTCCCGGCCCGACGCGCTGCCTCGAGCTGCCCCAGGGCGGTTTTCAGTGCTGCTTCCAGCTCGCCAAGGCGCGCTTGCAGTTGCGCGTTGCGTTGCTCCAACTCGGCGACACGCTGCCGAAGAGCAGTGTTCTCTGCCGCCAATTCTTCATAGTTAGGCCGCAAAGCATCTGCTGGCATAGTGGCTCTATCTTACACCAAGTATCAAGAGATCCTCGTCCGCTCACTCCTGACGGGAACACGGTAAACAAGTACCTTCTGGTCAATTTCTGTATCCCACATGTTGACAAACGCATTCAGCGGTTCGTCCAGCGCTCCACCTCTTCGGGGTACCTGGCCCCTTGCACCGTGATCTTCGAGGCGGCGCGATCGATCTCACGGAGATCGTCGGTCGTGAGCTCGACGGCGACCGCGCCGATGTTCTCCTCGAGGCGCTCCAGCTTGCGGGTGCCCGGGATCGGAACGATCCACGGCTTCTGGGCAAGAAGCCAGGCAAGCGCGATTTGAGCGGGTGTCGCCTTCTTCCGCTCCGCGACCCCACGAAGCAAATCGACCAACGCCTGATTCGCCTTCCGCGCCTCTGGCGTGAAGCGCGGGATGGCGTTGCGGAAGTCGGAGCGGTCGAACGTCGTGGCTTCGTCGATCTTTCCCGTGAGGAAGCCCTTGCCAAGGGGACTATACGGAACGAACCCGATTCCGAGCTCCGCGAGGGTCGGGATCACCTCCGCGTCCGGGGCTCTCCACCACAGCGAGTATTCGCTCTGGACAGCGGTGACCGGCTGAACGGCGTGGGCGCGACGGATCGTTTGCACCCCGGCTTCCGAGAGACCGAAGTGCTTCACCTTCCCTTCCTGAATCAGAGCCTTCACCGCCCCGGCAACGTCTTCGATCGGCACGTTCGGATCGACCCGGTGCTGATAGAACAGGTCGATAGCGTCGACCCTGAGTCGTTTGAGCGAGCCTTCGGTCACTTGTTGGATGTGTTCTGGTCGGCTGTCCAGCTCACTCCACCGCGATTGGCTGCTGGAAGCAGGTTTGTGCCCGAACTTGGTGGCGATCACCACCTGACTGCGGAAGGGGGCGAGGGCCTCGCCCACGAGCTCCTCGTTCGTGAACGGGCCGTACACTTCGGCGGTATCGAAGAAGGTAACGCCGCGCTCGACGGCGGACCGAATCAGCGCGATCATCTCCTGCTTGTCGGGAAACGGGGCGTAGGAAAAGCTCATCCCCATGCAGCCGAGCCCGATCGCCGAGACCTCCAGGTTGCTGTTCCCAAGCTTGCGTTTTTGCATGGTGTCTCCTTCGTGATGCGAGAGTCGACTCAGCGGTCGATGGGCGGCGCCGCCGCGTACTCCTCGTCGGTGACGTGGGGGCCCCAGGTCGCGGCGTTGCCGTTCTCGGGGACGTCGTGCATCGCCAGGTGGGTCATGAAGCACGTCGGCGCCGCGCCGTGCCAGTGTTCCTCGCCCGGCTCGAAGAACACCCGGTCGCCGGGGTGGATCACCTCGATCGGTCCGCCCCGGCGCTGCACGAGGCCGATGCCCTCGGTGACGTAGATGGTCTGCCCGTTGGGGTGGGTGTGCCAGGCCGTGCGCGCGCCCGGCGTGAAGTGGACGCTGCTCGCGCCCACGCGCGAGCCAGTGGATGGCGTCGCGACCGGGTCGACGTAGACCGTGCCGGTGAACCACTGGCTCGACCTCACCGCGGTCTTCTCGCTGCGATTCCTGGTAATCTGCATGGTTGTTCTCCTGTTGAGCTCATGGTTATTTTCCGCTTTACTGAGCCGAGCGATCAGATTGGTCTGGCGACTGCCCAACCCGTTGTAGGGGCGATTCGTGAATCGCCCAGGGCGGGGACGGGGCGGTTCACGAACCGCCCCTACAGCCGGCTGGGCGGTCGCCGGACCAACGTCGCTGCTCCGCGCTTTAGCTGGTCCGACTTTCCAAGACGCCCTTCACGACCGGCACCGCCGAGAAGGCGTTGGGCCAACCGGCATAGAACGCTAGCTGGGTGAGCGTTTCCGAAGCTTCCGCTTTCGTCAAGCCGTTATCCATCGCCCGGTTGAGATGAAACGGAATCTGCGCGACCTGGCCGGAGGCGATCAAAGCGCTGACCGTCACCAGACTTCGATCCCGAGGCGCCAGGTCCGGGCGGAGCCACAGATCACGGAACAGAAGGTCGCCGGTGTACCGCACGAGCCCTTGAGACACCGGGCCGACGTCCTGCTGAACGCGGGTTGCCCGCCGCTGCTCGGCGGCCTGATCGAGGGGAAGAAGCCGAGGTGAGGCCGTGGGAAGCTGATCCGCTCCGATTCCGCGCTGGGCGAAGATCTCTCGCACGATCGCCACCGCGGCCATGGCATTCGCCCACCCCGAATAGAACGCGAGATGGGTGATGATCTCCGAGATCTCGCTCGGCTTGACACCATTATCGAGCGCCAGGTCGAAATAGTACGGCAGCGCGATCGTCTGATCGCGGGCGATCAAGGCCGCGAGCGTCACGATGCTGCGATCCCGACGCGACAGGTCGGGACGACTCCAGAGATCGCCGAGCAGTGGCCCCTGGGTGTACTTCTCGAGGGCCGGGGAAACCATCCCGACGTCACCGAGGGTCAGCCCGGCGATGAGCCATACCTTCTTCTCGCTCATTCATTTCGCCTCCTTCACTTCGATCCGCTCTCCGCGGTCGGCCGGGAACTCGACCACCACGGGCAGGGAGGTCCGCCCCCATTCGTCGAGGTTGTCTTCGGTCCCTCCATACTTGGCCACCAGCAGCTCGCGGGCAAGCTGATCTTTGGCAGTTCCCGCCTCAAGGACCTGGGCCATGCCGACGTGGGTCTCGTCTCCGAGCTCGACCGTGACCCGTGGGTTTGCCTGGAGGTTGCGCACCCAGTCAGCCCGCTCGCGGCCGCCCGCGAGCAGGTACAGCCGCTCAGCGTGCGCGGCGAACCAGATCTCGATGCGGTGCGGCCGACCAGTGCGACGCCCAACGGTGGTCAGGTACAGAAACGGTTTACTGGCCCACCGGGCCGGCCAGCGCCGCTCACCGGGCATCCCGTCCATCAGCGGCCGAGCCGGATGGCCGAGACTTCGAGCCCGCTCTTTCCCAGGATGCGATTCCGCATTGGGTCTCCCTCCATGTACTCCGCGAAGCGCTTGTCGCGCGTGGCGCCGGCCGGAGCGTCGTGAATCGCGCCTCGCGACTGGCTCCGGCTCGACACCTGCATTATTGAAGGCAACGTCAAGACGTCCGGAGGTCTGGATGGCTCGGTCCGGGGCACCCTTCACGTCCTCGGCCCCCCTCACGTTGGGCCCAGCCACACCCGGCCGGCACGATCAGCACCTGCCCCGGAGGTGGGTTTGCCAGGCCGGTCGGACCGCAGCGCCAGGCTGGCCGCCGCGGTCGCGAGTAGCATCAGCACGGCGATCATCAGGCTGACTTGCAGACCATGCAGGAAGGCCGCCCGCTGGGCGATCAGCGCGCCGAAGACCGCGACGGCCAGCGCGCCGCCGAGCTGGCGCGAGGTGTTGAGCGCGCCGCTCGCCGTCCCGACGAGCGCGGCCGGGACGCCCCCCACCAGCAGCGCGGTCATGGTCGGGATCGTCAGCGCGGCGCCGAGTCCCACCAGCATCGTCAGCGCCGCCAGCAACGCGACGGGCGCCCCGGCCACGGCGACGCCCAGGCCGAGCAGACCAATCGCCATCAGGAGCTGCCCGACGGCCATCGGCACGCGCGGACCGATCCGCTCGGCGATTCGGGGTGCCACCGGGATCATGAAGGTGCCCAGCGCGGTCATCGGCAGGAACGTCAGCCCGGTGACCGCCGACGACAGTCCACGTACCTCCTGGAAGTACAGGCTGAACAGGAACACCAGGCCGTAGTACCCGACCGTGAAGGTGAAGCCAACCGCCACCGAGACGGTCACCGACCGGGAGCGGAACAGCCCCAGCGGCACCATCGGACAGGTCCCGCGCGCCTCGATGATCAGGAACGCGGTCAACGCGGCGACCGCCACGGCCAGCGCGACCATAATCAGCGGTGAGCCGAAGCCCACGGCGCCACCCTCGATCAGCCCGTAGGTCAGCACGCCCATCCCGACGACCGCGGCCACTTGCCCGACCCAGTCGAACGGTACCGCCCGGCCCGGCGAGCGGAGAACCCGGGCGAGCAGAAGGAGCGCCACCATGCCCACCGGCAGATTGATGTAGAAGATCAGCCGCCAGCTCAGCAGCGTCAGGAAGCCGCCCACCACCGGCCCGGCCGCCGAGGCCACGCCAGCGCCGATGGACCACAGCGCGATCGCCCGCCCCCGCTGCACCGGATCCGAGTACGCCTCCCGGATCAGGGCCAGCGTGGCGGGCAGCATCACCGCGGCCCCGGCCCCCTGCAGGGTTACAAGTGAGAGGGCAGGACGGGTTGTCAAGTGATGGGAAGAACGGGTACAATCGTCTATGACAAAGAAAGTACCCGACCGATCGCCCCAGCTCAAGCGCGATCACGCCCGTCCCCGCCAGCAACCCGTGGTCAGCAGCGCGGCCGTCGAGGCTCGGCTGAGCGAGGTGGTGAGTCCGCTCACCTACGCCCTGACCCAGCACGATCACCAGTTGGGCTTGCGCAGCCGCTTGCTCAATCTGCCAATCATGCTCGCCTTGGTCCTGGCCTTGGTCTGGCGCCAGATTCCCTCGGTCAGCGAGTTGTTGCGGGTGCTGACCCGCGAGCCGCGTCTCTGGGCCCCGCCTCCACGAGCGGGCGGCGACGCGCACCCGTCCCCTGCCCCCGGTGCTCACCCGCGCGTTGGACCACTTCGCGCGCATCCGGATCGTCGATGCCACCACCCTGGAGGAACTCTTTGGCAAGGTGGGGCTCTGGCGCGAGGTCGCGGGGGCGCCCTGGGGCGGCAAGCTCATGGGCGTCCTCGATCTGCCCAGCAAGCTCCCGGTGCAGTGGTGGCTGGATCCCGATCCCGCCGCCAACGAGCAGAGTTTCTTCGCTCCGATCAAGGCGATCCTGACCGCCGGCACTCTGGTCCTCTTCGACCGGGGCTTCGATGCCTTCCCGTTCTTCGACTGGCTCACCGACCACCAGGTCAGCTTGGTCAGTCGCGCCCGCACGCTGGGCGCCTCCCAGATCACCGAGTTTTTCACCAACAGCGCCTTTGTTTGACACCTGCCGGTGCGCGTGATAGCGTTTGCTCGCGTGGACACGGGATGCCGGTTCGGCGGCCGTGCTCAACTTCAGCAGGCTGATCAGGTGGTCGAAGAGCGACATTCTCAGACACTCAGGAGGTTCTCACAATGGCATTCAAGGTCGTGACCACGGGATTCTCGGGCCGCCGGGTTGACTCCACCCACGAGGACGAGGGACTCAAGCCGCTCGGCGCCTCGGTCCAGGCGGTCGCCGCCAACACCGAGGACGAGTACATTGCCCAGGTGAAGGACGCCGACGCGGTGCTCGCCGGGCGGTTCGCGCTGAACGCGCGGGTGATCGGTGCGCTCGACCAGTGCAAGGTGATCGCCGCGGGCGGCGTCGGCGTCGATCGGATCGACCTCGACGCGGCGACGGCCAAAGGTATCGTCGTGACGAACGTGCCGGACGTGTTCATCGAGGAAGTTTCCGTTCACGCGTTCATGCTGCTGCTATGCTGCGCCAAGAAGACGGTCCCGCTCGACCGGGCCGTCCGCGAGAGCCGCTGGCGCGACTCGCGCAGCTACATGGCGCCGATGCCGCGGGTGGTGGGTGACACGCTGGGCCTGGTCGCCTTCGGCAACATTCCGCGTCTGGTCGCCAAGAAGGCGAAAGGTTTCGACATGAAGGTCCTGGCCTGGGACCCGTACGTGCCGGCGGAGGTTTTCGCGCAGCACGGCGTCGAGCGGGTGACCGACCTGATCGAGGTCTTTCGGCGCAGCGACTTCATCTCGTCGCACCTGCCGCTCAGCCCGGGCACGCACGGGCTGCTCAACTATGAATACTTCAGCGCGATGAAGCCGAGCGCGTACTTCATCAACACTGGCCGTGGCCCGACGCACAACGAGGCCGACCTGATTCGCGCACTGAACGAGAAGAAGCTGGCCGGGGCCGGACTGGACGTGATGGAGATCGAGCCGACCAAGCCGGACAACCCGCTGCACCAGATGAACAACGTCGTGCTGACGCCACACACCGCCTCGGTCTCCGATTGGTCGGACGTCGAGCGCCGCCGCCGCGTCGGCCAGGAGGTCGCGGCGGTGCTGCAGGGCCGCCTGCCGCGCAACGTGGTCAATAAAGAGGTGCTCCAGAAGATCAAGCTGGCCGAGCCGGTCCGAGCGTAGCTCACCGCATGCCAGGGTGGCGAGTGCAAGGGTAGCGGGGCAAACCCTGCACTTTCCACCCTGGCCTGGCTCCCGATCATCTTGGAGCCACTCGGCGGTCTGTTGCTCATCGTCGGCCTCGCTACCCGCTGGGTGGGGCTCTACATCATCGTCGAGATGGCCATCACCGGGATCCTGGTCAAGGCCGCGCGCGGCCTGTAACCTGCGCGACCATAAATCTGAGACCGACGCCGACGCGGCTCGTGACGAAGAGATCGAACGCGCGTTTCTCGCGGCCTCGTGAGCGGCGATGAGGAATAGTATCTATCGACCAGGCGAGGATACCACCAGATGAATCGGCCCCGATCAGCCAGTGAGCGCTTCGACCGGTCCAGCTCGCTCCGCCAGGGTCTGCTCGTCGAGTTCGCCTCGATTCTCTGGATGATCGTCGAGGCGGCGGTGGCGATTGGCGTCGGGCTGACGACCCGCAGCGGCGCGGCGCTTGCCTTTGGCGTGGACAGCCTGATCGAGCTTGGCTCGGCCGGCACGCTGGTCTGGCGGCTGCGCGCCGAGCACGACCGGCGACCCGCCAGTGAGATCGAGCGCATCGAACGGCAGGCGAGCCGCATCGTCGGCGGCGCCCTGTTCGCGCTGGCGGGCTACGTGGTGATCCAGTCGCTCGCGACGCTCGTGCTGCGGATCGAGCCGGCGCCGAGCCGGCTGGGCATTGCCCTGGCTATCGCGGCGATGATCGCGATGCCCGTCCTCGCACGCTTGAAGACCGACGTCGCCACGGCGATCGGCTCCGCCGCGCTGAAGGGGGACGCCGCGTGCAGCCTCACCTGCGCCTACATGGCCGCCACGTTGCTCGGCGGGCTGGCGCTCAACGCGCTCTTCGGCTGGTGGTGGGCGGACCCCGTCGCCGCGCTCGGCATCGTCTACTTCCTCATCCGCGAGGGAAGGGAGGCGTGGAGCGGCGCCTGCGGCTGCGAGGAGGACTGAGTGACGGGCTTCACCGGGGGATCCCGGAACGGCGTCCGGCATTGACTGGTCGCGCCCAATCTGGCATGCTGTGCTCCGCCGCGACGAGGTGACGACGCTGAACGACGATCTAACCACCCCACGGATCGAGTCTGGGCCGTCGGACCCGTTGCCGTCGCTGCCTGCCGACGCCGATCGGCGTGCCGACGCGCTCGAAGCGCTGCTGGATCTGGCCTACGGCGCGAGCTCGTACCTGCGTCGCCACGCCAAGCCGGGCGTGCGAATCGCGGCGGCCCTGCTGATCGCGGGATCGCTCGCCGCCTGCAGCGGCTCGCCTGGCGGACAGTACAGCTCTGCCGCGGCGACCCAGCCCCTGCAGCAGGAAGTCAGCCGCGGCTTACCCTCCGCCCCGGGCCAGTACCCGATCGTCGATGGCACGCTGGGCCGCGACGCGCAAGGCGTCTATTATTTCGCCTGGCGTCGACCGACCGATCCGACCACGGTCCGCAATCTCGCCAGTGCGAGCCGGGTCCAGTTGGGCCAGGCCAGTACGGACTACCTCAACGTGCCAGTCGCCGGCGACCCGATCCTCTACGTGCGCTCGGATACCGCGATCCCCTTCGTCGCCTCGAACGAGCTGGCGACGCGGGGAGGCTACTACGGCAGCGGCTACTCCTACTGGCGGCCATTCTACGGCGGCGGCTACCGGGGCGTCGGCTACTACGTTCCCGCGACGCGCACGGTCTCGGGCAGCACGGCCGACGGGTCCACCATGTCGTCGTCGGCCCCGTCGTTCTCCGCGCGGACCGTTGGCCTGTCGCGGGCCGTCAGTGGGCGCTCCGGCGGCACCGGCAGCGGGACCGCCGCGACGACGAAGAGCGGCGCGAGTTTCAGTACGTCGAGCTCGCACGGCGGGGCCGCGGCGGCGAAGGCGTCGGCGTTCTCCGCTGGCTCTCACCGCTCCAGTTTTGGGGGCAGCAGTTGACGCGCGGCCGCTCCACCGCTGGCGACGGGACCCGGCAGCTCGCGCGCCTCGTCCGCCAGAGCCGCCTGCTGGACCCCGCGCTCAAGCGCCACTGGCTGAGCGTGCTGCGCTACCTCACACCAGCCGATCGAACGCGCCTGGAGGAGATTCTCCGGCCCGAGGTCGGGGATCAGGCGTCGGGAGTAGGGGAGCGTTTGGACCAGGGAATGCCCGCGCGGAGGTTGTCGTGATTCGCACGGGTATAACGCCGCATCGTGGGGTGCCGGGCGTGACCTCACCCCCTCGCCCCCTCTCCATCGGAGATGGCGAGGGGGAACGGACCGGCGCCTCTCTCCATCTCCGATGGAGAGAGGCGGGGGGTGAGGCACCTCTGCGCGGGCAAGGGCCCACGAATCTGCGTGATCCCCGATGATTGACCCCTGTCAGGCCCCCGCCCGCGCGCTCGTTCGCTGGCAGCACGCCGCCGGCCCTTATTGGCCGTACGTCTGCTCGGCGCCCTTCGTCGGGCCGTGGGGCGCCACGCTGGGGACGAACGCGCGAACGCGCGCGTGCGCTCGGCTCCTCGAAGAAGTCGCGGCGATTCCGCCGGGCGAGCGGGCGGCGGTGTTCGTCGACCTGCCACCGCGGCTGACGTTGCCGGCGACCGCGGCCCTGAACGACCTGGGCTACGTCGTCGTGCCGGTGATTCAGCGCTGGATCGTGGCGCCGGCCACTCTCGACTGCCGGCGTCTCGTCGACGATCTGATTATCCACGGTGCGCGCGTGCGACTGCCTCGGCCAGCGCGAGGCGCCGTCTTCCTCCTCGACGGCGATCGCGCTGGGCCGCTACGTCGGGAGGGAAGGCCAGCGCCGCGCCGCGTCTTCGACAACCGGTACAGCTATCCCGCCTGCCGATTCCCACCGGCCGCGTTTCTCCATCATGAGGGCATCACCTCGGCGTGGTGGATCTCGGGCGCCGGCATCGCCGACGACGCGCGGCAGTATGCAGAGGCAGCGGGGATGGGGGACGATTGGACCACGAAGGGCGCGCGGAACATCGTAACCCCGTCGCCCACCGCGAGGCCCTTGGTCCAAGTCGCCGACGCTGGAGCCGCGGCGTCACACCGTTCCCCTTTTCGCGATCTTTTCGTGGCGTTTCGCGCGCTTCGTGGTCCAGACGTCTCAGGTGTCCCTCCCGGTCCAGCCATCGCGTCCGCCCCTCGTGACCCGATCGTCCCCGACCCTCAACCGCGGCCCGCCGATCCCCACCGTGCGCGCCCTGCTGACTGACCCCTGCCGCGTGCGCGAGTGACTCTACCGGCGGTTCGTCCGTCGCGCGCAGGTCGACGGCCTGCTGGCCGATCATCTCTACGCGGGCGAGCCGTATCTCGCCTTGAACGCGGTCGTGCTCGAGCGCTCCGAGGCCGATCTGCTGGCGCGGCTGACCGAGGTCTTCTCGACGGCTTTCGACCGGGCCGGCCGGCAGCTCGCCCACGACGTCGCGGCGGTGCAAGAGCTGGGGTTTCCGTGGGCCGCGGCGGAGCTACTTGGCGCCGAGCTGCCGCGCGTCCCGGTCGTGGGTCGCTTCGACTTCGTTCGCGACCAGGACGGGCATTGGTGGCTCCTGGAGTTCAATGCCGATACGCCGTCAGGAATCCGCGAGGCCATCGTCGCCGACCGGGTCGCGTACGAGCTCCTGCCCGAGGCCCGAGGCCTCGGGCGACCGAACCAGGAACTAGCCGCGGCCGTGGTGGCGTGCTTCGTCGCCGCCACCCGCGAACTGCCGCCGGGAGGAACCCTTGGAATCGTCACGGATGCCGGCGAGCTGGAGGACCTCTCCCAAATGGTCTACACCCGGGCACTCTTGCACCAGCCGCTCGCGGCGCGCGGCATCGCGAGCGTTCTGGGCGACGTCGACAACCTCCGCGCGTCCCGCCAGGGGCTCACGCTGGCGGGCCAGCCGGTTGCGGCGCTCTACCGCTACGTCCCGTTCGAGTCGATATTTGGGACTCCGGCCTTCGCCGCGATCTTCGACGCGGTGGCTGGCGGCAAGCTCCGGCTGCTCAATGGCCTCTACGGCCTGCTCCTCCAACACAAAGGTCTCGTCGCCTGGCTCTGGGAGCACCGCGCCGATCCCCTGTTCACTGCGGAGGAGCGCGCGGCGATCGCCGATCACCTCCCGCCGACCTGGCCGATCGCCGGCGACGGCGAGCTTGCCGCGGGCGGTGCGGTCGTGGTGAAGCAGGTCTTCGGGCGTGAAGGCGAAGAGGTCTTCTTCGCCGAGGACCTGTCGACCGAAGCCTGGCAGCAGCTCCGCCAGCGCCGCACCTACGTCGTCCAGCGGCGGGTCTCGGTGGGCGAGATCGACGTCGCGGTCCAGACCTCGCTCGGCAACCGGCTGCAACGCGGCCACCCGACGGTCGGCAGCTTCGCGGCTGGCGGACGATGGGCTGGCTATTACACGCGTTTCGGTGCGAAGATTATCACGGCGCGAGCCAAGTGGCTGGCGACGTTCGTGGAGAAAGGGTGAACGATGGCGAATCAGAACGAAGTCCCCGACCCGACCAGCAATCTCGAGCAACTGGCCACGCTCCTCCCCGGCGACTCCCTCGACATCTGGGGATGCGGCACGTTCGTGGTCAAGACGGCGCTGGTCTGCAGCGAAGCGGTCGACGACGAGACGAGCAACTGGCACTGGCTGTTCCTGGACGACGGCAGCCTCCTCGAAGCCTCGCCGGATGGCTACTTCCGGTACAAACAGCATCAGATCGTCAAACAGGGCACCAGCCTCTACGAGGAGCTCGTCGCCCAGGATGGCGCGCTCGTCCGCTTCGAAGAGCACGTTCGCGCGGGAGAATCTGGCCGTCGACCGGTCCTGGTGACCGTCGACGGCAAGGAGTATCGCATCAGCAGCACCGGCACCGTGCGCGTCCAGCGCCTGGGCGAGGCGTGCCAGCTATCCCCCTGGCAGGCGCTCGGCAACAAACCCGACGACAACGTCTACTTCGGACTGGTCGAGACCGCGGACGAATCGAACGTCGGCGTCGGCCTCTGGACGCAGCACGTCTGCCTCTCGTTCGGCAAAGAGCTAAGCGACACCGACGTGACAGCCGTCTACCGGCAAGCGAGTTGACGAGTCAGGAGATCGCGTGGCTGATCACGATCGCCAGGCCGATGATGAAGGCGCCGGCGAGGATTGCCGTGGCCATGTTCCCTTTGCGGAAGATGTCGTCGCTCAGGTCCGTCGGCGTCAGCCAGTCGAAGATCTTGTACCCGACGAAGAGCAGCACAAACCCGATGATCGCGAAGAGAATCGAGAGCAGAGCGTCGTTGAGCGTCGTGGCCACGTCCATTACCCTTCCTATCTGCGATGTGCTCGGGGTTGGTGGGTAAGGATGAAGCGATCATCGCCAGCGTGGTGATTGG
>Ga0307373_10010219_pt1 | contig 13858 bp, 13 predicted proteins | sample OX2MG_FD_202534 | JGI IMG/M metagenome (GOLD analysis project Ga0307373, IMG submission 202534) | Soil microbial communities from Risofladan, Vaasa, Finland - OX-2 | ecosystem: Environmental > Terrestrial > Soil > Coastal area > Acid sulfate soil | place: Finland: Risofladan, Vaasa | collected... | reverse complement strand
GAGATCTCCTCCACGCCGGCGTCGGGCCATTCGACGAACGTGATCGTGTCGGCGCCTATGTAGTCAGCCAGCAGGTCCGGGTCCTCGTCGCGTAGCGAGCCGAGCCGGTACAGGTCGACGTGCGATACGAAGGTGAGTGGAGCCGCTGCCGACTGGTCGGCGGACCGCGAGGCGGTGACCGGGTAGCGCTGCCCGATCGTGAACGTCGGGCTCGTCACGGGCGTGGTGACGCCGAGCGCCCGCGCGGCGCCGCGCACGAACGTGGTCTTGCCCGTGCCAAGCTCGCCGTCGATCAGAACCACGTCTCCGGGCACGAGCGTGTGCGCCAGCTCCGCGCCGAGCGCCTCGGTCTGGGTGGCCGAGCTCGTTTCGTGCTTTGCCGGCTCGCTCAGCTTCACGGGCCCGAAAATCTAGTTGCTTTGTCCGCTGGCGGAAGGCTCCGCTACCGTCCAAACGCGAATGCGACGCCGAATATCGCCGCTTTTGGATCGTCTCCGCGGCTCCGACACGGGCAAAGCAGCAGGGCTCGCAGGGGCGATGATCGCCAACAACGTGCTCGCGCTGATCTCCTCGGTCGTGTTCGCGCGCCTGCTGAACCACGGTTACGGCGCGCTGGCCGCGCTCATCAGCTACCTGGTGATCCTCACCGTGGCGGGCCAGGCAGTGCAGGTTGCAACCGCGCGCGAGGGTGTGCTCGGTAACCTCGGCACCGGCGAAGAGCTACTCGCGACGCTCGAGCGCTGGGCCCGGGCCCTGGTGGCCTTCACCGTGCTGGCGACGATCGTCTCGATCCTGGCGCGGCAGCCGATCGCCGACGCCGTCGGCGTCCCGCGCCAGGGATGGGCGGCGGCGGCCGGCATCCCGTCGGGCTGCCTCTACCTCGGTCTCTGCACCCTGCGCGGCGCACTACAGGGAATCGGCGACTACCGCTCTGTTGGCCTGAGCCTGATCGGCGAGCAGGCCGCGCGGCTCGTATCGGGCGCGATCCTCGCCTCGGTCGGGCTCGGCATCGGCGGGGCTTACGTCGGTTCGCTGATCTCCTACATCGCCATGTCCGCCTACTGCGTGTACGTGATCTACGCGAAGCTGGCCGGACCCACCTACCAGCGTTGGCGCCTGCGGAGCACGGCCGCAGCAGCGCTCAGCCTCGGCCGACACGTCTGGATGGCCGCGGTGCCGATCACGGCGCTGGCGATCATCCAGCTGCTGCAGAACGTCGACCTGATCACCGCCAAGCACCAGTTCAGCAACAAGGTCGCGAGCTCTTACGCGGTTGCCGCGGTCGCCGGCAAGGTGCTGATCTGGGTGGCGATGGGTGCGAGCTTCTACCTCGTGCCCGAGACCTCCCGGCTGCGGGCGCAGGGGGCGGACACCCGGCCCGTGCTGATCAAATCGATCGGCATCGTGGCCGTGTGCGCGGTGCCATGCATGCTGATCTTCGCCTTCGGCGCGCACCCGCTGCTGGCGGCGGTGTTCGGCAAGGACCAGGCGATCGCCTCAAGCTCCCTGCTTCCGCTCGGGGCCGCCTTCACGGTGCTGGCCGCCACCTACCTGGCGGTCCAGTACATGCTCGCGCTCAAACGGGTCTGGTTCCTGCCGGCGATCGGCCTGATCGCGGCGATCGAGCCGGTGCTGCTGTTGCAGGCGCCCAAGCACCCAGCGTCGTTCGCGACCGTGGTGCTGTTCGTGCAGCTACTCGGCGCCGTGGTCGTATACGCGATCGCGCTGTCGCGCCGGCCCGTGCTGACGCAGGTCGCTTAAAAGAGCCCGAGCTGTTCACTGTCGGCCGGCGGCGGGTCCGGCTGTGCGGCGGGCGGCGTTTCGGGCGCGTGGGCCAGCGGGTCCTCCAGCGCCTCCCCCGCCTGGCCCGGCGGCTCCTCCAGGCCCTCAGGCGACGCACCCTGTGACTCCGGCTGATCCGGCGGCCCCATCCCCAGGATCTCCGGGATCCGCAGGAAATCCGCGCGCAGCATCTCCAGCGTCGAGGGCGTGTACAGCGCCGCCGCCGGGTGATAGAGCGGATACAGCCGAACCGCACGCGGCCCCACCGTTCGCACCTCCACCTGCCCGTGGATCTTGGAGATGCCTGTGGGCTCACCGCGCAGCAGCTTGGTCGCGAAGTTCCCCAGCGTGCAGATCATTGTAGGCTGGATCAGCTCGAGCTTGGTGAACAGGTAGTGCTGGCAGGCCTCGAGCTCGTGCGGGTAGGGGTCGCGATTGCCAGGTGGCCGGCACATCAGTGTGTTCGCAATGAACACATCGCCGCGCTCCAGCCCGATCTCGCCGAGCAGCTTCTCCAGCAGCTTTCCCGCCTGCCCGACGAATGGCAGGCCCTGTAAGTCCTCGTTGGCACCAGGCGCTTCGCCGATGAACATCAGCTCGGCGTCGGCGTTGCCCGAGCCGAATACCACGTTCGTGCGCGTCTCATGCAGCGGACATTCGACGCAAACACGTGCCTGCTGGTACACGCTCTTCAGCAGCTCGCGGCGCTCGCTCGCGGTCTTCATTGAGCCGATGCTAACCAGCCGCCATGAGCGGGGTACCATTTGGAGAGGCCGTCACCTTCCGCACAAGGGATGGACCCGGAGAGATGCCAGCAACTGTTCTGAACCGCGCTCAGACGCGGCTTGCGATCGTCGGCGCGGGCCGACTCGGCAACGCGTTCGCGCGTGCTCTGGAAGTGACGGGCTCGATCGAGCCCGACGCGACCAACTCGATTCAGCTCATTGGACCGCTCGAGCGCGGCGCTGATGGCGTCGGCTGCGACGCCGTGCTGCTCTGCGTTCCGGATGCGGAGATAGCGCTCGCCGCCGCCGCGATCGCACCCGGGCCATTGGTCGGACACTGCTCCGGCGCGACCGGGCTCGAGCCGCTGGCCCCACATGAGGCGTTCTCCCTGCACCCGTTGATGACCGTGACTGCCGATGGTGCGAACTTCGCCGGCGCGACCGCCGCAGTCGATGGGGCGACGGACGCGGCGCTCGCGTTCGCGGCGCGCCTGGCGGGAGCGCTGCGAATGGAGGCCGTGCGGATCCGCGCCGAGGACCGCCCGGCCTATCACGCGGCCGCGTCGATCGCCTCGAACTTCCTGATCACGCTGGAGGCGGCAGCGGAGAAGCTCGCGGCGACCGCAGGGATCCGGCGACAGATGCTCGTGCCGCTCGTCCGCGCGACCGTGGACAACTGGGCCTCGTTGGGCGGTGAGCTCGCGCTCACCGGTCCGGTCGTTCGCGGTGACGGGGCTACGGTCGCGCGGCAGCGCGAGGCCGTTGCCGAGCGCACGCCGGATCTGATCCCGCTGTTCGATGCGCTGACCGAGGCGACACGGGCGCTCGCGTCGGCATCGAGCCTGGAGCCCGTACCGAGCCTGGAGCCCGTACCGAGCCTGGAGCCCGTACCGAGCCTGGAGCCCGTACCGAGCCTGGAGCACCTATGAGAACGCTCCGCACCATTTCCGAGATGCACGCCGCGCTGGCACGACCGCGCCGGGAAGGCCGGCGGATCGGGCTCGTCCCGACGATGGGCGCCTTTCACGAGGGCCATCTCTCGCTGATCCGGCGGGCTCGACTCGAGTGCGACGACGTGGTGGTCTCGCTCTTCGTGAACCCCGCCCAGTTCAACGAAGCCGCCGACCTCTCGGCCTACCCGCGCGACGGTGAACGCGATGCCCTGCTCGCTGCCGAGGAGCGCGTCGACTTCCTGTTCGCGCCGCCCGTCGAGGAGATTTACCCGCCGGGGTTCGCGACGACCGTCAGCGTCGGGCGCATCACGGACGTATTGGAGGGCGCGAGTCGCGGTCGCAGCCACTTCGAAGGCGTCGCCACCGTGGTCACCAAGCTCTTGAACATCGTCAACCCGGATGTGGCCTACTTCGGCCAGAAGGACGCTCAGCAGGCACTGGTGATCAGGCGCCTGGTGCGCGACCTCAACCTGCAGGTTCAGATCGAGACGTGCCCGACCGTGCGTGAACCGGACGGCCTCGCGCTGTCGAGCCGCAACGGGCGACGGCACTGAGCCGATCCCTCCGGGTGGCGGCGGCACTGGTTGCCGCCGGGGAGACGAACGTCGGCACGATCGTCGAGGCCGCACGGGCTGAGCTCGACGACGCCCACGTGCTGACCGAGTACCTCCAGATCGTAAATCCCGACACGCTCCTGCCGATGACCACCATCAACGGACCTGCCCTGGCACTGGTCGCCGCACGCGTCGGCAGCACACGCTTGATCGACAACCAACCGCTCTCGACCGCGACCGGCGCCCCCGCACACGGCAGCGCCCAAGCGGCGGGAAGCATCTAAGGAGAGATCCATGTCGTCGCACCCCTCGCAGATCGCCATGATGGAGGACGCGTCCCGTTTGCCGGCGACGCTGTCGATCCTGAACGAGCGCCACCGTCGCGGCGAGGCGCTCGTGATGGTCACCGCCTATGACTTCCCCAGCGCTCGCGCGGCGGAAGCGGCCGGCGTCGACATCGTGCTCGTCGGCGACTCAGGCGCGATGACGGTGCTCGGCTACCCGTCGACGATCGAGGTCAGCACGGAGGAGATGCTGATGCTCACGCGCGCCGTGCGGCGCGGCCTACGCACCCCGTTCCTGGTCGCCGATCTGCCGTTCGGGTCCTACGAGGAGTCAGATGAGCAGGCGGTGCGCACCGCGATGCGCTTCGTCAAAGAGGGCGGCGCCGACGCGGTTAAGCTGGAGCGGGGTAACGCGACCTCGGTCGCGCGGGCGCGAGCGATCGTGCAGGCCGGAATCCCAGTCATGGGCCACGTTGGGCTGACGCCGCAGACCTCGACCGCGCTCGGTGGCTACCGCGCCCAGGGCCGCAGTGCCGGCAGCGCCGCGCGGATCGCCGCCGAGATGCTGGCGCTGCAGGAGGCTGGATGCTTCACGATCGTGCTCGAGGCAGTTCCGGCTGCTGTCACCGAGGAGCTGATGCGGTTGATCGACGTGCCGGTGATCGGTATCGGCGCCGGGCCTGCGACCGACGGCCAGGTGCTGGTATTCCATGACCTGCTCGGGATCCGCGAGGGCCATGGCGCACGCTTCGTCCAGCGCTACGCCGACCTGCAGGACGAGATGAACGCGGGCGTCGCGGCATTCGCAGCCGACGTGCGCGAACGCCGCTATCCCGGGCCCGAGCACAGCTACACGATCGACGCAGCCGAGCTTGCCGAGCTTCGCACGGAACTTTCCGCTCTGAGCGAACATCAGTCACGCCGCTGACACAGGCGTTCGCGGCCCTCGTCCGCAACCCAATAGGATGCGGATGTGCCCCGGATCACACAGGTTTTTGCGCCCCGGGATCGCGCCTACTTCGAGCTGTTCGAGGAGGCCGGCCACAACGTCCTGCGTTCGGCGGACCTACTCGAGCAGCTGTTGTCCGACTATCCGGACAACCGCCACCTCGCGGAGGACATCCGCGACTGCGAGCATGACGGCGATCGCATCACCCACGAGATCCTCGACCGCCTCAACCACACGTTCGTCACCCCGATCGACCGCGAGGACATCCTCGCGCTGACCTCGGCGCTCGATGACATCGTCGATTACATCGAGGAGGTCGCCGACTACCTCGGCCTCTACAAGATCGAGGCGCCGATGGACCAGGCGATCAAGCTCACTGAGGTGCTCAACCAGGCTGCGCACCAGATCGACGAGGCGATCCCTCGCCTGCGTGGCTTCAACGAGCTCTCCACCTACACCGTCGAGATCAACCGCCTCGAGAACGAGGGCGACCGCATCACCCGCGAGGCGATCGCCTCACTGTTCGATGGCGGCATCGACCCGATGGTCGTGATCCGCTGGAAGGACCTCTTCGAACGCCTCGAGGACGCGATCGACGCGACCGAGCACGTGGCTCACATCCTCGAGGGAATCGTCATCAAGAACTCCTGACAGCTCCTACGCGTAGGTGATCGTGCGGATCACCTTGGCAGGAGCGCCCGCCGCGATCGAGAACGGCGGGATGTCGGCGGTAACCACTGAGTTGGCGCCGATCACGCAGCGCTCGCCGATAGTCACACCGCTGGTGACGACGACGTTGGCACCGCACCAGACGTTGTCACCGATGCGGGTCGGCCCCTTGCTGGTGAAGCCCTGCCACGGCACCGGCCGCTCGGGGTCGTCGTAGCGGTGGTTGGCGTCTGTGATCACGCAGCCGTTGGCGAACATGCAGTGCTCACCGATCTCGACCAGATCGAGCGCAGCGACCATCACGCCGATGTTGAGGAACGTGCCGCCGCCGATGCGGACCCGAGCGGGTGCCGGCATCGTTATCCAGACCCCTGACTCGAACAGGACCTGCGGACCGATCTCGAGCCGTCCGTCACGCAAACCCTCGAGCACCTCACCGTGCATCGGCCAGCGCGCGAACGCCTGCCGTCGCGCGAGCTCGTAGTGGATGCACGCCCGATTCCAGGGCAGCGAATTGCGCTGGTACCAGCGCCACTTCTGCAGCCACAGCCGTGCTGCGGCGATCTGCTCGGTGGGGCTCACGCCGTCAGCCTCGATCGGGTCACCGCGTGAGTATCAAGCCTGGACGGCGGTCCTGCGTCTGCGCCTGCTCGGCGCTGCCGCACCAGACCCGAGCAGCGGCTTGAGGAACTGGCCCGTATAGGACTCGGGCGCCGCCGCGATCTGCTCAGGGTTCCCGGCCGCGATCAGGTAGCCCCCCTCATCCCCGCCTTCTGGACCGAGGTCGATCACGTGGTCGGAGACCTTGATTACGTCGAGGTTGTGCTCGATCACGACCACCGAATTCCCGGCTTCAACGAGCCTGTTGAGCACCTCGAGCAGCCGCTGGATGTCTGCGAAATGCAGACCCGTGGTCGGCTCGTCGAGGATGTAGAGTGTCCGGCCGGTCGCCACCTTGGAGAGTTCGGCCGCGAGCTTGACACGCTGAGCCTCGCCACCGGACAGTGTCGTCGCAGGCTGGCCGAGACGCATGTAGTCGAGGCCGACGTCGTGCAGCGTCTGCACTCGGCGGTTGATCTTCGGAATGTGAGCGAAGAACTCGAGCGCCTCGCCGATCGACATCTCCAGCACGTCGGCGATGTTCTTGCCCTTGAAACGAACCTCGAGCGTCTCACGGTTGTAACGCTTGCCGTGGCACTGCTCGCACGGCACATAGACGTCGGGCAGGAAGTGCATCTCGATCTTGATCTGGCCGTCGCCCTTGCAGACCTCGCAGCGCCCGCCCTTGACATTGAACGAGAAGCGCCCCGCCTTGTAACCGCGGGCGCGCGCCTCAGGTGTCCTCGCGAACAGGTCGCGGATCTGGTCGAACAGGCCGATATAGGTCGCCGGGTTCGACCGCGGCGTGCGCCCGATCGGCGACTGGTCCACCGAAATGATCTTGTCGAGCTGCTCGAGGCCGGCGATCGAGCGATGCCTCCCTGCCCGCACGCGCGTGCTGCCCAGACGGTTCGCGACGGCCTTGAACAGGACCTCATTGATGAGCGTCGACTTGCCCGAGCCGGAGACGCCGGTGACGCTGCAGAGCACACCGAGCGGCACCCTGACGTCGATCTCCTTGAGGTTGTGCTCCGCCGCACCTTCGATCTCGATGGACCCAGCCGACTTCCGACGCTTCTTCGGCACCTGGATCCGCCTTGTGCCCGCCAGGAACTGTCCGGTTAGCGATTCGGGAACGCGGGCGACCTCCTCGGCTGTCCCCTGCGCGACCACCTGGCCACCGTACTCACCGGCGAGGGGCCCGATGTCCAAGACGTGATCGGCGGCGCGCATCGTGTCCTCGTCGTGCTCGACGACCAGCACGGTGTTGCCGAGGTCGCGCAGACGCTCGAGCGTCACGATCAGCTTGTGATTGTCCTTCTGGTGCAGGCCGATCGAGGGTTCGTCCAGGATGTAGAGGACCCCCACCAGCGATGACCCGATCTGAGTCGCCAGACGGATGCGCTGCGCCTCGCCGCCCGACAGTGTCGCCGCCGCGCGCTCCATGCTGAGGTAGCCGACGCCGACGTTCTCCAAGAAGCTGAGCCGCTCCTCGATCTCACGCAGGATCAGGTGGGCTATGCGCCGATCGTGCTCGGACAGCTCGAGGGCACGGACCCACGCGAGCGCGCTGCGCGCCGAGAGCGCTGTGAACTTGTGAATCGGCAGATCGGAGACCAGCACCGAACGCGACTCCGGTCGCAATCGCGCACCGTTGCACTCCGGGCACGGGCGCAGCGTCATGTACTGCGAGATCTTGTCCTTGACTAGTTCCGAGTCGGTTTCGCGGTAGCGGCGCTCGAGCCCCTTGACGATTCCCTCGAACGACGTCGTGTAGTTGCGGCGGCGGCCGAAGCGATTTCGGTACGCCACCTGGAAACGGTCACCGTTGGTGCCGTACAGGAAGAAGTCGCGCTGCTCCTGGGGCAGATCGGCCCACGGGACGTCGTTATCGACGCCGTAGCGCTCGGAGATCGCCTCCGTGAGCTGCCGGTAATAGTCCGAAGCACTGGCGGCCCACGGAGCGATCGCCCCATCCCCGATCGACTGCGCCGGGTCCGGCACCACCAGTTCCGGGTCGATCTCCATCTGCGATCCGAGGCCGGTGCAGCGAGGGCAGGCGCCGTGCGGCGAGTTGAAGCTGAAGATCCGCGGCTCGAGCTCGACAAGGCTCGGTCCGTGCACCGGGCAGGCGAACTTCTCGCTGTACAGCCGGACTTCGCCGCTGTCGACCAGCTCGACCTCAACCAGACCGCCGGCGAGTGACACCGCCGTCTCGATCGAGTCGGCGAGCCGCTTGCGCAGATCGTCCTTCATCACCAGCCGGTCGACGACGATCGAGATGTCGTGCTTGAACTTCTTGTCGAGCACGATTTCCTCATCGAGCCGGCGCAGTTCGCCGTCGATCTTGGCGCGGGTGAAGCCCTCGCCGCGAAGCTCGTCGAGCTGCTTGCCGTACTCGCCCTTGCGACCGCGGACGATCGGCGCCATCACCATGAAGCGCTCTGCGTCGGGGAGCTCCATCACCTGATCGATGATCTGCTCGGCCGACTGGCCGGTGATCGGCCTTCCGCAGATGTGGCAGTAGGGCTTGCCGATCCGCGCCCAAAGCAGGCGCAGGTAGTCATAGATCTCGGTGACCGTCCCGACCGTCGAGCGCGGGTTGCGCGAGGTCGTCTTCTGGTCGATGGAGATTGCCGGCGACAGCCCCTCGATCGAATCGACGTCGGGCTTGTCCATCTGGCCCAGGAATTGGCGCGCGTACGCAGACAGCGATTCCACGTATCGGCGCCGGCCCTCGGCGTAGATCGTGTCGAACGCAAGCGACGATTTGCCCGACCCGGAAAGGCCGGTGATGACCGTCAGCGAATCCCGCGGGATGGAGACGGTGATGTCCTTGAGGTTGTGCTCACGCGCGCCCGTGACGATCAGCTGATCCACTCTCTGGAGTCTAGAGAACCGAACAGACGTTCCCATCGCTGGGCGGCGCCGTGGCTATCCCACTGAGCGGCGCTCGAGCCGTTAGCCCTGGACGGACGAGTAGACCTCGTCCAGCAGAGTCATGGGGTCGTCGAGCTGGAAGTTCTCAGACAGGTAGCGGTCGGCCTCGTCGCGGGGCGTGCCGTTCAGCGCCATGTTGAGCGCGACCAGGCGAGCGCCCTCAATGTCCGCGGCGGCGTCGGGCTCCAGATCGGCGTCGGCCTCCGCCTCGGTCGTGGACGCTCCTGCGCCGTCGCTGAATTGGCTCCTGCCGCCCACCCCCGCCACTCCAGCGGCGGAGGGCGAAGACTCGTTCGCGAACTGGGCGCGCAGGCCGTCGATCAGTGATGAGAGCTCGGACTCCATCGCACTGAGGCGCTCGAGCACGACGGCAGCTTCCGCGCGGATCTCCTGGGCGTCATTCTCGGACTGGCGCAGGATCTCGGCGGCGCTGGCCTCTGCCGCGTCGATGATCGCGCGCACCTGTTCGCTGGCCGACGAAGCCAGCGATTCCGTGTCTCGCCTCTCGATGCTCTGCCTATCCAGCGTCAAGGCTACGGAGCCTAGCGAACGGGCTTTCTACCCAACCCGTCCCTCGGCGAGCGCGACATCGAGCTCTCGCTTGAGGTCGCGGATCTCGTCGCGCAGCCGCGCGGCGTACTCGAAGCGGAGGTCCTCGGCGGCGGCCAGCATCTCCTCCTCGAGTTCGATGATCTTGCGCTCGAGCTCGGCCGGCGGGATCGTGCCGGCGGGATCCCGCTGGCGCCGGCGGCGGGACTTCGGGACCTTCGACTCGGACTGCAGGAACTCGGCGATGTCGGAGATGCCCTTCGTGATCGTTTCGGGGGTGATCCCGTGGTCCTGGTTGTAGGCGCGCTGGATCTCGCGACGCCGGTCGGTCTCCCCGATCGCTGTCCGCATCGCGGCGCTCTCCTTGTCGGCGTACATCAGCACCTTGCCCTCGACGTTGCGGGCCGCGCGGCCGATCGTCTGGATCAGCGAGGTGGCGCCGCGCAGAAAGCCCTCCTTGTCAGCGTCGAGGATCGCAATCAGCGAGACCTCGGGCAGGTCGAGGCCCTCGCGGAGCAGGTTTACGCCGACCAGCACGTCGAACTCACCGAGCCGCAGGCCGCGGATGATCTGGATGCGCTCGAGCGTGTCGATCTCGGAGTGCAGGTAGCGGACCTTGAACCCCATCTCCAGCAGGTAGTCCGTCAGGTCCTCGGACATCTTCTTGGTCAGAGTTGTGACCAGCGTGCGCTCGTTGCGCTCGACCCGCCCCCTGATCTCGTTCATCAGGTCATCGATCTGGTTCCTGGTCTCACGGACCTCGATCTCGGGGTCGATGATTCCCGTCGGACGCACGATCTGTTCGACGATCCGTGGCGAGTGTGTTCGCTCGTATTCACCGGGGGTGGCTGACACGAACACCATCTGCGGCGTGATCGAGAGGAACTCCTGGAACGTCTGCGGACGGTTATCGAGCGCGCTTGGCAAGCGGAATCCGTAATCGACGAGTGTCTGCTTGCGGCTGCGATCCCCCTCGGCCATTCCGCCGATCTGGGGCACCGTCTGGTGCGACTCGTCGATGAAGCAGACGAAGTCATCAGGGAAGTAGTCGAGCAGGCAGTAGGGGCGCTCACCCGGCTTGCGGCCGTCGAGGATCCGGCTGTAGTTCTCGATGCCGCTGCAGAAGCCCATCTCGCGCAGCATCTCCATGTCGTACTGCGTGCGCTGGCGCAGGCGGTGGGACTCGAGCAGCTTGCCCTCTGCCTCGAGCTCGGTGCAGCGCTCCTCCAGCTCCTTGCCGATCTGGGTGACCGCGTCCTCGATCTGACCCTCACGCACGTTGTAGTGCGAGGCCGGCCAGATCGCGACGTGCTCGAGGTCGTCCTCGATCAGCTCACCGGTCACCGGGTCGAAGTGCTGCAGGTGCTCAACCTCGTCGCCGAACATGCTGATCCGGTAGGCGGTCTCCGCGTATGCGGGCCAGATCTCGAGCGTCTCGCCGCGTACACGGAAGGTGCCGCGAGCGAGGGCGGTGTCGTTGCGGCTGTATTGGATGCTCACGAGCTTGCGGAGCAGTCGGTCGCGGTCGATCATCGCGCCCCTGGTCAGGGTCTGCAGGTTCTCGTCGTAGACCTCCGGCGAGCCGAGTCCGTAGATGCTGGAGACCGAGGCGACGATCAGCACGTCCCGGCGCGCGAACAGCGCCGCCGTGGCCGCGTGCCGGAGACGGTCGATCTCCTGGTTAATCGCCGAGTCCTTCTCGATGTAGAGGTCCTTGCTGGGAACGTAGGCCTCGGGCTGGTAGTAGTCGTAGTAGCTGACGAAGTACTCGACCGCATTGCGGGGGAAGAAGGTGCGGAACTCGTTGCAGAGCTGCGCCGCGAGCGTCTTGTTGTGGGCGATTACGAGGGCCGGCTTGTTGACCTCGGCGATCGTCGCCGCCATCGTCATCGTCTTGCCGGTGCCGGTCGCGCCGAGCAGCGTCATCGCCCGCTCGCCATTGCGGATGCCCTCGGCCAGGCTCGTAATCGCGGCCGGCTGATCCGCCGTGGGACTGAAGGTGGCATCTAGCTCGAATCCGGGCACTTGCATCGGATCGTAGCGACGGTGCGAGTCGGCCCTCGACGGCGGTCTTGGCTGCGGGGGCTCCGGGTGTGGCCTTCGAAAAGGCGATTTTGAGTTATGCCTTCGACGTTATAACTCAATTCGCTTTTGAAAGGTCGGGCGCAGCGCCGCTCACGACTGCCTCTAGCTCCCAATGGTCCAAGCGCCCCGCCAGTGCGGGGATTTAGCGTGGTGGAGAGGGGGTGTTTTCCCCAGCGCTCCCAATCGCGCGGAGCATCGGGGGTCGGGGCGGCGTGGGGGTCGGGGCGGTTTGTGCGTGGGGCTCGCGGCGGTTGTGCGCTCAGCTTGGGGACTCGCGGCTGCCGGCGCGACCTGAGCTCGCCGCGGCTGGCTCAGGTGTATCCGAGCTGGCGCGCGTACTTCGTACGGTAGGCGTGCTGCTTGCTCAGCACCTCGGCCACATACCCCCGCGTCTGGGCAATCGGGATGTCCGCAATCGTGAAGCGCTGGTGGCGGGCCTGGGCCCTCCCCAGCCAGATGTTGACGTTGGTGTCGCCGCCGTTATAGGCGGCGAGCGCCAGCACCTTGCTGCCCCCGTACTCGTTCATGAGGTAGCGCAGGTAGTAACTGCCGTAGGCGATGTTCACCTGCGGCGTGCCCAGGTCGGCGAGCGTGAAGGCGATGCCGCCCGTGCGATGCGCGAGGAAGCGCGCCGTCGCCGGCTCGATCTGCATCAGCCCCTCGGCGCCCGTCGACGAGGTGCGTGGGTTGAAGCGGGTCTCGGCGTAGATCACGGCAGCGATCAGCGCCGGATCGAGGTGCTTCTCGGCCGCCTGCTGGCGGATGATCGACGCGTACTGCAGCGGTAGCTCGAAGTGCTGGATCGCGCGCCTCACGAGTGGAACAAGCGCAAACCCAGCAGCAACGAGGACCGCAAGTGTGAGCAGCGTCACGATGCGGCGACGCACGGACCCGCGGTGGCGCGCCCGGCGCTGTGAGGAGTAGTCCTCATCCGAATAGCTCACCCGCCTCTGCGTCGCTCCCATCTCAGTCCCCCGCCACACTCACCCACTGAGGATTGCAAGGATCGCCGACAGCTTCTGCTCGAGTTCCTGCACGTTGCCGTCGTTGACCACCACGAAGCTGGAGCGTGCGGCCTTTTCCTCCTGGCTGAGCTGCCGGGCGTCGCGCTCTGCCACGGCACGATGCCCGCGCTCGTGCGCGCGCGAGTCACGCACCTGCTCGTCGGCGACAACGGCGATCGTGGCGTCGTACATATCCTCGCCCCCACCCTCAAACAGCAGAGGCACCTCTGCCACCAACACAGGCGGAGGCCGTTCGGTGCGAAGCATCTGCTCATGCCAGGCGCTGACGCGGCCACGCACAAGCGGCCACAGCAGCTGCTCGAGCCAGGCCCGGTCCGCCTCGGTAGCGAACGCCCGTGTCGCGAGCACACCGCGATCGACGACACCGTTGGGCGCGACCTGGGCGCCGAACCGCGCGACCACCGCGTCGCGCACCGCGGCAGTCCCATACAGCTCATGCACGATGGCATCGGTCGAGATCACCGCCGCGCCGAGCCGCTCGAACGCGGCCAGCGCAGTCGACTTGCCCGCCCCGATCCCCCCGGTTAAAGCGACGAAGGGCGGCACGACCGAAACCGTACCGCCCTTCGAGAAAACGTTCGGCGCTCGGAAGCCTAGGCCTCGGGCTCCGCCTCAGTAGCCGCCTCTGCCTCAGCAGCTGGTTCGGCTTCGGCCTCCGGCTCGGCTTCGGCTTCCGGCTCAGCCTCCGGCTCGGCTTCGGCTTCGGCCTCCGGCTCGGCTTCGGCTTCCGGCTCAGCCTCCGG
>Ga0307373_10010217_pt1 | contig 13861 bp, 11 predicted proteins | sample OX2MG_FD_202534 | JGI IMG/M metagenome (GOLD analysis project Ga0307373, IMG submission 202534) | Soil microbial communities from Risofladan, Vaasa, Finland - OX-2 | ecosystem: Environmental > Terrestrial > Soil > Coastal area > Acid sulfate soil | place: Finland: Risofladan, Vaasa | collected... | reverse complement strand
GAAGCACGGGGATGCTGATCAGGAGCCGCCGGAGAATGTATTGCCACATGGTTGCGTCCTTCGGACGCAGCGGGGCCGGAAGGCAGCTTCCGCCTTCCGGCCCCGCCGGTCGCCTAGCCGGTGAAGGTCCAGTCCTGGGCCGCGTCGTAGTATCGCCCGCCGCCCGGAGCAGGCGTCCAGATAAAGTTCCCTACCTTGGCCGAGACGACGCCGTAGCGGATAGACATCCACAGCGGCGCCGTGGGAACCTGGCTGTTGAACACCTTGCACATACCCTGGTAGATGGCGGCCCGTTTGGCCGGGTCCGTCTCCTGCCGCCCGTTGATGTAGCCCTGGTCGATCGCCGGAATGTCCACATGCAGGTAGTTGGCCCCGGCCGGCGGCGCCGCCGTCGACATATACACATTGCTGGTCAAATCTGGGTTGGGGCCACCGCCCAGCCCCGCGTACACGAGGGTGAATTGGCCGCGGGTATAGGCGAGCTCCCGGAAGGTTGGCACGTCGGCGACTCGAATGGTGACCGTGATCCCGACCTGCGCCAGTTCCTGCTGGATGACCGCCAGGATACTGCTGGAGAGTTGGTCGGGGTAGTAGGTGAGGATTTGCAGGGGCGCTCCCTTGATCGCGTTCCAGTTCGCCTCTTGCAACAGCTTTTTGGCCATGGCGACGTTGTACGCATACGAGTTCAAGTTCGAGGGAACATCCACCGGATTGCTAAAGGGGCAGGCCGACTGGGTCGCGGTGCCTTTGAAGAGTTGGCTGACGATGGCGCTCCGGTCGATGGCGTACAGGAACGCCTGCCGCACGCGCACATCCTGGAAACGCTTGTCCTTCAGATTGAATCCGAGATAGTTCACGACCTGGGATGGTCCCCCGATAACCCGGACGCTCGCATCGCTCTTGAGCGCCTGAGCCTCATCATAGGTCGCATAGGTGAACTGGATTTCGCCCGAGCGTAGGGCGATGATGGCGCTGCTGGGATCCTGGAAGTAGCGATTGACCAGGTAGCTGAGCTTCGGGCGCCCACCGTAGTAGTGGGAGTTGGCCGCGAGTTCGACGTATTGACCCGGCACGTAGCGATACCAGGTAAAGGGACCAGTGCCGACCGGGTTGGTATACCACCACTTGGACTTGACCAGATCCGCCGGTGAGATCGAGGCCAGAGCGTGCTGAGGCACGATGCACAGATAGGTCAGGGTGTCGAGCAGGGTCGAGTTCGGCTTGGCGAGGGTGATCACGACCGTTAACGGGTCCGGGGTCGCCACCACGCTGATGTCGGTCAGGCGCGGGAGGAAAAGGCTGGCGCTCGCCGGGTTCTGGACCAGATCAATGGTGAACTTCACGTCCGCGGAGGTGAAGGGCCGTCCATCGCTCCAGGTGACGCCAGGGCGGAGATGGAATGTGTACTGCTTGCCGTCCTTGGATACATTCCACGACGACGCAAGGTCGCCCTGGACCTTGGAGAAATTGACATCGTAGAGGACGAGCGACGAAAAGTATTTCTGGAGCCAGGTGAACCCGGCCGCGTCGGTCAGCGGATTGAACACTTCCGGGCTTCCTCCCGGGCCGACATCGAACCCGCCGATCAGCGTCCCGCCCGACGCGGCGCCGGCAGGGCGCGCGGCGGCCCGACCACCCATGGGCGCCATGATGATCGCGACAATCAGGAACGCGAGGAGGAGGGTGAGCCTGCTCGTCCTGGTCCGGCCTTTACGCATGAACATGGTATCTCTCCTTGTGGTTTACCAGCGCGGGATCTCTTCGTCCCACGGTAGGACAGCGCGCATCCAGGCATAATTCCGGCCACGCTTGGGGTGACCTATGCCATAGGCCGCTCCTCTTCTTTCACCTCTTTTCTAACCCATATGGTGGGTATCACGGGAAAGCAATCCGCTAAGCGCATCACAATAATTTGGACGCCACCGCCGCGGCCGTTTGTTCAATCGCCTGGAGCGCCCGTGCCGTCTGCTGCTGGATAACCCCGGCGAAGAGGACGTCGAGTACGTGGAGTTGCGCTATCGTCGAGCGAATCGCCCCGCTCGCCAGCGGCGTCTCCATTGGGCCCGTGAGCAGCACGACATCGCTCAGGTTGGCGACATGCGAGCGCGAATGGGCCGTGATGGCAATGGTCACCGCTCCTGCCTGTTTAGCCGTGGTTATGCTGTCCACGATATCTTTCGTATCTCCGGAATAGGTAACGGCAACCGCGACATCGCTCGATGTCATGGTGCTGGCCGACATCGCCTGCTGATGAGGATCGGCGATAGCGTCCACGAACATGCCGATGCGTTTGAACTTATATTTGGCGTCGACGGCCACCACGCTGGACGCGCCCACGGCGAAGAACTCCAACCGGCGGGCCTGAGCAACCGCCGTCACCGCGCGCCGCATGGCGCCGATATCGAAAACGCGCATGGTGTCCGCGATAGCTTGCATGTTGCCGGCGGCAATTTTTTCCGCGATAGTTCGCACGTCATCATCGGGCTTGATCTCGCCCATGATGGTGTGTACCGGTGTAACCAGGTCCGCGGCGAGGGCCAATTTGAAGTGCGCGAATCCGGCATAGCCAAGGGTCTGGCAGAAACGCACAACCGTCCCGGCGCTGACGCCGCTGATTTCGGCCAACTGATGCACCGACATATACAGGACTTTCTCTGGATCGGCCAGAATGGTCGTGGCAAGGCGTTGCTCGGCGGGGCTGAGCGAGGGAGCGGCGCTTTGCAGGCGCAACAATGCGCCGGATGTCGTCACGTCGCGCGGAGCCGGCGATCCGTCGGTCGGCATTTCACTTTCCATTGGGGAACCGCTCGTCCAGAATGGGCACATCGCGGAGCGCCTGAACAAAGAGACTGGAGATGAACCGCGGCGCGGTGATGGCCTTGCCGACGCACACCGCCCAGGCGCCCCGCCGCAACGCCTCCGCCGCCTGCGCCGGCGTGGTGATACGTCCTTCGGCGATGATTGGCACGGTCACGCGCTCCGCCAGGGCGGCGACAAGATCCAGGTCGGGATGCACCGAGGGCGGCTTCCCGGCGGTGTAGCCGGCCAGCGTAGTCGAGATGAAATCAAAGCCAAGAGCCGCCGCGGCCTCACCTTCGGGTAGAGACGCGATGTCGGCCATGAGGAATGCGTCGGATGTCTCGCGCACTCGCCGCACGATCTCCGTCAGATCGAGGCTATCCGGGCGCGGTCGAGCCGTCGCGTCGATCGCCACTATCCGGGCGCCCGCGTCGAGGCAGGCTACGACATCGTCCCAGGTCGGCGTGATGTAGACAGGGCTATCGGGAAAGTGGCGCTTGGTAAGGCCGATGATCGGGACCGTGACGGCGGACGCAACGGCACGGATATCTTGCACTCCCCGCGCGCGGATGGCGACCGCACCGCCGAGCACGGCCGAGGCCGCGAGTGCCGCCATGATTGCCGGGTCACGCATCGGCTCGCCATCATCGGCTTGACACGAAGCAATGAGACCATGTCGAAGCGCCCGTGGGATCGTGTCTCGGGCTGTCATGGCATCTGACCCTTCCCATGATTGAAACATAGTTTTGTAGTAACATAGTGAAAATGAACGAAATTTCAATTACTCTAACAGGGCAAAATGGAATTGTCAAGGACGGCAAGGTGGGAAACGATGCCTGATACGGTCATAGCCCTGGATATCGGCGGCACCAAGGTCGCCGGCGCCGTCGTCGACCGGCAGGGCATGCTCCTGCGCCGTGAGCAGGTCGCCACCAACGCCGCCGCCGGCCCCTATACCTTGATGGCTACCATCATTGCCCTGGCCACGCGGCTACGTGACGCCTTCCCTGGAGTTGCCGCCATTGGCGTGGGGAGCGCGGGCCAGATCGATCACCTGACCGGCCGCGTCATCTACGCCAACCAGCACCTGCCCGGTTGGACCGGCATGGAGATCGGCCGGCGCTTGGGGGCCGCGCTGGCTCTACCCGTGGCCGTGGACAACGATGTGAATGCGATGGCCCTGGCTGAGGTGACGCATGGCGCCGGGAAGGGGCGGCGCGTCGTCATCGTCGCCGCCGTGGGGACCGGCATCGGCGGCGCCATCGTCCTGGATGGGCATCTGTTTCGCGGTGCGTCAGGGGTAGCGGGGGAACTGGGCCACATCCCCCTGGCCGCCGCGGGCCCACGCTGCGTATGCGGCAATCGTGGCTGCCTTGAATCCTATGCGACCGGCCCGCGCATCGCGGCGGCCTATGCCCGCGCGGCGGGACTGGAGCGTCCTATCGCCCTCCCGGAAGTCGTAACCCGAGCGTTGAACGGCGACAAGGCGGCCCACCTGGCCTTCGCGCGGGCGGGAGAGCGGATCGGCCGGGCGCTGGCGGGCCTCGTGAACACGCTGAACCCCGACGCCATCATTATCGGGGGTGGCGTGATGGCCGCGGGCGACTTGCTCTTGCCGCCGTTGCGCGCCGCGCTGCGGCGCCATTCCCTTGGGCCGGCCTGTAGCGCCGTCGTGGCTCTACCGGCGGCCCTGGGGACCGATGCGGGCCTGATCGGCGCGGCGCTGCTGGCGCGACAGCGTGAGTGAAGCATAACTCTTTAGTCCTTGAGCACCAGGCATCGCTCCGGAGGAAAGTGTACCCAGACGCGGGCGGCGGGCGTCCGCGCGGCCGTCATCACTTGCACCGTACAATCGTCTCCCACCGCGATCACGTGCCGCCAGCGCCCGCCGAGGAACTCGCTATACACCACCTCGCCCGGTAAGGCGTTGATCGCCATGTCCGGCTGATCGGCGTGAAGCGTGCCGTCCTCGGGGCGAAGCACCGCGGTTCCTTTTCCATTCAGCTCGCCATGCGGCATCCCCTGGAGGCGGACGCTGCCCCGATGCACCCCCACCATGCCGTTCGGCGCCGGGTGGGTGTCGCCGGGCAGATTATTCATCCAGGGCTGATTCCAGGCAAAGATATAGCCGGCCGCCAGCACGACGCCGGGAATGGCCAGAGTCACCAGGGTAAGCAAACGAAGCACCAAGCGCCCCGGCATCCGCGTGCGTTCCACCACAAAGGCGATCGCCCCGCCCAAACGGTCAACGGAGTTGCTCCGCAGTAACAGCGAGCCCTGACCGATCCGACGGCGGCGTGGTGGGCAGTGACGGGCGTAGAGGCTGAAGACCGGGTGCCAACGAGGGGTGGTGTGGGCTTTAGGGCAATGCGGGGACAGCGGAAATGAAGCGACGGGCTAGCTGAATCAACACCATTGCCTTGGCAAGCTGCCCCTGGTCATCGCTACCCCACGATTTTGGCAGCGGGGTGTGATAATCCGCGTCTATCCGTGCAATGCGTAACGTCTGAAAACGTTCCCGGCCGTCTTCCACGCAGGATCGCGTACTGAGAATAAGGCATTTTCGACTATCTTGTGAACGCCATCAGATTCACCAGACACCTTGAGTTTCCCACGGGCGGTCAACTCAGCATGAGCGGAATGGTAGACCGCATAATATGCCCGACTCACCGCTGCCCGCACCATCGCTTCGTTGCATGCTGAGCGCCGATTCTGGACCACAAGATTGTCTGCGACCTTCAGGTATCCGGCCCAATCGAAGCTCACGCAACGCCCAGATCGAATCGCAGTAAACGATCCCCGTCGTCCAAATGATTCGGCACCCAGTCATCGTAGAACCGATCAATTCGATCCAGTGAGTCTGTCGAATCAGCGTGGATCCAAACCGTGATGACCAATTGATCCCGAGGTCGGCCGTAGTCGGGATCAAAGGTGTCATCTACGCGGGTGGTGACGTGCGAGCCTGGGAAGGCACGAAGCAGCGCCCCACGAGCGGGCGCCAGCAATGGCGCCACGGACGGGTGGCGCATGAGAAACGCGATGGTGTCTGGCTCCTCAAGCGATGGACTGGGGATGCTCAGCAGTTCCTGTCGTACCTCGGAAAAGGTCGCCAGCGGCGCATGATGGATAGCGCCAGGACTTAGGGCACTTCCATGTTTTGCGAGTTGAACGCCTGAATCAAGCCGATTCCGGACAATAAGGCTTTGGACAATGAGGCACTGATTCGTAAGATCATAGAAGACCACAGAACCACCACCTGTATTACCCGCGGTCTCCAGGATCACATCAGTTTCGGCCTGGATGTGCGTGGGCGGGTTCTTCCATGCATCGGGCGAGGCAGTTGCAAGCATGCTAGTCCTCTCCCACCGCGCTAATCCGCTTCAGGACATCTGCGGGCAACTTCAACTCACCAAAGTGTTTTTCGTAGGATATAATGGCCCTTGCGGGGGGCAGTCGGAACGTTGGTAACAGGCGGAACCCCTGGAATCTGTTCTTCACCAGCCATTGAAGTCCCTCAACATCACCTATTACCGTCTAGGAGGGTCCACCACGGTGCCCCCGTGTCGCATATCCTATCATGCGCGCTCACCAAGTGTCCTAGAGCGTTCTGGCTAGCCCGAGTATCTCCGCCCTCACCATCCCCATGGCCCGAGGCCAGGTTAGGTGCGGCCGCACGAAAAGCCGAGACCATCACCGGCCCTGGCTGGTCCGACCTGGCCTGCTCTTGTGCCGCTGGCCGCAATCGTCGCACCTGCAAGCACGCCGCCGTGGTGGCCAAGGCTATCGCCGCCGGCGTCCTGCCCATCAGGGGCGCCGAGAAGGGGAAGCCCTTGCCTTGCGATGGTCCGAGGTGGAAATGCGGCTGATACATTGCGGGCCGACCTAGCCTCGCTGTGCGGCAAACACAAGCTGCCCGCTATCGGCCTGCATGGGTTACGGCACAGCCACGCGACCCTGTTGCTGGCCGCTGGTATCGCCCCCAAGATTTGCTCGGAGCGGCTAGGCCATACCACGGTGGCCATGACTCTCAACATCTATAGTCATGTCACCAGCGCCATGCAAGAACAGGCCGCTCAAGCCATCGGCGCCGCCCTTGCGCGAGGGTCATTTTGAGCGCCCGTGCAAAATCCGTGCAAAAAGGCCCTCTATCAAAGGGGCTTTTACTCTGGTGTGAGCGCTAAGCCCGTGTTAAAACGGATCGTTAAAAGGATGAACTGTAAAAGTTATTTCATCGCCGGTCCTACGGGAGACGATTTGGCCCATGATGCTGGTATGCTCAGTTCGACAAGCTCATGAAAGGAAACGATCGGAGGGCGCTTGGAGCAAGACGTGGACGAGAAGGAAAAGCCGTCTGGGACAGTGATCGTCACCGGGGCAAGCCGAGGAATTGGCGCGGCGGTCGCCAAATTGGTCGGCGCTCACGGGTATGCCGTCGCGGTCAACTTCGTGCGCCAAGAGGAGGCTGCCCACGACGTGGCGCGGGCTATTGTTTCGGCGACCGGCCGGGCCGTGGCCATCCAGGGAGATGTGGCGCGCGAAGAGGATGTCTTGCGTCTCTTCGCGACGACCGAGCGGGAACTGGGGCCGATAGTCGGCTTGGTGAACAACGCCGGGGTGACGGGGGGCTTTGCCCAGGTCGACGCGGTGACCGTCGACCTGCTCACCCGTGTATTTGCCGTGAACGTGATCGGCACGATCCTTTGTGCCCGTGAGGCAGTGCTGCGCATGTCGCGGCGGCACGGCGGGGCGGGCGGGGCGATCGTCAACATCAGTTCGCTGGCCGCGCGAACCGGCGGCGCCGGCGAATGGGTACACTACGCCGCCTCCAAGGGCGCCGTCGCCAGTTTCACGATCGGACTGGCGCGTGAGGTTGCCGGCGACGGCATTCGGGTCAATGCCGTGGCGCCGGGACTGATCGAAACCGACCTCCACGCGGAGAACGGCGCCCCGGATCGCCCCGAGCGGATGAGCCCAACCATTCCCATGCAACGGCCCGGCACGGCCCGCGAAGTGGCCGAAGGCGTGCTCTGGCTCCTGTCACCGGCCGCCTCCTACACCACGGGCACGATCCTGGAGATCGGCGGTGGTCGATGAGCGCTCCGGAAATGGCGCGTAAAGCTGATGCCCTCCGCGATCTCCAAGAGCGTTCCGAGCAAGTGAAGGCTGACCTTATTGACGTGGTTGGGCACCTCATTCAGGTCTCTGACCAATTGATCGACGCTATCCATGCGTTGCCGTCCGAACAAGCCGCCGAACAGGCTGAGATTCTGGGTGAGCTTGAGCAAGGTCGGAAGTTGGCCTTTGAGACGATGGGCCATGTCAACCCCGACCAGATCTGGTTCTGGACCGAGGAGTGGCAGGCCGGCGAAAGAGCGATGAATCGAGACATCGCCGCGGGCGTGCCAGGCGCGACCTCCTGTTTCATCAAACCCCCGATGCTGGTAGCATTGGCCATAGGAATATGGCCGCTCGCAGGGAGGTGTTGGTAGGTGAATACAACGGTGACGGCCCCACGCGAGTCTGGGTCCGGAAATGACGATAGCCTGCGCTCGTACGCGCGCCGGCGCGCCCAGGTGGCGGAGTGTTTGGAGGAACTGGCCGCCATCAACGCCGGGATTGGCCAGACGGCCCGAGCGGCCCGGATCCGCGAGATCCGTGATTCCCTGGTCAACCAGCGCTTTACCCTCCTGGTGCTCGGTGAGTTCAAGCGCGGTAAGTCAACCCTGGTCAACCACCTCCTGGGCCGGGAAGTGCTCCCAGTCGGCGCCGCCCCGACCACGGCGGTGATCACCCGCGTTTCCTACGGAGAGGAACCGGCGGCGCGGCTGATTATGACCGATGGAAGCGAGCGGGCAGTCGAGGTGGATCGCTTGAGCGAGGAGATTACCCTCGCCCAATCCGGCGAGGGTGCGAATCAGGCGCGGCACGCGGGGATCGCGCGGGCCGAGGTGACCCTGCCGGCCCCCATCTGCCGCGACGGGGTGGACCTGGTGGATTCGCCCGGACTCGGCGAGCATGTGACGCGCAGCGAGGTGACCTACGAGGCCCTGCCCAGCGCCGACGCCGTGATCTTCGTCACCGACGCGGCCCAGCTGGGGAGCGAGGACGAGGGTTTCGTCCGCGAACGGCTGCTGGGGGCGGAGATCGATCATGTGTTTTTCGTGATCAATAAGTGGGACCGAGTCTTCAACGAGGCCGAGGATCCGCAAGCGGAAACCGCGGCGCTGAACCGTCGGGCCTGGTCCCTCTTCGTGCCCGAACCTAAGGTTGGCTACAATGGCCAGGATCTACGGGCCAATCGGATCTATCCGCTCTCCTGCCGTCCGAACCTGGCCCCCGAGGAAGAGCGCGCCGGTCTGGAAGCGCTGTTCGCCGCCTTCCGTACCGATCTGGAGGCGTTCTTGGTCCGCGAGAGCGGGCGCGTGGCTCTGGAACGCGCCCTGGCGCGGGCCCGGGCCGCCCTGGGGGAGACCCTGGCCGGGCTGCGGGCCCGTGGTCCGGCGCTCCAGGCCGGCCTGGCGGAGTTCGAGCGGCGCGTGTTGGCGGCGGAGGCTGAGCTACGGGGCCTTGAGGGGCCCCGGCAGGCGATCCGCGATACGATCGCCCGCCGACGCCAGTCGGTGCGCCAGGAGGTGCGGAGCCGCGCCGGGCGTGACCTCGCGAAGGTCGAGGAGGCGATCACTACTCAGGTGAAGGAGTACCAGTACCGGGGGGAGCGCCAGTGGAGCCAGCGAATCATGGACGGCATGCAGGACAGCTTCCGCCGCAACCAGATCCGCGACGAGATGCGCGTGCGAGTCCGCGAAATCGCGGCGAGCCACATGGAGCCCTGGGCCAGGGATCTCAACCTGTATATCGAGGAGCAGGTGAAGGCGTTGCTTGGCGACGTGGAAGCCGACGCCGGAAAAATTGACGCGGCGTTTCAGCAGGCAACCAGAATCCTCGGCGGCCTGGACGACGACCTGGATACGAGCGAACGCGACCGCGAGGATATGATCCATCGCGGACTGGCCGCCGGGGTAGGGATCCTGCTTCTCAACCCGTTCCTGATTATGGCTGGCGGCATGCATGGCTTTCGGGGGATGGGGCGCACCTTCGTCTACCAATTCGCCGGCGCGGTGGTGCTGGCTACCTTCGGCCTCCCCGTGGTGCCCGCGCTGGTGATTGGCGCGATGATCGCCTCCGTGCAAAGCAACGACGAACTCGCTGATAAGCTGAAGGAACAGGCGCTAGAAGAGGTGATTGGCCAGGTCAAAGCCATGCGCACCACCGAGATCGGGAAGCTCGAGGCCCTGGCCATCGAGCCGATCGACGCCTGCGGGGCCGCTATCGAACGGGCCATCGATGGACGGATCGCCGATCATCGGGAAAGCGTGGAGGCCCTGCGCGCCCAACTCGGTCTGGCCCGCGAGGAGGGCGCCCAAGAGCGGACGCGATTGGATGAGACGCAGGCCCAGGTAGCGGCCGTGGGAACCCGATTGGAGAGCATCGCGTCGTGAGCGGCGATCCCGGAGTTTCCTCGACTCGCGTGCTGTCCGACCTACCCGAGCACGGTGGGCGCTCGGTGGCTGGGCTCCTCCGCCTTAGCGCGGAGGCGTTGGTGCTGGAGCCTGGGCCTGGCGAGGGAACGTCGGCAGTCATTCCCCTGGAAACGATCACCCGATCCAGCGTGGAGACCACCTTCGGCATGCTCCCGGTCCTGGAAGTGTGGCGCCGGCAGGCCGGTCGCGAGGTCTGCTCGCGCTTTGAGTTTGGCCATGAGGATGACGAGCAGCCGGGGGGCGAGGATTCCAGCCTGAAGGACCGCATCGCTCCCGGCATCGCGCGGGAAGCCGCCGGGCATCTGGAGGGCGGCCTGCGCGCCCTTACCGGCGGGATCAACCGAGGGATGCGCACGGCCCGGCAGGCCATGGACGGCTTGGGCAGATTGGAGGAATATCGGGCCTGGCCGGCGGCCATTGCCCAGGCTCAGGCAGCGAAGCGCGCTAGGCACGCCAGCCGCGCCTCCGAAGCCCGCGCCGGGGATGCGGTCGAGCCGCGGATGCTGGTCCCCGCCAACGCGGCCGCCCCTTCCGGTGATCCCCGGGTCCGTTATCTCTGGTTCCGCGAGCAACTTCTGCAATGGCTGCTCGCCTGTGGGCGGCGGGCCCGTGAACTAGGGGTGCGATCCGCCCCGGTCATCCAGGCCGATTACCCCCTTGATAGCCCTATCTGCCGCATCGTGGTGGTGGGGGAATTCAGCCGGGGCAAGTCGACCATGATTAACGCCCTCTTCGGTATCCATGGAGAAATCGCGCTGCCCACCGGCATGACCCCCACCACGCCGCTTGCCTGCGCCATTCGCGTCCCTCGGGTGGGTGAGACGGATGGGGCCACCATTACCTATCGCTCGAATCGGGCGGTTCGCGACCTCACCCTGGAGGAGTTCCGGGCCGGGGTCCGCCTGGCGGAGAGGGGCGAAAGCGCGGGCGAACCATCAGCCCCTGATCTGCATTTGGAAGACGCGCGACGGGTGGAGGTGCGGGTCACCGGCGCCTATCTTCCGGCGGGAGTGGAGATAGAGGACACGCCCGGCCTGAACGAGCAGGCGGGCCGGTCGGCGGGCGCCATGGCCGCCCTGGGCCGGGCCGACATCGTGCTTTTCGTATTGGCCGCCGATCAACTGTTGGGCGATCTTGAACGCGAGGTGATCCAAAGCACCTTGGCGGCGGGATATCACCGCAATGTCCTCTTCCTGATCAATTTCTGGGATGCCATTGATGACGAAGGGCAGCGTTCCGTGCTCTTGCGACGAGCACGGACCATGCTTGCCTCGTTTCCCACTCCCTTCGCCGGCCCAGCCGCGGTGGAGGGGCTGCCCCACGTGCTCACCATTTCCGCGCTGAGCGCCGCGCGGGCTCAGCGCCAGCGCCAACCAGCCCCCGAGGATTCGGGCATTCCGGCCCTGCGCGCCCGCCTGCGCGAGTTACTGGGGCCTGGGTCGCAGGCGCTTCTCCTCAGGGCGCGAGCGGGCCGCGCCCTCCGCTATTGCGCCCTGTTGCGCGCGGCGGTCTCGCGCGCGGCGGCCGCGGCGCAGGCGGAGGTGGAAGGGCGGGGCGCCCAGGAAGGCAATCGCCAACAAGCCGAAGCCATGGCGGTGGCGCTCCGGGTCGTGGAGGGTTTGCCGGGCGCGATCGAGGGGGCGATCACTCGCCCGCTGGCGAACCTGAGCGAGGGGCGGGGCTCCGACACCCGCTTGCTCATGGGGCACGACGATCAGCGCGCCCAGATGGCCGCCTTGCGAGTCGCCATGGGTGAGGTCACCCGCGCGGCGGCTCAGGCGTTGGATCTGGTGCTGGCTCAGACCCGAGCGGCCTATCTGGCGCGTGGACTGCCCCAGCCCGCCGCTTTTTCGGTCACCGTGGATGAGCCAATCGCGGCGCCCCTGATGGATACGACGGACGAATCTCCGTCTGGGCATCGGGAGCGCGCGGCGGAGCGCGCGCGGGCCGAGTTGCTCAGGCGGGCCGAGGCGGCGCGGATCGCGCTGATCCGCGAAATTCGCGTCCACGGGCCGACCCCAATCGCGGCGACAAAATCGGGTGATGGGGGCGCCGCCGCGCTGGCGCGAGTAGCCACGCTCAAGCTGCTGGAAGACGATATCCTCCGTCTCGAAGGGATCCTCGGCGGCTTCCTCGATTGAGCGGGTGAGCGGCTGAAGGCCGCCATCATCCAGCCCGTCGGGGACGCCACGGCCGGGACGTAAACGATGGCGCGCCGCTGCCTCGAAGATGATGTGCGCCGACTGACGCGGTCCTCTATCACCAAGATCGCATATTGCACCTCCATACATATGGCGGTACGCTTGCATGGTTATTCATAACCGGGGATGCTGCCGGCGCGTACCCGCCCGCCGTGAATCGAGGCGCCATGTCGATACCACGCATTTTGGTGTTCACCGACGACGCGCGCCTTGTCGCCACGCTCCGACGGACTATCCGCGCCCTGGGCTTTCCCGTAGAGTTCGGTTGCGTGTCGCGGAGCCCCGCTCGTCCCCTGGCCGATGTTTTGGTGCTGGACGCGCGGAACCGCGCGGCGCTCGATGCCTACCGGGTTCTTCCCATCGCCACGGCCCTTCCCTTGATTGCCATAGTGCCGTCCGGCGACGAGGCCCTCGAACGCCAGGCGCTGGAGATCGGAGCGCGCGCGCTGTTGGCGCCCCCGATTGGACGGGAAGCCCTTCGACTGGCCCTTCTTTCCGCTCAGGGGGGCGCCTTCCCCAGTGAGGAACTGGTGCGTCAGGTCCGTTGGGATGCTTGGCTCCGCGAGTCTACCCAGGAGATGTGGCGTTGCGAGACCGTGACCCAGGTTATCGCTCTTATTGGTCAACATGTACCCCGAGGCCTGGGCTTCGACCGGGTAAGCGTCTGGGTAATTGACGAGCATAACCAAAGCGTGGGGAGTTGGTATTGCCCGCCCGGAGCACAACCACCCATTCCCCGACCAATGGTCTATTCGGTGGCGAACGACAGCCCGATATGGGATTGGCGCCTGGCGCGCGAACTCCTGCGCGAAGGGAGGGAATCCTCGTACTCCACCCACCTCAGAGAAGAGATCCCTCGTGAATTGCCAGGCGACACCTCCGATGCGGCGGACCACCATCTCGCGGTGGCTCTTCGCCTGAGCGGCGCCGTGTTGGGCTGGATCTCCGTCGATAACAAGCCGAGCGGACGCGCCATCGAACCGGACCAGGCGCCCGCCTTGGTGGCGTTCGCCTTCGAGGCGGCGGCGGCCCTCGCGAAAGCCCAGTTGCATCAGGCGGCGACCCGTCGGGCTCAAGAACAGGCGGTTCTGATGGAGGTGAGCCTGGCGGTGACGGCGCAACGCGAGCCAAAGGCAATCTGCGGGGTTGTCGTGGATCAACTGGTTAGCCGCTTTGGCTATGAATTGGTCAGCGCCTATCTTCGCGAGGGTGACTCGCTGACCATGCAGGCACAGCATGGCTACCACCGCTTCTACGAAACAATAGGGGATCGAGGAGTGATCGCGCGTGTCATGCGGCTCGGTAGGCCCCAATTCTTGG
>Ga0307373_10010216_pt1 | contig 13863 bp, 10 predicted proteins | sample OX2MG_FD_202534 | JGI IMG/M metagenome (GOLD analysis project Ga0307373, IMG submission 202534) | Soil microbial communities from Risofladan, Vaasa, Finland - OX-2 | ecosystem: Environmental > Terrestrial > Soil > Coastal area > Acid sulfate soil | place: Finland: Risofladan, Vaasa | collected... | reverse complement strand
CGACGGGAAGCTGCAGCAGGTGGCCGCGCCCGAGGCGCTCTACGCCCGGCCGGCCAACTCCTTCGTGGCCCACTTCCTCGGCAGCCCGGGCATGAACCTCGTGGAGGGGATGCTCGTCGAGAGCGGGGCACCCGCGCCCGCCGGCGAGCGCACGGCGCAGCCCGACACGTTGAGCGTGGCCTTTCCCGGCGCGTCCGTCCCGCTGCCCGCCGAGGTCGCGGACTCCGTGCGCGGCGCGGGGCCCGACGTCGTGCTCGGCCTGCGGCCCGAGTCGCTGCACCTGGGCGACGACGGGGTCATCAGCGCCACCGTGGTCATCGTGGAGCTGCTCGGTGCCGAGACCCACGTCATCTGCCAGAGCGAGACGGGCACCCGCATCATCGTGCGCCAGGGGGCCTCGGTGGCCAAACCGAAGATCGGCGAGTCGGTGCGCATCGCCGTCGACCCCGACCCGGCCGCGTACCACCTCTTCGACCCCGCCCAGGGCGGGGCCCGGCTCGGGAGTGCGGCGTGACGGTCGTCGACACGGCGGACGCCGCACCCCCAGCGCCCGGGCCGGTCTCGGGCGGCGCTGGCGCTGGCGGGGGCGAAGGCGGGGGCGGGGGCGGGGGCGGGGGCGGGGGCGGCAGCGGCAGCGGCAGCGGCAGCGGCAGCGGCAGCGGCAGCGGCAGCGGCGAGCCCCCCTCGTCGCTGCGGGCCCGCAAGCGCAAGCAGGCGCTGCTGGCCTACCTCCTGATCCTGCCCGCCATGCTGGTCTTCGCGGTCTTCTCCTTCTATCCCTTCCTGCGCAACTTCAAGCTGATGCTCTACGAGACACCACCGGTGCCGGGCCTGCCGCCGCACTACGTGGGGCTGCACCAGATCATCCCCACCATCACCTCGACCTCGTTCACGCAGAGCCTCGTCACCACCCTGCTCTTCGTGCTGCTGGTCGTGCCGATCAGCCTCATCGCCGGGCTGGCGCTGGCCGTGGCGGCGCACCGCAAGCTCAAGGGCATGGCCGGCTACCGGGTCATCTTCTCCTCCACCGTGGTCAGCTCGGTGGCGGTGGCCTCGGTCGTGTTCGGCACGCTGCTCAACCCGGTGGTCGGCCTGTTGCCCTGGCTCGGCATCAACCCGAACCCGCCGGCGCTCGAGAGCTCGACCTGGGCCCTCCCGGCCGTGGCGCTCATCACCATCTGGCAGTTCCTCGGGCTCTCCTTCATCGTCATGCTGGCGGGGCTGCAGTCGGTACCCGACGAATTGCTGGAGGCGGCGCGCATCGACGGCGCCGGGCCCTGGACGCGCTTCTGGCGCATGACGGTCCCGCTCCTCTCCCCCACCATCTTCTTCGCTGGAGTGATCTCGACCATCTACGCGTTCCAGGCCTTCGGTGCCATCGACATCCTCATCGGGAACCAGTACGCGCAGCGCCTGCACACCAACGTGCTGATCTACAACATCATCAACACCCTGCAGGTCGACAACAACGCCGGGGCCGCCGCCATCATGGCCACCGTCCTCTTCCTGATCCTCCTCATCCTGACCGTCCTGCAGATGCGCTTCTTGGAACGGCGGGTGACCTATGCCCGCTGACGTGCTCGAGGCGGCCGGTTCCGACGCCGACTCCGACCCGGTCGCCATGCCCGCGCGCGACCTCGCCCCGCACCGCAAGCCGCGGCGAGGGCTACGCACCGTCGGCAGCTACATCCTCCTCACGGTCGGCGCCATCATCATCCTCTTCCCGATCTACGTGACGATCGTCAACTCGTTGCTCCCGGCGGACCAGCTGGTCCATCAGCCGCCGCCGCTCTTCCCGACCAACCCGCAGTGGCACGACTACAGCGCGGCCTGGAACGGCGGGCAGATGTCCAAGTACATGACGACCTCGGCGATCATGACGGCGATCATCGTGGTCGGCCAGCTGGTGACCTCGGTACTGGCCGCCTATGCCTTCGCCTTCCTGACCTTCCCCTTCAAGCGGACGCTCTTCGTGGTCTGCCTGGCCACGCTGATGATCCCGCTCGAGGTGACCTTCATCACCAACCTCGACACCGTCACCTCCCTGCACTGGTTCAACACCTATGCGGGGCTGTCGATCCCGTTCCTCGCCACGGGCTTCGGCATCTTCCTCCTGCGCCAGGCCTTCCTGCAGATCCCGCGTGACCTGCAGGAGGCGGCCCAGCTCGACGGCTACGGGCACTTCCAGTTCATGCTGCGGGTCGCCGTCCCGCTGGCCCGGCCGGCCCTGGCCGCCCTGGCCGTCTTCTCCTTCCTCGGCGCCTGGAACCAGTACCTGTGGCCCCTCGTCTCGACCGGCGGGACGACACCGCTCAACACCGTGCAGATCGGACTGAAGCAGTTGCTCGGCACACAGGTGTCCACCATCCCCGTGGCCCTGGCCGGCGCGGTCATCGCCTTCGTCCCGCTGGTGATCCTGCTCCTCCTCTTCCAGAAGCAACTGGTGCGCAGCCTCACGGCGGGCGCGATCAAGTAACAGGAGCGTGACGGGGGGCGCGGCGACACTGCCGCGCCGTGCCCGGATGCTAGGAAAGGGGCATGCGGACCCCTTGTCTCTCCCGAGTCACGACCGCCGCGCTCTTCGTGGTGGCGCTGAGTGGCACCGCCGCCACCGCGGCGGTCAGCGGCAGCACCCCGGCCGGCGCGGCGAGCCTGCCCTCGTGCAACCTCAAGACGCTGACCAACCACCAAGGCCTGGTCAACATCACCTTCTGGGAGTCGGCGTCGCAAGCCAACCTCACCGTGCTGCAGGGCATCACCAGCGCCTTCAACTCCTCGCAGACCAAGGTGCACGTGACCCTGGTCACCCAGGCCGGCTACGACGACACCTGGAACAAGTACACCGCCGGCCTGTCCAACGGGCAGCTGCCCAACGTCGTGCAGCTCGAGGACCAGCGCACCCAGGCCGCCATCGACACCGGCTCGTTCCTCCCTGTGCAGTCCTGCATGAACGCCGCCAAGTACTCGACGAGTGACTACCTGCCCCGTCCGCTCGCCTACTGGAAGGTGAACGGCGTGCAGTGGGCCATGCCCTTCGCCGTCTCGGCGCCGATCCTGTACTACAACCAGAACGCCTTCACGAAGGCGGGGCTCAACCCGAACAGCCCGCCGGCCACGCTGACCCAGATGGTGACCGACGCCAAGGCGCTCAAGGCCTCGGGCAGCGGCATGGGCCTGGTCCTCGACCCCTGGCACCTCGAGACGTGGCTCGCCTCGGCCAACCAGCTCTTCGTCAACAACAAGAACGGCCGCAGCGCCCGGGCCACGGCGGCGGCGTTCAACAACAAGACGTCCATATCGATCTTCAGCCAGCTGAACACGCTGGTGCGCTCGGGCTACGCCGCCACCAACCCGGCCACCGGGCCCGACGCGTACGACAACCTGCTCGGCATCGGTAGCGGCAAGTACGGCATGACCATTGAGACGTCGGCCGCTCTCGGCACGGTGACCCAGCTCCTCGGCGGTGGCAAGTACGCCAACGTGAAGCTGGGCATCGGCGCCTTGCCGGTCTACAGCTCGTCGATCAAGGGCGGCATTGAGCCCGGCGGCTCAGGCGTCTTCATCTCCAACAAGGCCTCCGCGCTCGACCAGGCGGCGTCGTGGTCGTTCGTCTCCTACCTCATGAGCACCCAGAGCGTGGCCACCTGGGCGGCGGGGACGGGCTACATCCCGGTGCGCACGTCGTCGGCGCAGACGGCGACCGTGCAGCACCTGTGGGCGACCAACCCGGGCTACAAGGTGGCCTACAACGAAATCAACCTCGGGGCCAACACGCCGGCCACGTCCGGTTCGGTGATCGGCCCGTACGCCGAGGTCCGCAACGACGTGCTCAACGCCGAGATCTCCATGTACACCAGTGGCGTGAAGCCCGCCGCCGCGGTCAAGGCGGCCTCGTCGAACGTCAAGAGCACCATCTCGGGCTACAACAGCCGGCTGGGGTCGTAAGGGCGCTACCCGGCGACGCCGAGTGCTTCGACGCCGAGCGCTTCGCCATCGACCACCTCGCCATGGACGACCGGTGCTGGGCTGCTCGCACCATGCCTTGCCGAGGCTGAGCACATCCTCGTCTGAGCCTTGGCCGAAGAACCCGAGCCGCCGGGATGGCCCGCGGAAGGGGCTGGCGGGAAGGGCGGCGGGCTCAACGATTTCGAAACTATAAACCAAGTTGTTGAGTATAAACAAAGTCATTGATAGTTTTTTCAAAGGGTGGGCGGAGCGGTTCCACAACCCCCGCGGGGGCGACGAGAAGGGCGAGGACCTCTCCCGAGGGGACCGCCGAGGCACGAACCGAAATCCTGCGAGTCCATCTCCTTCCCGCCACATCGGCATGTCGGGGCCGTTTCTCAATAGAGCCGAAAGTCACAATGCGGACCGAAGAACCGCAGTTCAGGCGGGCGCTTCGGTAATGTCGGCCGCCAAGCGGTGCGCTCCGGGTGGGAGTCGAGCACCGCCCAAAGGGACGAAACGGCATGGTGGCTCAGGAGACAGACACGGTCGGCCTTGCCGGCTACCGGGTCCTCTTCGCGCGCAGCTCGGAAGGGGTGCTCTTCTGCACCGAGGAGGGCCGGATCACGGCAGCCAACCCGGCAGCCTGCGCCATGCTCGAAATGAGCGCCGAGGAGATCTGCGCCCTGGGGAGGGACCGGCTGGTCGACCAGGAGGACCCGCGCTGGACCCTGGCGGTGGCCGAGCGGGAACGAACGGGATCGGCGGTCGGCGTGGCCCGCCTACGCCGTGGCGACGGGCGCTTCGTCGAGATCGAGCTGACCGCCCTGCAGTTCCGCGCCGAGGACGGCGCGGCGCAGACGCTGATGATCCTGCACGACATGACGGGGCGCCTCGCCATTGAGCGCGAGCTCGAGGAGCTGAGTGCGCGCCTCCTGCAACTGTCGCGGGGCGACGAGCTGACCGGATTCATGAACCGGCGCGGGCTCATCGCGTCGGGCACGCAGCTGCTGCAGCTCGCCGACCGCCAGAACGCCGCGGTGCACGCGTTCTTCGTCGACGTCGGCAACGTGCAACAGCTCAACGAGCGCCTCGGCCACCAGGCCGGTGACGCCGCGCTGCAGGCCGTCGCCCGCGCCCTGTCGGTGACGTTCCGCAAGCACGACGTGCTGGCCCGGATCGGCGGCACGCAGTTCCTGGTGCTCACACTCCAATTCCAAGAGTCCGAATGCGCCGCCGTGACGGGCCGCCTGCGCGGCCACCTCAGCGCACCCGCCACCCGGGAGTTCGTGGGTGCCCCCATTGAGGTCTGCTGTGGTTGGACGACGCGCCAGAGCGGCGAGCGCACCTCGCTCGAAGACCTCATCGCCCGCTCCGACTGGGCCATGCTCGAATCCAGGGAGGGCCGCCGAGCCACCTTCGGGCCGGGCTCGGGCGCCGAAAGCGCGCCACCCGCCGCCTCGTACTCGACCCGGGACGCCCTGCCGCCACGACGCCGCCCCTGACCAAGGGCTTTCTCCCGACCGTTCGGTTGGGCCAATTCATGACCAACGCGCTCGACGCCCAGGTGCGCACCCAGCTCCGCCTGTGGCTGCCCGACCGGCACGCCACCGCTGCCCGCGACCGCGGTGTTGGTCAGTCGTGACCAGGAAGAGGCCATGGATTTGGCCGCCTGGCCATCGTCAACCACGGCCGACTGGAGCAAGTGGGCGCACCGGCGGACATGGACGACAACCCGGTCAACGAGTTCGTCCTGACCTTTCTGGGCTCGGCCACTCGACTCAACGACCGGTGGGTGCGGCCGCACGACCTCGTCGTGCATCCGGCCGCCGAAGGCAAGCCGAGTGCGTTCGCCGTCGAGGGCACAGTGGCACGCGTCACGCACCTGGGCTTCGAGGTCAAGGTGGACGTGGACCTCGCCAACGACGAGACGTGCTGGGTCCAGCTCAGCCGCGGCAGCGTCGCGCAGAGCAGCGAACGCTGCGCCCCCGAACCCCGGTGGGGCCTCATCCGCGTTGTCCGTTCGTTGTGGCGAGGTGACCCTCGAGCCTGCGCCACCGGTCCGCTGGACCGTCGACCAGACCGAGGTCCGCCGGCCGCACCCCGCCGGGCCATCTGCCACGGCAGCTACTGCTCGGTCCGAAGTCAGAGCGGAAACCACTGATCCGAGGCCATCGACCTCATTTTCGACGCTGAAAGCACACCGTTGTAGTTTCACCGATGGTGTCCCCAACGACTGTTTTCGACTCCTTGGGGCCCTCTCCAGCAAAATTTTTTGTGGACAAGTTGTGGGTCGAGGTCGCCCGCCGCACGCCAATTCCGTTCGTAAAACGGCGGATCCTTGCAACTGCGCGTCCCAATTCACCTGGTGACAGGGTTGCAACTGGTTGCAAGCTGGTTGCAAGTTGGGCAAAACTTGTGATTGGGAAGGGAGGGCACCGGTAGCTCGGTGCTTCGCCCCCCTTCCCTTGTGCCCGCATCTAGACGAGCGAAGGAGGTGGACAATGAGAGGAGTCGGTTGGCGCTAATTGCCAGATGCAACTGGCAACAAGTAACCGCACCGTCCACACGTTGGGATGTGCGTTGCCTTAAGTTTGTCGACACGGCGGGCTGCCGTCTTGAGCGAATTTGTTAGGACGCTCGAGTGGCACCCGCCGTTGTCGCGCCCGGGGAGCCGAATCGACCCTTCCGGACCCGATGCGAGGACCAGAGAATCCGGGCGATTGGAGTAGGGAAGCGGCTTCATGAGCGTGCGCAGGCGGGCGAAGCACCGCATCCGGAGGAAGAAGCTCGGGCGCCCCTTCACCCGCCTCTGGGCCGGTTTCACCATGGCCAGCTCCGGGGACGGCCTGGCCACCGGGGCGGTGCCGCTCATGGCCGTCGTGGTGAATCCCCACCCACTGGCAGTCTCGAGCGTGGTTGCGGCCGACCGCCTCCCGTGGCTCTTCATGGCCCTGCCCGCCGGCGTCCTGGCCGACCGCTTCCCCCGCGGTCCGTTGATGGTGTTCACCAACCTCCTCCGGGCGATCGCCATTGCGGTCGGCGCCTATCTGATCCTGAACCACCAGATGACCCTGTTCCTCCTCATTCTGGTCGTGCTCATCAATGGGGTGGCACGGGCGACCTACGACCCGGCCCTGCAGGCCGTCGTGCCCGATCTCGTGCGGTCCGACGCACTCGAATACAGCAATGGTGTGCTGATCGGCACCGAGGCAGCCACGGAGAACCTGGCCGGGCCGGCCGTCGGGACCTGGCTCTTCGCCATCAACAAGGCGATCCCGTTCTTCACCGACGCCATCTCGTTGGTCGCTTCCTGCATTCCCCTCGTCGGCATCCATTCAAGGGCACCCAAGTCCGAGGACTCCTCGCCGTCGGCCTGGGAGGGTGTCCGCATCCTCTGGGCGGACCGCCGCTTGCGGCTCCTGATCTTGATGGTGGCCTCACTGGCCGGCCTGCAGGGAATGGAGTCCGGCGTCCTGGTCCTGCTCGCCACGACCGAGTGGGGTGTGCGCCAGGCCGCCTACGGGCTCTTCCTCGCCGCCGGCGCGGCCGGAAGCCTGCTCGGCAGCCTGGCGGCGAACATGCTGGTACGGCGCTACCAGAGCGCTCCGACACTGATCGGTGCCGCTATCGGCTCGGGGGTGGGCTACCTGATCATGGCGGCGGCGCAGGGCTGGCAGCTGGCCGGTCCGGCGTTCTTCCTGGGTGGCGTCGCCGTCGGTGTCGGCGCTGTTGTGTCCGCCGCCCTCCGCCAGAGACTGACCCCCGCCGAGGCGATGGGACGGGTCGGCGCGGCGGCCCGCGGCGTTGTGCTCGGCGCAGTCCCCCTCGGCGCCCTGATCGCCGGCGGCGTGGCCGCCGTGGCCGGACTGCGGTTGCCACTGGTCCTCGCCGGATCGCTGCAGTGCGCGGTGGCGCTGGTCCTGGCCCGCCCGCTCCTCCGCAGTCTGAAGGCCGACGCTCACACCGCAAGCTGAGCGCTGCCACATTCCGTTCCAACGGGTGTGCGTCAACGCACGCACAACGGAGCCACCCGGCGATCCTGCCCAATCTCAAGACTTGAACAGATTCCGCCGATATCTGGACGGTGGAGACGGATGGCAACCAGGCCGCCAGCCGGCGCGCAGCCTCGGTGGGCTCACTGGCAGCATCCCATCTCCTCAGCGACGGATTGGACGGTCCTGCCGCACTGCCCGGCGCGGCCGTCCCTGAGGCCTCCGTCCCGGACAGCGAACTCAGCGCCGGCGGCCGGACGCCGAGACAGATCGAGGCAGGCATTTACGCGTACTGCGCCGTTATGGGTCTCACCACTGTCATCCTCTGTTTGACCGGGCCACTGCACGGCGTCGGGCCGATCCGGGCCGTGGCCCCCCAGGCGGCGATGTTCGCCATCATCTTCGTGTTCTCGGTGCTCGCGGCCTGGCTCTCGGTGGCGCTGCACTACCGCGGCGACACCTACGACTTCGCACTAGGGGAAGTGCCGCTGCTGATCGGGCTGGTCTTCCTCTCTCCCGACCTTCTGGTCCTCGCCACCGCCTGCGCCGTCGCCTTCAACTTCACGCTCCTCCGTCGGCAGGCTCCGTTGAAGATCGCCTTCAATGTGGCCTCGTACTCGATGGCCGCCGCGCTGGCCGCCATCGTCTACCGGGAGATCCTGGGGACGCACAGCCCGGTGAGCCTCATCGGCTGGGTGGCGGGGGTGGCCGCACTCCTCACCTGCGACGTGGCGTTGCACTTCGCCCTGCGCGTCGTGATCAAGCTGAACGGCGGCCAGACCGCCGAACGCCGCACGGGAATCATCGTGCTCGCTCTCGAAGCAATGCTGACGGTTGCGAGCATCTGCCTCGCCTTCGTGTTCTTCAATGCCGTCTGGTTCGATCCGTGGGCGGCGCTTCCGCTTCTCCTGGTTGCCGCACTCCTGATCGGCGCCTACCGGGGCTACAGCCGCCTCTCCTTGCGTTTTTCCTCTCTGCAGCGCCTGTACGAGTTCAGTCGCACCATCGGTTCAGCGAACCTCGAGCCCTCATCAATGAGCGTGGACGTCCTCAAGGAGGTCTGCACCGTTATGCGATCCCGGCGCGCCAAGCTGATCCTGGCCGAGCCATCGGGGATCCCGCGCCGCATCTCCTACGATCAGCGCGGGGTCTCGGGCGTCGAACCCATCACGCTCAGTGAGGCATCGATCGCCACCCAGGCCATCACCACCGGCAAGGGCTCGCGGCACAACGTCCTGCCCCAGGAGGCCGACGCCGTCGATCCCATTGCCGGCGAGTACCGCAACGCGGTTGTTGCACCGCTGATGAATCAGCACACACCCGTCGGAGCGATCATCGCTCTCGATCGCGACGAGGAGGCGGACCCCTTCGACGAGGACGACCTGCGCCTCTTCGAGACCCTGGTGGCCCACGCCAGCACCAGCCTCGAGCGGGCACGGCTGGTCGAGGAACTGCGCTACGAGGTGGACAGCAAATCGCACCAGGCGACCCACGACATGCTCACCGGTCTGCCCAACCGCATGCTCTTCTTGACCCGCGCTGCCGCCGCCCTGACCGAGAGCCGCGGCGTGGCCATCGTGTTGCTGGACATCGACCGCTTCAAGGACGTGAACGACACCCTCGGTCACGCCATCGGCGACCGCCTCCTGTGCGAAATCGCCGAGCGCCTGCTGCACGCAGTCTCAGGCCGCGCCACGGTGGCCCGGCTGGGGGGCGACGAGTTCGCGCTGGTCGTTGCCGACGTGTCCGATCCCGAACAAGCCCTCGAAATCGTCAACCAGCTCAACATCGAAATGCAACGACCGATCAAGATGGACGGCCTGACCCTGGCCGTCACCGCCAGCGCCGGCATCGCCATGGCGCCCGAGCACGGCGACGATGCCGCCCTCCTGCTGCAGCGCGCCGACATCGCCATGTACCTGGCCAAGGAGCGCCGCAACGCGGTCGAGTTCTACTCGGTCGAGCACGACCAGAGCATGCAGCGTTTCCTCATGCTCGCCGGCTTGTTGACCCACGCGCTCGAGGCCGGGTCAGAGCTCAGCCTGATGTACCAGCCGATCGGGGACGTCCGGTCCCGCGACATCGCGTACGTCGAGGCCCTGTGCCGCTGGAACCACCCGGTGCAGGGGTTCATCCCGCCAGAGGAGTTCATCGGGATCGCCGAGCAGATGGGCCTGATTCCTCAGATCACCGACTTCGTCCTGAACGAGGGCTGCGCCCAGCTCGCCCGTTGGCGCGACGCGGGCATCACGATCGGCCTGGCCGTGAACGTGTCCGGGCGGGAGTTCGCCGACATCAACCTGGTCGACCGCGTGGAGGAATGCCTTCGGCGCTACGACATCCCGGCACATCTCCTCACCCTGGAAGTCACCGAAACCGAAATCATGGCCGACCTCGGTGCGGCCACCAAGGTGCTCTACGAATTGTCGGCCCGCGGCATCAAGCTCGGCATCGACGACTACGGCACGGGGTACTCCTCATTGGAGTATCTGCAGAAGCTGCCGGTCAACGAGTTGAAGATCGACCGCTCTTTCGTGACCAACCTGCCGAGTGAGGAGAGCAACCGCATCATCGTGCGCTCCTCTATCGACATGGCGCACTCACTCGGGCTCTACGTCATCGCCGAGGGGGCGGAGGACGAGCTCACCTGCGCCATGCTGGCCGAAGCTAATTGCGACTTCATTCAGGGCTACTACCTGTCCAAGCCACAGAAAGCCGACGATCTGCAGGAGTGGATCCTCGGTGGTGCCAAGCTCGAGTACGCGCCGCTGACCCGGATCCCGGACTCGGAGGGCGCCGCGCTCATGCTCATGACCAAGTCCAGCTGAGCCGACCTCCATGCTGCACGCCCCTACGTCGTCAGCGAGTTCGCCGCCGAGTACCTCTGCCCCACGTAGCTCCCGCACGCGCTGACCGACCTGCGCACCGCGCTCGTCGACGGCGCCCACCCATCCGTCGCAGCCTCCACATAAACCGGTTGCCGATAGATCGTCAACCGATATAGAGTGACGGCATGCCGCGCAGCAAGCCCGCCAAGACGGCACCACCGAAGGCGGATAGGGGATTCTCGGGCTTCGGGCGCTACGCCGGACCGGCCACGCTCATCCTCTCCAGCCTGGCCGAAGGCCCCAAGCACGGGTACGCCCTCACCAAGGACATCGAGCGTTTCGCCGATGTCCGCCTGGCCCCGGGGACGTTGTACGAGGCCCTCAGCCGTCTCGAAGGCCAGGGTCTGATCGAGGCGGTGCAGAGCGACGACCGCCGCCGCCCCTACAAGCTGACCGCCGTCGGTGCCGAGGCGCTGCGGGGCCACCTGGACGCGCAGCGACGGATCGCCGATGTGGGGCTCCGCCGCCTCGCCGGGACGTGGGGGCCGGCATGAGAAGGAAGGAATCGGTCCTCTGGAGCCGCGCCTACCGCCTGCTCTGCTGGTACCCCAAGGAGTGGCGTGCGCGCTACGGCGACGAATTTATGGAGCTGCTCGTCGCCGACCTGGAGGAGCGGGCGCACTCGTTGCACCGGTCGCTCGATATCGCCCGCGGCGGCCTCATCGCCCGGTCCGCCTCCGCCGGGCTCGGCGGCCAACCGCTCGACCCCGACGATGCGCCGCGCCGGAGCCTCGTCGCCATCGGTGGCGCGCTCTCCATCTTCGTCGTCTTCGCGCTGGCCATGTGGGCGCAGCTGACGATCGGGTGGCAGTGGTCCCCGCCGAACACCGTCGGGACTTCCTTGGCCATGTTCGTCATGTCGGCGGCCATCGTGGCGGTGGGCGCGCTGTTGCTCGCCGCCTCGGTCCCGATCATGTGGTCCGTCGGCCGCAACCTCTCGCGAGGTCGCGCCGGCCAGCTTCTCCCTCCCCTGCTCTTAAGTGTCGGCGGCATCGCCGTCCTCGTCGTCGGCACGCACCACTTCGCCAACGGCTGGCCCGGCACGGGCGGGCACGCGTGGGGCCGGCAGGGCATCGTGCCCGGCGGCGTCGCCGCCTACGCCTGGGCCTCGACGCTCTTCGTCACGTCGTACTGGGCCCACCCGGACGCGCTGGGCGGCTTTCCGGCCGCCGAGGTGGCCTTCATGGTCGTGTCCCCCCTCGCCTTCGCCACCACGCTCGTCGGCCTGGCCAAGGTCGTCCGTCGGCTCGACCTCTCACCACGCGTGCTTCGCTACGAGAAACGACTGACCGTCGCCGCCACCGTGGCCATGGCGGCCTTCTTCACGGGCGCCGGCATGTGGGTGTTCGACGGCGGACCGGGCCCGCGCAACCTCTTCCACATCGGAGCGATCGACCTGATCGACCTCGTCGCCATCGCGTTGGCTTTGGTGGTGGCGGCGCTGGCCGTCCGCAGGGTGGGCGCCGCCGCCGGCCAGCTCTCCCCCGGCTGAGCCGGATCCAGCGGGACACTCCGGCGTCACGCCCATGGACCAGGAAGCCACGAACGAACGCGACACGTCGCGGCACACACGCTGGAGCCGGCGCCAGATTCTGACGGTTGGCCTCGGCGGCGTGGCAGGCCTTGTGATCGCCGGGGCGGTGGGCGTCGAGTTGGTCTCCCATGGGGTCCTGCCTGGAAAGCAGGCCCTCGATCAACTCGAGGGAGGATGCTCGGTCACGAGCTCCACGTTCCAGCTCGCGGAACTGGGACATTCGGTCTCGGGCTCCTTCCACTCCCGGGCCCGCCGCCGTGCCGTCGGCTACACCATCGCCTGGCCTGCGGGAGCGGAGCCCGGCACTCCCCTGCCGCTCATCGTCATGCTGCACGGCGAGGGCGGCAACCACACCGACGCGCTGACTGGCATGCGGCCGAACGAGGCCGTCGCGCTCGTCGTCGACGGCAAACCCCTGCCGCCCATGGCCTTGGTCACGGTTGACGGCGGAACCGGCTACTGGAACCCCCATCCCGACGACGACCCGATGGCGATGGTGATCTCCGAGCTCATCCCCCTCTGCCAGGGAATGAATCTCGGTCGGGCCCCACAGAAGATCGGCACCATGGGTATCTCAATGGGTGGGTACGGGGCGATCCTCCTGGCGGAGAAGTACCCGCAACTGATCCGCGCCGTGGCCGCCATCAGTCCTGCCATCTGGACCAGTTACGAACAGGCGCATGCCGTGAACCCCGGCGCCTACGCGTCCGCGGCCGAATTCACCGCCAACGACGCGGTCAGCCACACTGCAGCGCTCTCGAACACGCCCGTCCGGGTCGCCTCGGGCAACGACGATCCCTTCCGCCCCGGCGTTCTCACCCTCGCCCGACAACTCCCGAAGACCTCGACGGTCGTGCTTTCGCAGGGCTGTCACTCCGGTCCCTTCTTCAACGCCCAGGAGCCGCCCTCGCTGCAGTTCCTTGGCCGACACCTGGCGGACTAGCCCGCCGTTCGGAGACCGGGCCCCGGCAACTTGCGGCGATCCGGAGAAATGGGCGAGGAAATGTGCTGACTTCGCTTCATCTGAGGCTCGCATCACCATTCCTCGGAGTCTCCGTAGCGTGACCATGAGCATGATCTCCGCCCGCCTCCGACGCGAGGACTTCCTGCCCCCGTCGCAGGGACCTTCTTCCCTAGGCGGGCCCATTATGAATCCCGAGACTGTCCCCATGTGGACCGAATCTCCTCGCGCGCCGGTCGAACAAGCAGCTCAGGGCGAGGAGAATCCCGAACGGGTCGAGGCGCTCCTACGTTGTCAAGACCTGAGAAAGAAGTTTGCGGAGCGCACGGCGGTCGACGGCATCAGCTTCCAGTTGGCACCGGGAGAGATCTATGGCCTCCTCGGACCCAACGGGGCCGGAAAAACAACCACCATCAAAATGGTCTGTGGGCTACTCCGCCCCGATACAGGCTCGATCATGCTAAATGGGCACTCCGCGGTCAACGAGCTGGCAGCGCGCAGCATGGTGGGTTACGTGCCTCAGGACGTAGCGCTCTACCC
>Ga0307373_10010215_pt1 | contig 13864 bp, 10 predicted proteins | sample OX2MG_FD_202534 | JGI IMG/M metagenome (GOLD analysis project Ga0307373, IMG submission 202534) | Soil microbial communities from Risofladan, Vaasa, Finland - OX-2 | ecosystem: Environmental > Terrestrial > Soil > Coastal area > Acid sulfate soil | place: Finland: Risofladan, Vaasa | collected... | reverse complement strand
CCGAGACTGCAGGCGTTCCGGGTGAGGTCGCCTTCGCCCGAGTCCTCACGCGGGACGGACGCTGGCTCGTGCTCCACGGCGCCGAATTGGTGACCAATGGCAGCCGTCGAGTGTCAGTCATCATCCAGCTGGCCCACCCCGCCCGCATCGCGCCGCTGCTGATGGACGCTTACGGCCTGACGGAACGAGAGCAGGACGTCACGTGCCTGGTCCTCCAGGGCAACTCCACCGCCGAGATCGCCACGCGCCTGGTGGTCTCGGCGCTCACCGTCCAGCAGCACCTCAAGAGTGTGTTCGACAAGACGGGAGTCCGCAGCCGCCGCGAGCTCGTCGGCAAGGTCTTTTTCTCCCACTACGAGCCTCGGGTGCGTGACAACGAGCACCGCGCCATCGACGGCCGCCCGCTCCGTGGCGGTCCGGCGGCACATCCGGCAACCATGTGAGACCCGATCCGAAGTGCAGGCCCAAAAGAGATCGGGGGCCACGCCGGACGGTTGGGGCCTGGCGCTGGCGCGGAATCGGTGAGCGAGGCAGCGCCACCGGGCACGACGCCACCGCCTACAGGTTGACCAACACCTGTTGGCCTCCGGCCTGGCGGCCATCGACGACCAGTTGCAGGCCCGTCGCGTCGGACGGCACCCGAAAGCCGACCACGGCCCGCGCGCTCTGCGGTGCCACCGGCGTCCCCTGCGCCGGAGATGCCACAACATCCGCGGGCGACGGAGTTGCTGAGGGCGTCGCCACCGGCGTCGCCTGAGCCGCGGCCAGGACGGCCGACGTGGCCGAGGCGTCGACCTCGTAGACGTGCAGCGCCTGATCGATCAGAGCCGTCCCCGGCAGCACGGCCGAGCTGAGGCTGCCGCCGCCCGCCGCCCGGATCACCAACTCGACGCCGACGTATTTGAAGCCTGTCCCGGCATCGAGTGTGATCACGCGCTGGACCGTCACCACCAGTCTGCCGAGCGGTATGGGTTGTCCGACCGCGTACGGCGTACCGGATATGCCCCCGAGTGTCGGCGGCAGCGGCGTGGCGGCCGTCGTCGGGATCGGCGTGGGGGAAGCGATCGGTGGGAGCCCGGTGCAGGCCGCGGCCAGAAAAACCAGCGCGCCGATTAACGGCCACGCGCGGGAGCGGGTCCAGGCCCGGCGCATGTCGACCCTCCGGAGTGCGTTCGCTGGGCCCCATCCCTACCGATCGGGCCTCGGTGCGGAAGCATTCCTATCAGGTCTTGGCTGACGGCGCAATCCGCCAGAAGTAGTCAAGCGCGTGCTTGCGCGAGGTGCCAGCCGCCGCCCGGTGCGCGACAATGGCCAGGTCGTCGTGAACCGGGGTATCGGAACAGTCACGGGATTGAAGGGAGCGGCGATGACACCGCCGATGAGCGAGGTCGAGCGGTCGCTCGCGGCCGCGGTCGAACGCCAGCGCGACGCCGGACTCGACCTGCTGCGTGACCTGGTCAACTGTGACTCAGGGACGTTCAACAAGGACGAGACAGATCGCGCCGGGGCGATGCTGGCGGCCGTGATCGGCCGGCTGGGCTTCGCCACCGAGCGTATCCCCCAGGAGCGCTACGGCGACCACGTCGTCGCGCGCCGAGCAGCTCGCGGAGATCGCCGGCTCCTCTTCGTCGGCCACTTCGACACGGTCTTCCCTCGCGGAACCGTCGCCACCCGACCGTTCTCCATCACCGGCGACCGCGCCACGGGGCCCGGCGTCTACGACATGAAGAGCGGCCTGGTCGTGCTTGTCACCGCGCTCACCGCGTTGCGCGAAATTAGCGCCCCGGTGTGGGACGACGTGTCGATGACCGTCATCTTCAATAGCGACGAGGAGGTGCTCTCCCCAACGTCGCGGCCCATCATCGAGGCCGCGGCTCGGCGGGCGGACACGGTCTGCATCCTGGAGCCGGCGCGCCCGGGTGGGGAGTATACCTTCGTCCGCAAGGGCGCGGCGATCTACACGCTGGCTGTCTCGGGGCGCGCGGCCCACTCGGGCGGCCAACCGGAACTGGGACGGAGCGCCATCGAGGAGCTGGCGCAGAAGATCGTGCGCCTGCACCAGATCACCAACTACCAGACCGGCACGACCGTCAACGTGGGCATCGTTCGGGGCGGCGAGCGGGCGAACGTCGTCGCGGACCACGCCGAGTGTGACTTCGACCTGCGGGTCCTGACGCCGGCGGAGGCAGAGGCAGCCCAGCGGCGCATTCGCGACATCGCCGCGATGCAGTTCGTGCCCGACACAACGTCCGTGCTGTCCGGCGAGATGGCGTTCCCACCGCTGCCGCCCAGAGCGACGAACGAACTGCTGTTCTCCTGGGTCCGCGAGGAGGGCCAGAAACTCGGGCTCGATCTGCGCTCGGTCGTCAGCGGCGGGGGCTCGGACGGCAACACCACCGGCCAGTTCGCGCCGACGATCGACGGCATGGGTGCGCGCGGCGACGGCGCCCATTCGGACCGCGAGTTCATCCACGTGTCTTCGATCGTCGAGCGTGCGCAGGTACTCTCCCTCTTCCTGAACACCTGGCCGTCGCGCGCCGACGAGCTGAACGGACGCTAACGCGTCGGCGTCGATGCGGCGCGGCCGCGAGAAGGAGTGACACGACATGGTGCCAAAGCAGATCCTCGACGAGGTGTCGATCGACAACGCGTGGCGGCATATCGAGCAGATCACGTCCGAGATCCCGTCTCGCCTGGCCGGATCGGCGAACAGCCGCCGGATGGCCGAGTACGCGAATCAGGCCTTTACCCGGGCCGGCCTCGACAGCCGGCTTCACGAGTTCCTGGGGCTGGTCTCCGTCCCCGGCGAGGCGGCACTGCGCGTCCAGAGCCCTCACCGCTACGAGATCGTGGCCAACACACTGGGGCATTCCGCGTCGACGGGCGGGATCGAGGGGGAACTGGTCTACGTAGGGTCGGGCGCCGAGTCCGACTACGAGGGCAAGGACGTGCGCGGCAAGATCACCCTCTCAGAACTCTCCTACTCCCCGGCCCGCCACGAGAAGGCCTACATCGCATGGAAGCGCGGCTCGATTGCCCAGATCATGATGAACTGGGGCGACGAGACGAACGCGGCCGTCCCCTTCGGCTCGATGAAGTCGGCCTGGGGCAACCCCACGCCGGAGACGCTCGAGACCGAGATGCCGGACCTGCCCTGCATCGGCATCGCCCGCACCGAGGGGCTGAAGCTGAAGGAGCTCTGCGGGCAGGGAGCGGTCCGGGTCTGGCTGCGGGCCCACGCCGACAACGGCTGGAAGCCGCTGACGATGACGAGTGCGGAGTTCGGCGCCGCGCGGGATCGCCAGTTCCTGCTGCTCGGCGGCCACATGGACTCGTGGCCCGGTCCGCAGGCGACCGACAACGCCGCCGGTGACGCCTGCATGATGGAGCTCGCGCGGGTGTTCGCCGCCCACCAGGGAGAGCTACGCCGCGGGCTCGTGGTGGGCCTCTGGATGGGCCACGAGACCGGCACCATGATCTCGTCGACGCGCTTCGCCGACGTCAACTGGGATCGGCTGCGTCACGCCTGTGTCGCCTATCAGCAGATCGACCAGCCAGCCGTCACCGGCTCGTCCACCTTCCACGTCCACTCGACCGATGACATTCAGACCTACGCGGTCGCCAGGGCCCGCGAAGTCGTCGGCGACATGCAGATCCAGTGGCACCGGCAGCAGAAGAACGGTGACTCGTCGTTCTTCGGTGTCGGACTCCCCTGCATCGCCGGCGAGATGTCGTTCACCGACGAGGAGATCCGGCGGACGGCGCTGGCGACGCTGGGCTGGTGGCACCACTCGCTCCATAACACCCTCGACAAGGTCGACAAGGGCCGTCTGGCGCTGCACCTGAAGGTCTACGCGACCTGGATGTGGGGGCTGCTGACGGATCCCATCCTTCCCTACGCCTACCTGCCACTCGCCACGCGTTTCGTCGAGCGCCTGGGCGAATTCGTCGGAGTCGACGTGCCCGGCATCGACATGGCCGGCGCGGTCGAGCGTGCCCGGGCATTCCAGTCGGCCGCCGGACGGCTCGACGCGGCCGCCGACTCCTGGCGACAGTGCGGTGAGGTGACGGCCGACGCCGAGCGGGCGGCGGACGTCCTGAATCAGGCGATGATCGGACTCTCCCGCACGCTCGTGCCGATCGCATCGACGGCGGTCGGTCCGTATGGGCAGGACCGCTACGGTCACGCCTGGCAGACCCAGATGATCCCCTCGCTCGTGCCGTACCCCAGCCTGGGTACGCTGGACCGGAACTCGGAGGCGTATCAGACCTGGTGGGTGGCGATGATCCGCGCTCGCAACCGCGTCGTCGACGCGTTGGAGCAGGCAGCGCGGACGGCCGAGTGGGCGTTGGACGAGCTCGGTTGAGTGCGCGGGGGATGCGAGGTGGGGTGATGGAAGACGCGAGCGGGTGGCGCGAGTCTCTCGGCAGGATTGTGATCGCGAGTTGAGCCGCGCCGACCGGCACGGCACAAACCGCCCAGCACGTAGGCAGGGACCCGCCGCGTCGACCTCCGCCGCCTCCCGCCGGGGCTACCGATCTCAGGCGGGCCGGCGCGCGGCAAACTCGTCCGCGGCCGCGTCGAGCCGGGAGAACGTCGCGCCGCCGTCGGCGACCGCCGCGATCAGGCGTTCGAGCAGCAGCATCCGGTGCCCGCGTCCGATGACCTGCGGGTGGAAGGTGTAGGTCAAGACGCCCCACTCGGTGATGCGCGTCATGTAGCGGAAGTCGTCGAGCCAGTTCGCCAGCACGTCGTCGGCCCGGCGCAGCCCCTGCTGCAAGTAGGTCGGCATGCGCATGTACTCGAAGTGGGGGAAATCGTCGAGCGACCAACTGATCGGCATCTCCACCAGCGGTGTCGTCTCGCCGAACCGCGCCGGAGCGTCCGCGGTGATGACGTCGCCCTGACGGCAGTAGTACGGCTGGTAGTCATCGCCCATCATGCTCGAGTCATAGTGGAAGCCGTGCGCTCGAAGCAGTCCAACGGTATGCGGGCTGAGGTCCCAGGACGGCGACCGGTAGCCGCGCGCATGCTCGCCGGCCACGCGCCGGATCGCCGCGTTGCCGCGCACGATGATCGCCTCCTCCTGGTCACGAGAGAGCGTGGCCGGCGGCTCATGGGCGTAGCCGTGATGTCCGACCTCGTGACCCTCGTCGTGGATGCGGCGGCACACGTCCGGGTAAGTCTCCAGGGTGTGGCCGGTGATGAACCAGGTCGCCCGGATATCGTGGGATTTGAGCAGATCCAGGATGCGGCCGGCTGCCATCACGCCGAACTCGCCGCGCGAAATGGGCGTTGGCGTAGTCATGTGACGGGCGATCCAGAGAGACATTGCGTCGAAGTCGAACGTCAGGCAGACCAGATGGCGCGCCATCTCCGTACCTCCCCGAGCAGCACGACTCTCGCCGGGCAAGTGCCGGCGTCTCCATGGTAGCGGTTCCGTCCCGTTTTCGGAAAGTCTAGCCGGACCAACTGGGCGGTTGTCGAGCCGGCGAAGGCGGCGTGTGTCGATCCCTTCACCACGACGGGACGACCGGACCGCGCCGGGTCCGAGCTACGCGTGGGACGCGCTAAAAGAGGTTGCCCGGCAAATTGCCGGGCTAGAGGTGACCAAGAGGTTGTCAGAGGTTTGTCCGAGGCTGGTTGAGGACGGAAGGTCGGTCTGGCCGTTCTTGCCACCGGCGCTCTCGATCTCCCATGGCTTGCAGTCTAGGCCATCGTTGGTTACAGGCACGACTAATTCCACAGCCTTGGTGTCACAAAAGTGTGACAACCTGCGGGCCGCGCCGCGGGTCCGCGCAGCGCGCCCGCAAGACACCCACTGTATCGTGGCGCGAGAGAGGGGCGCCGCCAGACGGTTCGTTGGTGACCACGCAACGACTTAGTCGCATCCGGTTGACGCACGCGCAAGCCGCACCGTAGCATTGCGCCGGATTTGGGCTGTGTCATGAGGAGAGGAATCGGTGTGGATGATGGGACACGCTGTGCCCGCTGGTGAGGGGGACTCACCGGCACTGCTTGGCGGCCGCCTGAGCCGCCGGCAGCTCTTTACGCGCACGCTACAGACGGGCGCCGTCATCGGTGGTGGTACGGTCGTCGCCGCGCTGCTCGACGCCTGCGGCGGGACCACGAACTCCCCCTCGGCCACGTTGTCGACGGGCAGCGGATCGTCCAGTTCATCAACCGGAAGCAGTAGCTCGGGAACAACCACGACTTCCACCCCGGCCCCTGCCGCGGCCAGTACCGGGACCGCCGGCACGCTGACGATCCCGCTCATCAGTAACCCGACCCCGAACCCGATCACCCTGCCGGGCGGGCTGTCGTCGATCCTGCTCAACAAGAACCTGTTCGGGCAGCTCTGCCGGCCGGATGCCAACAACCCGTCGACGCCGACGCCCGACCACGCCGAGAAGTGGGAAATCTCGACCGATGGCCTGACCTACACCTTCCATCTGCGGCAGGGACTCAAGTTCCACGACGGCACGCCGCTTACCGCCGACGACGTCAAGTTCACCTTCGACTCGATCACGGACCCCAAGGTCAACGGGGCCTTCAAGAACAACCTCGGCCCGTTCGACCATGCCGAGGTGGTGGACCCGCAGACGGTCAACTTGATCATGAAGCAGGCTTACGGCCCGCTCATGGTGATGCTCGACTACAACATCATGATCGTGCCGAAGCACGTCCTCAGCGGCCAGGACCTGAACAAGCCCGTCGCCTACATCCAGAACCCGATCGCCAGCGGCCCGTACAAGTTCAAGGAGTTCGTGTCCGGCGACCACTTGACTCTGGTCGCGAACCCCGACTACTGGGACGGCGCGCCCAAGATCGGCACCGTGGTCTACAAGATCCTGCCCGACGTCAACACGCAGGTCGCCCAGTTGCGCACCGGCGAAGTGGACGTCGTCATGATCGAGCCGTCGCAGGTCGACGCGCTCAGCGGCCAGTCCAACGTCGTCATCAACACCGCGGCGCAGACCAATTACTATTACCTCGGCGTCAACAACAGCAACCCGCTCTTCTCCGACGTCCGTGTTCGCCAGGCCCTCGCTTATGCTCTGGACCGCCAGACCATCGTGACGTCGGTGATGCGCGACAAGGCGACCCTCGCCAACGGACCGATCTCCCCGCCCATGGGCTGGGCCTACCCCAAGGATCAGCAGCCGTTCCCGTACGACGTCAAGAAGGCGCAGGATCTCCTGACGCAGGCGGGCTGGGCGCTGCAGAACGGCAAGCTGATGAAGGACGGGAAGCCGTTCGCGTTCAAGATCCTGCTCGACGTGGGTAATCCGACGCGCAAGTCATTCGCCCTCGCGGCTCAGCAGTACTACCAGAAGCTCGGCATGGATCCACAGATCGACTCCGAGGACTTCAACAAGTGGTACGACATGAGCAGCAACAGCCAGTACGACCTGGCCGTTGAGTGGTGGATCACGCCGCCGGACCCGGACGCGCTCTACGGCGGCTACTCGGACGACAATACTGACAAGTACAAGAACGCCGACGTGGACAACCTGTTCCTGCAGGGCCGGCAGCAGTCGACGCCGGACAAGCGCGCGCCGATCTACGCGCAGCTGCAGCAGAAGCTCTACCAGGATCAGGTGGACGTCTTCATGCTGTATCCGGAGGAGTTCCGCGGGTTCAGCAAGCGGCTGCAGGGTTACACCAATATCGGCATCCGCGACGCCCTGTACTACACGTACAAGTGGACCTTGAACGGCTAGCTGGCCGAGTGTGCCCGGCGCCGCCTGCGGGTGGCGCCGGGATTTCCCGCCCAAAGCGGCGCATTTGAGAGACTGCGAGACGCATGGGGAGATACGTCGTCAGCCGGTTGATCCAAGCGGTCGTGCTGCTTTTTCTCGTTACCGTGATCATGTTCGCCCTGATCCACCTGGCGCCGGGAGGGCCAACGGCGGTGATGGCGGACCAGAAGTTGCCGGCCGCCCAGCTGGCGCAGATGCGAGCCAATCTCGGGCTCGACAAGCCCGTCCCGGTCCAGTACGGGATTTGGCTGAACGACCTCGTCCATGGAAATTTCGGCATCTCGTACACCGACAGCCGCCCGGTGCTCGACGAGATCGGCCAGCGGCTGCCCAACACGTTGATTCTGGCGGGGACGGCGTTCATTGCGGCGTTGATCATCTCGCTCCCACTCGGTATCTACACCGCGCGGCACGCCCACACGTTCGCCGACGACGTGATCAGCGGTGCGAGCTTCATCGGGCTGGCCATCCCGGTCTTCTGGTTCGGGATCGTGCTGATCATCGTCTTCTCGGTGGCACTCCACCTGCTGCCGTCGTCGGGGATGTACACGACGAACCAGCCTCCATCGCTGGCGGATCTGCTCAAGCACCTGCTGATGCCGGCCCTGGTGCTGGCCACGCCCAACCTGGCCACGTTCACCCGGTTCGTGCGTGCCAGCGTCATTGAGGTGATGAACCAGGACTACGTGCGGACGGCACGGGCCAAGGGGCTTGGAGCCACCGCGATCACTTATCGGCACGTGCTTCGGAACGCGCTCATCCCGATTGTGACGATCGTGGGCCTCAACCTGCCGATCGTCATCGCCGGGGCCTCGGTCACCGAGAGCGTGTTCGGGTGGCCGGGAATGGGGCGGCTGGCCGTCGACGCCGCCTTCACGCGCGACTACCCTGTAGTCATGGGCATCACGGTGCTCGTCGCCGCGGCCGTGATCGCGATCAATCTAGTGACCGACCTGACCTACGTCGCCATTGACCCGCGGGTGAGGCTCCAGTGACAGCAACACCGACACGTGTGCTCTCGGCTGAGGTGACGCTTGCCCGCGAGCAGCGCGGGCCGCTGCAGCAGTTCCTGGCTCGGTTGCTTCGCTACCGCCCGGGTATCGTGTCGCTCGGCGTGCTCGTCTTCCTGTACATGCTGGCGTTCGTGGTGCCGCACCTGTTGCCCTACTCGCCGGACTCGCTCGACCTGACCAATATGCTGAGCGGGCCGAACTGGCAGCATCTGCTCGGCACCGACGAGAACGGACGGGACGTGCTGGCGCGCCTGCTCTACGGAGGCCAGATCTCCCTCACCGTGGGGATCTTTGCCGTGCTGATCGCCGACACGGTTGGCGTGCTACTCGGGGCTGTCGCGGGCTACTTCGGGAAGATCTCGGACACGCTGATCATGCGCATCACCGACACCATGCTGGCGATCCCCGGCTTCCTGCTGCTGCTGGTGATCCTGTCGCTGTTCTCGCCGAGTCTGGGCAAGATCGAGCTGGCGATCGGTCTTACGAGCTGGATGACCGTGTCGCGGCTGGTGCGCGGTGAGATCCTGCGCTACAAGGACGCCGAGTTCGTCCAGGCGGCCAAGGCCATGGGCGCCTCTGACTGGCGTATCATCTTCCGGCACCTGCTGCCTCAGACGGTGTCGCCGGTCGTGGTGGCCAGTAGCGTCCTCATCGGCGCCGCGATCATCCTGGAGTCGGCACTGAGCTACCTCGGCCTCGGGATCCAGCCGCCTCAGGCGAGCTGGGGGAACATGCTCACGGGTGCCCAGAACTTCGTCTGGACCGAGCCGGCACTGGCGATCTATCCCGGCGTGCTCATCCTGATCACCGTGAGCGCCTTCAACTACTTCGGGGAAGGCCTCCGGAGCGCGTTCAACGTCACCGAATAGTGGCACCAATCCCCGCCGTAGTGTCGGTCCCGCCGGGGAGTCTGCCGAACTCGCCGCCGTCAATCACGTGCCGATGCCCTCCTCGACCACCCGTCCGTGCCACCGCGTTTGACAGTCACCGGACGCGCCCCGTATAATCTCAGCCGTTACCCGTCCGGGGCCTTCCGGGCGGTGTGACGGCTGCAGGCCCGCCCGGGGGCATAGCTCAGCTGGGAGAGCGCTACAATCGCACTGTAGAGGTCGGGGGTTCGAGTCCCCCTGCCTCCACCCAGGTGGCCTGCAGTGAGACCCGGGGCGGCACCCGCGCCGGCCCGACATCCCGTGAGGTTCGCTCGTCTCATTGAGCCGCGGCCAGCGCCGCGAGCCAGCCCGTTCGCTCGCGCAGGGTCTCCTCAATGTCCGCACCCCCGAAGGGATGGTGAGTGATGAAGGCCACGACGTTTCAGTTGATCAGCCGCCGGGGTGATCGGCCGGACAGCCTGCTGTTCCGCGATTCGAACGGGCGGCTTTTCTTGCGTGCCGGCTGTGGCGCTCCCCTCATCAGGCTCACGAAACGCGACGCGCATCACATCATGCGCCACTACCCTTACCACACCGTCATCGACGCGGAGTGGCGCAGCGCGCCGGACGCGGAACTGCTCGAGTGCGCGGTGCCGTTCCCGATGGTCGACGCCGACGCCTGACGTCGCTCACTGCCGGGCGCGGCCCAGCTTCTCGACCGCGACGCGAAACCCGGGCGGAGGACCTCCGCCCGGGTTCTTGATTTGACTCAGTTCGCGCCGTCGGAGCGACCGGTCCTCAGGACGCCGGCTGCGGACGCATCTTCGGCACCGGCGTCGGGGCCGTCTGGGGCCGATCCACCCGCTCGGGGACCGCCTCACTCGGCACCGCGGTGGTCCCGTTCAACGGCGGCCCGACGAGCTGCGGTCGCGGACGCGGAGAATCAAACAGCGCCTCGAGCTCGTTGCCCTCGATCGTCTCATGCTCAATAAGGAGCATCGCGATCGCTTCAAGCTTGTCCATGTTGTCGGTAATGATGCGCTTGGCCCCCTCGTAGCCCTGATCGATGAGGCTGCGGATCTCTTTGTCGATCACGAAGGCGACCTCGTCGCTATAGTTCCGCTGCTCGTTGATCTCGCGGCCCAGGAAGACGAGCTCCTCCTTGCGCCCGAAGGCCAGCGGACCCAGCGTCTTGCTCATGCCGTACTCCGTGACCATCCGCCGGGCCAGCGTGGTGGACCGCTCGATGTCGTTGGCCGCGCCGGTGGAGATCTCCTGGAAGACGATCTCCTCGGCGACGTGTCCGCCCATGAAGACGGCCAGCTGGTTCTCGAACTGCTTCTTGGTCCAGAAGAAGCGGTCCTCTTCGGGGAGAACCCGCGTGTAACCGCCCATCATGCCCCGAGCCACGATCGACACCTTGTGGACCGGGTCGGCATACGGCAGCATGCGGGCGACCAGTGCATGGCCCGCCTCGTGGTAGGCCGTCATGAGCTTTTCGCGCTCGCTGATAACCCGGCTCTTCCGCTCGGGCCCGGCGATCACGCGATCGATAGCCTCCGTGAGCTCGCGTCCACCAATCGTCTTCTTGTTTCGGCGAGCTGCCAGGATCGCGGCCTCATTCACCAAGTTCTCGAGGTCGGCCCCAGAGAACCCGGGAGTCTGACGCGCGAGTCGCTCGAGTTCCACGTCGCTCTCGAGCGGCTTGCCGCGCGAGTGGACCTCGAGGATGGAGCGACGTCCCGCGATGTCCGGGCGGTCGAGCACGACCTGCCGGTCGAAGCGGCCCGGACGCAGCAACGCCGGATCAAGCACGTCTGGCCGGTTGGTCGCCGCGATGACAATGACGTTGGTGGTGCTGTCGAAGCCGTCCATCTCGACCAGGATCTGGTTCAGGGTCTGCTCGCGCTCGTCGTGACTGCCACCGAGCCCGGCGCCGCGCTGCCGCCCAACCGCGTCGATCTCGTCGATGAAGACGATGCAGGGGGCGTTGCGCTTGGCCTGATCGAACAGGTCTCGTACGCGGCTGGCACCGACGCCGACGAACATCTCCACGAACTCGGAGCCGCTGATGCTGAAGAACGGCACGCCTGCCTCGCCGGCCACGGCGCGCGACAACAGGGTCTTGCCGGTCCCCGGAGGTCCGACCAGGAGCACGCCGCGTGGGATTCGCGCGCCGAGCGAGGCAAACTTGTCCGGGTACTTGAGAAACTCGACGACCTCCGCCAGTTCCTCCTTAGCCTCATCGACCCCGGCCACGTCGCCGAAGGTCACGGTCGGCTTGTTGCCGTTGAACATTCGCGCCCGGCTCTTGCCGAAGGAGATGGCCTGGTTGTTCGTCCCCTGTGCCTGGCGCATCATGAAGACGAAGACACCTATCAAGAAGATCGTGGGGAGGATGAAGCCGAGCGTACTCAGCCAGTTACCCCACTGGCTGGCGGGGTTCACCTGAACTTCGACCTGCTCAGCCTGGATGCCAAACTTCTGCAGCGCATCCCAGATGTTGATGTTGTCCGGCAGCCGCGTCGTGGCTGCCGCGGTCTGACCCACATACTGGACCTGGACGTCGCTCGACCCGTCGGTCGTGACGAGGCGCGCGACCTTGCCCTGCTTGATGTCGGCCGCCACGTCGGCGAAGCTGACGCTCTTCGTCGACCCGTTGCCACTGGTAAAGGTGAACCACAGCGCAACGACGGCGATGATCAGGACGATCCAGACGAATCCATTCCGTAACCACTTATTGTCGGCCATCCAGTACCCTCCGACCGCGCCTTCGGAATCTACCCCTGTATGGGAACCACACGCTGACGCGGGCCTGACAGGGTGCCCGAATTATAGCAGAGACGCCGTGTGGGCCCGGAGAGGCGCCCAGCCCCACCGTCGTCGCGATTACCGCGCTCAGTTACGTGCGGGCAACGGCGATAAACGGCAGATTCCGATAGCGCCCGGCGACGTCGAGCCCATACCCGACGACGAACGCATCCGGGATCTCAAACCCCACCCAATCGGGCCTGACGATCGCCGTGCGCTCCCGGGTTTTCGTCAGTAATGCAACGAGCCGGACGTCAGCCGGGTTACGCCGCCGCAGGCCGTCGAGCAGGTACTCGAGAGTCAGCCCGCTGTCGATGATGTCCTCCACGACCAGCAAGTCCTCGCCCTCGATTGATCGGTCGAGATCTTTCAGAATACGGACCGCGCCCGAGGTGGTGGTTCCGAGGCCATAGCTCGACACGGCCATGAAGTCGACACGCAGCGGCACGGCCATCGCGCGCGAGAGATCGGCCATGAACATGAAGGCACCGGTGAGCACGCCGACCAGGAGCGGACAGCGGTCGCCGTAATAGGCGCCGATCTCCTGGCCCAGTTCGAGAACGCGCCGCTGCAGCGCGTCCTCGTCGATCAAGACGCGCTCGAGGCCGTCGTGCAGCGCGGTATCGAGGATCTCGCCTGCCAACCCTCACCCTCCCGTGTCGCCCCGTTCCAGATGGACCTGAAGCGCGTCGTCAACCAGACAGGCGGGCGGGCAGACGCCGCCCACCCACCTGACGACACCGTCGCGCTCGATAAGTGGCAGCCAGTCACGCAGGTACGACGGGACCTTCCGGTTAACCATCCAGTTCTGCAGTCGAACCACGCGAGCACCCGGCGCAGCGACCCGATCTCCCGGTCGGCGGGTGCGCAGCACCCAGGATGTGGATCCCACGGCCACGGGCCGACAGGTGATGTACCAGCCGTTGCCGAGCTCGAGGTCCCGCGCTTCGTCGATGGCAATCGTCGTGCCCGGCTCGAGCAAGGGGAACGCGGACGCGCGTCGCAGCGCGCCGTCCAGTCTCGCATCCGGCCCGATGGCGACGTCCTCGTAGGCGACTCGGGCAGCGACACCACCTCCAAGTTCCAGCCGAGTCGAGACGGTCCCGCTGAGTACCGCGTTCCGCAGTGCCTCCAAACGCTCGAGATCCGGGACTCGTTCCATCCCGGCGAGGGACAGGGCCAGCCGCAGCACTCGCCGCTGAAGAGCAGGATGGAGGCGTCTAAGTGCCCCCCTGACGACGAGCGTCAACCCGTCTGACTCCAGCACGACGTCTTGGGCGACCACGGCAGCGGACGCGTCCAGCAGGTCCAGGTCGTCCCGGAGCAGGGACGCCGCCCGGGCGACAGCCGAGGCCGCGCCGGGAAGGGCCTCCTCCAGCGGCGGCAGCACGCGATGGCGGATGGCGT
>Ga0307373_10010214_pt1 | contig 13867 bp, 15 predicted proteins | sample OX2MG_FD_202534 | JGI IMG/M metagenome (GOLD analysis project Ga0307373, IMG submission 202534) | Soil microbial communities from Risofladan, Vaasa, Finland - OX-2 | ecosystem: Environmental > Terrestrial > Soil > Coastal area > Acid sulfate soil | place: Finland: Risofladan, Vaasa | collected... | reverse complement strand
CGACAAATACGTTCTCCCTTCCAGTCTCGATCAGATGCATCGGATGTTCCCCGATGTAGCTTGCGATGATGAACTCGACTCGCATGAGACCTATCCCATCGAAGGGGATTTTGGCGTAGTCCTTGATCTTCTCTGGGACTCCCAAGTTCATGTATACCTTGGTGCGAGTCTTCAGCCTGCTTACTTTCTCCAGGTGCTCCGCCGATTCTACGCTCGCAGATACCGGCCTCACCCTCCCCTTGAAGACCAACCCCCTTGAGCCGTCCACGGAGACCACGGCGCCGTCCTTCAGGACCTTGGTGGCGTTCGAAGTGCCCACGACGCAGGGGACTCCCAGCTCTCTGCTGACGATGGCCGCGTGGCTGGTCATCCCTCCCTCGTCCGTGACGATCCCCGCGGTCTTCATCATCAACGGGACAAAGTCGGGGGTGGTCATCTTAGTGACGAGGATGTCACCCTGGTTCACTCTGCTGAGATCCTTAAGCTTGGTGACCAGCTTGACCGCGCCCGAGCCCATTCCCGGCGAAGCACCGAGGCCCGTCACGATGGGATCTTCCTCGACTGATTCCTTGGGCTTCTCCTTTGCGATGAACGTCACGGCTCTGGTCTGCAGGAGGTAGATCCTGCCGTCCGCTATCGCCCATTCAAAGTCTTGGGGATACTTGTAGTGACTCTCTAACATGTTTGCGAGCTTCCAGAGGCGCTTCAGCTCGTCGTCGCTCAGGACCGGCTTGTGCTTCAGCGTCGAGGGGACTTGTCGCGCCACGAGCCCTGACTCCCGCGAGCTCGCTTTCTTCATCCGGGTCTTGGGGACGATCCTCTTTTCAAGGACCTCCCCGGTGGTCTTGTCGAGAACGAAGGTGTCGGGCGCCACCCTCCCCGAGACGATCTCTTCTCCCTGTCCGTATACGGCCTCGATGACGATCTGCGATCGATTTCCAGTGATGGGGTGGATTGTGAACCCGACTCCGGCTTTGTCGCTCATTATCTGCTTTTGGACGACGACCGCCGTCTGCACGGTGCCAGACCCAAAGCCCTGCTTTGCCCTGTAGAAGGTCGCCCTTGCGGTATACACCGACGCCCAGCACTTCTTCACCGCGGTGAGGAGCTCGTCGACCCCTTTCACGTTGAGCAGCGTCGCCTGCTGGCCCGCAAAGCTCGCGTCCTGCAGGTCCTCCGTGGGAGCCGAACTTCTGACCGCCACGGAAAGATCAGCGGAGCTGGATTCCACGCCAAGCTGACGGTATGCGAATTCGATCTCTTCCTCGATCTTCTTGGGGATGGAGGAGGATTCAACCATTCTTCGGATGCTCGCGGCCGTCTTCTCGACGGCCTTTAGGTCGTCGATGTCAATCCCTTTGAGCTGTCCCTTGAGCTTCTTGTCCAGACCGTGAGATTCGGCGAAGTCCTCGTACGCCTTTGTCGTAAGGACGAAGGCTTCAGGGACTGGAAATCTAGAGTTGTACATCTCGCCCAAGTTCGCACCCTTTCCGCCCGCGGTCGGAACGTCGCGCTTGGTTATCCCATCGAGAAACTTGATGTGTGCGCGGTTCAACAGGCGCCAGGGACGTCAACCCGGGTCTTCTTAAGAGTTAGAATCAGGTTGAGCGACGTGCGCCGCATCTAGGAGACTTGATCACTATGACGCGCTCTGGTATTGCTCAAATAGTATTACTATGTGGTATTACCATTGGGATGCCTGACGTAGTCACGGCAAGGGTCCCGAAAGACCTGAGGGAGAGGCGCGCAGATACCATATCGAGATCAGCGGGCTGGTGAGGAGGGCGCTGGAAGCTGAGGTCGCCAGGGCAGAGGAGCAGGAGCTCGGGGAGGAGTTGGAGAGCGTGGCCGCGTCGATAAAGGGCAAGTTCATGGCGCAGGAGCTCGCGAGGGATGTCCGGGAGACGAGGGACAAGCGCTAGCTAAACCTCCGGCTACATCTCTCTTCTCAGGTCGATTGTCTCTTCCAGCTGCCTTACGTATTCTGGAAACAATTCCGGGTCCCTTTACCGGGCCTTTCACAACTCACCCGGTAATCCTTATCTACCCGGTAGTGGATTACATTCCCGGTAGTTTGAATTGACCAATGAAGGCAAAGTCGCGAAGAAGTTCGCCCTCTATCCGCCGAAGGGCCTCATGGCGCAGCTCGGACTGAAGGAGGGGCAGAAGGTCAGGTACGAGGCGGAGGGCGGGAAGCTGGTCGTGGAGCTTTTGCAGGATCCGATTGACTTGGCTATGAAATCGAAGAAGTGGGCAAGGACGAGTGCGCGGGAGCTCGAGGCGCTGTCAGAGCGGGAGCAGTCGGCGCTCGATGCCTGACGTCCTGCTGGACACCTCGTACCTTCTCCCCACTCTCGGGGTAGGGGTCAAGGAGATAACGGACGCCGACCTGGAGTCAATCCGGGCCGCGTCAAAGAAAGCCAGGTTCCACTGCTCCTACGCGAGCTTCGTGGAAATCCTGGGGCTGGTGGGCAAGGAGTCAAAGAGGGTGGACGCGAAAGCCGTGAGCGCCGGCATGAAGAGCCTTCTCGGCTCCGGCCTCTACGAATGGACCAACCCTTCGCTCGGGGCGATACAACTGGCTTTCGAGCTGCGCACGAAAGGGCACAAGGACAACATCGACAACATCCTGTACGCGACCGCCGCCGACTCGAAGATGCTCTTCCTGTCCCTTGATGAGGAGCTGAAGAAGTTTGTCGCGAAGAACGGATACGACGCAGGTCTGATGGTGGGAGCCAGCGAGCTGGCAGCCAGACTGGGCGTGCCCTAGTCCATCCGAATCATTCGGGAGCGGCGCTAGCCGGATACTGCTTCCAGAGCAGCCTGAGGAAGAGGACGAACGCGATGTCTGGGAGGACGGACAGCGCAAGCGGGAGCTCTGATATCACGCCGATAGCCGCTATTGGCACGACGAGGCCGAGGGAAAAGGCGATGAGGTTCCTCTCGTTGCCTCGCGAGCCAATGACCCGCAGGAAGCCGAGCAGGAAGGCCCCCTGCAGGAAGACGACCAGGAGAAAGTCGACTGCGGCTGGCAAGCCTGCCCCCATGCCAAGGCCCTCCGCGAGGAGGACGGAGGTGTAGAAGAGGGCGCCGATCAGGCCCATCGCTCGCGGACCGAGCCTCGGCAGGTCGCTTGCCGCGTGAAGGATTTTTGCGGGGACGCGGCGCGCGGCCAGGACGAGGAGGGCCATGGCGACGATGCTCCCCACGAAGACCGGCCAGCCCATCCAGAAGCCGTCGACCCTCGACACCAGCAGGAAGAGAAGCGTGACGTCGACGCCGAGCACCGCTACTGCGACACGGAGGCCGCGCCGCGAGAGGAGGCTCTCCCCGTTCGTCCTTGGGACGGCCAGCCCCAGGAGCATGATGGGGAGGGAGATGCTGAAGATCATGTGGACGGGAAGGATCCCCGCGACCCAGACCCAGTTCACCCCGACCCAGTGGCCGTAGGTGCCGAGCTTGCCCACGGGGTTCGCGTCGGGATTGAAGAGCGTGCTGAGGGCGATCCCCTCCTCCAGGATCCCGTAGGCGGCCCCTAGCAGGAGGACCGTGGCCCACCCCTTTCTCCAGCGGACCATCGCCTCGCGCACCAGCAGCACCCCCGGGCCGTAGAGCCCCAGGTTGGCCGCGACCTGGAAGATGAACATCGGCGGGTTAAGGACGAGGGCGTTGGTGGGGCTGGACCCGGAGATGTACTCGGGGATCCCCGGCGAGAGTAGGAGGAGGCAGACGACGGGGTGCCTCCGGAGGAAGGCAAGCACGCCGTGGGCAAAATCCAGGCTCGTCAAGAATGACTCTGCAGTTCAAGGGAGACGGTCTAGATAACACTATGAAGTTCGAAGCGCCTCGAGGTCATCATCGCTTGTCCTAATGGCGAGATTCATGTCGAATTGGCGCCGCAGCGCTGGATTGTGCTGTCCCGGCCAGATTAGGAATTGCGTCATTCGCCAGCTGAAATCCTCGTCCGACTCCGGTAAATCAAGCAGCTGGTGGTTTGCCTTTATCTCGAGAAGAACTTCAGGGGCGAAAGCGCTTCTGCTCTGTGTCAATGGCACACCTGTAACAGCCCGTGGCCGTAATAATTGTCCTTCGACGTAATCTCCCAAATCGTCATGCAAAACCTGAACATAATTTGTTGGAATTCAAAGACCTAAAACGGGAATCGCCGCCTAGAGATTGCATTAAATTCACTCATTTCTACCAAGATAGTTCTATATTGACCGTGTGATACAAGGTCCATATGACGCTGAAGCTCGACCAAAGCCAGAGAGGCGGTTCTGGCGGGAACGAATCTCCGCCGCGCAAGCTCAATAGCGAACTGATCAGGATGGCCCGAAGTCTCTCCGAAATAGGTCCTAACATCAACGAGATTGCCAGGGTCACGTCGTGCCACAAAGAAACCGTGAGATACCGGTACCACAGGTTCTTCCTGGAGAGAGGCATCACCGTCCAGGCGATGCCCAGCTATGCGAAGCTCGGGTTCAAGAGGCTGATACTCGTCGCGAAGCTGGCCCCGTCGTACGAGCCCATCGCAAAAGACATCTTCGATGCCCTGAGCGAACTCTGCTATCTCCACAGCTACACGAGGGTAATGCTGCGGGGAACGTATCTTGTGCATGTGGCGGTACCTGGCGAGCTTGCGGAACGTTGCGCCGCAGTCTACAAGGACTTGCAACGGGCGGGATTGTTTGTGGAACTCGAGATTTTCGTGTTCGAGGAGATGAGAAACCCGCCGATGAAGCCGGAACGCTTTGACTTCGTCAGGTCCAAGTGGTCCGTCGATTGGAATTCGATAAAGCCTACGGATTCCAGGTTACCGCTGACCGCCGCCCCGAAGGCCGAGAGATACGACAGAGTCGATCTGCTGATCCTGAAGGAACTCGAGATAGACGCGGGCAGGACACTTGTCAAGATGGTCCATAACGTGGACGTCACGCTAAACGCCCTGGAGTTTCACCACCGAGAGCATGTGGAGGCTAGAGGCTTGATCAAAGGGTACCGGCTCATCTGGCAGGGCACCCACTACGACTTTGCGCAGCAGCGGCCCGTCTCAAGGAAGGACTACGTCGAACTCACGATCCTGTTTGAGAACGGCACGCGGGACGAGGTGACGGAGCTGATGATGCTGTTGAACAGCACGCCGTTCCTCTGGAGCGAGGCCTGCGGCGCAGCCTATTGTGCAGAGGTATTCGTCCCGACCTATGAGTTCCTTTTCCTACTTGCTTACCTTGACAAGTTTGCGAGCAAAGTCGGAGAGAAACTCCGGATGTTCACTATGGACCAGAACCAGGCGGTTCGGTTCGTCATCTCCTATACCCTCTTCGACGGGGAATCCAGGAAGTGGCAGCTAGATTCAAGGTCGGTCATGGGCATGGTGAAGCGTCTGCCCCATCAATCGATACCCATCTGAAGACGGCGACCCGGCTTCAAGTCAATGAATTATGAGGGCAGCGATACTCCTGTGACGGTTTTGCATGAAAAACCTCGACAATGCTGAGAATCAATTCTATATCCTTTGTGAGGCACAAGAAGCGCGGGCTTACAGAATCTCATGGCCTTGGAAGAACGCTACCCCGACAATCGCCTGAAAGGGTCGGTCCGATACGGGAGAGTGATCCCTCTGGGTAACGCCAGGCTGGTCGAAGTGGCTTGGTATGAAGAATTCTATCTCGACAAGAAAACCGCTGAGCAGGTCACATTCCAAATCGAGGCGAGGATGAGGCGAATCCTGCAAGAAGCGGGAGTCGTCAGGTAAGAAGGTAGACCCATGGGCGGTTATCAGTCGCCGTAATTGTAGCTGATGTGAGTCCCAGAAAGCTCCCCGTGGTCAATCTCGACGGCGAAGCATACTTCCTCGACCTCAGGCTGTCGCAACTCCGCAGAGTCCGCAAACCGCATGACTTCGTGGACCTTTCGCCTCGGGAGAGGAGGGATTTCCTAGAAGCGCTCCTACTTCGCGAGGTTGCCCAGCGGAACGGCGTCGACCCTCCAACTGGATCAGAAGAAGAAAAGAACGTGTCGTGACCAGCGCCAGAATTAGGTTCGAACGATATATAGGAAGCTCACCACACGCCGGACGTGAAGCTGTACACCGGCACGACCGAGCAGTTCAACCAGGACGTGCTCAGGAACGAGATGCCGGACAAGCTCCAGAAGGCCTACGAGACCTACTACTACAGGATAGCGAACCCCGGCGAGGTCCGCGCCTGGACCAACTCGCTCCAGTTCATGAAGAACGCCATCGAATACGCGTCACTGAAGGAGGACATGATCGTCGTGGAATACGAGCTCCCCTACTCCAACCAGAGGATCGACTGCATGCTCTTCGGCAGGGGCCCCGCCGACGAGGAGAACGTCGTCCTGATGGAGCTGAAGCAGTGGTCGAAGGCAGAGGAGTGCGACGTCGAGAACAACGTGATCACCTTCGTCGCCGGGAGAAACCGCATGGAGGCTCATCCGTCCTACCAGGTGGGAGGGTACCACATGTACCTGAAAGACTTCGTTGAGGTATTCGAGGGTAGCTCCCCGCTCAACCTCTCATCGGCCTGCTACTGCCACAACTACCCGAGGGACGACGCAGTTCTCTTCGATTCCAGGTTCGCACAGATCCTGGCCAGATACCCGCTCTTTGCAAAGGAGGACGTCGGCACCCTCGCAGACTACCTCAGAGCCAGGCTGGCCGGAGGCGGCGGGATGCCCATACTGCAGAGGTTCTCCTCCAGCAGGCTTGGACCGTCGAAAAAGTTGCTGGAGCACGCGCGGACAATGATAGACGGCCAGCACGTCTTCAACCTGCTCGAGGAGCAGATCACGGCCTACAACACGATACTGGACAGGGCCAAGAAGAGCGCGAAGCTCGGCAAGAAGTCGGTGATAATAGTCAGGGGCGGCCCGGGAACGGGGAAGTCGGCCATCGCCCTGGACGTAATCGCCGCCCTGCTCTCGAAGGGGACGACGGTCTACCATGCCACCGGCTCGGCTGCCTTCACCACCACTCTCCGCAGAGTCGTCGGGCAGAGGGCCTCGCCCCTCTTCAAGTACTTCAACAGCTTCTCGACCTACAAAGAGAACCAGATAGACGTGCTCATCTGCGACGAGGCCCACAGAATCAGGAGGACCAGCAACAGCAGGTACACGAGGAAGGAGGCGAGGTCTGACGTGCCGCAGGTCGAGGAGCTCCTGCGCGCCGCAAAGGTGACGATCTTCTTCATCGACGACCACCAGGTGGTCAGGCCCGAAGAGATAGGCAGTTCGGAGCTGATCAGGCAAGCCGCCAAGAAGTTCACGGACGAGATATTCGAGTTCGAGCTGAAGACGCAGTTCAGGTGCAGCGGCTCCGACGGCTACCTGAACTGGGTCGACGACGTGTTGGGGATACGGGAGACCGCCAACCGCATGCTCACTAAGGACGAGAAGATGGAGTTCCGGATATTTGGCAGCCCGCAGGAGCTGCACGAGGAGATAGAGCGGAAGAACTCTAAGAGCCCGAACTCCGCGAGGATGGTGGCCGGCTTCTGCTGGCCTTGGTCTAAGCCGAACAGCGACGGCACCCTGGTGGACGACGTCGTGATAGGGGACTATCGGCGACCGTGGAACGCCAAGGCCGATGCGGGCAGGCTCGCTCCTGGGATCCCGACGAGCAACCTGTGGGCCTACGACGCGAAGGGCGTCGAGCAGATAGGCTGCATCTACACCATACAGGGGTTCGAGTTCGACTACGTGGGGGTAATCTTCGGGAGGGACCTGGTCTACGACGCTGAGGGTAAGGCCTGGGTGGGCGACCCCGGCAAGTCCTTCGACAGCATGGTCAAGAAGGACAAGGAGCAGTTCCTCCGGAACGTGAAGAACACGTACCGGGTCCTACTGACGCGGGGGATGAAGGGCTGCTACGTGTGCTTCCTGGACAAGGCGACGGAAGACTACTTCCGGTCCCGTCTGGAAGTATAGGCGCCTCGATGGCGATACTCGCCCGACCCGAGGAACTCGATGAACCCCAGGTCGCGGAGCACCTGGAGTTGTTGCCTGATCTTCGCTCTGATGTTGTGGTTCTCGGGGTGCTTGGCCGCCAGCTCCCCTTCGAAGGCGTAGATGTTGGCCAGCGTGAAGGTCGCGAAGCACCTCTCAACGCACCTCAGTACGTCGGCGAGCCAGCCCCTGGTCTCAGGCCTCACCTTTAGGAGCGAGTCGGTCTGCCTCCACTGAGCTAGTACGTCGGCCTTTTCGCGGACATGGCCGCGGCGGACCACCTCTATCATCCCCTGCGCGGGTATCTGTCCGAGCTTGATGGTGTAGCCCTGCCATCCGGCGCGCCTGGCCGTGAGCGAGAGTGGGGTCCTGGGTGCGATGCAATTCGTCGTGATGCAGGCCCTGTGGACGAGGGAGAGGTCATCCACAGCCCACCTCTCGCGGTCGTAGTGGAGCAGGATGAGCGAAGGGAATGCGTCTTTCAAGATGCTCTCTCGTGTCGTCTTGTATTCTCCGCCGAGTATCGATGTCGAGAAGACGTGGCTCGCGGACTTTAGCTGAAAGTTCTCCCTGCACTCGGGCGAATAAAAGTCGTAGACCTTGGTGCCCGTGGGGTAGGCGGTCAGGCCGGTGCCACAGGCGGCGCAGTAGAAGTTGTCGACCGCCCAGCGCTCGGTGGAAACGCGCGCAACCTGAGAGGCGCTCTTCAGCTCAGCTTGAGGTTGAGGGAGCGCGAGATCCATTAGCCATCGGTCTCATGCTGGATAAGTCATCTTGCGTAACAGATCTTGGATATTGTATCGAGTCAGCTGAAGATCTACGCCTGTGACCTTCTTCAGACTAGCTATTGTTATCTTGAGAGGACCACCGAATCGAGACTCTCGATGAGGGAGTACGTAGAGTGTGAAATGGTCGCCCCCTTTCCTGAATAGCTCTTCGAAATCAAACCACATCAGGTACTTGGCCCTGATATCCTTCTCCCCGAAGTACTCGAAACCCTTCGTGGTACCCTTTACCTCAATTCGAACTTTCTCAGTTCCTCGTGTGGCAATGATGTCGGCTTCATTCCCCCCGAAGCGGAAATCGTATCCCTTCAATTCGGGGATTAGGTCGCTCCGCAGTAGGTGAATCGCAAGTGATTCTGTTAGTTTTGATGGGAGTTTCGGGTACTGGATGTCGGCGGCGAGTGGGTTCTTCTCCTTCAGGTTTGAAATGTAGGTGAAGACATCCTTGAGTAGGAAGATAAACTGGTCAATCTCGGCTGGCGAGAGAAGCTGCCTAGCCATTGAGCTAGACCTTGGCCTCCGAGATTTCCTTCACTTTCGAGGAAACGAGGCGACCGTGCTTCGAAACTACGAATAGTTTTCCAGATCGTTCCTTTGGAGTTAGAGACTCTATGAGTTTCTTTGAGAGAAGCTCGCGTAGTGCCCTGCTGATGTTTGGTATGCTAGTATGGAGCTCCTGAGCGAGAAGTGTGGGAGTACTCGGAGTGTCTAATCGGGCTAGAACCGCTCTCCTAGTCTTGCTGCGCAGGACATAGCTTACGTCCTCCCACGACATCACTCAAGCGACAGTTAACAGATCATATTGATCTAGTTATCAGATGATTAACAAAGAATTAACATAATATCCCCTAAATCTTAGAATTTTTCTCGCTTTGGGTCGATGGCTAGACCCGGAGATGTAATCTCGTATCTTCAAATGTGCGCGGACGAGAATACGAGCTTTCGAAGAGGTATGAATTTCGGTCGGAAAGGAAAGCCGAGCGTAATTCTAATGAGTACTAGACCAGGCGCTCCATACAAAGATCGAGTAGAGGAGAATGGTAGAGTTCTGATCTACGAGGGACACGACAACCCCGTGCCTGAGGGCGGAAGAGGGCCAAAAGAGGTTGACCAACAGTCGCGAACACCTGAGGGAGGTCTTACGCAAAACGGCCAATTCTACGAAGCTGCACAGAGGTACAAAGCTCGAAATTCGGCTCCCGAGATAGTCAAGGTGTACGAGAAAATTCGAACCGGAATATGGGTATACAACGGCCTATTCAAGTTGCTTGACTCTTCTACGGTGGTCGCTGAAGGGAGACGAGTGTTCAAGTTTCATTTGGAATTGGTGGGGAATATGGAAGCAATTGAGTCAGGAAGACAAGAATTGGAGGATACCAGAATTATTCCATCACCCATAAAATTGGAAGTTTGGAAAAGGGATGGTGGAAAATGCGTCAAGTGTGGTTCTAAGAAAAATCTTCATTTCGATCACATAATCCCGTATTCACGGGGTGGCACTTCGCTTTACGCCAAGAACATTCAACTGCTTTGTGTCAGACATAACTTAGAGAAGCACGATAAGATAGAATAGCCAGGATCTGAATTCGCCAGAAAAACTGATTCGTATTTAGCATCTGAAAAAATAACTGAGGGTTCATTGCGCCTCCGCCGGGGCATTTCACTCGCACGTTGAGCTATAGGTAGGTGGTCATGAAACGGCCGTGCACGCTTATAACCATCTGCGCGTTTTTCTGTCGTGAAGATTACATGAAGGCGAGCGATACCGAATTGAAGCAGGAAATAGACCAGATCAAGAAGAGGGTCTCCTCCCTGGAGAAGGCGTTCGATTCGGTGCTCACGAAGGACGACTCAGAGGCGATAGATGAGGCTCGCCAAGACCTCGCTCACGGCAGGACCGTGGCACTTTCCGAAGTCAAGAAGAAGCGCTCTTGAAGTACGAAGTAAGGCTCTCGAAAAGAGCCAATCGAGAACTTGCCTTGCTCGAGCAGTCAACCGGGTCAAGGATTGTGGCGAGGCTCAATGAACTGGGTGACGACCCGTTCCCTCGCGGCGCGATAAAGCTCCAAGGAAGGGAAGGGGTCTATCGGATCAGGGTCGGAGACTACAGGGTTCTCTACGAGGTCCTTCGCAAAGAGAGCCTTGTGCTCGTGGACAAGATCGACCATCGCAGCGGCGCTTACGGGCCCTGAACAAATTTCCTCAGCTCCGCTACGTTTGATAAAATGAAGAAGCAGGGCTTTCGCCATACACAGGGTTCATTGCGCCTCTGTCCAAAGCGGCTAGATTCCCTGGGTTCTCAAGCGAAAGAGGATGATGGGAACCCTCATTTATCACGCCGCCTAGCTCTTCAGCATGGGCGGTCTTGGAAGGTGTCCCTGTTGCAAGAAGGACAAGGAACTAACTGAACATCATGTTAAGGAGATGGGCAAGAAAATCATGATTTGCCGCGACTGTCACAACATCATCGAAGAATATCTTAAGATTTTGGCGAAATACGACAAACTGGTGTGACGTTAAGTTTGTGAGGATTAGCAAGCCACTCGCCGCACTACGCACTTCTAGACCTGAGTCGGTTCACGGCAACTTGTAGGTTCTTGGTCCTCGTCTGCCGAAGTATCTCTGACTCATAACCCCTCGTCAGGGGAGTCTCAACCCCGCATCGCATGGCGTCCATCAAGTATGTGATTCCATCATTTCCAGTGGATGCCGTTTGCACGCTGTGGATGGCTAATTCAGCTAGCGTCTTGGCTGAGAGCCAATCAATGTTTTGTCCGATTTTGGTGTATAGCACAGTTCGCACCCCTGACAAGTCGTGGATCGTTTCCACGATGACGTCGTCACGGCCGATGACATCCGGGCGACGGTATCTCTGCCGGCCGGTTTGATGCGTCTCTCTTCGCCAGAGCATATCCCCTGCCAAATCCGGGGCAAAGTGGTCTTTTATGACGATGATTTCTGCCTTGACACTGGCACCTCCGCTCTCGACCGGAATCAAGGTCGGAGCGTATCCCCTTGTCTTGCTTTTTCGGGCAAATTCCACTTTGAACGGGGTCTCCACATTCTTGATGCGCTCAACTGTTACAGACGCGATTTCCGGTCCGGGAGACGTAATCAGTGAGCCGTAGGCAAGGATTCCGAGGTGCCTTGAGCCACCGACATTGGTCGTCATGATTGTGTTCAAGATGACATTTCCCTTCTCAGATTTAAGATGTTGACTTCTGCGTTGAACTTACTCTAAGAGTTCCGCTAGAGTTCCTAAAAATGCATGACGATTGATGTCGCCTTTGCATAAGGGTTCATTGCGCCTCCGCCGGGGTATCATGTTTTCAAGGGCCGTTGCAGATTCGGAATATCTTGGCCAGGTTCTCTCGATGACCGTCGCCAGCAAGCTGCGCTTGCGGCTGCTCGATGACGTCATATGGGATTCCTTTCCATGTCCCTTTTCGTCTCGCTGTTTGACCGAGGACCGCGCGAGAGACACCGATGCCGATGATGACGAGGTGCTCGGGGCGCGGCTTCAAGGAGAGGAGCGAGGTCTTCACGTATTTCTCCCAGCTCGTGCGGCCAATCTCGTCCTTATGCTTCTGGCCAATCTTGTCTATACCGACAATGCTCGCGTCGAGCAGCCAAATCCCCTTGACTTGCAGGCCTCTCAGCAAGGATATCTTCTTTCTTAGCCTGACTTCAAAGTCCGGTGTCCTCCCTACCGTTATAGGGAATTCCTCTTGCCTTGGATCGTTCATGCAACTCCAAAGAATCTTCCAGAATTGCCACTTGCTTGCATTCGCCTTCTCAGGAAGAATTGCGCGAGCAAGTAGCCCGTTCTCTCCTGCCCCTAGACAGTACACGAACCTAACCAGGTGTGCCGGGTAGCCCTTCAAACCAAGACTCGATAGTTTCTTCTCGGCCAGCAGATGGTCAAATCGGTCGGCTTCAGTTCTAACATGGGATTCGGCGAGGAGGACCACCTTGACTCTTCCTTTGGGCTTCCAGTACATCCTGTATCTGTCGACTTCTTTTGCGACTTCGAGTGAATCAATTTGAACTCCACGCTCATCGGCTATCTTCTCGACGAAGCGGTAAGTCTCCTCGAAAAGTGCGGCGTTCACGACCATGATTTGTCCGTTGTCACATGTCTATTGGCTCTGCCGACGGCACTCAATTCACAGCTCGAAGGAATCGTTTCCATGGATGGGGTTCACAGCGCCCCCGTCTGAAGCTCTCTATAATGTCCCGTCGGTATACCACCCGTCCGGGGAACCAGCGAAGCTCTCCGGGCACGTGGTCACGCGGCCGAGCCGGAACTGGAGCCAAACCTTGTCCGCCCTCCTCGTTATCTTGACCACCTCGCCCTCCCACGACCTCTCTGGGGTCCTCATCTCCCTGTCCACCTTGACGAAGACCGCTGGCGTGTGGTCCGCGAGCTTCTCTGGGTTCATCACGCCGCCGCGGAGCATCTCGTACGGGTACGAGGAGACGTTGCCCACCTTGTCCCAGTGGTTCGACCGGCTGGTGATCAGGACGTATCTCAAGGCGAGAGTGCCGTTGGGGTCAGCCAGGTAGATAACGCTTCGAGGCGGTCCTCGGTGGCGCTCCTAGGGTTCAGACGCGGGGTCCCAGGCCGTGTGCAGGTTCTCGCTGAGAGAGTCGAGCCTGGACATGTCCGCCGACGAGATTTCGAAATCAAAGACCTCGCTGTTCTCCTGGATCCTCTCGGGGCGGGTCGACTTTGGAATGACTACGAGCCCGTGCTGCAGGCCCCACCGGATCAAGACTTGGGCGGGGCTCTTGGAGTATCGTTTAGCGACATCGAGAATCGTCGGGTGGTCGAGCTTGTGCCCGCGGGTCAGGGGGCTGTAGGCCTCGAGCTGTATCCCCTTGCTGTTGCAGAAGCGGAGCAGCTCCTCCTGGTAAAGGAACGGGTTGAACTCGACCTGGTTGACGGCCGGGGCGACCTCCGAACTGGCGAGCAGCTCCTCGAGATGCCTGACGGTGTAGTTGCTGACGCCTATGGCCCGGCACGAGCCCCGCCGCCGGAGCTCCACGAGCGCCTTCCAGGTCTCGCCCCTGAGCTCCGGGACCGGCCAGTGGATGAGGTAGAGGTCGATGTAGCC